>Ga0182018_10000922_pt1 | contig 36078 bp, 35 predicted proteins | sample 812P2MmetaG_FD_120490 | JGI IMG/M metagenome (GOLD analysis project Ga0182018, IMG submission 120490) | Permafrost microbial communities from Stordalen Mire, Sweden - 812P2M metaG | ecosystem: Environmental > Terrestrial > Soil > Wetlands > Permafrost | place: Sweden: Stordalen | collected...
CGAGACAGTTGGATTTCCAACTGCTGCGCAGTTCACCATTCGGGTGACAACCAGCGCCTTTCCAATCGCTTGCAGGCGCGAGAGTTGGGCATTGAACGAGTGGCTAACTGCCGTTTCTAGGTTGAAAGGCAGGAACCCGGGTACTCCGAAGAGGCGCGTATCGCCAGACTCCAGGGTTCGGTCTTGCTCGCCATAGTGGTCGGCGCGGATGGCCGCGCGCACAATATCCGCGTGGTAAAGTCGCGGGGCCTCGGGTTGGACGAGAACGCCGTCGCAACGGTGGGCAACTGGCGTTTCCAGCCCGGCGCCCTGGGCGATCAGCCGGTGCGGTAGAGGCCACGGTAGAGGTCAATTTCCGGCTGCTTCTCGACTCCGCGCGAGTGGCGTCTGGCGCGCGTTCAGTTCACGGCTCCGCCGGGCGCCAGCCAGCCCACCCTTCTCCATGCGCAATACCGGCCACCCACCGGTCTCCCGGAAAACGCCTCGGTCCGTGTCTCCTTCGATGTGGACGCGCAAGGAATCCCCACCAACATTCGCGTGGACGAATCCTCCGATCCCAAGTGGAACGACGAAGTGACCGCACTGATTCGGGAATGGCGCTTCCGGGCCGCTTTGAACAACGGCTCGGCTGTCGAGGCGCACGGCTTTATCGACCTCACCCGCGGCCTGGTCTCACCGGCGCCCGCAGTGGAGTTAGCGCCGCGGAAGAAGCAGTAGTGGTGGGGCAGGCCGGCGGCTCAATGACTTTTCCTGCGTTTTTGCAATTGGGTATTCAGGTGTCCCAGGGAGGCGAATTGGCCGGCGAATTCGGCCTCGCGGGGAGCTTGCATCTTGCGGCGCGGGGAAAAGTCGCGGCGGCGGAACAGGTCGGATGTGGAAATCACCGCCGTTCCCATGGGACGGTACTCGTAGGTGCCCTGCGCCCACGCGAGATCGTTATCCACCCAAAGATAGAAGCCCACGGGCCTTATGGTACATCGAGCTGCGCGAGTTGTTCCACGGCTTCCAGCAGTTCGTCGTTGCGGAACGGCTTGCGTAATACCCGGCAGGCGGGGAACTGCAACGCCAACTCAGGATCCGGGTTCGCGGCGATGTAGAGCAAGCCCAGGCTGCCGGCAAACGGCAGGAATGCTTCTGGCCTATTGGTGATGACTACCTTGGCTTGCACGCCCCCGGCACGCAGTAACTCGCTCGCCTGATCGGGTTCGCCGGTCACCACTGTGTGGCCGTGCCGCTGCAACACGGTCCGCAGAAAGTTGCCGATAAACGGATCCTCGGCCACCAGAATCCTGACGGGACGTTCCTCCCGCAAGAACGGCGGCGGACCCGAAGACATTTCGCTGTGGATTGGCATTAACACAGGCTCCTCCATTCGCTGATAGAACTATTGTGACGGACTCAGTCCACTTGGACAAGCCCCCAAATTTGGGGGGGTGTCAAACTGTTATGTAGGGACACAGTACCTATAGTAGGTCGCACCAGCGCCCGAATAGTACTTTGGATAACTCCTCCAGACGCAAGGAGTTGCAGTGCGGGTCGAGGGGCGCGTCCAGTTCCCGGACATCGCCGCAGTTCTGGTCCTGAACTTGCCAGTTCGCGATCATGGCGGGAGTCACTTCCGGATGAAACTGCAATCCGTAGATATTGCGCCCGGCACGAAACGCCTGGTTGCCGCAAGCCTTCGACCAGGCCAGCCGCGCGGCGCCGGGCGGCAGTTCCCAGGTGTCGCTGTGCCAGTGAAAGACGGTCTCCGGGCCGGAAATGCCGCCAAACAGGGCGTCGTCCGCGGCGGCCTCGGTGAAATGGATATCGAACCAGCCGATTTCCTTCGCCGGGTTCCGATGCACTTCCGCGCCCAGGCTCCGGGCGATCAACTGCGAGCCCAGGCAGATGCCCAGCAGTGGTTGTCCCCGCTCGACGGCCTGCGCGACGAGTGTTCGCTCGCGATCGAGAAACGGCAAGGGGTCGTTGGCCGACATGGGGCCTCCCAAGAAGATCAGGCCGTCGTAATCCGCAATGCGGGGAGTGGGTACTGCTTCCCGATAGAGATCGGCGTAGTCGCAGGCAATGCCGCGCTCCTCGAACAAAGGGGCGATGCGCCCGATACCCTCAAAAGGGACGTGGCGGAAGGCCAGGACCTTCACGGCTTCGCGGCCGCCTGGAAATGGCTCAGGCTCTCGGTGTATTTTTCCATGCCTTTATAGAGCGCTTCGGCCAGCTTCTGGCGATAATCCGGTTTCTTGAGCAGCGCCTCTTCTTTGGAGTTGCTCACGAAGCCGATCTCGGCCAATACCGACGGCATATTGGCGCCGATCAGCACCACAAAAGGCGCGGTCTTCACGCCGCGGTCCCTGGAGCCGGGAAAATTCCTGGTGGAGAAGGCATACAACGACGCCTCCACGCGCGTGGCGAATTCGCGCGACTCCTCGGACTTATCGTGCTGGGCAATTTGCTTGATGATGTCCTGCAGCTCGAAGATGGAGCTTTGGGTGGGGCCGTTCTCGCGGCCGGCAACGTCCATGGCGTCTTTGCTGCCGTTGATGTTCAGGTAATACGTCTCCACGCCGGAAATCCGCGGAAAGGACGACGAATTGGCGTGAATGGAAAGGAACAGGTCGGCTTTTTTCTCGTTGGCCAGCGCCGTGCGGCCCTCTAGCGGAATGAACGTGTCGTCGGTGCGGGTGTAGATCACTTCCGCGCCCATGCGGTCTTGCACCAGTTTTCCCACGCGCAAAGCCACGTCCAGCACCAGGTCTTTTTCCAGCAGCCCTTTGGGTCCTTCGGTGCCCTGGTCGTGGCCGCCGTGGCCGGGGTCGATGACCACCCGGTTGATCTTCAGGCCCAGGGCGCGGATCAGCGAACTGGTGCCCGAACTGGTGTGCTTGGCGGCCTTGGCGATTTCTTCGGGTGGCATGGCGCCGGCAGCGTGGGCCGCGGCATTATCGGCAGCGGCTTCTTCCGGCTTGGCCGGCTGGGGGGTGATTCCCGGCACCGGAACATCGGGATGGGCCGCGTCGGTTGCGCCGGGCGCTTTCACGGCTACGGTGACCGGTTTGGCGGTGGGCGAGGAGTTCGCCGGCGGTGTCCGCACCAGCGGGCGATCGGCCGGAACGGTGGGCGTGGAGACGGCTGGCGGTGTCCGGACCAGCGGGTGGTCGGCCGGAACGGTGGGCGTGGAGACGGCCGGCGGTGTCCGGACCAGCGGGTGATTGGGCGGATCGGTGGGCGTGAAGACGGCCGGCGGTGTCCGCATCGGCGGGTGATCGGCCGGAACGGTGGGCGGAGCGTCGGTGGGAATCCCCCCGGCTGCCGTCCGCAACTCGATAATCAGGCGGTCGGGATTGGTGAGGGTGGATGTGGTGGCGACCACATTCCCGATCAAATCGAGCACCACGCGGGTGGTCCCCGGGAGGGTTTCCGCCACGCGAATCCGCTGCACCATCCGGTCGTTGACGGTCTCGGCATAGGCGCGCTTGGAATCGATCCGCGGCTGGGCATCCAGGATGTCAAAATAGACTCTCTCCGGGTTATGCAGGCGGTCGGTGCGGAATTCGAAGGAGCCGCTGACCTCAATTGCCACGCGGGTGACGTCGCCCAGCGACCAGTGCCGCACGGCGGTCACCAAATGGGACGCAGGCTGGTCGCTCTGCCCCATCAGGAGCATCCCCGAAACCGCCAGCGCCGCAATCAGCTTCATAGCCAGAACTTTAACGTGAAATGTAGCGTACCGTTCCGTCGGGTGCCACAACCTCCTGAATGCGAGCCGGGCCGACTGGTTCGACCTGCTCCGCTTTGGGCTCCGCCGGCTTGTTTTCAAAGCGCGCCGCCACAGCCGGCAAACTCTTCTGAATCTGCTGGTTGACCTGGATCAGGTAATTTAAAGTCTCAGGGTATGGCGGAACCGTTCCATACTTCTCCACGGCGCCTTCGCCGGCATTGTAGGCGGCCAGCGCCAACTGGCGGTCGCCATTGTACAGGTCCAGCAGATACTTCAAATAGCGGGCGCCACCCTGGATGTTATCGATCGGGTCGAAGGCGTTGGCCACACCGAAACGGCGGGCGGTAGCCGGCATCAATTGCATCAGCCCTTGCGCACCCTTGGACGACACCGCGAGCGGATTATAATTGCTTTCCACCTTGATGACCGAGTGTACCAACCGCGGTGAAAGCGACTGGCTGGCCGCGATCCATTCGACCGCCTCGTTGATTCCGGCGGGATGAAGTTCGGGCATGGCCGGCGAAACCGGGCGAGGCTCAACCGCGGTCTCGGCGACTCCGCGAGTCCCAACGGGCATGGCAGTCACGATCATGCGTCTCACCAGCTTGCCGGTGCGTGGGTCCGCCCGGACCACCCTGGTAATCTGTTGCGGCCGATCCGTCTGGCCGTAGGCGGATTGACCGGCCACCACCGCTAGCCCCAGTCCCAGTCTAAAACAGAAACATCTCAAAATGTTTTGCACCTCAGTATAGGACATTTCCCGGAGAATTCCAAGGGGAGGACGCGGACCCGGCCTTGTATGTCCGATGGTATCATTTCCCTGTGAGCAGCCGTGCGGGATACGTGCTGGTGGGGGGAAACAGCTCCCGCATGGGCCGTGACAAGGCCTTGCTGCCCTGGCACGGGACCACTATGGCGCAGGCCGTAGCGGAGGCCGTGCGAACCGCTGCCGGAAGCGTCGCGCTGGTAGGAAACCCCCGCCGCCACGGACACCTGGGGTATAGTGTGGTTCCGGACATGTATGCCGGCGAAGGTCCTCTGGGAGGGATTCTCACGGCGATCGAGAACTCCGCGGCGGACTGGAATCTGATCGTGGCCTGCGATATGCCCGCTCTTTCGGCCGGTTTCCTGGGCCAACTGCTGGCTGCCGCGGACCGTTGCGAGGGCGACGCATTGGTCCCCGTGGGCCCATCCGGCCGCCTGGAACCGCTGTGCGGGGTGTACCACCGGCGTTCCCGCCAGGGGCTGTACGCGGCGTTCCTGGGGGGTGCCCGCAAAGTAGCGGTGGCCCTGGAGGGAATCCGTTGCGTCGTGTGGCCTGTTCCGGAAGTCTCTTATTTTCAAAACGTTAACACTCCCGAGGATTGGGCCGCGTATGACCGCTGATTCCTACCCGCACTACATCGAATTCCGCCATATTTATAAGACGTTCGATCGACCGGTTTTGGTCGATGTCAACTTTCACGTCAATCCGGGCGAGACCGTGGCCATCATTGGCCGGAGCGGCGTCGGCAAGTCGGTCACGCTCTCCCACATTATGGGATTCTTGAAGCCCGATAGCGGCCGGGTGATTGTGGCCCACGAGGATGTGACCGATTTCGACGAAAGCGAGATGCGCCGGATCCGCAAGAAAGTGACCATGGTCTTCCAGTCGGGCGCGCTGTTCGATTCCATGACGGTGGGCGAAAATGTCCTCTTCTCGCTGGAACTGCGGCAGGATTACGACGCGCAGAATAAGGAAGACGTGGTCAACGGCCTGCTGCAGATGGTAGACATTGCAGAGGCTAAGGACATTTACCCCACAGACCTTTCCACCGGGTACAAGCGGGCGGTGGCCATCGCGCGTGCGCTGGCGGCCCAGCCGCAGTGCATTTTGTACGACGAGCCCACCACCATGGTGGACCCCATCATGTCGGACCATTTGGGCGACCTGATGTTACGCCTGAAGCGGCAACTGAAGCTGACGTCGGTGGTAGTGACACACGACTTGGACTTGATGTACAAAGTGGCCGACCGGGTAGTTTTCCTTTACGACGGCGGGGTGATCTTTTTCGGCGCGGTTGACGATCTGGAGAAATCGGAGCACCCGCACATTCGGGAATTCCTGGATATGGACCGGGTAGTTCGGGTGTAGCAGCTCTGACGTAAGTACCTGCCCTCCGCTCTCTTACGAACCGTAAGGGAGCGGAGAGCTTTGAATCAGGGGCAAATCTGGCCGGTTACTGCTTAATTACCGTACCCGGCTGGCCGCCGCGCATTCCTCCCGGACCACGGCCTTTAGTGACCGTATAGTCTGAGGGCGCCTGGAACAGAGCCGGATCGGGCTCGCTGCGCGTGATGTTGGTCAACTGAACCGTGGTGGTGCCGGAGCGCGGGTCGGTGCGTTTTTCCATCACCGGTACCTTGAGGTCGGCCGACAGCCAGATTTCGTGCACAATCTGAATCGGCTGCGCATTGCCGATCTCGCCGGCCGGGAGGGTGCGAGTGGTCCGGGTACCGGTCGCCTGCACGCCGTTGACGGTTTGCATGGCGAGGGTTTCGGTGACCACGTTGGGATCGCTGACGGGAGTCCGCGCGGGTGAGTTGCCGCCACGGCCAGGACGGTTAGCCTGTGCAGCGGCGTTGCCGCCACGGAAACCGGGCAGCGGCATTTCGCGGACGGTTTTGGTCTGCGCATCCAGCTCACGGGATACTCCGGCCACCGGATCGTGGATATTCACGATGGTGCGCGGGGTCTCGGTGGCAGCCGCTCCGGCCGTCTGTCCCGGAGCCCTGCGCGCCGAAAACGTGGTTTCCGTGCGGACGCGGCCACTGCTGTCGCGATACACATTCGACTGGTTCTTCCGCGTGATCACGTTGCCGTTCGCAAGCGTCTGGGAACTTTCATGCACTTCCACGGCGGAATAGGGAGCACCCGTAACCGTGCGGTTCATGCCGGGCCCCATGCCTCTACCCATCATCCCGCCCGGGCCACCAGGACCGCCCGGTCCCATGCGGCCGGGACCTCTGCCGGGAGGCGGACCCTGCGCGAAAAGGGTTGCCGCGGCGCACAATCCGAGAACTATCAGGCTCTTCGTCATCCACTAACCTCCAAAATTTTCGAGCTGCATTTTCATGCCGCCTATAGAGACTTGTCCCATTCGGGCAAGAAAGTTCCAATCGAGAACGGTATTTTCCGGTTTTTCTTCGCCCCGGGCCGGAGATGGTGTTTCGGCCTCTGGCGCGCCCCACAATTTATGCAGACAGTGTGCGACGGGCAAAGTGAGCCAAATCGCCGCCGAATTTCCGGGTAGACTGTAGGTTCAGCCATGGACCTACAAAAAATTCAGACCGAACTCCGCGCCCAGAACCTCGACGGATGGCTCTTCTTCGATCACCACCTGCGCGACCCGCTGGCATACCGGGTCCTGGGACTTCCCGCCGCCACGCCGACGCGGCGCTGGTATTACATGATCCCGGCGCAGGGCGAGCCGCTGGGCATGGAACATCGCATCGAGCGCAACTCGCTGGGCGAGCTTCCCGGCGGCCGGATTGCCTACTCCAGTTGGACCGAACAGGTGGAGGCGCTGCACACCCTTACCGGCGGCATGAAGCGCGTCGCCATGCAGTACTCGCCGATGTGCGCGATCCCCTACGTCTCCATGGTGGACGGCGGCACCATCGACCTCATCCGCAGCCTGGGCGTCGAGGTGGTGAGCTCCGCCGAGCTCATCCAGACCTTCGAAGCGCGCTGGACGCCGGAAGCCCGCGAGATGCATTTCGAAGCCGGCCGGCGCGTCGACCGCATCCGCAACGAAGCCTTCTCCATGATCCGCGAGCGCCTGTCGAACGGCCTGTTCCTCACCGAGTTCGAAGTGAAAACGTTCTTCCGGGAGCGGTTCGCGAGCGAAGGGCTGGTGACCGACCACGGCCCCATCGTGGGCGTCAACGCCAACGCCTCCAATCCCCACTATGAGCCCATGGAGGAGACCAGCTCCACCATCCAGCGCGGCGACTGGCTGCTGATCGATCATTGGGCCAAGCTCGACCAGCCCGGCGCGGTGTATTACGACGTTACCTGGACGGCCTTTTGCGGCGACAATCCTTCCGACCGTCATCGCACCGTGTTCGAAACCGTCCGCGATGCGCGCGACGCCGGGATTGCGCGCGTGCAAACGGCCATCGCCGCCGGCCAGCCGCTCTGCGGATACGAAGTGGACGACGCCACCCGCGGGGTGATCCAAAAGGCCGGCTTCGGCGAGTACTTCACCCATCGCACGGGCCACTCGATTGGCACGGAGGTGCATGGCAACGGCGCCAATATGGATAACTTCGAGAACCACGACGTACGGCGCGTGAGCCCCTGTACGTGCTTCTCCATCGAACCCGGCATCTACCTTCCGGATTTCGGAGTGCGCAACGAAATCAACATGTACATCGGCGAAAGCGAAGCTGTGGTGACGGGCGAGGTGCAGCGCGAGATGGTCTTGCTCTGATGCCTCCGCAGGCGCTGGCCGCACTAGCGACGCTGGTCTCCTTCGCCCCGCAGGGCAACCGCATCGAACTGCGGCTCGACCGGGGCAGCGCCGAAATGGTGTGGATCAGCCCCCGGACTTTTCATTTTCGCCGCACGCTGGATGGGCGGCTGCCGGCCGCGAGCGCGCCGGAACCTCAGCCGGACCCGGTGACGCTGCAGGTGGACGACACTCCGGCGGCGGTGCGCATCCGCTCGAAGTACCTCAACGTCGCGATTCGGAAGCGCGGGCTGCTGGTCAACGTGCATCGTATCGATGGGGCTCCGCTGATGGCCGATCTCTCGGAGCCCATACAGGAGACCGCGGCGGTGGTGTGGGATCGCGAAGCCCCGCCGGGAGTGCGATTCTACGGTCTGGGGCCGAGCTTGGAGGCGGAGTTCGATCTGCGCGGGAAGGCGGTCGAGACCTTGACTCCGTTTCTGATTTCAACCGCCGGGTACGGCGAATACCACCCCGGCGCCGGCCCGTTCCACTTCGATTTCACGGCGTCCGGCCGGTACCGGGTGGAGGCGCCGCAGGTGGATTACTTCTTCCATTACGGCCCCACCCCCAAAGAGATTTTCAAAGAGCACAAGGGTGGCCCCGGCATCGCGCAGCCGCTGACGAGGCCGCGTCCGCCGACCTGGGCTGGCTTGCGGGAAGATCTGCTGGGAGCGGTACACCAGGCCATGTCCAGTGCCACCTCGCCGCGATTCGACCTGGGCGCGTACGCCGGCGCGCCCGACGAATTGAAGCGGCGCGCGCGCCAGTTCGCTTCCCTGCTGCCTAACGTGACGCCGGGAACGGTCGCGCTCACGCCGTTCCGCGGACAACTCAATAGCTTCTTCGACATCTACGAAATCGACAGGCGCGACCAGGGGCGCCCCATCTGGCACGCGCTGCCGTTCCAATTTCCCGACGATCCGGAATGCGCCCACCACGCCGACGAATTCATGCTGGGCGACGAGATGCTGATCGCGCCGATCTACGAGAGCGGCACGAAACGGCCGGTCTATTTGCCGCCCGGCAATTGGACCAATCTGGAAACCAACCGGGAATTCCCCGGCCGCCAAACCATCGCGGTGGAGACCGGCGCGTTGCCGGTGTTCGCGCGCAACGGGGCGATTGTCCCGCTCGATTCCGATGGCGGCATCGGGCTGCATTACTTCCCCAAACTGGGCGCGGAGTTTTTCCTCCTGGAGAAGGACAGGGGCGAGTACACACAAGTGCACGCCGCGCCGGCCTTGGACGTGATGCGGCTGGAGATCGAATCCAGGAAAGATCGCGACTATCAATGGGTGGTGCACCACGTCGAGCGGCCTGCGGATGTCGGGTTTGAGGAGCGGAAATATCGCGCCGTCGAGTCGGTGGCCGCGCTGGCGGATCGCACCTGGTTCTACGACGCGGCGGGGAAGAATCTGATTGTACGGGTGCGGGTGAAGGAGGGGGAAGATAACATCATTAATTTGGCGTGGTAGTGTGGACCCCCCTGGGGGTGCCCTCTGGGCCACGGGACGCCTCATCCCGCTCCCGCGGCAACGGTATCTGCCTCTCGCCAAACACAAGCAGGCCGACCGGGGGCGGCCGCGGACCAGAGCAGCCGTGAAAGAATCGTCCGCAATCGGGCGCTGCAGGCGACCACCGCCTGCCCCACCTCCGAAAATGCAGGGCGCGCGGTGGTGGAGCAGGCGGTGCGCGCCTGCGTAGCGGAATTCATTCACACCTTCCAGGGGGGTCCGCCCCACCAACTGCTCCCTACTGCTTCCGAAGCCCGCCGCCCTGCGTCGCGCGAATCATCTTTCCCCACAGCGCCGCGCCCAGATCCTCGGCATCGGCCGGTCGCACGGGTACGACGGCGATGTGCAAGCCGGCCATTTCATCGTTGCTCGACGGCCCCCACGTCACACGCCGCGGCGGATGGTTCGGATTACGCGGATTGTCCGTCGAGTTGTCGTAGGTGAACTCCATCACGACGTCGGTACCCGCCGGCAAACGCATGGGCGCGGCGTACAGATACTCCTGCTGCCAGTTGAAGTTCCACTCCGGAATTCGCAGCAGCGTGCGCCGCGTGCCGTTGGGCAGCACCGCATACCCGGCCATCTCTTTGCAGATGTAGTGGGCGTGCGGATTGATGCCGATCGCGTCCACATCCACCGGGATGGTGAAGTGGTCGGTCACTTTGTACGCACGGTCTCCGGGCGGGATGTCGATCCGGTTGGAGCCGAGCGGAATGTCCTGCGCGTACCGCTTGGGCTTTTGATCGGTGAAGTACAATGCCACGGCGGTGCGGTCGGCGACGGCCTTCCCGGTGGGATGATAATGCACCTGCAGGACCAGATCGGCGTGCGCGTGCAGCAATTCCGGCATGTCCGCGGGCGCCTGGTAGGGGAGCGAGCCCGGGGTCCAGCCGGCCAGCCCGCGGGCCGGCAGAAAGCCCGGGGTGCCGAAGCAGTCATACCCCGACCCGGTGTCGCGCCGGCGGGCCGTGCCGCTGATGTCCTGGAAGAGGATGGCGTGGTGCACCACTTGCGGGCTTCCGGGCCGCATATCCACGGCGCGCACCCAATGATCCTGCGCGATGGCAGCCGGGGCTACGAAGCAGCGATAGAGATCGTTGCCGTCCGCGGGGACCTCGAAGTCGAGCGCCATCCGCGCGTCCAGATCGGGAGGGCCCAGTTGCCAGCCTTCGGGAAAGCGCGGCGGAGCGGGCGCGGTTGCCAGGTCGCCCGCGGGCGCGCCGGCGGCAGCCCACTGCGCCAGGGTGGCAATCTCCGCGTCGCTCAGGCGGCGCTCTTCGCGAAAATGCGGCGCGCTCGGCAGCCACGGCGGCATGCTGCGCTTGCTGGTGACGGTCGAGATCAACTGCGCGCGCTTGGCCGCGTCCTGGTAGGTGAGAAGGCTGAATGGCGCCACGCCGCCGGCCCGATGGCAGGCGGCGCACTGGCGATAGAGGATGAGCGCCACGTCATGCGAGAACGTGACTCCTCCCGGTCCCGCCGCCCAAAGAGCCGCCAGCCATCCCGCCAGGTGCACCTTCTTATCGTGACACAGGGGACACCGGAACATGGCCGGCCGGCGTGTCGTGGTAAGGCATGCTTGAGCTAATAGCTAAGTTGTCCGATTCGGGATTACGGTGACGTATTTCAGCACTCCGCTCAGTTGAAGACACGGGGAAGAAACAGCGAAAACGCCAAGCCCGGCGACCGCACACGACCAGGAAAGACCAAAGCGTGCGCCCGCATCGGGCGTCTTCATCACCTTTGGTGGCCCGCCGGCCATGGGGCACTCCTTAACTGCGACGCCTTCCGCACTGAGCCGCGAGTGTCAAGGAGCGGAGTGCCTCGGGCACAAATACGCTACGGTACTTACATGCTGTACTAAGCTCGCCCTGCTTCGCACCACCCGTGCGCGGCCTAACCGATCGAAGCGACGGGCAGGTGTCTACCGCATCTTCGCGGCCTCAGCCTTCATGGCGGCCGAATTCTTCCAGGCCTGTTCCGCGTACGGTCCGGTGATGGCGGCACACTGGTCGCTGAATTTGGCCGCTTCCAGCACTTTAGCCTTGTTCGCAGTCATTTTCCCGAGGTTGTAGTTGGCTACTCCCAGGTGGAATAATGCCGGCCCCATCATGGCGTCATTGCCTTTGATTAAGGGCAGCGCCGCCCGCAAATTCTTGTCCGCGGCGGCATACTGGCTCTTTTCGCCGGAAATCACGCCGGCCATCCAATAGCCCCGTCCCAGCGACGTACTCTTCTTTCGCTCCCAATCGGCTTCCGGCATGCCTTCCGGCTTGGGATGCTTGCCGAGCGATGCGATCAGCCGGTTGGCGTAGCCCAGGGCGCGGTCGTTTTGCTTCGCAGCCAGGGAGTGGTCGGCCAGTACCGCCAGCAGATCCGGGTTATCCGGGAAATTCGCCAGTCCCTTTTCGGCTATCGCCGGGATCTTGGCCGAAGCGCCGGCCTGGCTCAGCGCATACAAGTAGTAGGCGTAGCCTTCGTCCAGATACTTGCTTTTGGGATTCTGCTCCTCCAGCGCGGCCAGCAGATCCACCGTCGTGGCCGGTTGAGATTTCACCGCGACCGCGTACAATGCGTACTCGGAATAGCTGTCGACATCGCGCGCATATGCCACGCGCTTGGTCCAGCCATCCTTCTCTTCCGCCGCCTCCGGGGCGGCCTCCGCAATGGCCGCGCGCGCCAGGGCGGAGGTCTCCGCGCTCAGTTTTTTCACCAGCGCGGCATCGTTCTTGGCTTCAGCATCTTTGAGACTCTGATAGGTACTTTCCAGATCCTGTGTGCGGACGACGGCAGGAGCACCCACGAGGAGCACCATCATGCTCAGAACCGGCAGTTTCATGCTCTTTCCTCTCCACTGAGGATATTCATACCTTTCACTCAGCAATTTGATTTTGGGCCATTTGTGCGCCGGATGCAAGGGGAAGCGCCAGGCGGCGGGAGCTGGCGTCTCCGAACCGGAAATGTGAGATTACGCACATTTTGGTATGATCGACGGCAGGTGTGAGCTAAAACACCGAGAAACCCGGCGTTCATAATAGACTAACGTCTGAGGTTCGGGAGGCGGCATGTCGAAGCAAAAAGGGCTTTTATGGTTCGCCAGTTTGGCGATCGCGGGGGCGTTGGCGGAGCCGGAGTTGCGGGCACAGTATGCCGCTCCGCCAACGTCCTATTCGGTCACGCAGATCAATGGCATGTTTGGCACGCCCGTCACCATGGAGATCCATCGCGACGGTTCGAAGGCCGTGATTGACAATATCCAGGGCGCCACGCGCACCCGCGCCCTCTACGACCTTCAGGCTCATACCAACTATTCCTGGGACCTCGCGAATCCATCGAATGGCTGCAGTTCGAGCTCTTTTTCGGGGGACTGGGGCGACCCGTTTTCGGCGCCCGACGTCGACGAATTGCTCAAGACAGCCACGAAATTGCCTGGCAATGAGACCATCAATGGATTCATCACCGCGGCAATCGAAGCCGTGGATCCCAAGTCGAACATCAAGATTAAAGTCTGGCGGGAACCGAAATATGGAATGATCGTCAAGGCGGACATGACTCCCCCAGGCGGCACGGTGTCCACTGTCATTGAGACGAAACAGTTCAGCCCCGTCAAACCCGGCGCCGCGCTCTTCGCATTGCCGGAAGCTTGCGTCAAGGCCGGCCCTCCGGTCCACGTGCCCACCACCGCGGAGCGCTTCGCCGCCGAGACCGGCGGCAATGGCGACGATTTCGTCGACGCCACCAGCGGTCCGGGCTCGCCCAATTCCTGCTCCATGCTGCTGCGCGTAGTTCGCGCCGGCTCGATGCAACCGGTCGCCAACTTCCAGGTGGCTCTCGACCTGAGCGTGGATTTCGACCATCCGGCGAACTATGTGTTTGGCGCGAGCTCCGCCGGGCACCCCGCCACTTTTTCCGGCGGGTCGCTGAAGGAGTACACCGCTCAGTTGCGGAATGGCGTTTTGCGGGTGGACAACATACCGGCGAATTTCGACCTGGAAATGGCATTCGGAGGCGCTGGGATGAGTTCGGCGACAGTCTACCGCCATTGCGCCGGCCCGCAAACCGTATTGCTTTACGTGGTCAAGAATCCCGATAAGATTTCCGATGGCGGAGACTGGATGTGGGTAAAGTCCGGCAAGTTCGCCACAGTGGCGGGACGCTGAGGAGCGACACATATGAAAATCGTCAGTCAGTCGCCGGATGAAATGGTGCTCCAGGAAGGTGACGCCTCGGGCATTGCGATCGGGATTGCTTTCGCCGTCGCCGGCGTGCTCGGCGGATATTTCTTGCGCGCTTCCAGTCCGTACGCAATTTGGATCGCGCTGGCGGTGGTCGCGGTGGGGGCCGGCGTGATCTGTTTCGCCTCGTCCATCACGGTGGATGCCAACAAAACCAAGGGGCAACTCTGGTATCGAAAGAAGCGCTTGATTGGAGGGCAGACAACTACCTACGCAATTGCCGACGTTCTTCGGATTGAGACTCGCAAGCAGTGGCGCATGGAGAATACGCCGCCTTCCGGAAATCGCCAGGTCTCCCTCCCGCAGCAGGTGCTGGTGGCCCAATCGGTGATTGTCTTCAAGAGTGGAAAAGAGTTGGCGCTCGATCACCAGAAGACCTCTTCCAGCGTGTCGGTTGGCTCGGCGGTACTGATGAGCGGCCAGGGCGCGGAAACCGCCATGGCAAATCGCGTAGCCGAATTCTTGGGAGTGCCGTTCCAGGAAATCGCGCCGCCCAATATCGGAATGAACATGGGCGGCGGGATCGGCATTCAATACTAGCGGGAGTTTACAAGATATCGGTGCGTTTCGTGGTAAACCGTTCCCGCTAAATGGTTTGCAGGTACTGTCGCGTATGTCCTAACGGGCTGCAAGGACGAATCGCCAGAGAGTATGGCCGCCGAGCCTTCTTTGGCTTAACGCTCAGTATACTTAGGTCATATCATTCTTCTCCAAACAAATCAACAGGATAATGTTGAAGAAGGCGGCAAAGCGAGATGGTGGCGGTAACCTAATAAATACAGTAGTTCAAAGGACACTGGACTCGCGTCTGGCCAAACTCTTCGGCGAGGACCCTGGCGGCAAGACAATTAGGTCATACAAATTGAATCCTAGGAAAATAGCGGGCTACACGGCGCGCCGCTTAGGTTAAATGCTTAGGTTTCAACAGGATGTGGCGCCTTGCAAATTGCGGGCCGAGGAAGCCCGTCACAGAGGCATGCCTATATCTCGTAAACTCCCGCTAGCTTCGCATTGCGATGGCTCCCGGCATGACCGGACCGCAATCATCCACGAAGCACGCGGCACGGCAATAATAGGACGGTATGCCGGAACTACCCGACGTCACCGTCTACGTCGAGGCCCTGACCGCGCGCATCGTGGGCCACACGCTGCGGCGCGTGGCCATTCGCGGACCATTTCTCTTGCGCTCCGTTTCGCCGCCCGTGGAGGCGGTGCAAGGCAAAACCGTCCGCCAGGTGCGCAGGGTCGGCAAACGCATCGCCATCGGCCTCGAAGACGACCTCTGGTTGGTGCTTCACCTGATGATCGCCGGACGCCTGCACTGGCGCGAGTCGGCTCCCAAACTGGCGGCGCGCGGCCCACTGGCGGTGTTCCAGTTCGATTCCGGCACGCTGACACTCACCGAGGCCGGCACGCAGCACCGCGCCGCCCTGCACGTGGTTGCGGGCGAAGAAGGTCTGCGATCGCTCGACGCCGGCGGCATCGAGGTGCTGGAAACCAGCCTGGCGGAGTTCGCGGCCGTGCTGCAGTCCGCCAATCACACCCTTAAGCGCGCCCTCACCGACCCGCGGCTTTTCAGCGGGATCGGCAACGCCTATTCGGACGAGATCCTGCACCGCGCCGGTTTGTCGCCGGTAGCTCTGACGCAGAAGATGACGCCCGGCGCCATCGAACGGCTGCATCATGCCACTCGCGAGGCGCTGGTCGAATGGACCGATCGTTTGCGGCAACAATCGCGCGGGGCGTTTCCCGAGAAGGTGACGGCGTTTCGCGAAGGCATGGCCGTGCATGGCCGCTACGGCAAGCCCTGTCCGCGCTGCGGAACGCGCATTCAGCGTATTCGTTACGCGTCCAACGAAACCAACTACTGTCCATGTTGCCAGACGGGCGGAAAACTCCTGGCCGACCGGGGTCTCTCGCGCCTGTTGCGGGAGGATTGGCCGCGCACCTTGGAGGAATTGGAGTCGCTCAAGCGGCGATAAATTCCGAGCCAGGGGACCTGGCCGGCGCCGGCCGGCCTTGGTATCGTCTGGCGCTCGTCGTCGTTGCATCCGCGCCCGGGGCAGCCCTTCGAGGTCGCTTCTTTCCGCACCCCGCGCCACCTTCAGACGCCTGATCGCACAAGCTGCCGGGCCCGGTTGCAGAGCGAGAAAATGGAGAGGCACCGGGACGACTCCGCAGACGGATTACCGCCCAGATCGAAACCATCGTTCAACAACTTGGGACAAAATGAAAAACCGCTCCCCGCGGTCGCGGCTTGGAAAGCCCACCGCGGGGAGCGGTTTTGGTACACGTTCCTTAGTACGGTTCGCCCGGCAGCGGCGGCAGCACCGGCGTGATCTTGCCCCAGCCTTGCTCTTTGGCGGTCTTCATGTCCTTGAGCAGGTCGTCCGGCAGCTTGTCCTTCAACTTCGGCCGGCCGGCCTGGTTGGCCAGTTCCCAACCCACCGCGGCGACGGTCTTCGAAACCGTCTGGATCTCATGGTAGTCGATCTTTTCCGGCGTGTCCGTGGGACGGTGATAGTCCAGGTGCAAGCCCACCGTGAAGAAGGCGATCGGAATCCCCATCTTGGCGAAGTTGTAATGGTCGCTGCGGTAGAAGATGCGCTGGCCTCGGGGTTGCGGCCCGAGGTTGTCGTGCGTGGCATCGGGAGCCGTCACATCGTAGAAGTGGTCGATCTTCAGTTTCTGGAAACTGCCGTTGACCGTATCGATGGTCTGCTCCAGGTCGTCGCTGCTGATGCCCGGGCCAATCAACATCACCGCGCCCGGGTCCACCAGAACGTGCTGCGGATTGGTATCCACGGAATTGGCGTTCTTGGTGCGGCCAATCATATCCATGTTTAAGTCGGCCACCACCTTGGTGAGGTCGATGGGCGGGAACTCGGTGAAATACTGCGAGCCCCAGAGGCCGCGCTCCTCGCCGCCGTTCCACAGGAAGATGATGCTGCGCTTGGGGCGAATGCCTTTGGCCGCGCCTTCGGCATAAGCGTGCGCCACGCCCAGCAGTCCCGTGGATCCGGAACCATCGTCGTCGGCGCCGTTGTTCACGTTATGGCCATCGGCCTGCGGCGCGCTCAAACCGATATGGTCGAGGTGCGCGCTCATCACCACGAACTCGTCCTTGAGAACCGGGTCGCTGCCTTCCAGGATGCCGACCACGTTTTCGGCGTGGCCCTCCTGGCTGTGGACCGCCAGATGGATCGTGAGCTTCTTGGCGGCATTAAGCTCGAAGGAATCCTGCTTGGCATTGGTCTCGGTTGCTCCGAAAGCTTGGGCACCGGTCACCTTTTCGCCCTGGAAGAGGGAGTTGGTGAACTCCAATCCCAGGCTGATGTTCGGGGCCGCCGGGCATGCCGGGGTCGCACGAAATTTGAGCACCTGGTACGGAGGTCCGTTCAGCGCGGCGCCACCGCGGCCGCCGCCGCCCGCACCGCCCCGGCCCCCGCGGCCGCCGGCATTCGGATAGGCCATCGCGGTCGCCGCCTGAAAGTTGGCGACGGTCACCACCGCCAGCGCTCCGTTCTTGGCAGCGTACTGTTCGGGAGTCCAATAATCTTTGCAGGCCTCGCCGAGCGGATCCACGGGCTCGGCGGGAGCGGCCGGCGCCGGTGCCGCTCCGGCGGCGGGGGCTGCGGCTGGCGCGGCGCCTGCTCCACCGCGACCGCGGCCACCACGGCCGCCGGCTGCCTGCGCGGCCGCCACTTCCGGCGGCACGCCCGCCACTACGATGATCTTGCCCTTTACGTCGATGCCCTGATAGGGATCGGTATTCGTCTTATTGACGACGTATCCGTTGCCGGCGAATACCAGGTTGCCGGTCACGTCGAGAGCCTCCGCGGCGGCTCCGCCGCGTCCACCGCCGCCTCCGGTGGTCCAATCTTTGCCATATTCGAAGGTGGTGGTTTGCGGAGCGGCATTCCCGCCCCCTCCCCCGCCATTCCGACGGCCGCCGCCGCCACCGCGCGCAGCGCCCGCAACCGCGACTTCCACGCCGGCTGCTCCCGCGACGGGAATCGCGGCCGGGGCGTCGGCGCCTCCGCCTGCCCCGCCCCGCCCGCGTCCACCGCCGCCGGCCGCGGCCGGCGCCACCAGCGTCGCCTTGCTATCTTCGGGGACAATCTCGCGGGCCACCATCTCCATGGGCATCATGTACGGCTGCAACGGGCCATTCGTGCCGGTGGTGCTGCCGCCGGGCTTGAGACCCCATTCCGCCAGATGGCTGGCCACGTAAAGCGCCGCCGTATCGTAACCGCGAGACGGAAAATAGCGGCCCTCGAGCTGGTCGGACGCCAGAAAATAGTCGTATACCTTCAGTTCGTCTTCGGTGATGGCATCGGCGTTCCCATAGGTGGGAGCCGGAGCGGCTTTGGCCGCTTTCTTCGACTGGGCCAACGCCCGGTCGGTTCCCGAGGTAGATAGCAGCACGTACGCGAGTGCCGCCGCGGCGGTACAAGTAATGATAATCCTACGCATAGACCCCTTCAAAATACGGATTTGGGAGATAGGTTAGTGTAACGCGAATTCCACCGCCGCGTCACGCTATCCTGACGCTATGGACCCTATGGTGAAATGGCTGGTAATCGGAATCGGCGACATCACGCGCAAGCGGGTGCTGCCAGCCATCCTACGGGAACCGCGCAGCGAGTTGTACGGACTGCTCACGCGCGACCCGGCGAAAGCGCAGCTCTACCCGGGCGCGCGCGTCTTCACGGCGCTCGACGATGCCCTGCGCGACCCGGCGGTGTACGCGGTGTACGTGGCGTCTCCCGTAGCGCTGCACGCGCCGCAGACCATTGCCAGTTTGCGGGCCGGCAAACACGTGCTGGGCGAAAAGCCGGCGGCCATGGACTATGCGCAAGCCGAATCGATGCTGGCGGCGGCGCGCGCCAGCGGTCGCCTGTGGGGCGTCGCCTATTACCGGAGGCTTTATCCCAAACTGCTGCGCACGCGCCAGTTGATCGCCGAAGGCGCCATCGGAAAGCCGGTGCTGGCCGAGGCCAATTGTCATAGCTGGCTCCCCGTCCAGGAACGGAGTTGGCTTTGGGATCCGGCGCTGGCCGGTGGCGGACCGCTCTACGACATCGGCTCCCACCGCATCGACGCCTTCAACTTTCTCTTCGGACACCCGGCGCATGCCACCGGGCTGCTTTCGAATGCCGTGCATCCGCTCGACGTGGAAGACTCCGCCACGGTGCTGATCGACTACCCCGGCGGCGTCCGCGGGATCGTGGACGTCCGCTGGAACTCGCATGTCGAGCGCGATCAGTTCCGCGTGATCGGGACCGACGGCGAAATCAATCTCGACCCGCTCAATGGAGCGGCGCTACGCTACGCCGGGCGCGAAGAACTGTTGCCGGCACACGCCAACCTCCACTACCCGGCGGTGGAAAACTTCGTGAACGCAATTCTCGACGGCACGCCGCTGATGTGCTCCGGCGAAGAAGCCATCCGCACCGACTGGGTAACCGGAGAGGTGATGCGACAGGCGGGGCACTGACGGGGTCTGGCGGACGCCGAGGAAGATTGGTTAGTGCCCTATTTGAAACCACCCGTGAGTCGCGACTTCGATCCGGCGCAGTACCAAAGCCGGGAAGTTCCGATTAACAGCGCAACCCAAAGCATGCTCCACTACGAGGTATACTGCCTTTCATGCAAATCCACCGAACATTATGCGCGATTGCATTTACGATCGCGGTGGGGACGGCGGCGCAACGCGGCATCACCCCCGAGGATTACTTCGCGTTTGAATCCGCCGGCGACGCGCATCTCTCGCCGGATGGCAAACAGGTGGTCTATGCGCTCACTACGGTGGACCGGCAGAAAAATCGGCGGGATACGTCCATTTGGGTGGTGGCCACGGACGGACACACCGCTCCGCGGCGCCTGTCGGTGGAAGGCGTCAGTTCCAGTGCGCCGCGATGGAGTCCCGATGGCTCGCGGCTGGCGTTCCTCTCGACGCGCAGCACCGGCGCGGCGGCCGACGACACGCCCCATCCACAGATCTGGATTCTGACATGGAGCGGCGGCGAGGCGCAGGCGCTCACTCATCTGAAGAACGGCGCCGGGGCGTTTCAGTGGTCTCCCGACGGCAAACGGCTGGTGGTGGTGAGCCGCACCGGTCCCAGCGACAATCTGGCGACGGCGGCGCGCAAGAGCGACGTCCGTCACTACACGCATATCTCGTATAAGTTCAACGACACCGGCTGGTATGACGACAAGCGCAGCCATCTGTGGGTGGTGGACGCGGCCGGCGGCGGCGCCAGGCAGATTACTTCCGGCGACGATTGGAACGATACCGATCCCCAATGGTCGCCCGATTCGACGCGCGTCGCTTTCGTTTCCGACCGCACCGGGAAAGAGTATGACGGAAGCGAGAACAAAGACGTCTGGGTGATTTCCGCCGAGGGCGGCCCGTTGACCAAAATCTCCGATCACGAATTTGACGACACCATGCCGCGCTGGTCGCCCGACGGCCGGCAGATTGTCTTCGCGGGGCAGACCGAGCGGCGTCAGTTCCCGAAATTGTATATCGTCTCTTCGGCGGGCGGCGCGAAATCCAGCCTGGCCACCGAAGAGATGGACCTGATCCCCACCGGACTCCAATGGGGTCCGGGCGCGCGGGAGCTGCGCTTCGAAACCGGCGTGAAGGGCGAGACGCACGTCTTTCGCGCGGACCTGGACACCCGCAACGTAACGCAGGTGACCACCGGCGAGCGCGGCGTCCACGGCTTCGACACCAACCAGAAGGCCGGCCTGATGACTTATCTGGCGAACGACTTCCAGCATCTCGACGACGTTTACGTGGCGGACCTGGCCGGCAAGGGCGAACGGCCGCTCACGCATTTGAACGCGGCTTTGTGGCTGGAGTTGGAGCCGGCGGCGGTGGAGCGGCTGCGCTACCAGAGCACCGACGGTTGGAACATCGACGGCTTTCTGGTGAAGCCGGTGGGCTGGCAGGCCGGCAAAAAGTACCCGCTGATTCTGAGCATCCACGGAGGGCCGGCGGGGCAGTACGGCGTGGATTGGTATCACGAATTCCAGGTCTACGCCGCCAAGGGCTGGGCGGTTTTCTTCTGCAATCCGCGCGGGTCCACCGGCTACGGGCAGAAATTCGAGCGCGGAATCGTCAACAACTGGGGCGGAATGGATTACCAGGACGTGATGGCGGGAGTGGACGCGGCGCTGAAGCAAAATCCCTGGCTCGACGCCGGCCGGATGGGCGTTACCGGCGGCAGCTATGGCGGCTACATGACCAACTGGATTCTGGGCCACACCACGCGCTTCAAAGCCGCGGTGACGCTGCGCAGCGTCTCCAACTTCATCAGCGACGACGGCACCCGCGACGGCGCCTACGGGCACCAGGACGACTTCGAAGGATTCCTGTTCGACCACTTCGACCAATACTGGAACGCCTCGCCGCTGAAATACGCCAAGAACGTGAAGACGCCCACTTTGATTCTGCATTCGGACAACGACTACCGGGTCCCGCTGGAGCAAGGCGAGCAGTGGTTCCGCGCGCTGAAGCACTACGGGGTGAACGCGGAGTTCGTGATCTTCCCGCGCGAGAATCACAACCTGACGCGCACCGGCGAGCCGAAGCACCTGGTGGAGAGTCTGAACTGGCAGTGTTACTGGTTCGACCGGTTCCTGAACGGGAACGATAACGCCAAGCCGCCGGATGCGAATTAATTAAGATTATTATTGGCCGCCGATGAACAATCCTGGCTAAGGTCAACCACCATATCGCCGGTCGTCATATTCCAGCCTCCACTTGTATGTCGGTTCTGGGTTGGCGAATTCGACAGGCGAGCGCTGATTTTCCCGTGGAAAATATCTTTTCGAGGGATGTAGAGAATGGCAGGACGGGTCCGACTACTCGATGAAAGCGCGGATGGCAAATTCTGCTACCAAGCGATTCCAGACAAGGAGAACGACCATGCCCAAATCCAGCGAATTCTCTCGCCGCCAAGTTCGCCGCATCCGCGCTTTCCACTTTGGTGATGGCGGCCCTACCGGATGGCGGCCCTACCGGCTCGTTCAAGAGCAGACGCAAAGAAGCAGCAAATCAAAGGAGATGAAATGATGACCTTGACACTCTACCTTTTGTTCGATGGCAATTGCCATCAGGCAATGGAGTTTTACAAATCGTGCTTCGGCGGAGAACTTACTTCCACCAAAGTGAAGGATTCTCCGGCGAAGGATTACATGCCTGCGGTTCAGCAGGAGAAAACCGTTAATGCACGACTGAAGAGCGGGAATGTGGAGATTTCGGCGTCGGACTGGCTGCGGCTTGACCGGACTCGCATTCCTGGCAACACGGTGTGTCTTTACCTGAGCGGAGGAACGTTTCAGGAGTTGAAGACTCTTTTCGATAAGCTCTCCGAAGAGGCTGAAGTCACCGACCCCCTGAAAGAGATGTTCTATGGCGTTTACGGAGCACTGAACGACAAATTCGGGGTCCGCTGGATGTTTCAAGCAGCCAGGAATGGCTAGCTATAGCTATAGCTATAGCTAAGCTAGCGACTTATTTCTTGCCCCGAGGCACTCCGAATACGTTCAGCGCGCCGCCAGATCTTCCAGAAAGATACGTCGGGCGCTGGTGTAGTCCTCGGGCAACATCGGGCCGAGCTTGGCCGATTGATCGGCTTCGTTTCTTTCCTCCGCGAACGTGGTTTGCAGGGACTGAAACGCCAACATGCACGCTTCCACCACGCCGGCCGAATACCCGCCGGAAGCGTCCAACAAATTGTTGGCGGTGCCCAGAATCCCCTCCGCGGTCCGCACGCGCGACGGGCCGTTTTCGAGGATGCTCTGGCGCCGCGAAAGCCGCAGGTGTGGGCCGAATGCGTTCACCAGCGTCGACCATCGGTCGAGCACGATCAACGCGCCATAGCGATGCGTGTCGAGCGTCATCTCGTAGGCGAAGGCCACGCCTTTGGATTGCCCCTCCAAACGGCGCAAGGCGCTGGCGGCAGCGTTCAGTTCGCCGAACAGGGAGTCGACGAAAGCCGCGGTGCAACCAAAGAATTGAGATTCGGAAATAGCGGGGAAGCGGGTGATTCGCAAGATTGCGCCTTAAGCCATGTGGTCGCCGAGCGCGCGCTCGACTTCCTGGGCATCCACGCGTTCGCCGTTATTCAGACGGCCGAGCAGGGAGACGATGATCTCTTTGGCTTCTTCCTTGCCGAAATTCTTGATGAAGCCGTCGAAAAAATGTTCCCCGGCCAGAGCGTGGTTGATTTCGCTTTCCTTATTGTGATCCTGCAGTTCGGTAAAGTAGACCACTCGGTACTGCCCCGTGTACTCGGTCTCTTTGTAGATCTCGAACATCACCTTATCGGACTCAAACAGCATAGTTTCGAGATTATCACAGGCGGCCCGCAACGTTTAAGATGAGGGAATGCCCATTTCCCTGGAGCGGGTGGAGGAAGCCCGGCAAAACATCGCCAACGTAGCGCTGCGTACCCCGCTGGTGCCTTGTCCGTGCGACGCTCCGGTGGAGTTGTACCTGAAGCTCGAAAACCTCCAGCCCATCGGCTCTTTCAAGATTCGGGGCGCGGCCAACGTGGTGTCGTTGACCCCGCGCGCGCGCCTGGAGCGCGGACTGCTCACCGCCTCGGCGGGCAATATGGCACAGGGAGTGGCGTATTGCGCGCGCCGTCTGGGCGTTCCGGCCACGATTGTGGCGCCCGATACCGCGCCCGCCACCAAGATCCGCGCCGTGGAACGGATGGGCGGCCGCGTCATCCTGGTGCCCTTCGCCGAATGGTGGCGGACTTTCGAAACGCGCAGCTATCCGGGCGTCGACGCCACCTTCATTCACGCCTTCGACGACCCGGATGTGATGGCCGGCAACGGCACCATCGCGCTGGAACTGCTGGAGGACCTCCCGCACTTCGATGCCGTGGTGATTCCGTGGGGCGGCGGCGGCCTCGCCAGCGGGATCGCGGCGGTGCTGCGCGAACTGGCGCCGCACGTGCGGATCTACGCGGCCGAGATCGAGACCGCCGCGCCGCTGGCCGCTTCCCTGGCGGCAGGCGAGCCGCGCACCGTGGAATATACCCCGTCGTTCGTCGATGGCATCGGCGGCAAGATGGTGTTCCCCCGCATGTTCGAACACGCCAGGCGCCTGCTGGAAGGTTCGATCGTAGTTACTTTGGACGAAGCTGCGCAGGCCATCAAGCTGGTGGCCGAGCGCAATCGCACCATCATGGAAGGCGCTTCCGCGTGTGCGGTCGCGGCCGCGCTTTCTGGACGCGCGGGCAACGGCCGGGTGGTGGCGATTGTCTCCGGCGGCAACATCGACCTCGACAAATTCGCGAGCCTGGTGGCCCCATCGGCGTAGGGCGACCCATGGACTTACGCCTCGCCATCCCAAGCGACGCCGCAGCCCTGACGGCGCTGATCAATCGCGCGTTTGCGGTGGAACGCTTCTTCATCGACGCCGACCGGATCGACCTGGCCGAGGTCCGCGAGCGCTTTCGCAGTGGCCGGTTCCTGGTGCTGGAAGAAGGCGGCGCGCTCGCGGCGTGCGTCTACTTGGAACTGCGCGGCCCACACGCCTATCTCGGACTGCTCTCGGTCGAACCGGCGCGGCAGGGGCGAGGAATCGGGTCGCGGATGATGGATGCCGCCGAGGATTATTGCCGCGGCGAAGGCTGTCGCCACCTGGATCTGCGGGTGGTCAACCTTCGCCAGGAGTTGCCGCCGTTCTATCGCCAACGCGGTTACCTCGAAACCGGCGCCGCTCCGTTTCCGGCCGGGCATCCCGTGACGCAGCCCTGCCACTTCATCGAAATGTCGAAGGGGCTTTAGCTCCCGGACGGCAAGCTAGAGCGTAATGTAACTCGGCCGTGCATCTGCGAGAAGCGGTGGGGCGGACCCCCGGTCCGCAGGCCGGTCCCCTGGCCGGCCTGCCGGGTTGTGGAGGGTGCTTGATTCTTCCATTGAGCAGCAGGACGAGAGCGTCCTGCGCGGACCAGGGGTCCGCCCCACAATTTGCGCGGAATTGTCGCCCGGATACAAAGTGAGTGGCATAGCGCTAAAGCGTGCCCCACTGGACCGTGCAATACTGGGTGCATGATTCGCCGTCTAACCCCGGCGTCCGTCGTCTTGCTCGCGGGGGTCACACTGGCCTGGCCCCAACGCCCCTCCGGGCCCGATGCGCAAGCCGCCATCGAGAAAAGCCGCCGGAAAGCCCTCGCTTACGCCAAGTCGCTGCCGGATTTCATGTGTACCGAAGTGATCCGCCGCTATGTCGACCCGCAGCGGCGCAGCGCGTGGCTTCCCTCCGACAAGCTCACCATCAAACTCAGCTTCTTCCAACAGACGGAGGAGCACAAGCTGATGCTGATCGACGACAAGCCTACCGGCCGGAAGTTCGACTCGCTTGAGGGAGCCACCGGCGAAGGCGAATTCGGCGGAACGCTGGACAGAATCTTCGATCCCTCCTCGGAAGCCAGCTTCCGTTGGGAGAGCTGGAAGAACCAGCGCAATCATCGCGCCGCTGTCTATTCCTACGTGGTGCAGGTAGCGCATTCGAACTATCTGATGGTGTCCGGTATTCCCGGCGACAACCAACAAGCCATCGTGGGGTTTCACGGCGAGCTCGAGATCGATCGCGAATCCGGCGCCGTGCTTCATTTCACCTACCAGGCCGACCGCATTCCCCTACGATTGGGGTTGGATTACGCGCTCACCATGGTCGACTATGACTACGCCGACGTGGGAGGCCGGAACTATTTGTTGCCCGCCCGCTCCGAGACGGAGATGCGAGGCCCACAGCTCTCGGTGCGCAACGAAATCGAGTTCCGCGAATATCGCAAATTCTCCACCGAATCCACCATCACCTACGGCGATAGGAAGTAACCCAACCCCAGCCCGCCGAAAGCTGAAAGCCGCAAGCTATACTGGCTGAATGATTCGCCGTTTCAGCCCGGCGTTGATCGGCTTGCTCGCGTGGGCCGCGGGGGCTTGGCCCCAGCGGCCCTCCGAGCCCGATGCGCAAGCCGCTATCGAAAAAACCCGGCAGAAGGCGCTCGATTACGCCCGGTCGCTGCCGGATTTCGTGTGTACGGAAGTGATCCATCGCTATGTCGACCCGCGGCAGCGAGGCAACTGGATTCCCACCGACAAGCTCACCATCAAACTCAGCTTCTTCCAACAGATGGAAGACCACAAGCTGATGCTGATCGACGACAAGCCCACCGGCCGGAAGTTCGAATCCCTGGAGGGAGCTACCGGCGAAGGCGAATTTGGGGGAACGCTGCACAGTATCTTCGATCCCACTTCTGAAGCCACCTTCCACTGGGAGAGCTGGAAGACCGTGCGCAAGCATCGCGTTGCCGTCTATTCCTACGTCGTGGACGTAGCGAATTCGCACTATCAGATGGTGACCGGCGTACCCGGCAATAGCCGGCAAGCCATCGTGGGTTTTCACGGAGTGCTGGACATAGACGGCGAATCCGGCGCCGTGCTTCATTTCACCTACCAGGCCGACCGCATTCCCAAGCCATTGCAGTTGGATTTCGCGCTCACCACCGTCGACTATGACTTCGCCGACGTGGGCGGCCGGGACTATCTGCTGCCCGCCCGCTCCGAAACCGAGATGCGAGGCCCCGCGATGTCCGTGCGCAACCAAATGGAGTTCCGCGAATACCGCAAATTCTCCTCCGAATCCACCGTCACCTTCGGCGATGGGAAATAGCAGGACCACGCCCTCGCAACCCAAGTATATTCTTGGTAAAATAGCACTTAACCCCAAAGAGGAGCTATCTTGGCCGATCAGGAACTACCACCGCAAGGTCCACCTGCGCCACCGCCGTCCGGAGGCAATTTGCCGCTCGGTGGCGGAGGCGGAAACCTCGTCCCCACCAACATCGAAGATGAGATGAAGCGCTCGTACCTGGATTACGCCATGAGCGTGATCGTGGGACGCGCCCTGCCCGATATCCGCGACGGTCTCAAGCCGGTGCATCGCCGGATTCTCTACACCATGCAGCAGATGGGGCTGCAGCCCAACCGCCCCACGCGTAAGTGCGCCCGCATCGTGGGCGATGCCATGGGGAAGTATCACCCGCACGGCAACCTGGCGATCTACGACGCCCTGGTGCGCCTGGCGCAGCCCTTCTCCCTGCGCTACCCGCTGGTGGAAGGCCAGGGCAACTTCGGTTCCGTGGACGGCGACCCGCCGGCAGCCGACCGGTACACCGAGGCCCGCCTCTCCAAAGTGGCCACCGCGCTGCTCGAAGATCTCGACAAGGAGACCGTCGATTTCAAACCCAATTACGACGACAGCGAGACCGAGCCCGAAGTTCTGCCCACTCGCGTTCCCAATCTGCTGGTCAACGGGTCGTCTGGTATCGCCGTGGGCATGGCGACCAATATTCCGCCGCACAACCTCACCGAGATCGTCAATGCCGTGATTTACAAGATTCAGCATCCCGGCGCCACGCTGATCAATTTGCTGGAATTCGTGCAGGGGCCGGATTTTCCCACCGGCGGTTTCATCCTGGGGCGCCAGGGCATTATGCAGGCCTACACCACCGGCCGCGGACAGCTCAAAATCCGCGCCCGCGCCAAGATCGAACGCTCGGGCAAGGACCGGGAACAGATCATCATCGACGAGATTCCCTACCAGGTGAACAAGTCGAAACTGCTCGAGCAGATCGCGTCGATGGTGAATGAGAAGCGCATCGAAGGCATCTCCGACGTGGTGGATCATAGCGACCGCGACGGCATGCGCATCGTGGTGGAGCTGAAGCGCGGCGAACAGGCCGAAGTGGTGCTCAACAACCTTTATAAGAACACCCAGCTCCAAATCGGTTTCGGCATCATCATGCTCTCCATCGTCAACGGCCAGCCGCGCGAGCTGGGTCTGGTGGACATGATCAAGTTCTTCATCGACCACCGCGTCGATGTGGTCCGCCGCCGCACCGAGTACGAACTACGCAAGGCGCGCGACCGCGAACATATCTTGCTGGGTTTCCAGAAGGCGCTCGATAACCTCGACGAAGTCATCCAACTGATTCGCGCCGCCAAGCTGCCGCGGGAAGCCCGCGAATCGCTGATCGCGCGCTTCCAATTCTCCGAGAAGCAGGCGCAGGCCATCATCGAATTGCAGTTGCAGCGCCTCACCGGAATGGAACAGCAGAAGATCCTCGACGAGCTGGCCGAAATCCAACACCGCATCTCCGAATACCTGGAAATCCTGGGCTCCGACAAAATTCTGCGCGAGGTGATCGTCAAGGAATTGAAGGAAGTCCAGAAGGAATTCGGCGACGAACGCCGCACCCAGATCATCGAAGACACCGGCGAGATCCTGCTGGAAGACCTGGTCGCCGTGGAGGATGTCGCCATCACCGTGACCCGCGGCGGCTACCTCAAACGCACCTCGATAGACACCTACCGCCGTCAGACCCGCGGCGGCAAGGGGCGCATCGGCATGGGGACGCGCGCCGAGGATGTGGTGGAGCAACTGCTGGTGACGTCCACCCACAGCTACCTGCTGATCTTCACCACGCGCGGGCGCGTCTACTGGCTGAAGGCCTACGAGATCCCCGACGCCACCACCACCGGCAAGGGCAAGCACATCTCCAACCTCATCAATCTGCAATCCGACGAGGAACCGCGCACCTTCCTGCCGGTGAAAGACTTCGTTCCGGACCGTTTCATCGTGATGGTGACCAAGCACGCCGTCATCAAGAAATCCGAGCTGACGGAATTCGATAACCCCATTTCGCGGGGACTCATCGCGCTCAATCTGGACGAGGGCGATCAGCTCATCGGCGCCGGCATCAGCACCGGCGAGAATTACATCTTCCTGGGGTCGCACGAAGGCCAGGCCATCAAGTTTGCCGAGAGCCAGGTGCGGCCGATGGGCCGGCAGGCTCGCGGAGTCCGCGCCATGGATCTGGCGGAAGGCGATTACCTCGTCGGCGTGGAAGTGGTCGAAAAAGACGGGCTGATCCTCTCCATGGGCGAGAACGGCTACGGCAAGCGCACGCCGCTGGAAGATTACCGTCTCACCGGCCGCGGTGGCAAGGGCGTCATCAACATGAAGACCACCAAGAAGACCGGCAACGTGGTGGCGATCCTTTCGGTGCGCGAGGATTCCGACCTGGTGATTGTCACCCAGAGCGGCAAGATCATCCGCATTGAAGCCAACACCATCCGGCAGGTGGGCCGCTCCTCTCAGGGCGTTCGCCTGGTCTCGCTGGACGAAGGCGACCAGGTGGCCGCCGCATCCGTGATTCCCGACGCCGTCGAACCCAACGGGCAGGAGACCCTGCCACTCCAGTAGAATGGAGGGCGTATGCAAGCGCGTATGGAAGACAAACAGGAGCAACTCTTCGCCCGTCTACGGAACCTGGAGCGCGTGATTGTGGCCTTCTCCGGGGGAACCGATTCGGCTTACCTGGCGTGGGCCGCGAATCGCGAGCTGGGGAAGAATGCTCTGGCGGTGACCGCCGACTCGGCTTCCATCCCCGAATCCCATAAGCGCGATGCCGAAGCCTTCGTGGAGCGCTTCGGCATTGCGCACGAGTATATTCAAACGCGCGAATTCGATAACCCCGATTACGCCCGCAACGGTCCCGATCGCTGCTTCCACTGCAAGGACGAGCTGTTTACGCGCCTGGAAGAGCTAGGCCGCGAGCGCGGCTACCGGCACATTATCTATGGCGTGAACCTCGACGACCTGGGCGATTACCGTCCGGGGCAAGGCGCCGCCACGAACCACAAAGTGGCCGCCCCGCTGGCCGATGCCGGTCTGTCGAAAGCCGAGATCCGCGAACTTTCCCGCCGCGCCGGACTCCCCACGTGGGACCGGCCGGCCTCGGCGTGCCTCAGTTCGCGCATCCCCTATGGCACGCCGGTGACCATAGAGAACGTGAAGACTGTGGAGACCGGCGAAGAGGAACTCAAGGCGCTGGGATTCCGCCAGTTCCGCGTGCGCTTCCACGGCGAGGTGGTCCGCATCGAGATCGCGCGCGAAGAAATGGCGCGAGCATTGTCGGTGGAGATGGCGGCGCGCTTCACCGAAATCTTCAAGAAGTTGGGATTCCGCTACGTCACGTTGGATCTAGAGGGCTATCGGCAGGGATCGCTCAATGAAGTCTTGAATCTGCAAACGGCGGGTGGCGTTCCGGTGAAGCTCGCGTAGAATAGGCCGTTGCCCAAAAAGCCCAGACTCGGACGACCCATCCTCGCGCCTGGATCTGGCCCCTTTTAGTGCATCGGGTTCGTCGACGTCCGCGGAACTCGGGTGCGCATGTTTCTGTTCCTCCTATCCTAGGGTCGATCGCATTGAGGCCAGCCAGTGCAGTTTGAGGGCCGGAGACGCGAATCACCCCGCGGCCTGTGATAAACTATTCAAACTAAAGCATCTCCAAAGAAACTCCGCCAATACTGAAGGGTATTGCAGGGGGCAAGAGACCCGGAAAAAGAGCAAGAAAATGGGTTCCTGTCCCAAGCGTGCAATTGCACTTGAACGTTTTTCGATTCAATGGATTGCGGGCCAAAGGATTTTCATCATCGTCTTCACGCGGAATGTGAAGGACTTCGCCGGTCTTGGCGTCGAGATCCTCAATCCTTGGGAGAAGTAACTCTTGCCTTTTACCAACCGTCCGGCATCCTCGACAATGATAGTGGCGCGTCGCCTGATGAGATCTCCGCATAGATCACCTCCTCGCCAAAAATAGTAATTCGCGCACGCAGTTTCAGACGCTAGAGACTGCCCGCCCAGCCTTAACCAAGCCTTAACCCAACGCTCGTGTCACGAAGTGCAAAATGCTATATGATGTATCCGGCCCGGAAAACCGAAATCCCGGTCAGACAAGGAATCACAACGATGCCACAACCTCCCAAATCCGACCTGCCGAGCGGGTCGTCACAACGCCCCAAGCGCCCGGTACGGCCGCTCGACACCACCGATCTTGTCCTCACGCCCGGCGGCATGCGCCCAAGATCCTTGGTGCATAAACTCGAACCCGGCCAGCATGTCAGCACCAAGGGCGGAAGGGTGCGGATCATCGAGACTGCCACCGGCAACGTGATTAAGGACCTCGGCGAAACCGGCACGCCCGGCGAGACCGAGGGCGCCTCTCCGAGTGTGGCCCCCGGGCCCGTCCCCGGCATCCCGGATACCGCCTGGATCGAAAACTCGCAATGGCGCAACGGCGGCGCGGAACCGATCGTCTATTTCAGCACCACCTGGGTGGTGCCTCCCGTGCCCGCCTCGTCCGACGGTCAAACGGTCTTCCTCTTCAACGGCATGCAGCCCGACTCGGCTGCCCATATCCTCCAGCCCGTGCTGCAATGGGGCTCCTCTGCCGCCGGCGGCGGCAATTATTGGAGCATCACCAACTGGTACGCCGATGGCCAGGGCGGGCCCGCCGTCTATCAGTCTGTGATCCAAGTCAATACCGGCGACGTGCTGCAAGGCGTCATGACTTGCACCGGCCAGTCCGGCGCCGATTTCAATTATAGTTCCGTGTTCGTGGGTTATCCCGCCGTCAACATCAGTGTGACCGACGTCGTCGAGCTTACCTGGGCCTATGAAACGCTCGAATGCTACGGCCTCAACACATGTTCCGACTATCCGAATACCGCGCTCACCGCGATGTACAATATCGAGATCAAGACCGGAACTCCCGGATCGAGTGGAACCGACGCCGCCATCGACTGGTTCGGAGTCACCAATTTCACCGATTGCGGCCAGAAGTGCGTGATCGTCAGCAATGCCTCTCCGGGCGGCGCGGTCTATCTCTTTTATAGGCCCATCGCCTTGGCCGACTCCTTTGTCTCCGCCGTGTCCCGCAGCGCCAACTACCTCGACGCCTTCGCGGTAGGCGCCGACCACGGCGCCTACACCGCCGCTTGGCAGCCCGGCGACACATCCTGGCAAGGTTGGTGGCGCATCCAGAACGGCAGCGTCGCGCCCGGCACCTCCGTCTTCGGCGTGTCCCGCGACCCCAACTACCTCGACGTCTTCGCCGTCGGAACCGACAACGGCGTCTACACCGCGTCCTGGGAGCCCGGCTTCACATCTTGGCACGGCTGGTTCCGTGTCGGAACCTTGACCGTGGCCCCGGGCAGCAGCGTGTACGCGGTGTCGCGCGCCCCCGGCTACCTCGACATCTTCGCCGTCGGAAGCGACCAGGGCATCTACACCGCCGCTTGGCAGCCCGGCGACACAGCCTGGCAGGGCTGGTGGCGCATCCAGAACGGCAGCGCCGCGCCCGGCACCTCCGTCTTCGGCGTTTCCCGCGGCCCCAACTTACTCGACATCTTCGCCGTGGGCGAAGATTATGGCATCTACACTGCCGCTTGGCAGCCCGGCGACGCAACCTGGCAAGGCTGGTGGCGCGTCCAGAACGGCAGCGCCGCGCCCGGCACCTCCGTCTTCGCCGTCTCCCGCAGCCTCAACTACCTCGACATCTTCTCCGTGGGCCCAGACCAAGGCATCTATACCGCCGCTTGGCAGCCTGGCGACACAAGCTGGAAAGGCTGGTGGCGCATCCAGAACGGCAGCGCCGCGCCCGCCACCTCCGTCTTCGGCGTTTCCCGCAGCGCCAACTTCCTCGACATCTTCGCCGTGGGCACCGACCAAGGCATCTACACCGCCGCGTGGCAGCCCGGCGACACAACCTGGCAAGGTTGGTGGCGCATCCAGAACGGCAGCGCCGCGCCCGGCTCCTCCGTCTTCGGCGTGTCCCGCAGCCCCAACTTCCTCGACATCTTCGCCGTGGGCACCGACAAGGGCATTTACACCGCCGCTTGGCAGCCTGGCGACACAAGCTGGAAAGGCTGGTGGCGCATCCAGAACGGCACCTCCGCGTGAGGCATGGAGTGATGGCGTGCGGCCCGGCTAACCCCGGGCCGCACCCGTTCAACGTAGTGGTGTTTCATTAACGGTCTTCGGGAATTGAGCGCGATTCACCCAACTTGCCGCGCGCCCGGTTTTCCCTCATATTGAGGGCATGGAAGTACACTTCACCCCGGAGACGGAAAAGAAGCTCAACCAGAGCCAAATTGAGCGCGGTGAATGTGTATGCTGGGTCGAAAACAAATAGAAGATATTTAGTCGACATGCTCAATGTTGTGAAGGAGTTGCAATGCGACTGGTTTCAGGTAGCGTGATTTCGGCTTTCTTATTGACGACGTTGGTACAGGCGCAACCGCAGATCGGCGGCGGAGTTTGCACGAACTCCACCCTGAGCGGAATTTATTACTACTTCCTCAGCGGCGATTTGCTTTCGGGGAATGCAGTTTACCCGTACGTCGAGCTGGGCAAGCTTGTTGCCGATGGGCAGGGCGGCGTCTCGGGAAACTCCCACGCGAGTATCGGCGGGTCCATCTCCGCGTACGCTCTATCCGGAACATATTCGGTTCAATCGAGTTGCACCGGCACCATGACACTCTCCGTCAATTCACAGCCGCCCAGCTCACCAACCTTTCAAGTGACCAACGGTGGGCTTAGCGCAGTAGTCGCGTTCTCAAGCCCCAGTGGTGTAGTCGCAGGCCGCGCGTACCGCCAAACTACTAGCTCCGGCACAATCCAATACGCCACCGCATCGTTGAGCGGCAGTTATGCCTATCTCCTTACTGGTGTAGCATTCCTGTCTGGGAACGGCTACTATTACTCGCAAGCTGGGAGCGCGACCGGCGCGGTTACGGCCCAGGCCAACATGGCACAAGTGGCGATTTCCGCGCCAACGGCCACTGCGGAAATCAGAAAATACCCGGCTGGCCCGGCGATGGAACATGCGGCAGCCCCGACGAATTGCCCAACTCCGATCGGCATAGGCCCGTATTTTATCAGTGAAAGCCGGCGGCTGTTCAGGAAACGCTGCATCCGTCATTGCGGATTCATCCGGCCGTCTCAAACACCCTGGCTGGACCCTGGCTGTAAAACCGGTGCCTCCGCCGGCAACCACAAGATCTTGGGGCTACCTGAGTCAAGCACATACTCGGTTTCCCGTGCGCTCCTGGCACGGTAGCGCAAGGATCGCCGATAACCAGCTTCAATCGCCGATGGGCGAATGGGATTGAGCTACGCTGGGCGGCGATTCTCCCCTGTGGCTCGGCAACCTCCACGTACGCAAATAACAAATCCCGAAATTCGGGATTCTCAAGATGGTTTGAAACGCCTTGCGGTTCAGGCGCCGGTTGTCCGGCTTCCCGATAGGCTTCGAGGTTGATCCGAATGGCTTCACCGGCCGCGCGCTTGGCCGTTTCGATGTTCTCTCCGTAAGTGGCGATCGCCAAATCGGGCGCTTGCACCGCAAATCCCGTCTCGGTTTGTTCCAGCATGATCAGGAATCGCATCACTTGATCTCCAGTCTGATTTTCTTCACCGTGTCCACCGATCGCCCCACCGGTACATCTTTTTCTGGATGCACGATGGTGACTATAAACCGGCTCGCCGGGTGCTTGCAGTCGTGATGGTCTCCCCTCACGCCGGCCAGCGTCCATCCAAATTCTTCCGGCAGTTTGACCAGCGCCCGGCTTGTGCATGGGGCATGAATCGAGCTGAAATTCCATTCTCCCACGCCGCCCGCTGGCATTGCGACAGATTGGGTCTTGACGAGCGCGTAGTTGGCTTGACGTGGATAGTGAACGGATTACGGCTCATGGCGCGCCCAGGTCCGCCATCTCCACTTGGTACGCGATTAGCCCACTCTGCCTCTCGCAGGGGATATCAACTTCAACGTCGCGGATTCCATTCGCCCGACTGGCTGTAGTTGGGCGAACTCCGAACGCCACAGGCGTTCCAAACGGCGTCGAAGCACGGCTTCAGCAAGCGAGGGATACTCTGTTCCCCAGTGAAGATGACGTCGGGAATAGCCAGCAAATCGCGATCGATGAAATAGCTTTCAAGGTCTGGCGAACCGCATGACATCCAAAACCCCTTCACGCCGACCAAAGTCAACATTACGAGCGTCGGCGGTTCAACTCGGTGCTTCTCTAGCTTAGCTTAGCTTAGCTAAGCTAAGCTAAGCTAGTATGGGCGCCGGATCGCCGCTGCTGCCATTGATAGGCGCCGCCGCCGGCGGAAACGCGTTCATATAAACCGCTGGAAGTGGCGGCCACGCAGTGGTCGCGATCCGCGGGATCCACGGCGATCTGGTAGAAGGCATATCCGGCAAGCGATGGACTGCTCGCTTCGGAGTTCCACGTGACGCCGCCGTCGTCGCTGCGAATCGGTCCCACGCCGTGGTAGCAGGGAAGCGCGAACACCAGGCGAAAGTTGAAGACGGAGTCGGTGTCGCCTTCGCCCGTTCCCACGTAAATGCGATCCGGATCGGCGGGATCGATGGCGATCGCGCCGCATGCCAGGCAAGTGGCGGCAAATGCATCCGTGTTCAAATCGAAGCCGTCCATGGTCGACTTCCACGGGACGCCGCCGTTGTCCGACCGCCATACGCCTCCGCAGGCTGTCGCCACGTACATCCGCGTCCCTCCCGGCGCGATGGCGATTCCCGGAATCCGGCCGCTTACCGCGGGACGTCCCACCGCAGAACCGCGCGCCTGCACGGAGGGACCTAGCGGTATCCAATTGTTGGTTCCGGGGATTACCGGCATTCCGGGTGGCGGCGGGCCGCCGATGCCTCGCATCCCGAGTCCGCGCCGCGGGGAACCAGCCTTGCGCTTTTGAAATTCCCGCATGTGCGTCAGCCAGTAATCGCACGGCAACGAGGCCAAAACCTCTTCACCGCGTCCGGGCTGGAAGGTACTGCGGAATCCCTCTTCCTTCTTGGCCTTCGTGGCCTTGGGTGGTTTCTTCGCCAGAGCAGCCGAGCGTCCGGCCTCCGCCTGCTCTTTGGGCATCAGCTTGGTGTACGCCGATTCCCGGATCGGCAGCAGCCATTCGCGCGGCCCACCTTCGGGCTTCGAGGGCGCCTTCGATTTCAGGGTCGATTTCTTAGTGGCCATAGGTATGCCTCCTTGTGTGTCTATATGTGATTGTGCACCTAAAATCGCTTCATCCGCAAAACGGCAGTTGACCCTCAGCATGGTCGGCAAGTCTGCGACCTGTCTGAAGTTTCAACTGCTGCGCAGTTCACCCAGTGGGTGACAACTGGCTTTGCTGCAAACACTTGCGACTGAAG
>Ga0182018_10000923_pt1 | contig 36069 bp, 29 predicted proteins | sample 812P2MmetaG_FD_120490 | JGI IMG/M metagenome (GOLD analysis project Ga0182018, IMG submission 120490) | Permafrost microbial communities from Stordalen Mire, Sweden - 812P2M metaG | ecosystem: Environmental > Terrestrial > Soil > Wetlands > Permafrost | place: Sweden: Stordalen | collected...
GTGCTCGCTGCGCGTGTCAAACAGGTGTCGAAACGGTTACGACTTCGGCAAATCCCTGTTCGGCTCCTCCGGTGGCGGCGCGGGGGGCGCGGCCGGGGGCGATACCGGCGGCTCGGCCGAAACATCGGCCGGGAGCCCGGCGGCCGGCGCTGCCGTCGGCGCCGCGGGCGGCGCGGCCCTGGACCGGCCGGCGCCCTTGGCCTCGTAAAGGCGTATGACGTGGCGCCGCTGGTCGAGGCTGATGATCTCGGCGTACCGGCCCCAGCTAAGCAGGGTGCGGAAGAGCGGGCGCGGCTTCTCGTGGGGAAGCGCCGCCTGGAGCTCGCGGATGAGCTCCTCGCTCGGGAGGCACTGGTTTTCCTGGACCTTTATCAGGCGCACGAGAAGTTCGAATATCTTCAGCTTCATCAGCTGCTCACGCACGATCCGCTTCTGGTCGGCCGTCGACGAGCTCACGAGCTCCTTTCCGAGCGGGGTGATCTCGACGTCCTGGCCTGGCGTCCGGACAAACTCCAGGAGCTCGGCCGCCTTGACCAGCCGGACGACGGCCCCGAATTCCTTTCCGAACTTTTCCGCGAGGTCGAACACGTCGAATGGCTCGTCGCCGAGGAGCGACATGAGCCCAAGGACCTCCCCGGCGGTGACGTACGGGAGCGACACCGGGGCGATCCGTTTGCGGTTGTCCGCCGTCTTGGTCGTCACCTTTCCCGTGTCGGCGGAGACCAGGTCCGGCAAGTTCGTGTGCGTCAAAATTCCGTGCAGCTGCTCCACGATCTTCTTGAACTCCGGAAGGTCCGTGTCGCGCGGATAGGGCAGCGAGTTGGGCACGATGACGTCGATCCTCCCGGGCCCGGTGGCCATGACGACGATGCGGGTCGCGAAATAGACCGCCTCGACGATGTTGTGGGTCACCATGACCATCGTGCGCAGGGGATGGTTGGGATCGGCGAGGAGGCGCCCGATTTCGTTGCGAAGGGTCTCGGCCGTCAGGACGTCCAGCGCGCTGAACGGCTCGTCCATCGCGAGCACCTCGGGGTCGGCGATGAGCGCCCTCGCGATGCCGACCCGCTGCTTCATCCCGCCGGAGAGCTCGCGCGGGTACGCGTACTCATATGCGCCGAGGCCGACCGTCTGGAGGACCTTCTCCAGGCGGGTCTGCTGGTCCGCCGCCGAGAGATGCCCGACGGGCAGGAGCACGTTGCCTCTGACGGTGAGCCACGGGAACAGGGCGAAGTTCTGGAACACCATCGAGACCCCTGGGGAAACACCGATCAGGAGCTTGTCCTTGTAGAGCACGTCGCCCTTCGTCGGCGCGATCAGCCCCGCCATGATGCGCACGAGCGTCGACTTGCCGCAGCCCGATGGCCCTAGCAGGACGACGGTCTCATGCTCCGAGACCGTGAGGTTGATGTCGCTCAGCACCAGGTCCTTCTCGGACGTGCCGGCGTTGTACTCGTGGCTTACGTGCCTCAGTTCGATGAGCGGCTGCCGGGGAGTGTCCATTTCGAGAGGGGATCAGGTGATGAAGCGGCAGCGGTCGTTCGCGAGCGCCTGGAGGCGCTTCCAAAGGGAGCGGTTGATGCCGACCACGACGACGGACATGACGATCACCGCGGCCGTCAGGTGGGGAAAATTATTGGCGTCGAATGCCTTGCTGATGTACGATCCCAGTCCCCTCGCAAGGTACTCGATCTTCCCGATCGAGACGACTTCCGAGACGATCGTCGCGTTCCAGGCCCCCCCGGCCGCCGTAATCCAACCCGTCACCAGCCCCGGCAGGATCGCGGGCAGGAGAAACCGGGTCCAGCGGCGCCATCCGGACAGGTGAAGGATCTCGGCGCAGCTGATGATGTCGTTCGGGATCGCGGCGGCGGAGCCGGCCACGTTGAAAAGAATATACCACTGGGTGCCGAACAGGATCAGCAGCACGGAGCCCCATTGCAGCGTGCCGTGAAACAGGAGCACGAGCCCGAGGATCCAGGGATAGATCATCGGCGCCGGGAATGACGCGGCGAACTGGATGAACGGCTGAAGCTTTCCGGAGAGCTTGGGATTGAGCCCGATCCATATCCCAAGGGGGACGGTCCAGAGGGTCCCGATGAGGACGGCCGCGAGGACGCGCAGGAAGCTTATGCCGGTGTCGATCAGGATCTCGGTCCAGTCCCCGAGCCCGACCTGCCTCAGGAGGAGGAAGAGGCTCACGCCCCCCCAGGCGAGAAGGGCCACGATTCCCCAAAGAAGAATCGTGTAGATGACGCGCCCCGTCCTGCTGCGCTTGGGCACGGGCGCCCCCACCTCGATGAGCGACGTGGCCTCCGACGGCGGATGGGCGGGGCCGAGCATCTTCGTCTTCGCGGTCTGCCAGAGCGAGCCCAGCGCCTGGACGGACATCGAGCGGGCGAGCCAAAGCTGGAGCGGGTTCCTTGGCGCGCGGCTGCCGCCAAAGTCATCCAGCTTGAACTTGCGCGACCAGACGACCAGCGGCCACCAGATGAGCCTGTCGACGACGATGATCACGATGCCCATCGCGATTATGCCGAAGATCTTCGCGCGGGTGTCGCCCTGGTCCGTGGCAACCTGCATGTAGGAGCCCAGTCCCGGGACGCGCAGGTTGACGCCGTTGATGGGCGGCGGCGCCTCCGAAACGCAAAGGAAAAACCAGCCTCCCGCCATCGAAACCATGCTGTTGTAGAGCAGGCCCTGGGCTCCGAACGGAAGCTCGATTCCCCAGAAGCGGTGCCACCAGTCGAAGTTATAGAGCTTCCCCAGCATCCTGAAATCCCCGGGCGTTCCCCTCAGCGAGTCGTAGTAGTTGAAGACCATGTTCCACACCTGGCCCGTGAAGATCGAGAGGATGCAGGCGAGCTCGAGGCCGGTGTTGCTGTGCGGGAAGAGCGCGACCAGGGCGAGTATGAGGCCGGGAAGGAAGCCGAGGACCGGGATGCTCTGCAGGATGTCGAGGGCGGGAATGATGTACCTGCGGGTGCGGACGTCGTAGAAGGCCCACGAGGCCACCACCAGGGTGAAGATCAGGGACAGGAAGTAGGCGATCCATCCGCGGACGAACGAGAAAAGCGCGTATTTCGGTAGCGCGGATATGGAAAGGTCGATCGGGATCTCGTCCTTGAGCGGGTGGCGCCACTCCGACGCGACCTGTGCGGCGCTGAAAAACAGCGCCACCAGCCCTCCCAGCACGAGCACGTCGATCCAGATCGTGTGTCGTTCCTGCTGTGCGGCTGGATGGCGCGATTCGATCATGTTGCCGGGGTTGCAACGCCAACGCCCTTCACGGGGGGTGCGCAAGCCGCAAACACGTTCGTCAGCAATATTTCACGTATTGAAATAACTGTTGCGCCACGGGGCGGCGGCTCTCTACTTTCAACCTTTTAGGCAAATGCAAACCCACGGTCCGAAACGGGTCTACACGCCACATTCGCTTGAATACTGGTTCGACATGCTTGCGGAGGACTGGTCGGAGACTTTCTCCTCGAGCCAGCTCGACGAGGGCAGGAGGATCTACCGGAACGGGGAGGTGAGGGAGCTCGAGCTCACGGACAGGGATGCCATCATCCACCGCCGGATCGAGAAAAAGGACGAGTATGCCGTCATCGAGTGGAGCGCCGGCAGCCTTGCGGTCCGGTCGTCGACGACGGACAGGGAAATCGCCCATGCGCTTGCCGTAGCGGGGCTTCACGAGATCGAGGAACTCGTGGCCGACGAGATCTCGCCGCTTCCCGCCGAGGTCGAGGCCGCGGCGGAGGCCGTCCCGAACGGCGCGCCCCCCGGGCGAAACGGCGACAGGGCGGCGCAGGAGGCGGGCGCCCGCAGCGCGCCCGTCCCCCGCCTTAACGGCCCCTCCCGGCCGCTCATGCTCGTCTTCAAGATCAAGTCGTCGGGGCTCGCCTTCCAGGCCTACTGGATCGAGTCGGACAAGAAGACGCGCCATCCCGCGCTCGGGCCGGGCGCCCACGCGGGCTCAAACGGGAACGGCCACGTCTCGTCGGGCGAGCGCGCCAAGCTGATCGGACTGGCGGCATACGCGCGCAAGGCCCATTTCCAGTACAATCAGGAGACGGGCGTCTACCTGATGGAGTCCCTGGTCGAGATACCGAACTTCCTCAAGGTGACACTTCCCCTCTGGAAGCGGCTGTTCGCCATCGAGCTCGACGACAGGACGGCCAACCTGCTCAAGGGCACCCGGAGCATCGAGATCGAGGCCGTGGCCGAGCGCGCGTCCGGCAACGCCGGGCTCAACCTGCGCTGGATCTTCAGGGCGGGGGAGCGGATGCTGACGGACGGCGAGGTCTCGGCGCTCCTCAGGCGCGGGGGCCAGCCCGTGATCCTCCCGAACCTCGGGATCGTCGCCCTCTCGGCGGAGAGGTGGGAGTCCTACAGCTCCTGGCGCAAGAACATCGAGGAGACCCAGGAGGGGGGGACGGCCCAGCTGCAGTACCTGGTATTCTCCCTTTTCAACGACGCTCGCCTGAAGCTCACGCTCTCGCCCGAGATGGAGGCCTGGCGCCAGAAGGTCCTCGCCTCCCCGGAATCCCCCCCGGAGCTTGCCGCGGTCCTGAGGCCCTACCAGCGGCGCGGCGTCGAGTGGATGTTCCACCTGTGCGAGGTGGACTGCCATGGGCTCCTCGCCGACGAGATGGGACTCGGCAAGACCCTCCAGGTGCTTTCGCTCCTCGCGGCGCGTCCGTCGCTGGAGCGGCCCAGCCTCGTCGTGTGCCCGGCGAGCGTCGTTCCGGTCTGGAGGGAGGAGATGGCCAAGTTCTTCCCCTCGATGCCCGTGGACGTCCTCAAGACCGGCAACGATTTCACTGCACGAAAGGACCCGGTCATCTGGCTCTGCAGCTACACCCAGCTGCGCAAGCACCGCTCGCTCCTGGACAGCTTCGAATTCGGCTACGCCATCCTGGACGAGGGCCAGTTCATCAAGAACCCGGACGCCAAGGTGACCCAGACCTGCTTTGCCGTCCGCGCGCGCCACAGGATCGTCCTGACAGGAACGCCGCTCGAGAACCGGCAGCTCGACCTCTGGAGCATCTTCCGTTTCCTGCTTCCCGGCCTCCTCGGGTCGCGAACCTCGTTCGAGGGGGCGCTCAACGCCGACCGCGAAGGCACGCTTGCGAGGCTCAGGGCGCAGCTCGCCCCGTTCATCCTGCGCCGGACGAAGAAGGAGGTGGCCCAGGAGCTTCCCCCGAAGGTCGAGATGGACCTCATCTGCCCGCTCACCGACGTGCAGCGCGCCGAATACGCCCGGATCTGCACGGAGGGCCTTGAGCGCCTCGGCGACGACGTCGGGGCGGCGATGAGGGAGAAGTCGTTCGGCTTCCTCGCCCTTCTCACGAGGCTCCGCCAGACGTGCTGCGATCCCGACATGCTGCCCTGGCTCAAGGCGCCGCTTTCGGACTCGGGCAAGATCAACCTGCTCGTGGAGAAGCTGGCGGAGATCGTGGGCAGCGGCCACAAGGTCGTCATATTCTCGCAGTTCGTGATGCTGCTCGACCGCGTCCGCGCCGCCCTCATCCAGAACTTCCCCGACCTGCCCCGGTTCGAGCTGACGGGGATGACGCTCGACCGGCTCAAGCCCGTGCAGGCCTTCCAGGGAGCCCCCGGCGCGGCGGCCATGCTGGTGTCGCTCAAGGCGGCGGGCACGGGAATCACGCTGCACGCGGCCGACTATGTCTTCCTGCTGGACCCCTGGTGGAACCCGGCCGTGGAGGCGCAGGCGGTGGACCGCGTCCACCGGATCGGCCAGACCAACACCGTGTTCGTCTACCGCATGGTGACGGCGGGCACGGTCGAGGAGCGGATCCAGGCCCTCAAGGCCTCCAAGAAGGACCTGTTTGACCGGCTGGTCGGCGGATTGGGAGGCGACTTTGACCTGAGCCAGCACTTCTCGTCGATGAAGAGCCTCGTGCAGCTCACCGCCGCCGCCGAGGTGGAGCAGCAGGAGCCGATGGCCTGACGCCCCGGGCCCGTTCGGCGGCGCCCGCGAGGCGCCGCTCCTCGCGCCTGAGGACCGCGAAAAGGACGCAGGGAAGGGCGAGCATGCCCACGGCCCGGATCGTCCCGGGCGCCGGCAGCCGGGCGACGCCGAGCGCGGCCAGCATGGACCCGCCCGAGACCAGCCCTGCGCGGACAAGCCCCGCGCGCATGACGGGCCACCTCATGCTTCGGCCCTGACCGTCCGCGCCCCGCGCCGCGGGTTCCTGGGCAGGGCCTGGCCGGGGGTCGCCTCGGGCATCGCCCGGGACGGATCCGGCGCGGGACTGTCCTCCGGCCGCTTGATCCTCAGGAATTGCACGTTCTCCGCGACGACCTTCATGCGGGAACGCTTCGCGCCGCTCAGCTTGTCCTGCCATTGGTCGACGTCCATCCGGCCCTCGACGAGGACCAGCGACCCGGGGGTGAGGAAGTGGGCGCAGGCCTCGCCCGACGGCCCCCAGACCTCGACGTCGTTGACGAACGTGGTCTGGGTCCTTTTCTCCCCGCTCTCGTCGCGCCTGTCGCGGTTGATCGCGACGTTCAGGAGGCAGAGGGCCGGCTTTTCTCCGGTGGGCTGAAAGCGCAGCTCGGGCGCCTTCGTCAGATTTCCGATGAACGAGTAACGATTGAGATAGGGCATGGCGGGTCTTCTTCTGTCGCTGTAATTAGACAAGTCAAATATAAAGAGTTAACAGGTCACTCCTGCGGCCCTTTGGCCTCGGGCTTGGCGGATGGGGCCCCGGCCGCCGGGGCCGCGGCCTCGAGCTCGCGCACGCGGGCCTGCGAAGCCGCGAGGAGCTCGGCGAGTTTCCGGCCCTGCGCCTCGAGCTCCAGCGCCTGCTCGGAGAGCTCCCGGCTGCGCCGCATAACGGTGTCGAGGGCGTTGTCCATCCTGGCCGCGCTTTCGCGGTTGGACGCCACCTCCGCCGCGAGTTCCTGGGGCAGGAGCGCGGGCTGGTAGGCGATCTCGCCGCGGGCGATCTCCCCCGTCACGATCCGCATCGACGTGGGCCCCGGCTCGATCGACTGCGAATCGGTTTCGCGGACGAGCGCCATGTGCCCGTCGAGGAGCACGAGCCGGTAGGAGGCCGGCAGCGTGATCCTGTCGGGCATCCGGATCGCCTCGCGGTCCGCCGGGGCGCTCCCGGGCGGGGTGGCCGCGCCGAGGACCGACCGGTCGACGGCCACGGCGGGCGCCCCCACGCTTCCCGCCCCGGCCTCGCGCTGGGGGCGGCTCGGAGCCTCGCAGCCGAGGAGCATGAGGCAGCAGGCTGCGAAAGCTGGGGGGATGGCCCTCATCGCGCGGCGGCCCTTGCCGTGGGAAGCCTGAGCCCGACCGCTGCGGCTCGCGGGTCGATCGTCTGCTCGACAAAGAGGTAGAACTCCTTGCCGGCGGGAACGCGGACGTAGACGCCGCGCTTCGATATCTCGTCCCGGATTCTGCCCGCCAGCTGGTTCATGTAGTCCACGGCGCCCGCCCCGAGCGATCCGGCGACCGCGTTGCCGGCCGTCGGCGCCGTCTGGGTCGCGCCCAGGGCTCCCGGAAGGCCCGGTGCGGGCTCCTGGCGCACCGCGATCGCGCTGAATCCCTGGGCCATGCCGCTGATCGCGGCCGCCGCGAACAGCTTGACCTCCCTGTTGTCGATCGTCGACAGCGTGTAGCCGACAAGTCCGTCGGCGCCGTCGTCCACGCCCCACGACCGCACGCCCCCCTTCTCGGAAACCACGAGCTCCCGGCGGTCGACGGCGCGGGCCTTCAGGATGAGCTCCCGCCCATTGGCGCCCTCAGTACCGCCGGGCAGCACGAGGGTCCATTCGCCGCTGTCGACAAGGCGGCCCACGCCGACGGCGTCGATGACAGGCTCCGGCTTCGCGTAGCTGAAGGCCTCGGTGCCCGCCGGGATGATCACGTCGCCGTTCCAGTCGAGGTCCGCCGTGACGAGCGCCACGATCGGCTCGGACCGCGCCGTGACGCTGTCCACGGTGTCGACGAGCTGGCACTTGACGAGGCGGCCGAAGGGCGCGAATTCGTCGCCGATCGCAGGCGGGCCACCCTTTTCCCTTGCGCTTCCGGGCGGTGCCGGGGCGGTTTCGGCAGCGGCGGGCCTGGGATCGGGCGGCATTCGGAAAATCTCCGGCAGCGTCTTTTTCTCATCCCTGCGCCTGTTGGCCGGGCTTCCGGGCGGCTGGCTGGTAGGCGGCTCGTCCCTGGGGGGTGCGGCCTCCGCGATATCCTGGACCGGCTTGGGCCGCACGACCTCGCGGCGGTAGCCGCCCGAGACCGACGGCGCCTCGCGATCCGCCTCCGCCTCGCTCAGGGCCTCGGGCTGCAGACGGGTGGGCATCGGCTGCGGTGCGGGGGTTCGGGCAGGAACAGGGGCAGCGGCCTTCTCCCTGCCTGTCCAAACCCAGGCGACGGCCAGGACGGCGATGGCGCCGACCAGGAGCACGACCGCCCTGAGCGTGACGCCGTCCCGGCGGGTTGATCCGGCCGCTGGGGCGTTCATCGGGGGCCGAATCCCTCGATCGGCATCCGCGTGACGGGGCGCGGATTGACGGATGCCTTCAGGATGACGCTGATCTCGAAATCGTTCCCGGGAAGCAGCCGCGGGACCTCGCCGTCGGGGCCGCGCGCGAGGACGAGGAAAGCGGTCCCCGTTTCGTCCGGCCCGAGTTCGTTCGAGAAGTCGGCCGTCCGGATGGGATAGACCCTGTCTCCCGCGCGGACGACCCAGCTGGCGGGGTCAAACAGGAGGCGCCGCGCGGTCTGGTTGGCGACGCTCGCGCAGAGGCCCAGGGCCCCGGTCGTCGAATCCCTGACGGCGAACCGGGGAAGGATCGTGAAATCCCCGAAGCTCCGCGGCTGGCCGTCAAGGCTTGCCAGCGCGAGCGCGGGATTCGCCTCGGCGATGTCGCGCGCGCCGTCCGAGGTGGTGTTGAGCATCAGGCGCATGGTCCGTATGAGCCCGAGCTCGGAATCGGGGCCGGGCTCGCGCAGGTTGGTCCCCGGGGGACGGGCGGAGAGGAGGACGGCCGGGCGAGGGTCGGAGGCCGCGGCACCGGGGCCGAACACGACCTTGCGCCAGGCAAGCCCGGCCGGCGCCGGAATGAACTCGATCGGAACGCCGCGTGTGGCCCCGCCGGGCTGCTCAAGCACGACGTGCAGCACGCGGTGGGCATCCGAAGCCACCGGCGTGACAAAGATGCGCGGCGTGCCCCGGGTGGCCTCGATCACGAAGTCGCCCGCAAACCCCTCGGGGTCGGGCGTGAATCCGCGCCCGGCCCAGTCCTCAAGCGGCCAGGGAAAATCGATCTCCACCGTGTTCCCGGGCTCCGTGGGCAATGCGACCGGCCGCCGCTCGTCCGCCTCGGCGGGCAACGCGATCCTGACGATGCTCGGGGGTGGCGCGGTCCCGGCGGCGGGTCCCTCGGCCCGGGCGCGGCCATCGCCCGCGGCGGCCGCGACAAGGACAAGCATGGCCGCGCGGTTCATGGCGCCTCTCCCTCCTTCGGCCAGTGCACCACGGCCCTGTGCCGCACGACGACGAAGGGGTAGCGCCCCTGCAGCATGGCCTCCTCCTGGGGCGCCAGCTCGACGATCAGGTGGAATTCGCCGGAGGGGGGCTGGTAGGGGAGCCCCTCCACGGCGCCGGAGCGGACGATGAAGCCGCGGACCCGGTACCGGGGCTGGCTTCCCTCGTCGAGGACGTCGATCCCCTCGACCTCCGGGTGATCGTAGAGGTTGCGCCGCTTTCGCTCGGCGAGCTCCGCGCGCACCTCGCCCTCAAGCATCCTCCAGCTCTCGCCGACAAAGATCCTGCCCGCGACCTCCGGGTACGAGAGGCCCGATGGATTGCGGGTGAAGCAGGCCTGGGCGGCCTGGAGCAGGATCTCGCGGAACAGCTCGCTGCGCGCCTCGGCGGGCTTGACCGGGCCGTAATGGATCGTCCCGGCGCCGTCGACGGAGTACGCCCAGATTCCCTGCCGCAGGTTCGACGTCCCCCGTGCGAGCAGCCAGAGGGAGACGGTCGGCGAGGCCGCCGCGACCACCATGCAGAGCACCTTGACCTGGTGCTCAGCGACCCAGTGCGCGGCGGGAGTGAAGGGAGCCCTGGAGCCGTGCGCGCCGCGCGGGCCGCCGTTCGCCGGCGTGCGCGGAAGCTCCGGTTCGTCGGGATCGCCTGCGCTCATCGGGCGCGGACAAGATCACGCCCCGACGAGTTAGACAAGTCAAACTTTACGTTTTAATTTGACCGGCCTGGATTCCCCGGGCGCCGGCCCGCTGCCGGAACCGACCCATGCCTCCGCGCGGCGCAGCGCGGCGTCGGCTGAGCCCCCCAATTCGACGAGCCCCGATCCTGAGCCGTCCGCCGCGACGGCATTGAGGTAGTACCGGGTCGCGCCGGGGCTTTCGCCGGGAAGGGGAGGGGGCGGCAGCTTGCGGATCGTGCCCGCGTAGCCCAGGCCGAGCCTTTGCGAGCGAGCGCGCGCGAGCGAGGTGAAGAAGCGGTCGAACGCGGCCTGTCGCTGGGAGGGGGTCATGAAATGGGGGAAAACCAGAAGAAAAAGCGGTTGCTATACGTGTCTAAACAAGCTATCTAAGTTTTCACTCGTTTTCAACCACCTTATCAGTTTAGTGATCCCACTAAAACATCATGAGTGACAAGACCAAAATTCTCGACGCCCCCGCAAACGGCCTGTCCGCGACCGTCGCGGCATCGCGCGGCCTGTCCGAGCCCGATGTTGTCGATTTCCTGCCTCTGCCGGTCTACCCCCTGCTCGGCGTCCAGGTCCACTGCGTCAGGTGGCAGAAGATTGTCCAGGGCATGAAGCGGAAGGGAGTGATCGTCAGGGTCCACCGGGAAAGCGACCGGGGAGGCCTGTTCAAGGCCGCCTCCCGCCTCGACCTGAAGCTGACGAGCCGCCGGTGCTCGGGGGCCCCGGGACAGGGCGCAAGCTGGCTTGTGCGCATCAGGGAGGCCGGAAACCGGAACGCCGCGGAGATCGACGCCGCCGATCCGACGGCCTCGGACCGCGGGCGCTACAGGGCGCTCGGACTCCTCGTGCTCCAGCGCGGGTCGCTCCCGCTCACGGGGCGCGACATGGCCGTCGCGCTTCACCGCTCGCTGCGCGAGTTCATACGCGAGGGCGGCCTTGCAGGTCGGCGCCAGCGCAACGCGGTTGTCGTCAGCCCCGGCCAGGACGGCGAATTCATCGTCTCGGTCGCGCCGAACATCAGGGCCGCTTTCGCGGAGCGCGAGAAGAACAGAACGCCCGCCGCTTGACGCCCGGGTCCGCTTGGTCCAACAAGCGGGGCCATGGCGGAATTTTCAACTGACCCGGCCGGCCTAGCGGTGCTGCGCGGGCTCCGCGGACACCTGCAGGACGCGATCCTGGGCCAGGACGAGGCCGTGTCCGGCCTTTCCGACGCCCTCATCGCCGGGGAGATGGGCCACACGCCCCGCGGCAGGCCGAGGAGCATGCTGCTGATCCTGGGCCCGACCGGGACGGGCAAGACCAAGTCCGTCACCGAGGCGAGCCTGCACCTCTTCGGGACCGGGGCGATCGCCCGGATCAACTGCGCGGAGTTCTCCTCGCAGGAGCGGGTGCCGCTGCTGCTCGGGACGGAGGCCGGGGAGCGCAGTCTCCTGGGCAGCCAGATCGAGCGCCTCAGGTCGTCCGGAGGCCGCATCCTCCTTCTTGACGAGATCGAGAAGGCGAACCCCATGGTGTCCGACTATCTCCTGGGGATCGAGGAGGCCGCCGTCACGCTCGCGAGCGGGGAGACCCTCGACCTTTCGGATCTCCACGTCGTCGCCACGTCCAACGTCGGCTCGGCGGGCGTGATCGAGATGGAGGGCGTCGCCCGCTCGTCGGTGCGCCGGTACGTGGAGCAGGAGGCCGCCAGCCACTTCAGGCCGGAGGTGCTCGCGAGGTTCACGTCGGTGCTCGTCTTCGGGCACCTGACCCGCGACGTCCAGCTGCGGATATGCGCGCGGATGCTGGAGCAGGAGATAGCCTTCCAGTCCGGGGTTCTCTCGCGCAGGTTCGGCCACCCGCACCGGGTCAGGGCGGGCGCGGACGTGTGCCGGCGGCTCGTGGCCGAGGGCTGGCATCGCAGGCTCGGCGCGCGTCCCATGCGAAATGTCGTCGAGCGCCGCGTAAGGGGGGCGCTGGTGGATTCCCAGCTCCGGGGGGCGCTGGGGCCGGGCGTTCGCGAATCCGTGCTCCTCGCCGACGGGCGCGAGGGAATCCGCGCCGCGGTGGCGCGGGCCCCCGTCATTCTTTGAGGTCGGAGCGCTCCATCGCGCACGCCATGAAATGGGCCTGCGCGGAGAACGGGCGCTCGTCGGCGCCCCGCGGCGCCGGCAGGTAGGCCCCGCTCGAATCGAGGACGTGGGAGTTGTCGTTGTCCTTGAGCTCAGTCGGGAAGAGCTCGCCCAGGACAAACTGGCGGAGCGAGGGATCCCTGATGGGGAAAAGGACCTCGACCCTGCGGAAGAAGTTGCGCGGCATCCAGTCGGCGCTGCCCGCGAGGATCACGGACTCGCCTCCGGCGTTCTCGAAATAGAAGTAGCGCGCGTGCTCGAGGAACCGCCCGACGATGCTTCTCACCGCGATGTTCTCGCTGAACCCCTTCATTCCGGGCACCAGGCAGCAGACCCCGCGGATGATCAGGTCGATCTTCACGCCCGCCCGGGATGCCGCGTAGAGCGCATCGATCGTCGCCTTGTCGACCAGGGCGTTCATCTTGACGAGGATCCTTGCCGGCTTTCCGCTCCTCGCATTGGCGGCCTCGCGGTCGATCATCTCCCGGATGCGGCGGTGCAGGTTGAAGGGCGCGACCAGGATGTTTCGGAACCGCTGCGTGCGCCCGAAGCCGGTCAGCGTGTTGAAGAGCTGGGCGACGTCGCCCGTGATGTCCTTGCGCGACGTGAAATAGCTCAGGTCGGTGTAGAGGCGGGCGGTCCGCGGGTTGTAGTTGCCGGTGCCCAGGTGGGCGTAGTTCATCATGGAGCGGCCCTCGCTCCGCACCACGAGGCACAGCTTGCAGTGGGTCTTGTGCCCCACGAGGCCGTACACGACGTGGACGCCGGCCTCCTCGAGCTGCTTCGCCCACTGGATGTTGTTCGCCTCGTCAAAGCGCGCCTTGAGCTCGACGAGCGCCGTCACCTGCTTGTCGTTGCGGGAGGCCTCGATCAGCGCCCGCACGATGGGCGAGTCGCCGCTGGTGCGGTAGAGCGTCTGCTTGATCGCGATGACCTGGGGGTCCCGGGCCGCCTGCTCGACGAAGTCGACGACCGGCGTGAACGCGTCGTACGGATGGTGGAGCAGCACGTCCTTCTCCCGCACGATGTCGAAGATCCGGGCGGGATCCTTGAGGGGGGAGGCGTTCACCGGCGTGAACGGCGGGAACTTGAGGTCCGGCCTGTCAATGTCCGCCAGGCTCTGCAGCCGCAGGAGGTTGATGGGGCCCTTGAGCTGGTAGACGTACTCGTGCGACAGGTTCAGGTGCTGGCACAGCGTGCTGAAGATCCCCTCGTCCACGCCCTTCTCGATCTCCAGGCGGACCGCGGCGCCCCGCCGCATGTTGCGCAGCTCGTCCTCGATCTTCTTCAGGAGGTTCTCGGCCTCCTCCTCGTCGATGTAGAGATCGCTGTTGCGGGTCACCCGGAAGGCGTGCGCGGATTTGAGCCGGTAGCCGGGGAAGAGCTCCCCGGCGCACAGCTTGATGATGTCGCTCAGGAAGATCGTCCTCCGCAGGCCCTGTTTCGGCGTGGCGATGGTGATCAGCCGGGGGAGGATCCGCGGCACCGGGAGTATCGCCACGTGCGTCGCCGTGCCGTTGTCCTTCTTGGCGTCGGGGCTCTCGAGCGAGACGACGACGTTCAGCGTCTTGTTCCCGAGCTGCGGGAAGGGGTGGTACTGGTCCAGTGCGAGCGGAGTCAGCACCGGGTAGATCTGGCTCCGGAAATACGTCCACACCCAGTTCAGCTCCGACTTCGTCAGGTCGCCCGCGGAGCGGAACTCGATCCCCTCCCTGGCGAGCGCCGGGACCAGCTGCTGGTGCCAGCAGTGGTACTGGTCCTCGACCATAGAGGCGGCGACCGAATGGATGCGGCGTAGCTGCTCCACGGGCGCCAGCCCGTCGGAGCCGAACTCGGTCAGCCCGGAGTCGACCTGCTGCATGAGGCCCGCCACCCGGATCTCGAAAAACTCGTCCAGGTTCGAGCTCACGATGGCCAGGAACCGCACCCTCTCCAGGAGCGGATGGCGCTCGCTCTGGGCCTGCTCGAGCACCCTGCGGTTGAACGCAAGCCAGCTGAGCTCCCGGTTGAAGTACGCGACGGCGCCCGGGGAGGGCGCGCGGTCCTTGTTTTTGCGGGTGCTCATTTGGCCGGATGGGTCTCAGACACGGAAACCCCCAATCATCCAATGTTCCCGCGGATTGAACGAGGATTTATTGAACCCTAAGCGCATTTGTAACAAGGGGGCCCGCCCTCCCGGTCAGGCCATCCAAAGGCTCTTCGCGCTTGCGAACTCCCGGATGCCCTGGGACCCAAGCTCGCGGCCATAGCCGCTCAGCTTCACGCCGCCGAAGGGAAGTGACGGGTCCGAGCGGACAAAGTCGTTTGAAAAGACGGTTCCGACCTCAAGGCGGGCGGCGACCCGCTCGGCCGTTCTGCGGCTGCGCGTGAAGACGGCCGCTCCAAGCCCGAAAGGGGAGTCGTTGGCGACCCTGATGGCCTCGTCCTCGCCTCCCACCCGGATCACGGCGGCGACCGGGCCGAACAGCTCCTCGCCATAGGCGGGCATGCCCTTCCAGACGCCGGAAAGCACCGTCGGGGCATAGTAGAACCCGGGACCCGGCAGCGGATGGCCGCCGATCAGCACCCTTGCGCCTAGCCTGACGCTCGCCCGCACCTGCCTGTGGAGCTGGTCCCGCAGGTCGGCCCTTGCGAGCGGCCCGACCTGCGTCGCAGGATCCAGGGGATCGCCGACCCTCCGGGCGGCCATCCTGGCCGTGAACGCCTCCTCGAACTCCCGCGCGACCTTCCGGACGACGATGAATCGCTTTGCCGAGATGCAGCTCTGCCCCGCGTTGAGCAGGCGCGACGACGCGCAGACCTCCGCTGCGCGGTCGATGTCCGCGTCAGAAAGCACGATGTAGGCGTCGCTGCCCCCGAGCTCGAACACCCCTTTCTTCATGGCGGCGCCGGCCTGCGACGCCACGATCCGTCCCGCCTGGGTGCTCCCCGTCAGGGTGACCGCCTTGACCCGGGGATCCGCAACGAGCGCCGCGACGCGCCCCGTGGGGATGACAAGCGCCTGGAAGACCCCTTCCGGCACTCCGGCCTCGATGAAGAGCCTCTCGATCGCCTTGGCGCAGCCCGTGACATTCGCGGCGTGCTTGAGGATCATCGTGTTGCCGGCCATGAGCGCGGGCGCCGCGGCCCGGAAGACCTGCCAGTACGGGAAGTTCCAGGGCATCACGGCGAGGACAGGCCCCATGGGCTCAAACACGACGCGCGTCCCCTTGGCCGAACCCGGCGGGAATTCGTCCGAGAGAAACGCGCGGGCATGCCTCGCGTAATGCTCGCACACGAGCCGGCATTTCCCGACCTCGGAGCGCGCCTCGGCGAGGGGCTTGCCCATCTCGTCCGTCGCGAGGCGGGCGAGCTTGGCCGTCCTCCTGCGAAGAACCGCGGCGACGGAGCGGAGCGCGCGCGAACGCTCCGCGAATGACCGCTTCCTCCACGCGGCGAAGGCCTTCCCGGCGCGTGCCAGGGCCGCCTCCACCTCGCGCGCGCCGTGCTCGCGGTGGGAGCGGATCCGGCGCCCCGTGGCGGGGTTGACGGTCGTGATGGACATGGGAAGCCGCCCTGGCTCAGACGCCCCGTCAGCTCCGGTCGGGATAGGGGGGCGGCGGCGGGAGCGTTTTTCCGCTGGTCTTCAGCTCGAGCAGGATCTCCTCGATCGCCCGGTCGAGCTGCTGGTCCACGCCCCCGAACTCCTTCGCCGGGTCGTTGTCCACGACGATGTCCGGGTCGACCCCGTGGCCCTCGATCGGCCAGTCCTTGCCGTCCTTCGCGTACGGCGCGAATTCGGGCTTGTTGATGAAGCCGCCGTCGACGATAGGAAGGGTGTTGCGGATCCCGACGACGCCTCCCCAGCTGCGCTTGCCGATCAGCTTTCCCAGGCCGTCCGTCCTGAAGCGGTAGGGGAAGATGTCGCCATCGGACGCCGAGAATTCGTCCATCAGGACGACCTTGGGCCCGAACTCCATGTCGGCAGGATTTGTCCTCGGGGTCGCATTGCGCGCCTTTTCAACCATCACCAGCTCGCGCGACAGCCGCTCGATGATCATCGGCGACACGTTTCCGCCCCCGTTGCCGCGGTCGTCGAGTATGAGGGCCTTCTTCGTGAGCTGCGGGTAGAAGTGCTTCGCGAATTCCGCGAGGCCGGCGGGTCCCATGTCGGGGATGTGGATATAGCCGACCTGGCCGCCCGTCTTCTGCGAGACGTATTCGGTATTGTGCCGGACCCAGCTGCCGTAGTAGAGGGGCGCCTCGTCCGCGATCGGAACGACCGTCACGGTCCGGGCGCCTTCGTCGACCGGCTTGGAATTGACCCTGAGGACGACCTGCTTGCCGGCCTTGTCGACCAGCGCGGCGTATATGTTCGGGAGGTCGCGGACGGGCTTGCCGTCCACCGCCAGTATGAAGTCGCCCTCCGCCACGTTGACCCCGATCTCGGTGAGCGGCGAGCGCGTGGCATCCTGCCAGTTCTCGCCGCGGATGATGCGGTCGATCCGGTAGGCCCTGCTCTGGGGATCGCGGGACAGCTCAACGCCAAGGAGCCCCATCGCGATCCGAGGGGCCAGGGGGCGGTCCCCGTCGCCGACGTAGGTGTGGCCGCTGTGGATCTCCCCGATCGTCTCGCCGATCAGGTAGGTGAGGTCGTAGCGGGTCTGCGCGTACGGCACGAGGGCCCCGTACTTGGCGCGCTGCGCCGCCCAGTCCACGCCGTTCATCGTCGGCGAGAAGAAGAAGTCGCGCATCTGGCGCCAGCATTCGTCGTAGATCTGCACCCACTCGGCGCGGCGGTCGAGGCGCAACTCGAGGCCGTCGAGGGACAGCTTCTCCTTCACCTCGATCTTGGCGGTGGGAAGGTCGATGATCGCGTACTCGTTCCCCTTGGCCATCGCGCCTTCCTTCTCCTTGCCCTTCTCCTTGGCCAGCTTGACGAGAATCTTCTTTCCGTCCGCGGTGATGTCGTAGCCCGCGACATGCCCCAGGTCGGTCTCCTTGCGGTCCTTCAGGTTGAAGACAAAGAGGGACTTCGCCGGCGGTGCGCCCCCCTCATCGTCGTCATCGGCGCCGGCCTCGGTGCGCAGGTAGTAGATCTTCTCGCCTACCGAGTGGATCGAGTCGTAGGTGGATGCCTTCACGGGGAGGCCGATCAGGCGGTCCTTGATCCCGTCCTCGTCGACCTTGACGACAGCCGCCTTGGGCGCGGCGTCCTTCTTGGAGTCCTTGGCGTCGGGAGCCTTGTCGTCCGCCTTTGCCGCGGCGGCCGCAACGTCCACCTCGTCGCTCCTCGGCTTCAAGGGCGACTCGGTGTCCTTGGAGAGCGCGATGAGATAGACGCGCTGGAGGTCCTTGTAGATGGCCTCGAACTCGATGTCGCTCACGGAGCGGTTGAAGTCGCGGCCCGAGGCCAGAAGCAGGTACTTGCCGTCGTCGCTGAAGGTGGGGTCGTTGACCTGGTACCAACCGTCCGTCGCCTCGAATTTTCTCCCGCTGGCGAGCGAGTAGAGCCACACTTTCTCGCGCGAATTGTCCTCGGGGCGGACCCAGGTGACCCACTGGCTGTCCGGCGACCAGGCATATTGGCGGATCTCGAACGCCGTGGCCGTGTCGACCACCGTGACCGCCTTCGTCTCGACGGTAACGTACCGGAGGCGCTGGAGGCGGTCCCCCCAGAGGAGCTTCTTGCTGTCGGGCGACCAGAGCGCTTTGTAGTAGTAGGTGTCGGCCCCGCGGGTGACCTGGACGGGATCGCCGCTTCCGTCCTGGGCGCGGACGTACAGCTCATTCTCCCCGGACTCGTCGGAATCATAGGCGATCCATTTTCCGTCGGGCGACCACACCGCGTCGCGCTCGTGGACGCCCGACCTGCGGCTCAGGTCCCGGGTGGCGCCGTCCTTCGCGGGGACCGTGAACGTGTTGCCGCGCGCGGTCACGACCACCCGCTTGCCGTCGGGCGACGGCGAGATGGTCTCGACGAACTTCGCCACCTTGATGAGCTCGTCGCGCGACGTCACGAAGTCGTCCTTCACGGCGATCGGCACGCGCCGGGCCTTGCCGGCATTGATGTCGAATGACCAGACATAGCCGGCCTCCTCGAACACGATCACCCCGCCGCCGAGGGACGGGAACTTGATGTCAAAGTCCGTGAAATGGGTGTGCTGCGCCGTCTCCTTGGTCGCCAGGTCGTAGCTGTAGAGGTTGAGCCTCTTGTCGCGGTCGGAGAGGAAATAGATCCGGTTGTTCGGCGCCCACATCGGGATGATGTCCTGGGCGGGATTGTTCGTGATGTTCTCGAGGGCGCCGTTCTTGAGGTCGTAGATCCAGATGTCGTCGGCCATCCCGCCGCGGTAGTCCTTCCACGTGCGGAATTCGCGGAACACCCGGTTGTAGGCCATCTTCGTGTCGTCGGGGGAAAGCGACACGAATCCGCCCCTGGGCACCGGCAGCTGCTTCGGCAGGTCGCCGTCGGTCCCGACCGAGTACAGCTGGCCGTTGAACGGGTTGTAGGAGCGCATCCGGGAGCGAAACACGATTTCGCGCGACGTGTTCGTCCACGCCATCACGAGGTTGTTCGGTCCCATCCGGTCGCCGAGGTCGTCCCGCGCGAGCGTCGCGGTGTACGTGAGCCGCCGGGGCGTGCCGCCGTCGGCGGGCATCAGGTAGACCTCGGTGTTCCCGTCGTACTGAGCCGTGAACGCGAGTTCCTTGCCGTCCGGTGAAAACCTCGGGAACACCGCGTAGCCCGGCCCGTTGGTGAGCCTGCGGGCCACGCCGCCCTCCATGCCGACCGTGTAGAGCTGGTCGGCATAGGAAAACACGATTTGCTTGCCGTTGGTCGCCGGGAAGCGCATCAGGCGCGTCTCGTCAGGGGAGGGGGCGGTCTGCGAGAGGAGCGGGGAGGCGAGCAGGGCCAGGCCTGCGAGGGAGAGGATGGATTTGGTCACGACGGAGTGGGAGTTGCGGTTGGGGTTACCGTACGCCTCCCCGGCCGCCAAAGCCAATTTCTGTTTCTCCCGGGAAAGCCCGAGAGCCAGTGATGTGCGTTAGGCGTCCTTGGTCCCGAGGGCCAAGGCGGCCCGCCCGTCAGACCGACTCGAGTATCTTGTAGAGGCGCTTCACCATTGCGGACGAGTCCTCAAGGAGGCCGGCGGAGATCAGCGCGTTGTCGAGGATCTGCTCGGCGACGAGCGTGGCCTTCTCGGGCGCCGAGGCCCGAAGTTCCGAGAGCCGCTTTATGACCGCGTGCCGAGGGTTGACCTCAAGGTTCACGCGCAAGGGGGTCTGGGCGCCGTCCTTGTTCATCGCCTTCATCAGCCTGCGCAAGTGGGGCGACGCGAACTTGTCCGCGTTGAGGGCAAGGGCGGGCGAGTCCACCAGCCGGTCGCTTGCGCGCACGTCGGCCACCCGCTCGCCGAGGCTCTCCTTCAGCCATGCGACGAGCGCCTTGGTCTCGGCCTCCCCCAGGGCGCCCTCGGCCCTGGGCTGCTCCGAGAGCTTGACGTCGGCGTGGTCGGCGGCAGTGAGCTTCTTGCCGTCGAACTCGCGGACGTTGTTCATCACGTATTCGTCGACCGTCTCGTGGCAGAACAGGACCTCGAGGCTCCGGGCGCGGAAACCCTCGAGGTAGGGCCCCGCCTCGATCGCCTCGCGGCTCGGGCCGACGAGGTAATAGATCTCCTTCTGGTCGGCCCCCATCCGGGAGACGTAGTCGGGGAACGACGTCGTCTTGCCCTTGTCGGCGAGGGATGACTCGAATCTGAGGAGCTTCGTAAGCTGGTCCTTGTGGGAAAAGTCGAGGGCCGCGCCCTCCTTCAGGAACACGCCGAACTCCTTGTAGAATTCCGCGTACGCTTCGGGCCGGTTCTTGGCCTCCTCGTCGAGGAATTTAAGGAACCTGTTTGTGATGACCCTGTTCAGCTTCTCGACGAGCGAGCGGTCCTGCATAGTCTCGCGCGAGATGTTGAGCGGGAGGTCCTCGCTGTCGACGACCCCCTTCAGGAAGCGGAGCCACTCGGGCAGGAGGTCCTTTGGCCGGGCGTCGATCAGGACCTTCCGGCAGTAGAGCGCCACAGCCGGCTCCAGCCGGTTGAATCCGAGCCTCTCCGTGTTGTCCTTGGGGACAAAGATCAGGGCGTTGATGGAGATCGGGGCGTCCGCGCTGAAATGCAGCCGGAGCCGGGGCTTTTCCGAGTCGTGGGCCTGGAACTTGTAGAACTCGTCGTACTCCTCCTCCTTGATCTCGCTCTTGCCGCGCAGCCAGAGCGCCTGGACCGTGTTGATCCGCTTTCCGTTCAGGTTGATCGGGAACGAGACAAACGCGCTGTACCTCTCGAGGGTCTCGCGCACCCTCCATTCCTGGCTGAACTCGGAGCATTCGTCCTTGAGCTCGACGACCACCTTGCAGCCCCTGCGCTCACCCGAGCTCTCCTCGATCGCAAAGCTTCCCGCCCCGTCGCTGGTCCAAAGGAGGCCGGGCTCGGACTCCCGCCACGAATGGGTGTACACCTTGACGGTCTTGGCCACCATGAATGCCGAGTAGAATCCGACCCCGAACTGGCCTATCAGCCCGGCGGCCTTCTGTTCGCCCTCTCCCAGGGCCTTGAGGAATGCCTTGGAGCCGGAGTGGGCGATCGTCCCGAGGTTCTCGACCAGCTCGGCCTGGTTCATGCCGATCCCGAAATCCTGGATGGTGAAGGTCTTAGCCTTGTCGTCCGTCGTGATGTTGATCTCCAGGGTGAGCTTGTCGTCGTAGACGGCCTTTTCCGTCAGCTGGAGGTGGCGCTGCTTCTCAAGGGCGTCCGACGCGTTGGAGACCAGCTCGCGGACAAAGATCTCCTTCTCCGTGTAAAGCGAATGGATGACGATATCGAGCAGCTGCTTGATCTCGGCCTGGAACTCGAAGGTCTGGGGTGCGGCGGTGGGCATATGCGTGTGAAAAATGGAGCCGTGAGCCTACCCTCATTCGCGCAAATATCAACGTCGGCGGAGATTGGGCCGCCGGGACACGCGTCGGCCGTCAGCCAAGATGCAAGGGCTGCTTCCGATACAGGACGTGGTGGCGCAGCGGGTTTCCCGCCGAAATCGCCGGATGCTCGAAATCGCCCTGCAGGTCTCGCGCGAAGCCCAGCCGTTCCATCAACCGGATCGACCTGAAATTCGAGGCGGCGGTAAAGGCGACAATCTCAGCGAGCCCGAGTCTTGAAAAGCCGTACTCCAGCGCCTGGGCGCCAGCGGCCTGGGCCACCCCACGACCCCAGAACTCGCGCCGAAATCGCCAGAGAATCTCCGTGCAGGGCGTGAAGGGCGCAGGGAACCGCGGGATGGAAAGCCCCGTAACTCCGGCGAATATGCCGTCGACGTCCACCGCCCAGACTCCCCAGCCGCGCTCCTCGATGCCTTTTCGCATTCGAGTGAACGATTCACAGGCCTCCTGCCTGGTCAGGGGAGACGGAAAGTATCGCGTCACTTCCGGGTCCGCATTCATTTCCGCGTACGAATCCAGATCGGAGTCGTTCCACTGACGGAGGACAACCGGGCTCATGTTTTCCTGGCGGCAAAAACCCGACTCTCGGCTTTTTCAACGTCCCGCCTAAAGTCGGACCACCATGCGCCCGAAGCGGGGACGGCGGCGCACACCGGCTGGCGGTCCATCCTGTCAAGCGAGTCATCACGCGCGCCGCATGTCGGGCGTTTGGTTAACATGGCGTCAATTTTACTGAACCTTGATTTTCGCACACTATGCGGCAGGCGATCGGCTTCGAGAACAATGGTTTGAACATTCGGCGAATCATACGACAATCGGCGCGTGATCGGCATATCCTTCATGCACTTCCTGCCCTGCCTGCGCTGCGGCCGGGATTCAGTCGGCGTGTCGCTGCTGACAGGGTCCACCCGGCGGGAGAACGTCTGGTGCCTTGCGCAGGATTGCGAGGCTGTGCACTACCTGCGGATTGCTCAGGCGACCGGCGGGCTCGAACTGGTCTACGACCGTTACACGGTGGGCTACCCGCTGGAGTCCTACGACGAGGGAGAGGATCCCGAGGCACCCGGGTCTCCTGCGCCCGCCGTGAAGCGCGCGGATGACGACGGATTCAGCGGATTCATCGCGGTGTACCCGCATAAGCGGCGATTCAGCCGCGCCGATGCCGACGCGGCATGGAAGGCCACGAAGGGCCGCTGCCACCTGTGCGGGAAACAATGGCGCCCCGGCGAACGCGGGGAAAAGGGCTGGCAGATCGACCAGGTTGTGCCGCTTGGGGAGGGAGGGGGCCCCGACGGAACGAGCCATTACCGGTTGGCGTGCACGGCGTGCAAGCCGGGGGTCGGCCGCCGGCAGCGACACGCCCACCTGTTGAGGTCGGTCAGGGATCTTGCGCATCGGCTGACACCTTCAACCTAGTTCGGCCGGCGAGGCAGGGGGGCGCCGTCGCCGGCCCTCGACGGCCGGTCGTGACGCGGGCCTTTTCTCCGCGACGGGCCGGAGGTCAGCGCGCCGCGCTTGCGCCGACGGGAACCACCTCGAGCGAGGTCAGCATCCGGGCCCAGCGGGCGGGGCGCTTGTCGCCTGGGACAACCAGGCGCAGGGGCCCGAGGGCGTCGGGCAGGGGCTGGCCGTCCTGGCGGTCGACAACGAGGATTGTCCGGCTGTTGAAGGCATCTTCGAACTCGGCCAGCGCGAAGACGATGTCGTAGTTGTCGCGGCAATGGGCGATCACGACGAGCCGGAGGCCCTTGCCGCGCAGCTTCTCTCCGAACTGGACCCCCGACTTCGCAAGCAGGTCCTGAACCGGTACGCCCGAGTACACGTGGCTTTTCTTCTCGTGGAAGTCGAAGGCGGTCACGTCCTGGTGCGGCAGAAGCGAGAGGTCGGCCCCCGAATAAGCGGTCGTCTTGCCGTCGATGACAATCGTAAGCGCGGGCTCGGAGGCCGAGAGGCTGGCGGCCGTCAGGACCAAGGCGAGGAGCGCCAGGCAGGACCGCAGGCGGATGGAGGGCAGGGGCATCGGCCTCAAAACCAAGCAGGGCCTGCGGCGCCGCACGAGTCCGAAATACCTCCTTAGGGGGACCCGGCTGGCCGCGGCTGGAAGCCGGGGAGGCGCGCGAGTTGAAGAAATCCGATTCGTCTGCATGGTGACGCACAGCCTCATGACCGCTCGCTCCGCAACCCGTCCCGTTCATCCGGAGGTGAGGATCGGCCATGTGCATCTCAAGGTCGCCGACCTCGATCGCGCGCTTGGCTTTTATTGCGCCGTGCTCGGGTTCCAGCTCATGCAGCGCTTCGACTCCAGCGCGGCCTTCGTCTCCGCCGGCGGATATCATCACCACATCGGCCTCAATACCTGGGAAAGCCTGGGTGGATCGCCGCCCCCGCCTGGGTCGACGGGCCTCTTTCACCTCGCGATCCTTTACCCCTCGCGCGCGGAGCTCGCCGATGCGCTCAGGCGCCTGGTCGCCGCGCGGATCCCGCTCGACGGTGCCTCCGACCACGGGGTGAGCGAGGCACTGTACCTGCGCGACCCTGATCAGAACGGGGTCGAGCTCTACTGGGATCGCCCGCGCGACCAGTGGCCCCGCGACCCCATGGGCGGGCTGGCCATGTTCACCCGGCGGCTTGACCTCGACGGGCTGCTCGCCGAGGCGAAGCCGGCCTGAGGGCCGGCTAGCTAGCCTCCCAGGTAGGCCGCCTTGAGCTGGGGGTTCTTCCGCAAATCCGCGCTGGCACCGTCCATCGTGAGGTGGCCGGATTCCAGGACGTAGGCATAGCTGCTGATCTCTAGGGCGAGGTTCGCGTTCTGCTCGACGAGAAGGATGGCGATCTTCCTGTCCCGGTTGATCTCCACGATCTTCTCAAAGATCGTGCTGATGAGCCTGGGCGCGATCCCGAGGGAGGGCTCGTCGAGCATCAGGAACCTGGGTTCGCCCATGAGCGCGCGCCCGATGGCCAGCATCTGCTGCTCGCCGCCCGACAGCGTGCCGGCCGTCTGCCGGAGGCGCTCCTTTAGGCGCGGGAAGATCCCGAAGACATAATCGCGGTTCTTGGCGATGGTGGCCTTGTCCTTTCGCAGGTAGGCGCCCATCGCCAGGTTCTCGTCCACCGTCAGGTTTGAGAATACCATCCGCCCCTCGGGCACGTGGCCGATCCCGCGCGCCACGATCCTGTGCGCGGCCAGCCGGGTGATGTTTTCCCCGAGGAAGGTCACCGTGCCGCTTGTCGGCCTGAGCAGCCCCGAGATCGTCCGCAGCGTGGTCGTCTTGCCGGCGCCGTTGCCTCCGATGAGCGTCACGATGGACCCCGGGTCGACCTTGAGCGAGATGCCGCGCAGCGCGGAGATTGCGCCGTAGGAGACGGAGAGCCCGGATACCTCGAGCATGGCGTTCAATGATGGGCAAAGCCCGCCTCATGGGGCTCGCCGAGATAGGCCTCGATCACCTTGGGGTCGCTCTGGATCACGGCGGGGGTGCCCTCGGCGATCTTGACGCCGTAGTCGAGGACGGCGATCCGCTGGCAGACGCCCATGACCACCTTCATGGAATGCTCAACGAGGAGGATCGACAGGCTGAACTCCTTGTGGATCCTCTGGATCAGGGCCATCAGCTCGACCTTTTCCGTGGGGTTCATCCCCGCGGCCGGCTCGTCGAGAAGCAGCAGCTTCGGCCGTGTCGCAAGGCACCGGACGATCTCAAGGCGCCGCTGCTCGCCGTAGGCCAGGCTCGTCGCCGGCGCGTCGCGGAAGCGCCCCAAATTGAACAGATCGAGGAGTTCCCCGACCCGTTGCGCTATCGCCGCCTCGTCCTCGCGGAACGCGCGCATCCGCACGAGGGACTGCGCAGGCGCGCAGTTCCTGTGGAGGTTGCACGCCACCCGGACGTTGTCGAAGACCGACAGGCTCTTGAAGAGGCGTATGTTCTGGAAGGTCCGGGCTATCCCCGACTCGACGACCTCGTTGACCTTGAGCGACGCCAGGTCCTTGCCGTGCGAGCGGACGACGCCGCTCGTGGGCCGGTACACGCTCGTCACCAGGTTGAAGACCGTCGTCTTTCCCGCGCCGTTGGGGCCGATCAGCCCCACCAGGTCGCCGTCGTTCATCACCAGGTCCAGGGCGTTCACGGCCGTGAGGCCCCCGAAGCGGATCGTCGCCTTGTCGAGATGGAGAATCGGCTCGGGCATCTGCGTCCTTCAGGCTCCTATTCCCGGGCCGGCCAGAATTTCCGGCGCAGCCGGGCGACGATCGCCGGGTAGTCGAAGTTGAAGAGGCCCTTGGGCCGCACGGGCATGAGTATGATCAGCAGAAGCGCGTACATGATCATGCGGTACTGCTCCACCGACCGCAGGACCTCGGGAAGTATCGTCAGCAGGATCGCGGCCAGGATCACCCCGATCGTGTTGCCCATGCCGCCGAGGATCACCATGACCACGATCTCGATGCTCTTCGTGAAGTCGAAGCCGGTGGGGGTGATCGTCAGCTTGAAGTGCCCGTAGAGGCCGCCGGCGACCCCGGCGAAGAACGCGCCCACCACGAAGGCGACAATCTTGTACCGGGTCGTGTTGAGGCCGACCGCCTCGGAGGCGATCTCGTCGTCGTGGATAGCGATGAAGCCGCGCCCGTAGGTCGAGCGCACGAGGCAGACCACCGTGAATACCGTCAGCGCGGCAAAGGAATACACCCAGAAGACGGTCGTGTAGTTGGGGATCCCGTTGAGCCCGAGAGCGCCGCCGAGCGCCTCCACGTTCTGGAACACGACCCGGATGATCTCCCCGAAGCCGAGGGTGACGAGCGCCAGGTAGTCGCCCTTGAGCCGCAGGGACGGGATGCCGACTGCAAGTCCGGCCACGGCGGCGCCGGTGCCCCCCACGAGCAGCGCGCCGAGGAACAGCAGGCCTTGCTGGACGGCGCTGCCGCCCCCGTCGCCGAGGAGCCTTGGGCCCAGGAAAAGCGTGATCGCTGCGGAGAGGTAGGCCCCCACCGACATGAACCCCGCGTGGCCCAGCGAAAACTGGCCCGTGTAGCCGTTCACGAGGTTGAGCGAGACGGCGAGGATGATGTTGATCCCGACGCCCGTCATCACGTCCAGGTAATAGGGGTCGATCCGGTCCGAGAAATTCGAGACGCCGAAGGCCAGAAGCACCGTCGCTAGCAGGGCGATGAGCGGCTTCGGCACGGGCTTTAGACCTTCTCGGCGGTGAACCGGCCGAGGAGGCCGGCCGGGCGGAACAGCAGGATCCCGATCAGGATGGCGAAGGCGATCGCATCCTTGTAGGTGGACCACCGGGATCCGTCCACGAAGGTCTCCACCATCCCGAGGATTAGGGCGCCCAGGGCGGCGCCAGGTATGTTGCCGACCCCTCCCAGGACCGCGGCGACGAATGCCTTCAGCCCCGGCACGACCCCCATGAGGGGATCGATCGACGGATAGTTCAGGGCGTAGAGGACACCGCCTGCCCCGGCGAGCGCCGAGCCGAGCCCGAACGTGAAGGAGATCACGACGTCGATGTTGATGCCGACCAGCTGTGCCGCCTTTGGGTTGAGCGCCACGGCCCTCATCGCTGTCCCGATCTTGGTCCGGTGGACCGCGAACTGCAGGGCGACCATGAGGATGGCGGCGACGACGATCACGATCACCTGGTTCATCGAGACGATAAGGCCGTGGACCGCGATCACCTTCGACGGGAAAATGGACGGAAACGCCCGCGGCGTCGCGCCGAACACGAGCTGCCCCGTGTATTCAAGGAAGAGCGACATCCCGATGGCGGTGATGAGCACGTTGAGGGTCGGGCCGCCCCTGAGCGGGCGGTACACCAGGCGCTCGATGGTCATCCCGAGTACGGCGCAGCCCGCCATGGCGGCCGCCAGGGCGACCAGGCCGCCCCAGACCGTGCCGTGGGGCAGGTGCGACCCCGCGAAGTAGCCGATGAACGCGCCCACCATGAACACGTCCGAGTGCGCGAAGTTGATGAAGCGCAGCACGCCGTAGACCATCGTGTACCCGAGCGCGATCAGGGCGTAGATTGCGCCGAGCGAAAGACCGTTGAGGAGTTGTTGGAGGAACTCCGTCATTCCGGGGATCGCATTCCGACTACGGAGCCACGGTCTGTACGAACTTGAACTTGCCGTCCTTTATCATGATCACGACCGCGGACTTGGTGGCGTTGCGATCCTTGTCCATGGTCGTCGACCCGGTGACGCCCTCGTAATCCTTTGTGGCCGCGATCGCATTGCGGATGGCGGCACCCTCCGTCGAGCCGGCGCGGCGGATGGCATCGACCATCACCCCGGCCGAGTCGTAGCCGAGCGCGGCCATCGCGTCCGGTGTCTGGCCGTCATAGCGGGCCTTGAATTTTGCGACGAAGGCCTTCACGGCGGGCGTGTCGACCTGCGGCGAATAGTGCGTCGAATAATAGCACCCCTCGACCGCAGCCCCGCCGATCTCTATCAGCTGCGGCGCCTCCCAGCCGTCGCCCCCGAAGAGGGGCATCGCCATCTCGAGCTCGCGGGCCTGCCTGCAGATGAGGGCGGCCTCGGTGTAGTAGCCGGGGACGAAGATGCCCTCGACGCCGGCCGCCTTGATCGCGGTCAGCTGCGCGTTGAAGTCCTTGTCGCCCTCGGTGAATTTCTGCTCGATCGCGACCTCGCCGCCGTCGGCGATGAAGCGCTCCTTGAAATACTTCGCGAGGCCGACGCTGTAGGCGGACGAGACCGATGTCAGGACGGCGACGCGGCGCAGCTTCAGCGAATCCTTCGCAAACTTGGCCATCACGGTGCCCTGGAAGGGGTCGATGAAGCACACCCGGAAGATATAGGGCCCGATCTCGGTCACCTTGGGGTTTGTCGACGACGGCGATATCATCGGGACCTTGTAGGCCTGGCAGATCGGCGCGGCCTCGAGCGAGCGCATCGACGCCACCTCGCCCAGGACGCCGGCGACCTTGTCCCTCGAGATCAGCTTTTTCACGATCGTTGAGGATTCGCCCTGCTTGGACTGGTCGTCCTCCGTCACAAGCTCTATCTGGCGCCCGAGCACGCCCCCCGCTGCGTTGGCCTCCTCGATGGCGAGGACGGTGCCCTTGTGCGACGACTGGCCAAATGCGGCCTCCTTCCCGGTCAGGGAGGCGTATTCGCCGATCTTTATGGTTTCCTGGGAGAAGAGTCGGCAGGCGGACAGGGCTGCGGCAGCCGCAACCGACGCCGGCAGAGGGCGGAGAAGGCGAATCATTTGGATTTGGGTGTACGTAGCCAATGGGAGCCCCGCTCGGGTTTCAACCGAATAGCCTTAATATTTGATAAGGGGGCCCGGGCCTGTTCCCATGGCGCCGTTGAACACGTTTGACCGGCACCTCCTGCGCGAGTGGCTCGCGATACTAGGGCTCATGCTGGTCCTCATGTGCGGCCTGCTCCTCGTGCAGGTGATGTACGACGATTTCCGGGACCTGCGCGAGGCGGGCGCCCGGGGATTTGACCTCTGGCGCTACGTGCTTGTCGCCATACCGGGATTCCTCGCGGTGACGCTCCCGATCGTGCTCCTGCTTTCGACGCTCTTTGTCCTGGGAAAGCTCCACAAGGCGAACGAGCTGACGGCGATGCGCGCCGCCGGGGTCGGCTTTGGGCGGCTCCTGGCGCCGATCTGGATCGGGGGGGCCCTGTGCTGCGGCCTCTCGTGGTGGCTCAACGCCACGGTTGTCCCCTGGTCCGTCGAGGAGACGCGCCTCACGAAGGAGGCCTTCCAGTTCAGGAAGCAGGCCCTGTCGCTTCCCGAGGACCGGATCGGGGCGGTCTTCAGCGTGGGATTCGACAACCCGGACGCGCGCCGCATGTGGTTCATCGACCGGTACAGCAAGTTCACGAACAGGGCGTACGGCGTCTCGGTCACCGAGCTGGACGTGCGCCGCCGCGAGACGAACCGCGTGGTCGCCACGCAGGCCTGGTACGACGGGGCCAAGAACGGGTGGGTGTTCAAGGACGGGCGCGAGATGACCTTCAAGCCGGAGACCGGCGAGAACATGTCGTCGGACCCGTTTGCCGAGCGGGCATACCCGCGATTCCAGGAGAACCCGCGGCTCATGCTGCTCATCGACCGCAGGCCGATCGACCTCTCCCTGACCGAGCTGGGGCAGCTGGTCGACTACTACTCCCACGAGAACAATCCGAAGGGCGTCCCGTACGCGGTCAGGTTCTACGGGCTCATCGCGGACATTCTCGGCCCGCTTATCGTCATCGCGATCGCGATTCCGTTCGCCGTTTCCGGCGTCCGGGTCAACCCGGCCGTGGGCGTCTCGAAATCAATCGGCCTGTTTTTCCTCTACCTGGTGCTCAAGAACCTCGCGGAGTCGCTGGCGACCAAGGGGGTGATCGATCCCGGTCTCGCCGCATGGCTGCCTGACATCGGCATGACCTGCCTCGCGGTCGCCCTGTTTGTCCGGCTGCGCTGACGTTCCCTCGCCCGCTCACGTGCGCAGGTAGGAGGCTCCGTTGACGTCGATGACGGCGCCGGTCATGGCCGCCGGGGCGTCGAGCGCGCAGAAGACCGCAACGCGGGCGATCTCGTCGGCCCGCGTCACCCTTCCGAGCGGATGCTGGGCCCGGATCTCGCCTCCCCTGGGGCCCGCGAGGAGGCCGGCCGCCATCTCCGTCTCGACCCATCCCGGGGCGAGGCAGTAGACCAGCACGCCCTGCGGGGCCAGCGCCTTCGCGAGCGACTGGCTGAGCGAATTGAGCCCCGCCTTGCTGGCGCCGTAGGCGGGTGCCTCGGGCTCCCCGCGAAACGCCCCGCGGGACGAGATGTTGACGATCCTGCCGCCGCCCGAGCGCGCCATGGCCTGCGCCGCCAGGAGCGAAAGGTTCGCCGGCCCGTGAAGGTTGACGGAGATGATGCGCGCCCACGCCCTGCGCCACGCCGCGTAGCCCGTCGAGAGCGGCGGATGCTCCCCGTGTTCCGCGGCGTTGTTGACCAGGATTTGGACCTCGCCGAAAAGGCGGGTGGCCTCGGCCCAGAGTCGCCCCACAGCGGCGCCGCCGGCCATGTCCGCCGAGAGGACCGCGTGGCCCCTGCCGGGCAGCTCAGCCAGGACCGACTCGGCCGCGGCCCGGTTCCTGCGGAAATGGACGCCGACGCGGACGCCGCGGGCCGCAAGCCCGAGCGCGATCTCGCGGCCTATCCCGCGGGACGCCCCGGTCACGAGCGCGGCTGGTCGATCCTTGGCCTTGGTCACGGCATTCAGCTCCAGTTGTAGTTAAAGCTGATGCTGATCCGCTCGGCGTCGGTCCGGTTCTGGGCGACCTCGTGGCGCAGCCAGCTCTCGAAGAGGACCAGGTTTCCCGCGCGGGCGGGATAGGTGACGTGGGAAAGGTTGGCCCGGCGCGCCCCGGCCAGCCGGGGCGGCGCGGCCATGAAACGGTCGAGCCTGGGATCCTCGAACTTCAGGCCGGGGCATCCCCGGGGGGCCGCGACGTAATAGGTGCCGCTCACGAAGGCGAGCGGGTGCAGGTGCAGGGAATGCGCCGCCGTGGGCGGCATGATGTTGACCCAGCAGTCGGTCATCCGGATCCGGCGCCCCCGCAGGTCCATGTCCAGCGCGCCGGCGAAGGAGCGGACGTGGCGGGCTATCCTTTTCTCGAGGCGCGTGAACGTGCTTGAGAAATGGTGGAGCTCGTTGAGCGACGCATAGCTCGTGTATCCGCCCGGGTAGTTCTTGCGGGACCATTCGCGCCCCCGCCTGTCGAATTCGCGCAGCGAGCGGCATTCCGCCGCCAGGTCGGCGTTGAGCCGCTCGAGCCCGGACGGCATCAGGGGCTCGCTGTAGATGAAGGTGGGGAACCAGGCGCGGGTCATCCCATTGCCCCCGTCCGTCGGAATCCATGCGCCCGCGCGGCCATTGGGACTGGGTCTCCTTCCATTGGGGTGATGGTGGTCGGCGTTAACGCCGGGGCAAATCCCAAAAGTCAGCGCGCCATCGCCGTCCTTGCGGCGCGTGCAAGGAGCGGCCTGCCGCTGTCCTCGGAAACCTGGGCCAGCAGTCCGAGGAAGGCGCGCTTCTGGGCGGCGGTGAGGCCCGAGGGCGCCCACCTGTCCGCAAAGAGGAAGCATTGGAGGGCGTCGTCGCACCTTCCCAGCTTCAGGAGGACCAGGGACCGGTCGTACGCGGCCTGGTAGAAGCGCTCGTCCAGGCGCTGCGCGTCCTCAAAATGATCGTCCGCTTCCCGGGATTCCCCCGCCTTTGCGAATTCGAGGCCGAGGCGCTCCTGGAGGATCGCAAGGTAGGACACGGGTCCGTAGTAGGCGCTGATCCGCCTCTTGTCCGCGATGATCGCGGCGGCCTTCCGGAAACCCGGGGCGACGGGGTTGGCCCTGAGCCGGGCGGCGACGGCTCCGACCGCCGCCTCCTCGTCGCCGCGGAAAAACTGGAGGATAAGCTGACGGCTGGTGAAATCGTCGAGCAGCTCGCCGTTCGTGATCCCTCGGGCCACGTAGGCGTGCTGCGCGCGGTCGTCCGACCACACGTCGAGCTGGCGCCAGCTGAGCCAGCCCAGGATGCCGATCACCGCGAGCGAGACAGCCGACGCCAGCGCCCGCCCGCGGGACGTGGACACGCGCGAGAGGCCGGCCGCAAGGACCGCGGCGGCGATCGCCCCCAGGAAATAGCCGTAGCGGTCGCTCGCCATGTGGGGCTTCTCCGTGAGCCCGAAGAACGGGGCCGCGACCGCGAGGTAGCCGAACCAGAGGGCCGCGAAGGCCGGCCGGCTCCTCATGGACAGGAGCGCCCAAGCGCTGGCGGCCGCGACCGCAGCCATGCTCAGGAGGAACACGGGGCCCGTGGGGCTGAAGTCCATGAGCGTGTCATAAAGCGGGGAAAGGTGGAGGGGCCACCAGGGCTTCCAGACGTAGTAGGCCGCGACGTAGGCCGATTGGGCGATCCTGCTTGCGACGGGGAGCTCCCGTATCCCGGGCACCGCCCCGAAGACCTCCGTGTTCGCGAAGCGCGCGGCGAGCGTGACCGCGAGCACGGCGGCCAGCGGGACGAAGAAGGCCGCCTTCTCGGCGAGGAGCCGCCTGAACGCGGCGCCCGGATGGTCGCGCGCATACAGCCAGTCAAGGCCGACCAGCAGCAGCGGGACCCCGAGCGCGACGGGGTAGGTGAGCAGCGAGGCGGAATACCCGGCCGCCGCCGCCAGCAGCCACCCCGCGCGGCGCCAGCCCCCGGCCGTGTACGTGCGCATGTACGCGACAAGGGATGCCAGGAGCAGGGCCATGGCCTGGCCGTACAGGTTGCCCGAGATCCATGCGGTGGTCTCGACCCTGAACGGGTGCATCGCCCACCAGCCCGCCGCGAGGGCCGCGGCGCCGGCATCCCAGGCCGTCAGCCCCGCAGCGCGGCCGCCGGGGGCGAACAGGCGCAGGGCGAGAAGGATGAGCGCGAAGACAAGGGCGGCGTTCAGGAGGAACAGGCCGAGAGCAACGGCATGGTACGGCGCCGGATCGAGGCCCGCGAACTCATAGGTGGCCGAGAAATTGAGCCACCCGAGCGGGATGTAGCGCCGGACATAGCTCCAGTCCGTGAACATCCACTTGAGCCGCGCCAGGTCGATCCCCCCCATGTGGGGATTCAGGGTCACGTTGACGTCGTCGTCCCGCAGGTAGAGGAATCCGAATTCAAGGACCCTCCGGTTGAGGGCAACGCACGCAAGGACGAGCGCCGTCCCGCAGAGCCAGGCCATCCTACGCGCGTCGGCGGAGGCGAAGGTCGGCGGAGGTGGGGCGGGTCGCTGCACTAGGCCTTGTGCCGGCTGATCGACGCGCCGTCATTGGCCCGGAGCTGGCTGAAGATGAACGCGGAGGCGATGGTCATCAATCCGAGCGTGAGCATGGTCCAATGGATCCCCGAGATCAGGCCGGCCGGGCCGGGCCGGCGCTCGCCGCCCAGGAACAGGGCGGCGAGAAGCGAGGAGATGGCGACCCCGAAGCTCATCGACATCTGCTGCGCCGTGCTGGAGATGCTGCTCCCCGGGCTGGCGTCGGCGTCGGAAAGGTCGGCGAACACGAGCGTATTCATGCTGGTGTACTGCATCGAGGAGACAAAGCCCAGGGCGAATCCCAGGATGACGATGAACCAGGCGGGCGTCCCCGGCGCAACTGCCATGAAAAGGATGGTGACGGCCCCGATGGCGACCGTGTTGACGAGCAGGACGCGCCTGTATCCGAACCAGGTCAGGATCCTGGGCATCAGCATCTTCAGACTCATGGCGGCGAGGGGCTGGGGTGCGATCAGGAGGCCGGACTGCACCGGCGTGTAGCCGAGCCCGATCTGGTAGAGCAGGGGCAGGAGGAAGGGCATGCCCCCGACGCCGAGGCGCGTGGCAAAGCTGCCGATAACGGCGACGCGAAACGTCCGCACTTGGAACAGCTTCAGCTTGAGGAGGGGGAATTCGGCGCCCAGGGCGTGGCGGCCGTACGCGAGCAGCAGGAGGATCGAAAGGCCGAGGAGGAACACGACGCTCCTGACCCCGAGCTCGTGCTCGCCGAAGATCTCAAGGACATAGGATAGCAGGGCGATCCCCGAGCCGAAGAGCGCCAGCCCGACAAAATCGATCGGATCGCTGCGCTCGGACCGGTAGTCGGGCATGTGCCTAAACACGAGGTACATGCCGAGGAGGCCCATCGGGAGGTTAACGAAGAAGATCATGCGCCAGTGCAGGTAGTCGACGATGAGGCCGCCCGCGAGCGGTCCCAGGAGCGGGCCGATCAGCCCGGGCACCGCGACGAAGCTCATCGCGCGCACGAGCTCCGCCTTCGGAAAGGTTCGCACCATCGTGATCCGGCCCACCGGCATCATGAGGGCGCCCCCGCAGCCCTGGAGGATCCTCGCCCCCACCAGCATGGGCATGTTGACCGAAACGCCGCACAGGAGCGATCCCAGCGAGAAAATCCCGATCGCCGTGAAAAACACCCACCGGGTGCCGTACCGGTCGGCTATCCAGCCGCTTATGGGGATGAAGACGGCCAGGCTGATGGTGTAGCTTGTCAGCGCCGCCTTCATGCTCAGGGGAGGGATTCGAAGGGCTTCGGCGATCGTGGGGACCGCCGTGTTCAGGATCGTCGTGTCGAGCGACTCCATGAAGAAAGCGACGGCGACCAGCCAGGGCAGGAGCCGCTTTATCGATTCGATCGGCAGGGGGGCGCTCATTTCGGGCGGATCGAAGAGAAGGGCTGGCGAAGCGCATTGCAATCCGGCTCGGAGCCCGAGCGCGGGCCCCGGCTCCCCGCTTGAAAATCTCTTGCGTCGTCCCCCCGCCCCAGTGGAAACTGCGGGGCGTCTGTCTGACACCGGACGCGCACCGCGCACCTCTGACTACATGGACGACGACGCTCCCAAGGAGAATCCGACGGCGGATTTCAACAAGATTGATCTGAGCCAATTGCAGGGCTTCAGCTTCGGCACCCAGTGGACAAAGGACAAGGACGCGGCCTCGGACGGGCGGGACCGCACCGACCGGCCGCACCGGGACGACCGGATGGGAGGCCCCGGGGGCGCCCCCGACCGCAGGGACCGCAGGGCGTTCCGGAAGCCCGCGGGAGACGGCCCCCCAGGGCCGCCGCGCGACGCCCAGGGCGACCGGGCGCCGCGCCGGGACGCCGGCGAGCAGGCGGGAGCCCCGCGCCGGGGAGGCCCCGCGCAGGACAGGTACGCCGGCGGCGACAGATACGACCGCGGTCCGTACGACAGCCCGTTCTTCGACGCCGCGTTCTTCCCGGAGGACTCGAGCTTCAACGCGCTGGTCAAGACGATCCGGACGTCGGCCCGGACGATAGAGCTCTTTGAGATCGCCCGGACGGTTCTGGGCAAGCCCGACCGCTTCGTCGTCGTGGTGTCGCGCAAGCCGCGCCCGGCGCCCGTTCCGGACGCGCCGCCCCCGCCGCTTTACATCTCCGTTCCCGACGGCGTTCCCTTCGAGTCCGAGGAGGCCGCCGTCGCCTACGCGCTCGAGAGGCATCTCGGCAATTTCTTTGAGCTGTCGGAGGCCGAGGTCGAGCCTCCTAAGGGCAATTACCTGGTGATCAACAAATGCGGCGTCACGGGGGAGCTCCTGGGGCCGCCGAACTACCATCGCTACAGCCAGCTGGTGCAGCAGCACCACGCGGCGAAGCTGAACCGGATGCCGTTCGAGGCGTTTCGGGCCCGGATCGAGACGGTTCGCGATCCGGAGGTCGTGAACAAGTGGCTGGAGAAGATGAGGAAGGTCACCCGCTACACGTGGAAGGGAGCCATGGCCGAGGGCCAGCCGGCGCCCGCGTTCGACAGCTTTGAGGAGGCCCGCCAGCACCTGGTCACCCAGGCGGGCGAGAGCGTGGTGAAGCCGACGGTCAACGCGCGCTTTCACGGCAAGGCCCTCGAGACGATGCCCCGCGGCGAGATCCTCGCGGCCATCGAGGGCGCCTACGAGCGCCAGCTCCGGTTCCCGCTCGACACGGCCAACCAGCTCCGCGGCAGGCTGCGCCGCGAGCATTTCACGATCTTCAAGAAGGGTTCGAAGGGCGTCTCGTACGTCTGCGCGGTCAAGCGCAAGTTCCGCGTTCCGGGCCAGGTTTTCTCCGAGACCATCGGCAACCTGATCTCGTTCATCGAGGCCCATCCGCTCGTCAAGGCGGGGGACCTGGCCCTCAAGATGTTGGGCATCGCCGCCCCGGCCGAGGGCGCGACGGTCACCCAGGAGCAGCGCGAAAAGATGGTTCGGATGCAGGGCGACCTCATCTGGCTCGTGCGCGAGGGCTA
>Ga0182018_10000924_pt1 | contig 36065 bp, 32 predicted proteins | sample 812P2MmetaG_FD_120490 | JGI IMG/M metagenome (GOLD analysis project Ga0182018, IMG submission 120490) | Permafrost microbial communities from Stordalen Mire, Sweden - 812P2M metaG | ecosystem: Environmental > Terrestrial > Soil > Wetlands > Permafrost | place: Sweden: Stordalen | collected...
CTCCCGCCCTTCAACGGCGCTCTCGGACATCCCTCGCCGCTTCGCCCAGCGCCGGAAGCTCGATCCACCGTGTGAGCGCAACCGTCTCGAGTAGGCGGCGATCGTGCGTGACCAGGAGCAGGGTGCCATCGAACGTGTCCAGGGCCGACTCCAGCTGCTCTATTGCGGGCAGGTCCAGGTGGTTCGTCGGCTCGTCGAGCACCAGGAAGTTCACCCCCAGGGCGGCGAAGCCCGCCAGCTCCGCCCGTGTGCGCTCGCCCGGTGAGAGTGAAGAGGGCGCCCGGGTGGCGGCCTCGGCGCCGAGCCCGAACTTGGCCAGTTGCGATCGGGCGACGGAATTGGAGAGGCCCGTCTCTGCCATCAGCTCGTCGACCACGGTGCCGGCATCGGCATGGCGGCGCCGATCTTGCCCCAGCTCGCCCACGACCACGCTGGGACCCTTCCAGAGCGTCCCGGCCGTCAGCCCGAGGCGGCCCGTGATCGCCTCGACGATGCTCGACTTGCCCGATCCGTTCGGGCCGACGAGGGCCAGTCGATCGGCCCAGCCGATCTCGAGCGTGAACGGGCCCAGGGTGAAGGGGTCGCCCGCAGCACCGGCCCTCTCGATGACGGCGTCCTGCAGCCGCGCCACCACGGCGCCCGATCGGGGGGCCTGCGCGATGGTGAAGCGAAGGTCCCAGCCCTCCCACGGTTTTTCGACTTCGGGCAGCGCGTCGAGCGCCCTCTCGGTGCGGCGCGCCCGGGAGGCAAGCTTTTCGGTCCGGTTGAGGCGGAAGTCGCGCTGCGCCGTGTCGTGGTCCTTGGGCTGGCGCTTTTCGCGGAGCGCTCCCGTCGTGGCCCACTGTCGTTCACGCTGCGCCCGGTTGCGCAACGTGCGCCGGGCCGCCTCGTAGGTGGCGTACGCCTCGGCTGCATGACCCCGGGCGGCCGCCCGCTCCGCCACGTACCCGGACCAGCCACCGCCATAGATATGCCCGCGGCGGTCATGCTCGTCGAGCTCGAGGACCTCGGTCACCGTGCCGTCGAGGAACGCGCGATCGTGCGAGACGATGACCATGCCGCCCCGCCGGCGTTCCACCAGCCCCTCCAACCGGGCCAGCCCGTCGAAGTCGAGATCGTTGGTCGGCTCGTCCAGCAGCGTGAGATCGAAACGAGCCAGCACAATCGCCGCCAGCGCCACACGGGCCTCCTGGCCTCCCGACAGCGTGCGCACCTCGCGGTCGGCGAGTGCCGCGGGCAGTCCCAGATCGGCGAACGCGCTGGCCAGGCGGACCTCGAAGTCGCCGTCGGCCAACGACTCGTAGCGGGCCAGGGCCTGTGCGTAGCGGTTGTCGGCGTCGGGTCCCCCCGAACCGAGGTATGCCGCCGCTGCGGACAAGTCGGCTTCGGCGGCGGCCAACCCGACGCGGCGGTACAGGGCGGCCCGCACCGACTCGCCGGGTTGCACTGCGTGCTCCTGGGCGAGATAGCCGACCGTGGCCGTCGGTGGGCTCAGCCGGACACTGCCCGTGGTGGGCACGATCTGGCCGGCGACGATCTGCAGCAGCGTCGACTTCCCCACGCCGTTGGGGCCGACGACGCCCAGGCAGGAGTCCGGTCCGAGTGACAGCGAGACATGATCGAGGACGGTGCGGCCGCCCCGTTGGAACGTGAGGTCTCGAGCGACGACGGTCGCCACGGACGAAGAAGCGAAAGGTGAGGGCATGCGATCTCCGGCAGGTACCAGGGAGGGGCGAACAGGAAGACGAGCCAGGGCGCCTCATGTGCTTGGCCGGTTACAGAAGATCAACCCACGTCCCCATGGTAGTTGATCGGGCGGATCCCGCCGCCGACTTGGGGCCGCCCCTGCTTCCCCTCTAACCTCGGCCCATGCCGATCGCCATCACCGACGAGCACCAGGAGCTCGCGTCCACCGTCCGTGGGGTGCTCACTGCGCACAAGGCGCTGCAGGCCGCCCGGGCCTTGCTCGAGTCCGACGGTGAGCCCCGGCCCTCGTACTGGAGCGAGATGGCGGACCTGGGGTGGCTCGGCATCCACCTCCCCGAGGCGTACGGCGGATCCGGGGCCGGCCTGCTCGAGCTGGTGGTCGTTCTCGACGAGCTGGGCCGCCAGGTCGCGCCCGGGCCGTTCCTGTCGACCGTGCTGGTCTCGGCGGTCATCGATCAGTGCGGCACCGCCGAACAGAAGGAGCGCCTGCTGCCTGGGTTGGCCGACGGCACCCGGACCGCTGCCCTGGGACTCGGCACCACCGGGCTGGCGCTCGAAGGCGGGACGCTGCGCGGGGACGCCGGCGTCGTCCTCGGCGCGAGCGCGGCCGACCTGTTCTTGCTGCGCGTCGGCGGCGACGTCGTGGTGATCGATGCTGGTGCGCCCGGCCTGACCGTGACCAGGCCGCCCAACCTTGATCCCACCCGGCGCTCGGCGATCGCCGCGGCGGACGGGGTCGCCATTGCGCCGGGCAACGTCTTGGCCGGCGCGGCCGATCGGGCCCTGGCTCTCGCCCGCACCCTGGGTGCCGCCGAGGCCGTGGGCGGGGCCTCGGCCTGCGTGGACGAGGCGGTCGAGTACGCCAAGGAGCGGGTGCAGTTCGGCCGGACCATCGGGAGCTTCCAGGCCGTCAAGCACCACTGCGCCGACATGCTGGTGGCGGCCGAGTTGGCCACGGCCGTGGTCTGGGACGCGGCGCGCGCCGCGCACGACGACGCCGACGAGTTCTCCCTGCTGGCCGCCATGGCGGCCACGCTCGCCTTCGCGCCGTATGTGCACAACGCGCAGATGAACATCCAGGTCCACGGCGGCATCGGCTTCACCTGGGAACACGATGCCCATCTCTACTTGCGCCGGGCCCTGGTACTCAATGCCGTGCTGGGTACTCCGGCCGACGCCGAGGACGTCACCGCGTTCGTCGCCCAAGGTACGACGCGTGCGGTGACTCTCGACCTTCCCCCCGAGGCCGCCGAGCTCCGCGTCGCGTTGCGCGCTGAGGTCGCGGAGGTGGCCGCGCACAGCGGCGATGCGCAGCGCCGGGCCCTGATCGACACCGGCCTGATGGTCCCGCACTGGCCCCGACCCTGGGGCCGGGAGGCGGGCGCGGTCGAGCAGCTGTTGATCGAAGAGGAGCTGCGGGCGGCAGGGGTCACGGTGCCTCCGCTCGGCATCACGGGCTGGAACATCATGACCGTGAACCAGTACGCCACTCCCGATCAGATCGAGCGGTGGGTCCGCAAGACGTTGATGGGGGAGCTGGTGTGGTGCCAGCTCTTCAGCGAGCCCGACGCTGGTTCGGATGCAGCGGCGGTCAAGACCCGCGGCACGCGTGTCGAGGGCGGGTGGAAGGTCAACGGGCAAAAGGTCTGGACCTCCGGGGCGCAGTATTGCCACCTCGGGTTGGCTACGGTGCGCACCGATCCCGACGCACCCAAGCATGCCGGCATCACCACCATGGTGATCGACATGCACGGGCCGGGCGTGGAGGTGCGGCCCTTGCGCCAGATCACCGGCAACGCCGACTTCAACGAGGTGTTCTTCAACGACGTGTTCGTGCCCGACGACGATGTGGTCGGTACCCCCAATGATGGCTGGACGGTGGCCCGCTCCACTCTGGGCAACGAGCGGGTATCCATTGGCAGCAGCTCGGGGGGCATGTATCCCGGCTTCTCGCTCGTGGAGTTGCTGGCCCGTCACGGGGGTCGGGTCCCGGGTGCCGCGGCGAGGGCAGGGGCGATATTGACCAAGGACCACGCCCTCAAGCTGCTCAATCTGCGCCGGGCCCAGCGCGCCGTGATCGGTGGCGGACCCGGTCCCGAGGGCAACGTGACCAAGCTGGTCCTCGCCGAGAACGGGCACGACCGCGCGGCGCTGCAGGCCGACCTGATCGGGACCGAGTTGGCCTTTCTCGAAGGTGACGGCGCCCTGGCCGGGTTCTCCCAGTTGGCCACCCGTGCCATGTCCATCGCGGGCGGGACGTCCGAGATCACGCGCAACCAGATCGCCGAGCGCATCCTGGGGCTGCCCCGGGACCCCCTCAACCGATAGGCGACTCAGGCGGCGAGGTGCTGCAGGTGACGGGCCGCCTCAGTCGACGACGGAAAGGCTCACTTCTATGTTGCCCCTGGTGGCGTTGGAATACGGGCAAACCTTGTGGGCTTCCTCGACGAGTGACTGCGCGGTCGCCCGATCCAGCTTGGGGGCGTAGACCACGAGCGCGGCGCCGAGCCCGAAGCCGCCGCCTTCGAGCGGTCCGATGCCGACGCTCGCCGAGACCTCGGTGCCGTCCACATCGAGTTTCTGCTGACCCGCGATCAATTTCAGCGCCGAGTGGAAACACGCGGCATAGCCGGCCGCGAAGAGCTCTTCGGGATTGGTGGCGCCGCCGGGTCCACCCATCTCCTTGGGGATCCGGAGATCGAGGTCGATGAAGCCGTCGTCGCTACGGGCATGTCCGTTGCGCCCGTCGCCCGTCGAATGGGCTGAGGCCGTGTAGATGGGGTGCATTGTCGCTCCAATCGCTCCGTGCCGGGACTTCTCTCATCGTCCCACACAACTGGTGCAACTGCCCTGGTGCGGGTGCTATTCCCGGTTCACTCCCGCGCTGGCACCGGGAGCTCCGATGGCGTGTCCTCCACCGTGACGGGAGGAGTGCCCGGCGCGGCCCTGGCGCCGCGGGACGGGAGGAACAGCGTGGGGATGAATGCGAGGACGATGGTGGCCACCGCCCACCAGAATGTGTGCGCGAAGGCGCGCGCGACATCCTCGGCGATGGTCGGTGGAAGCTTCACCGTCTCGGACAGCAGTGCACTGTCACTGGTCGAGTGGGTGTGCGTGTTCTCGACGATGCCACGCTGGAGCACGACGGCGAAGAGCGCCGTGGCGACCGAGGCCCCAATCTGGCGCACGATGTTCAAGGTGGTGGTGGCTCGGGGGATGTCGGCACTGGAGAGATCGAAGTACGCAGCGGACATGATCGGCATCATGGTGAGGCCCAGACCCAGGCCCCGGACGAACAGCGTCCCGGCCAGGAGGGCCTCGCTCGTGGAGCTGGTGACGAAGGCGAAGGGGATGGTTGCGAGCGCCATAATCACTATGCCTGCGGGCACCACGCGCCGCGGGCCCGCCCGGTCGGTGATGGATCCGGCCTTGCGCATGAGAAGTGCGGCGCCGACGCCTTGGGGCGCCATGAGCAGACCGGCCACCCACGGGCTCTGACCCCGGGCGATCTGGTAGTAGAGGGGAAGAAGGAACATGGAGCCGAAGAGCGTGGCCCCCATCACGAACATGCAGATGTTGGCGATGCTGAAATTGCGGTTCTTGAAGAGACGCAGATCGAGGAGGGGATTCCGGACGCGCAGCGCATGCGCGGCAAACCCCAGCATCAGCGCCAGGCCGAGGAGAAAGCTGACCAGCACCGGCGTGCTGGTGAAGCTGCCGGTCACCCCGACTTCGGAGAGTGCGTACACGAGTGAGGCCAGCCCGGGGGAGAGGAGGGCGAAGCCCCAGCCGTCGAAGCTGGTCCGGATCTTCTCCTCTCCGCCGGCCAGGAAAGAACGGGAGAGGATGAGGGTCCCGATGCCGATGGGCACGTTGATGTAGAAGATCCAACGCCAGCTGAAATTTGACACGATCAGTCCGCCGAGCACCGGGCCGAGGATCGGTCCGAGAACCGTGGGGACGCCGATCACGCTCATCACGCGGCCGATGCGTTGTGGCCCGGCGGTGCGGGCCAGTACGGACTGTCCGATGGGCAGGATCATGCCGCCCCCGAGACCTTGGAGGACGCGGAACAAGATGAGGGAGTTCGCCGACCAGGCGAGGCCGCACAGGCTCGACCCGACGATGAAGAGGGAGACCGACATCAGCCACATCGGCTTGGCCCCGAAGCGGTCGACGGCCCATCCGGTGACCGGGATCACAACCGCCAGGGACAGGAGATAGCCGGTGGTCACCCACTGGATGGTGGAGACCGGGACATGGAAATCTCGCCCCAATGTGTCGAGGGCCACGGCCACGATCGTCGTGTCCAGGATGGACATGATCGAACCAAGGACGACGACGCTGGCCACCCGCCGCAATTCGGGTGTCAAGACTGACGTCGTCGCGGTGTTGCGGGCCATGCGCCTCCCCTCGAAAGATAGTTAATAGTAGTCAAAGATCTAGATTTGTCAACGAAATGTGTGCGAGACTGGCACGCATGGGACTGGCTGAGGACGCCTTTGACCGTCTCCGTCGAATCGCGTTCGAGGGTGAGCACGCAGAGAGTATGGCGGCGCTCGGCGCGCGGACGCAGCTGGCCCCAGGCGTCATCAAGACGCTGGTCCGCCTGGCCCGCACCGATGGCGTTGCCATGGGGGAGATGGCGCGCGGCATGGGCTGTGATCCCTCCTACATCACTGCACTCGTGGACGATCTGGCTGCGCATGGGCTGGCCACCCGCGAGCCGGACCCGATCGATCGACGGGTGAAGACGATCGTCCTCACACGCAAAGGCCGGGCTTTGGCCGATGAGATCCATTCGGTTCTCTCGGTCCCCCCCGCCGCGTTCGCGGCGCTCACCCGCACCGAACTCCGGCAGCTTCTCGGGCTCCTCGACAAGGTGGTGGCAGCAGACCCCGGCCTCGTCGCGGCCGCGCCGGCACACCCACAGGCGCTCAAGGCGACCGCCTCCTGATCTGCATGGTGCCCGGCAGGGCCGGTTCGTCCCCGGGAACCCTCACGTGGTGATGGTGCGCGACGCCACCATTGGCGATGGCGCCGCGATCGGCGCGCTCTACAACGCCACGGTGCGCACGACCACCGTCGCCTGGACAGAAGAGCTCGAATCTCTCGAGACGCGCCGCGCCTGGTTGGAAGAACAGCTGGCGGCGGGGAATCCCGTGCTCGTCGCCGAGCTCGGTGATCGAGTCATCGGGTTTGCCTCCTACGACGACTTCCGGGACTCCACCAAGTGGCCGGGTTATCGCTTCACCGTGGAGCACTCCATACATGTCCAGGCCGAGCACCAGGGTCAGCGGGTCGGGAGCGAGTTGTTGGGAGCGCTGATCTCGCGCGCCAGGTCGGCAGGGAAGCACACGATGATCGGGGCCATCGACAGCGAGAACGCGGGATCCATCCGCTTTCACGCCCGCCACGGTTTCGTCGAGGTGGCCCGCCTGTCCGAGGTCGGGTTCAAGTTCGGCCGGTGGCTCGACCTCGTGCTCATGGAGTGCATCCTCGAGTAGCTCTGGTGGCTCACCGACCCACCGGCCGTGACCTCAATAGGATGGTCCGGTCATGTCGACCGAGCGCATCGTCCTGGTCGACTTCCCGACGCACCTGTGGTCGGGGATCGGAACGGGTGGGAGACCGGCGTGCCGGCGGTAAGCGTGCGCCATCTGGCGAAGTCCTATGGCGACAAGCATGCGGTGCGTGACGTCTCCTTCGACGTCGAGAAGGGCGAGGTCTTCGCGCTGCTCGGGCCCAACGGCGCCGGGAAGACCACCACCATCGAGATACTCGAGGGATTCCGGGATCGGAGCGGAGGTGAGGTGGAGACGCTCGGCGTCGACCCGTCGAGCCGCAACACGCAACGGTGGCTGCGGACCCGCATTGGCGTCGTCCTTCAAGAGCTGGCCGTCGAGCCGTACTACTCGGTGCGCCAGGTGCTGAGTCGCAACGCCGGCTACTACCCCTCGCCGCGGCCGGTGGCCGAGGTGATCGAGCTGATCGGGCTCAAGGAGAAAGCGGACGAGCGGGTCAAGACCCTCTCGGGTGGCCAGCAACGCCGCCTCGATGTCGGCCTGGGCATCATCGGCAATCCCGAGCTTCTCTTTTTGGACGAGCCGACCACCGGGCTCGATCCGTCGGGGCGTCGGGACACGTGGGACCTCATCCGCCAGCTGACCTCCCTTGGCACCACCGTGATGCTGACCACCCACTACATGGACGAGGTGGAGGCCCTGGCCGACCGGGTGGCCGTGCTCAACAATGCGGAGATCGTGGCCGCCGGCACGCCCACCTCCATCGGAGGCCGTGACTCGAGCGAGGTGACCATCCGGTTCCTGCTTCCCGACGGGGCCACCCTTTCTGACCTCCCGGTCACCGCCGACTCGCTCGACCAGGGCCTGGTCCAAATCCGCACCCGCGACGAGCTACGACTCCTCCACGAGCTCACGGGGTGGGCGCTCGAGCACGACCTCGCGCTCACCGGGCTCTCGGTGGTCCGGGTCACCCTCGAAGACGTCTACCTGCACTTGACGAGGGATGCGACGGAGTCGAGCGAGAAGGCAGTCAAATGAGCACGGCAGTCAAATGAGCACGGCGGCGCCGGCCACCCCCACCACCGGGTCGTTCCGCGGGCTCAGCGATGCCCGGTTGGTCGGGCGCCAGGTTTGGTATGAGCAACTGAGCTTCTGGCTCAATCCTTTGGGCGCCATCTTCACACTGGGTTTTTCGACCATCTTCTTGGTCCTGCTCGGAGCCCTTGGCGGGAACTCCAAGACCGGCTCGGGCTACGGCGCCGCCAAGCTGGCTCAGTACTACCTGGGCGGTTTCGTCGCCTACGCGATCATGGCCGCCTGCTTCACCGTCTTGGCCCAGACCCTGGTGAACCGGCGCGAGATGGGACTGCTCAAGCGGCTCCGGCTCAGCCCGGTCCCCACCTGGTCGTTACTGAGCGCGATCTTCCTCAGCACCATGATCATCGCCCTGCTGCAGGTGGGAATCCTGCTGGCGGTGGGGACGCTCGGCTTCAACGATCACCTCCCGCCGCACGGCGTGGCCTTCATCCTGGCGATCGTGGTGGGGATGTTCAGCTTCACTGCGCTGGGGGTCGGGGTGAGCACCCTGGTCCCCAATGCGGACGCGTCGGGACCGATGGTCAGCATTGTGTTCTTCCTCCTGCTGGCGTTCTCCGGCCTCTACTTCCCGATCAAACCCGGCACCACCCTGGCCACCGTTTCGGGCTACTTCCCAGTCCGCCACCTCATCACGGCGGTGTTGGCCTCGTTCAATTTGCCTCCTGGTTCCAACCCCTGGGCCTGGAACGACCTCGGGGTCATGGCCATCTGGGGCGCGGCCGGCGTGTTCATCGCGCTGCGACGGTGGCAGTGGGCCCCCAGGCGGAAGTGACGACGCTCCCGTGAGCAGCGGCGAAGAACCCGATTCCCTCATTACCACCTACTCGCCGTCGACCTTCGCCGCCATTCACCCCGGCCGGCCCGCCGTGATCACCTCGTCGGGCCGCACGGTGACCTATGGCGAACTGGAAGCCCGCTCCTGTCAATTGGCCCATGCGCTCTTCGCACACGGCCTGCGTCCGGGTGACCACGTAGCCGTGCTCCTGGTCAACGACCATCGGACCCACGAGGTCGCCTGGGGGCTGCAACGCTCTGGGCTCTACCTGACATTTGTCAACACGCACCTGGCGGCCGACGAGGCGGCCTACATCGTCAACGATTGTGGGGCGCGCGTGCTGATCGCGTCGTCGGCGCTGACCTCGTTGGCCGAGTCCCTGACCGACCTGACCCCTGGCATCGAGCTCCGCCTCGCCCTGGGTGACTCTCGCCCCAGGGGGTATGCGTCGTACGACGACTTCGTAGGGGACTGTCCGACCACACCCTTGGCGGATGAGACAGAGGGTTCGCCCATGCTCTACTCCTCGGGCACCACGGGTCGGCCCAAAGGCATACGCCGGCCGCTGTCCGGCCTCCCCTTCGGGACCGACACGGTCCTCGTTCCCATGCTGGGCGGCCTGATGGGCTTCAAAGAGGGCGACGTCTATCTCAACCCCGCTCCGCTCTATCACTCGGCCCCGCTGGTGTGGTCGATGACGGCACAGCGCATGGGGGGCACCGTGGTGGTGATGGAGCGATTCGAACCCGAGGACTGCCTCGACCTCATCGCTGAGCACCGGGTGACGCACGGCCAGTTCGTCCCCACCATGTTCGTCCGCATGCTCAAGCTCAACGATGCCTCGCGCCTGGCCCGCGACACCTCCAGCCTGCAGTCGGTCGTTCACGCCGCGGCCCCGTGTGCCCCCGAAGTCAAGCGTCGGATGATCGAGTGGTGGGGCCCGGTCATCCACGAGTACTACTCAGGTACCGAGGGCGGGGGCATGACATGGATCGATGCCGAGCAGTGGCTGACCCATCCCGGATCGGTCGGGCCCGCGGTGTGGGGAGCGGTGTACATCTGCGATGACGACGGCAACGTTGTACCTACCGGTGAGGACGGAGTGGTGTGGTTCGGTGGACGTGACAACAAATTCGAGTACAACAACGACCCCGAGAAGACCGAGCAGACATTCAACGAGCGCGGGTGGAGCACGCTGTGGGATGTCGGGCATCTCGATGCGGACGGCTTTCTCTATCTCACCGATCGCAAGCTCTTCATGATCGTCTCCGGTGGAGTCAACATCTATCCCCAGGAGATCGAGGACGTCCTCGTGCTCCATCCGGCCGTCTCCGACGTGGCTGTCTTCGGCGTGCCGGATCCGGAGATGGGGGAGGAGGTCAAGGCCGTCGTGCAGCCGGCACAGGGCTCGGTCGCCGGTCCCGAGCTGGAACGGCAAATCCTGGAGTTCTGTCGGGAGAACCTCTCGCACTACAAGTGCCCCCGGTCCGTCGATTTCACCGACGCCCTGCCGCGGGGGGAGAACGGCAAGCTCTACAAGAAGCAGCTACGGGACGCCTACTGGGCCAACCCCAGCTCGAGACTGCCGACCTGAGTAGCGGGCGCCCGGACGTCGGCATACCACACCAAGGCGAGGGCGACTCCCGCCCCGAAGAGCAGGACCGACGTGATCCCGACCGAGGAGACCACCGGGCCGGCGAGGAGATTGCCCAGCGCGACCGTCCCGCCGAAACCCATGATCCACAGGGCCATGACGCGTCCGCGCACGGCGTCCTCCAGGCGCGCTTGCATGGTGGTGTTGAGGGCGGTGATGAAGGCGAAGTAGAACGCGCCGACCAGCGCCACCATGAAGTAGGCCGGCAGCGCCTGGCGCAAGAGCGCGAACCCGGCCAGCGTGAGGGAGTACCCGAGCAAGCAGGTGCGCACGATCATCGGCTTGGAGGTGCGGGTGAAGACCGTGCCGATGGAGATGGCCCCGAGCAGCGCCCCGATGCCGAAGGATGCGTAGAGGATCCCGTAGTGGGTGGACCGCGGGTTGATGCCCAAGTTGTGCGCCGCCACCACCGGCATCTGGCCCAGGAACGCCAGGGCCAAGAGGGAGAAGAGGAAGACGGTGACCAGGCAGCGGCCCACGACGCGGTCGGCGCGTGCGGTGGTGATCCCCGCGGTGAGCTCGCGCCAACGACTGGCGTGCTGACTCATCTGTCCGACGGCCGGAAGGGTCACCACCAGGAGGGCGCCGATGACGAAGAGGTAGGTGACGGCGTTGCCGGCGAACACCCACGCCGGTCCCACGAAGTGGTACGCCACGCTGCCGATGACCGGACCGATCACCCGCGACGCGTTCATCTGGGCCGAGTTCAGCGAGATGGCCCCGGGAAGGTCCTCCCGGCCGACCAGCCCGGGCAGCACGGCGGCGTAGGCGGGACCGTACATGGCGCTCCCCGCCCCCACGAGGAACACCATGACAACCAGGAGGACGCGTGAGGGTGACGGGGTCCAGACCACCCACGCGACGCCCAGCGAGAACACGAGCTGTTCGATGGAGAGGAGGATGAGGAACTTCTTGCGATTGACCTTGTCGGCGATGAGTCCGCCCACCGCGGCCAGGAGGAGCGCCGGTCCGAGCTGGGCGAAGATGATCACGCCGACGAAGGTGCTCGAATGCGTGATGTTGTAGGCGTAGGCACCCAGGACGACGTTCTGCATCCAGGTGCCGATGTTGGAGGCGAAAGCTCCGAAGTAGACGATGCGAAAGGTGCGGTGCCGCAGAGCCGCCATGGCGGTGCCCGAAGAGATGGGGCTGTCCCCGTCGATGACGGCGTCCTCGATCTCCTCGAGTGAGATCTCCGGCGGTCTCTCTTCCCCTCCCGACCCGGACTGCACCCCCGCATCGTACGGGACGCGTCCACGGCGGCGTCCGGGGCGAATCCTCGGCGAGGGCACCGGAGGCACGGCCGACGGGGGTTGTCGCCATCAGCTAATGTCGCGCCCGCTCCGGCGAACCCGGAGTGGTGCAGAAATCAGCGAAGTCCGGTGAGAGCCCGGCACTGTCCCGCAACGGTAAAGCCCCCTCGTGGGGACGAGTCCGGACGCCTGTTCTGTGCCGACGAAACCGAACCTCGGAGGAAGGGCGGTTCGTTGGGCACCTCGAGTGGGTGTCGCAGCGGGCGCACTTCGTCCTCCGCAACCCAATGGAGGATGAACATGTCAAGCATCACACGGCGCATGATGGTGGTGATCGCCGCGCTGACATTCGGCATCACCGCCGTCAGTACGAGCTTTCCGAGCCCGACGGCGGCAGCGGCAACTTCTACGTCAACGGCGTTTCCGGTGACGATATCGGCGGCGAACGGGACGATCACCGTTCCCGCTCGTCCCACGGCGATCGTCTCGATGTCGCCTACAGCCACCGAGATGCTCTATGCGATCGGTGCCGGAAGTCAGGTCAGAGCGGTTGACTCGTACTCGACCTTCCCGAAGAACGCACCGCGGACCAAGCTCAACGAAGACGATCCCAACGTAGAGGCGATCGTCGCCTACAAGCCCGACCTGGTCGTGGTGGCCGGTGATACGACGGGGTTGACCGCGCAGCTGGCGAAGTTCGGTATCCCCGTGCTGTCGGACCCGGCGGCGACCACGCTCAACCAGGCGTACCAGCAGTTCGTCGAGCTCGGCGAGGCCACGGGCCATGTGGCCCAGGCCAAAGCCGAGGTGACGAAAATAAACGCGCAGATCGGGCGGATAGTCCGCGCTGCGCCGAAGCGCGCCAAGCCGCTCACCTACTACTTCGAGCTCGACCAGACGTACTACTCGGTGACATCCTCGACGTTCATCGGACAGTTGCTCGGCCTTCTCGGCCTCAAGAGCATCGCCGACGCCGCCACCGGCGCGGCGGCCAGCGGCGGCTACCCGCAGCTCTCGGCGGAATTCATCATCAAGTCCAATCCCGACTACATCTTTTTGGCCGACACCGTCTGCTGTGGCCAGAACGCCAAGAAGGTGGCCGCGCGGCCCGGCTGGGCCCAGCTCAGCGCGGTGCGCGACGGGCACGTGGTCGGGCTCAACGACGACATCGCATCGCGCTGGGGTCCCCGCATCGTGGACCTGCTCAAAACGGTCGCCGACTCCCTCGGGCAGCAGGGTCACGGCTGACGCCATGAGCACCACCCTGCCTCCCCGCACGCGCGCCCCGGCCCGGGACGACCCGTCAGGCCTGCTCCGGCCGCTGACCCTCCCACGCGTCTCGGCCCGGCGGCCGGTGCTGGTGGCGGTGGCCGCCCTGATCGGCGCCATGGTGCTCGGTATCTCGGTCGGTCCGGCCGACATCTCGTTCCCCACGGTCATGGAGGCGTTGTGGGGCCATCTGCCGTTGCTCCATTACCACGCGCACACCTCTGCGATCGACTGGGACGTGATCTGGCAGATCCGACTGCCGCGGGTGGTACTAGGTGGGATGGTGGGCGCCATGTTGGCCGGCGGTGGGGCGGCCTACCAGGGTGTGTTCCGCAACCCTCTGGCCGACCCCTACCTGCTGGGGGTCGCGGCGGGAGCGGGCTTGGGGGCCACCATCGTCATCGTCGAGGGGTCGGGGACGGACCTCAGCCAGATCCTGCCCTTCGCTGCCTTCGCCGGGGCGGTCGCGGCCGTCGCCCTGACCTATCTGGTCGGGGTCACCTCGGGACGTCGGGCGTCGACAGCGTCGATCGTCCTTGCCGGGGTGGCCGTCGCGGCGCTCCTGACGGCCGTGCAGACCTATCTGCAGCAGCAGCACGAACCGGACCTCCAAGGCGTGTACAGCTGGATCCTGGGGAGCCTCGGGACCGCGTCGTGGTCCGACGTCACCCTCATCCTTCCGTACGTAGCGCTGAGCGCGGTGGTGCTGTTGCTCCACCGGCGCCTGCTCGATGTGCTCAGGGTGGGGGAGGAGGAGGCCGGCGCGCTCGGGGTGCATGCGGCGCGCGTGCGCCTCATCGTGGTGGCCGCGGCCACCCTCGGGACGGCGGCCGCGGTGTCGGTCAGCGGGCTGATCGGTTTCGTGGGCATCATCGTCCCGCACACCGTACGGTTGCTGTCCAACGCCAGCTACCGCGTCGTGATCCCGGTCTCCATGATCGGGGGTGCGGCGTTCTTGATCCTGGCCGACGTGGTTGCCCGCACGGTGCAGGCACCGGCCGAGATCCCGATCGGCGTGGTCACCGCCTTCGTGGGGGCACCGTTCTTTCTCTTCTTGTTGCGCTCGCGCCGAACGGGCGTGCTCTGACGTGATCACCTTCGAGGACGTGACCGTGCACTACGGGCACGATGCCGCTCTCCGCGACGTCGGCGGCCACGTGGAGGACGGCGAATGGGTCGGGCTGATCGGGCCCAACGGGGCGGGCAAGACGACACTGCTCCGCGCCATCGTGCAACTGGTGCCCAGCCGGGGGCGCACCCTGGTGGGAAACCGGCCCACGGACCGGATGAGCCGTCGCGACCTGGCCCGCATGGTGGCGTACGTGCCCCAGAAGCCGGAATTGCCCGCCGAGATGACCGTGGCGGACTACATACTGCTGGGGCGCTCACCCCACATCGGCTACTTCGGGATCGAGAAGGCCAAGGACCACGATGTGTGCGCGCGCCTATTGGACCGGCTCGACCTCGCGTCCATGGCCGGACGCAATCTGTCCACCCTTTCGGGGGGCGAATGCCAACGCCTCGTCCTCGGACGGGCACTGGCCCAGGAGGCGCCCGTGCTCCTCCTCGACGAGCCCACCAGCGCGCTCGACTTGGGCCGGCGGGTGGATGCCCTCGAGATCGTCGACGCGCTGCGCCGGGAGCACGGCCTGACGGTGCTCAGCGCCATGCACGACCTCACCCTGGCCGGGCAATTCTCCGACCGGCTGATCCTGCTCTCCCGCGGAAAGGTGGCTGTCGCGGGCAGCCCCGCCGAGGTGCTCGACGAGGCCGTCCTCTCCGAGCACTTCGGCCATCAGGTCCAGGTGCTGCGCGCCCCCGACGGTGCGCTGGTCGTCGCGCCCCGCCGGTCGCCCGACACGACAACATGATCGAAGACGTGCACCGCGCCGCGAAACCGAAGACGGAGGAAGAGATGCGAGACGCCGCCGATGGCCTGGGGGATGCCCAGGGAGACCAGACCCGCGAAGCAGTACCCGAAGAGCCCGAGGGCGCCGCGGCCCGGGTTCCCTCGCTGGTGCTGGTCAACACCGGCCATGGGAAGGGAAAGTCGTCGGCGGCCTTCGGGGTGATGGGACGCGCCTGGGCCCGTGGCTGGAAAGTCGGCGTGGTCCAGTTCGTGAAGGGCGGCAAGTGGAAGGTGGGGGAGCGCAAGCTGGCCGATCACCTGGGCATCGAATGGCAGGTCCTCGGTGACGGCTTCACGTGGGAGTCGACGGATCTCGACGAGACCGCGGCCAAGGGACGCCACGCGTGGGAAGTCGCCAAGGGGAAGCTGGCCTCCGGGGACTACGACATGCTCATCCTCGATGAGCTGACGTACGCCGTGACCTACGGCTGGGTGCCGGTCGAGGACGTGGTCGCGGCGCTGCTCCAGCGGGCACCGAAGACCAACGTGGTGATCACCGGACGCGATGCCGCACCCGAGATCATCGAGGTGGCGGACACGGTCACCGAGATGCGCCCGGTCAAGCACGCCTACGAACGGGGGATCAAGGCGAGAAAAGGGATCGAGTACTGAGCGTGCGGGTGTTCGGGTCGGCATGATCACCCTCGTCCTGGGAGGAGCTCGCTCGGGCAAGTCCATCTATGCGGAGCGGTTGATGGCGCATCGGCCCACCCCCATCACCTACGTGGCGACGCTGCACGTCGGCGACGATGGCGACCTGGCGGCGCGGGTGGCGCGGCACCGGCACCGACGCCCCCCTGAGTGGCGCACGGTGGAGGCCGGCCGTGACCTGCCCGAGCTCCTGGTGGCCACGCCGGGATCGGTCCTGGTCGACTCGCTCGGTCCCTGGGTGGCCGCGCACGGGTCCGGCGAGCCGGTCGATGCCGCCGCGCTCTGTCGCGCCCTCACGGCGCGTGCCGGTGACACGGTCGTGGTCTCCGAGGAGGTCGGGATGGGCGTCCATCCCTCATCGGAGGCGGGGCGGCTGTTCCGCGACGCGCTGGGATCTCTGAACCAGGCCGCGGCCGTCGTGGCCGACGAGGTCCTCTTCGTGGTGGCCGGCCGTGCCTTGCGCCTGGACCAGGCGCCCTGAGGTGCGCGCCGCGCTGGCCTTCCTCACCCCGTGGCCCGGGGCGCGCCTCCCCACGCCAAGGGCACTGCGCTGGTTTCCCCTGGTGGGGGCCCTGCTCGGGTTCGTTCTCGGCGGTCTTTGGTGGGTGACTGCGAAAGCGTGGCCCCTGCCCGTGGCCGCAGCCATCGTCGTGGTGGCTGATCTCGCGCTGACGGGCATGCTCCATCTGGACGGTCTGGCCGACTGCGCCGACGGGATGCTGCCGCACCTGACCCGCGCCCGCCGGCTCGAGGTCATGCGGGAGCCGACCGTGGGCGCCTTCGGCATCGGCGCGGTCGTCGTGGCGCTGCTCTGCCGCTTCGCCGTCTTCGCCACCCTCCGTCCGGCTCCATTCTTGGTGGCGGCACTGTGGTGCGCGTCGCGCACGGCCATGGCGGGCGTCGTGGACCGGGTGCCCTATGCCCGCGGCGAAGGCGGCCTGGCCAGCGCCTTCATGGGGGCGCCCGTCCCCGCCGTCGCGCTCGGCGTGGTCGCGGCGGCCGCCGCCGCGCTCGCCGCCGCCTGGGCGGTGCCGGCCGGACCGGTCGCCGTCGCGTCAGCGCTGGTCGCCTTCGGCGCGGTGGTGGCCTGGGCCAGGTGGCGGATCGGTGGTTTCACAGGCGACGTGCTGGGCGCGGCCGGGATCGTCGGCGAGACCGTCGGCCTCCTCGTGGCGGCGGCCCGCTGGTGAGGTCGGTCGTCTCCAAGCACGCAGGAGCCGCCGCCCTGGGGGTCATGGCCGACCTGGTGTGGGGCGAGCCTCCTCTGCGTCCCCATCCGGTCAGCGCCTTCGGAGCCGTCATGACCCGGGTCGAGCAGGCCATCTACCGGCCCCGTCGCGCCGCTGGCGTGCTGCACGCCGCGGTGGGCGTGGCGCTCGGCACGGCGGCCGGTGCGGTGGTGCGCTCCACCGCGCTCGCCACCTACATCTCGGTTGCACAGCGGGCCCTGCGTGAGGCCGGCCTGCAGGTGGCCGAGGCATTGGAGGGCGACGACCTTGCGGGCGCACGCCGGCTGCTCCCTGCTCTGGTGGGAAGGGAGGCGCGGCACCTCGACCGCACCGAGGTGGCGCGCGCCGTGGTGGAATCGCTGGCCGAGAACACCGTGGACGCGGTGGTGGCCCCCGCCTTGTGGGGGGCGCTCTGTGGGGCGCCCGGGGCCCTGGGCTACCGGGCCGTCAACACCCTGGATTCGTGCGTCGGGCACCGCAGCGAACGGTACGTGGACTACGGCTGGGCCAGTGCCCGCCTCGACGACGTCGCCAACTTCGTCCCGGCGCGGCTCACCGCCGCGCTCGTGGCGGCGGTGCGGCCCCGCGCCGCGGTCGCCGTGTGGCGGGCGGTGCGCCACGATGCGCCGGCCCATCCGTCGCCCAACGCGGGCGTGGTCGAGGCAGCATTCGCCGCCGCGCTGGGCCTACGGCTCGGTGGGGTCAACACGTACGGCACGCGCACCGAGCTCCGTCCGCAGCTGGGGCGTGGACGCTCCCCCGAGGTCGCCGACATCGCCGCCGCCTCGCTCTTGTGCCGCGACGTCACGGGCGCGCTCGTGGCGTTGCTGCTGACGCTGGCGGCGCTGGCATGACCCTGCCACCCCCGGGGCCCCACGGCGGGGACGTGGAGCGGATCGCCGGCGCCCTCGGTCTACCGATCGACTCCATGCTCGACCTCTCGGCTTCCCTCAACCCGCTGGCTCCCGACGTCGCGGGCCTGGCCGTCTCCCATCTCGGCGCGCTGCGGCGCTATCCGGACGCCACCCGGGCCGGCCGTCTCCTGGCCGAGACGATCGGCGTCGACCCGGCCTGCCTGCTGTTGACCAACGGGGGAGCGGAGGCGATCGCGCTGCTCGGGCAGTTGGTCGGCGGGCGGGTGGAGGAGCCCGAATTCTCCCTGCTGCCGCGAGGTGGGGGTGACGCGCCCCGCTGGAGGTCGAACCCGCACAATCCGACCGGTCGGCTGGCCGCACCCGAAGAGCGCGCCGACGTGTGGGACGAGGCGTTCTACCCGCTGGCCACCGGACGCTGGACCCGCGCCGACGCGGCCGTGCGCGCCACCGTCGGCTCGCTGACCAAGCTGTTCGCGTGTCCCGGGCTCCGGCTGGGGTACGTCATCGCCGACCCGGACCTCATCGGGCGGCTCCGGACGAGGCAGTCGGCGTGGGCGGTGGGAGGGCTCGCCGCGGGCCTCCTCCCCGAGTTGCTCATGGCCGCCGACCTGGCCGCATGGGCCGCAGGGATCAGCGAGCTCCGCCGAGAACTCGTCGGGCTCCTGGCGCGCCACGGCCTGTCTCCGTTGCCCTCGGATGCCAATTTCGTACTGTGCCCCGCGCCGACCGGGTTCCGTGACAAGCTCTTGGGGCAGGGGATCGTCGTGCGCGACTGTGCCTCGTTCGGGCTGGTTGACCATGTCCGTATCGCGGTGCCGGATAGCCAGGGAATTGATCGCCTGTCGGCTGCGCTCGAGGCAGTCACACCATGACACCACAAGCGATGAACGACCAATCCCCACCCGCAGACCCCGCTTCGGGGCCGTTCAGCACGGACGCGCGCGCGGCACTGCGCCACATCATCGAGGCGCGCCGCGACGTGCGGCGGCGCTTTCTCCCCACACCCGTTCCCGATGACGTGCTCGAGCGGGTGCTGCAGGCCGCGCACAGAGCGCCCTCCGTCGGCCTGTCACAACCGTGGGACTTCCTGATCCTGACCGACCTGGACGTGCGGTCCCGGGTTGCCGCGCATGTCGAGGAGGAGCGGCAGCGCTTCGCCGATTCGCTGCCGCCGGCCCGCGCCAGGAAGTTCAAGGACCTGAAGGTCGAAGCCATTCGCGAGTCCCCGCTGAATCTCGTGGTGACCTCGACCCTCGAGCGGGGCGGCGCACACGTCCTCGGCCGCTACACCCAACCCGAGATGGCCCACTACTCGACGTGCCTCGCCATAGAGAACCTCTGGTTGACGGCTCGGGCGGAAGGGCTCGGTGTGGGCTGGGTCAGCTTCTACCGCCCGGCGGTGCTCTCGGCCATCCTCGGCCTCCCGGCGCATGCCGAGCCCATCGCCTACCTGTGCGCGGGCTACGTGGACGAGTTCGATCCGGCTCCCGAACTCGCCTTGCGCGGGTGGGCCAAGCCGAGACCGCTGAGCTGGGCGGTCCACAAGGAGAGGTGGGCGCAGCGCGTGACACACCCGTTCGACGATGCGGTGGCTGCCGTGACCGGGCTCGACGCCGCAGCCATGGACGAAGCCCGCGCCCATCACGGTCGGCTGACGAAACCGGCGGGCTCGTTGGGCGAGCTCGAGATCCTCGGCGTCCGGCTGGCCGGTATGGCCGGCACCAGCCCACCCCCCATTCCCGAGCCGGCCACGGTGGCGGTCTTCGCCGGCGACCATGGCGTGGTGGAGGCGGGGGTCACCCCGTGGCCGTCGGAGGTCACGCGCCAGATGGTTGGCAATTTCTGCGCAGGCGGAGCCGCCATCAACGCCATCGCGCGCCAGGTCGGCGCCGAGGTGGTCGTCGTGGACGTGGGCGTCAACGGCGAGCTCGACCCCGCCCCCAACCTCTTGCGCCGAAAGGTCCGCGACGGTACCGCCAACATCGCCGCGCACGCGGCCATGAGCCGGGAAGAGGCCGAGGCGGCGCTCGACGTCGGCGCCGAGGTGGCGCGCGAGCTGGTGACCTCAGGCGCCCGGTGCCTGATCACCGGGGACATGGGTATCGGCAACACCACCCCGTCGGCGGCACTCATCGCCTATTTCGCCGATCAACGGGCTCTGGACGTGGTGGGAAGGGGCACAGGCATCGACGACGCCATGCTCGGGCACAAGGTCGCCGCCGTCGAAGCGGCGCTCCGCCGCACCGCCCGCGATGTCGGGGCCGGGGACGCGCTCGGAGCGCTGGCTTCGCTCGGGGGCCTGGAGATAGCCGCGCTGGCCGGTTTCATCGTCGGCGCTGCGGCGGCCCGGGTCCCCGTGATCGTCGACGGGGTGATCGCCGTCGCCGCTCTGGTCACGGCATCCGCGTTCTGCCCGGCGGCCGCCGACTACTGCGTGGCGGGCCACCGCTCGGCTGAGCCCGGCTCGGGCGTCGCCCTGGACTTCGTGGGCCTGCGGCCGCTCTTGCACCTCGACCTGCGGCTCGGGGAGGGTACCGGAGCCTGCCTCGCCCTCCCGCTTGTGCAGGCGGCGGCCCGCGTGCTCATCGAGATGTCCACCTTCGACCAGGCCGGCGTGACGGGCAAGGAAGGCGGCGGCGGACAGGTGTAGCACGGTGGCCCTTCCGCCATGGCTCCCGCCCGGCGGTACAGGTGAGTTCCTCCGCAGGCCGGCGGCCCTTGGCACCTTCCTGTTCCGGGAGGGCGAGTGTCCGTCTCGCCCGGCAACGGCCGGACGCAGCAGCAATGGCAGAATTGGCGCGTGAGCACGTCGGGGATCTCGACCTACGGGGACCCCTGTCGCGAGTGCGGCTTCTCCTGGGGCGCTTCACTCGACTCCGCCGTCGCCCTGATGTCCGCGGTCCCTTCGCGCGTGGGGGCTCTGCTGGCCGGAGCCACCGGGAGGGAACGCCTGCCGGTGCTCGAATGGTCCGTGGGCGCGTACGTCAGCCACATCGGGGACAACCTGACCATCTGGACCGAGCGCCTGCGAGGCGTTGCCTCGGGTGCGCCGCCGCTGGTCGGTGCGTATGACGAGAGCGCGCTGGCCCGAGCCAGGAACTACGAGGAGATAGCCCTGCCGGCGGCGCTGTGGTCACTCGGCCGCGCCGTGGTCGAATGGGGCGAGGCGGTCGCACAGTCCGATCAGAGCGGAACGGTCCTGATCCATCCCGAGCGCGGGAAGCTGACGCTGCGCGCCGTCGTGCTGGCCAACGTGCACGACGCGCTGCACCATGCATGGGACATTGAGCGGACGCTGCGCTGCTCGGCAACGGAGCGCGCCGCCAGAGCGTGAGGCCCCCCCGTACGGGCCCGGCAAATCCGTGAACGAAGCGCCCGCTGCAGGCGGCGGTATCCTTCGTACCCATGGAAACCGCTGACTACATCGAAGCTGTCCGGAACCGGTCGGCGGCATTTCTGGCCGCGGCACGCACCGATATCGACGCCCCGGTTGCGCACTGCCCGAACTGGACCCTGACCGATCTGACGACCCATGTGGGTGGCGTGTGGGGATGGGCGGCCGCGACCGTCACCACGGGCGCCCGGGCGACCTTCCCGTCGCCGCCCGAAGGCGCACGTGGTTCCGGGTTGATCGAATGGGCCGAGGAGCAGGGGCAGGAGCTCCAGATGGCCCTCAGTACGGCGGATCCTGATGCGAATTGCTGGACCTTCGGCCTGCCCCGGTCGCGGCGGTTCTGGTTCCGGCGACAGGCCCTCGAGACGGCGGTACATGCCTGGGACGCCGAGAACGCGGTCGGCGAGCCGACATCTCTCGAGGCCGGGCTCGCCAGCGACGGGATCGATGAATTTCTGACCGTGATGTTGCCGCGCTTCATGGAGCGGCAGGCGGGCGAATGGGATGGAGAGTCTGTCCATCTCCATCGCACTGATGGCGAGGGCGAATGGATGGTGCAGCTGGGCCCCGACGGCAAGGTCTCGTCCGAGCAGGCGCACGGCAAGGGCGATGTCGCCCTGCGTGGCCCGGCGTCGTCGCTCTATCTGTGGTGCCTCAATCGGATGCCCGCGGATGAGCTCGAGGTGTTCGGCGATCGCTCCGTGGCAGATCGGTGGACATCGGGCATCACATTCTGAGCTCCCGGGCTGCGCCTGCGGCGGCGCGCACCCGTGGTGAAGACTTGCGGCGTGCCTGCGCCATCGCGAGAGGATGCCCTCGTCACTGCCGCGTCCGAGAGAGCCGGCGAGATCGTCACCGCCCTCTCCCAGCTCAGCCCAGCCGAGTTGGCCGCCCCCAGCCGGTTGGATGGGTGGAGCCGGCTCACCATCACATGCCACCTTCGCTACGGAGCCGAAGCGCTGGCGGCGATGACCCGTGACGCCCGGGCCGGTCGTCCGGCCTCGTATTACCCCGAGGGGCGCGTGCGGCAGCGTCCGGCCACGCTCGTGCCACGTCACGGCGAGCGACCGGAGCAGGTGGTGGCGACCCTGGGCAGCGCGAGCCGTCTCCTGCACCAGGATTGGTCCAAGATGCGCGCATGGGAGTGGAACGGCGCCATTGCCGAGCCGCCCGGCAACGTCGACCTCGGGCCGCTGCCGCTGGGGAGCCTGCCCCTCCTGCGCCTGACCGAGGTCGAGGTGCACGGAACGGACCTTGGTCTGGGCCTCGACGAATGGAGCGAGACGTTCATTGCCGCCGCCCTGCCCTTCCGGCTGGACTGGCTCAACGTGCGGCGCGCCAATCACCGCCCCGTCGACGAGGCGGTGGAGGGTGAGTGGCTGCTCGCCCCCGAGGGCGGCCCGACCTATCTCGTCTCCGTCCACGGTTCGCGGGTGGAGGCGCGTCCCCGTGACGAAGGGACCGGCGCCCGGTCGCGCATACGAGGGACGAGACGGGACATCCTTTCGCTCCTCCTCGGCCGTCCCACCGAGGGTCTCGCGTTCGAGGGAGACGTGGAGTTGGCCCAGTCTTTCGGGCGCGTCTTTCCTGGCCCGTGAGCCGTCGCCCGGGCGCCGGGAAGCCCGCGTGGTGCCCCTCCTAGTCTTTGCGGATGGCGCGACGAGTCACCGATGCCGATCTGCCCATCACAACGGCGCGCCTGGCGCTCCGCCGCTTCCGCAAGGATGACGCGCCATCGATCTTGAGCCTGTACGGGAACCCGGAGGTGGTGCGCTATCTCTACGGCGAGCCGCTGCAGCGTGCGGGGTTACGCGACGCGCTCGAGCGAAGGCTTCGCCCCCCGGTGCTCGAGGCGGAAGGGGACATCCTCGAATTGGCGGCGGAACTGCGCGCCACCGGGCAGTTCGTGGGTGCGCTGACGTTCTTCCACCGGAGCGATGCCCACCGCCGGGGCGAGATCGGGTACATCATCGCGCCGGAGTTCGCGGGCCACGGTCTGGCCACGGAAGGCGCGGCCGAATTGCTGCGCATGGGTTTCGAGCTGCTCGGGCTCCATCGCATGGAGGGGCAGTGTGATGCACGGAACGTGGCATCCGCGCGGGTCATGCAGCGGATCGGGATGCGACGCGAAGCCCACTTTCATGAGAACGAATATGTAAAGGGCGAATGGACCGACGCCTTCGTCTACGCCATGCTGGCCGACGAGTGGGTTCGCCGCGGCGAAGGGAAATAGCGCGCGGGACTCGAACCGATCAGCCGCGCACGAAGCGGAGGCGCTCGGACTGGCGCTCCCATCCGGTGGCCGTCCAGAAGCGCACGGCGCCAGGACCGGTCGCGACGACGATCGCCTGCAGTCGTTCCGCCCCTGCCTGCGCCAACCGGAGCTCGGCCGCCGCGACCAGTGCGCCCCCCAGTCCCATCCTCCGGTGCGTGCGTGCCACCACGAGCCGGTAGACGGAGCCCCGCCAGCCGTCCCATGCCGCGACCACCGTGCCGACGAGTCGGCCACGGTTGTCATCGGGATCCTCGGCGACGATCAATGCCTCGGGGTCGCGGGAGAGCAGCCGCTCGAGGCAGTGGGCGTTGTCCGTGTGGGTGGCTTCGGCGGCGTCCTCGGCCCACAGATGCAGGACCGCCTCGACATCGGCACGCGTTGCGGCGCGTAGCGTCACGCTCATTCGGGGAGGATAGACGCCGCAGACCACCCCAATTTCGTGCTCATACCACCCGGCACGGTCCGGGCATTGGCCTTGCCCCGATGGTACAGGACTAGTTTGTGGCGAAGCGCGCCGGTATGTCACCGGCGCGCGGCGGGCCAGGGCAAGGGGGGGAGCGCCATGGACAAGGACCACCATCGGCCCGGGGTTGTGCGGCGCGGAGTGGCCAGCGTGGCCATCGCCGCTTTCGGGTGCCTCACCTTTGGCCCCGCTCTCATGCCGCTCACCGCAGCTGCGGGTGCCACCCCCGCGGCGGCTCAGGCACTGAACGGCAACGGCTCCGTCGACGAAGCCTGGCTGACTGGCGCCGGGCCCGGTGACTCCGTCACGTTGCTACGCCAGGGAGTGCGGGTGTCGAACGCGGCCAATCCCGGCACCGCCGACGACCTCGGCTCGTTGATCATCCGCGATCTCGCGCCGGGCGCGGGCTACTCCTGGGACGACACGACCACCGGGCAAAAGACCCCGACGTTCTCGGTGTTGGCCCCTGGTGCGAACCCGGCGGTCGATTCGGATCTCTACACCGACCAGCCCATGCATTCGGGGCTCAACTACATCACCATGCGTGACGGCATCCAGTTGGCTGCCACGGTGCGGTATCCCTACGGTGGCACGTGCAGCGCCGCCGCTCCATGCCCGACCGTCATCGAATACTCGGGCTATGACACCGCTGGTCCCACCGATCCCATCCCCACCCTGCTGGCCGAGGCGACCGGAACCACGTGCACGAATTGCGGCGATGCGAATCTGCTCCCCGACTCGGCGACGGACGTCGGAGCCGTGTTGGCGCGGGTGGCCGGGTTCGCCACGGTGAGCCTGCAGATGCGAGGGACCGGTTGCTCGGGGGGTGCCTACGACCTCTTCGGCTACCCCTCCGACTACGACGCCTATGACGCCATAGAGATCGTGGCCCATCAGGACTGGGTGGCCCATCACAAGGTGGGCATGGTGGGCATCAGCTACTCGGGTTTGTCCCAGCTCCCGTCGGCGGGCACTGACCCGCCGGGCCTGGCCGCCATAGCCCCCATGAGCCCGACCGACGACCTGTTCTCGACGGGATATCCCGGCGGCATCTTCAACGATGGGTTCGCCGCCAGTTGGGTGGGGGCGCGGGAAGGCGACGCCATGGCGGCCGCTGCCCTGCAGGGCGGGCGGCTGGTACCGCTCGCCGCGACTCCAGTGGCAGGTGTCGGGCAGCCGTGGGTCTACTACGAGATCGACGCCGAGTTGGCCGCCGGCGGGGGGTCCACTTCCACGTGCTTGTCGAATCAGGCGCTCCACGGCCAGTCGGAGAGCCTGTCAACGTTGGTAGGGCCGCAGCTCGTGGCCCCCGGCACCGGGCCGGGCCGCGAGCCCTCCCTGTTCGACCGCCGCTCCATGAGCCAGTGGGCGAAGCGGATCACCGTCCCCGTCTTCATCTCCGGGGCGATGCAGGACGAGCAGACCGGTCCCCAATGGCCGGCCCTGCTTTCCGCATTGCCCTCGAGTACTCCGGTCTTCGCCAACCTCGTCAACGGTGACCACATCGACTCCACGGATCCCCAGATCATCAGCCGTTGGCTCGAGTTCCTCGACCTCTACGTGGCCGACACGGTCCCGACGGCCCCGAACGCCCTGGAGGGGCTGATTCTTGATCGGTTCACCAGTTTCGCCTCGGGAACGTCGGCGCAGGCGCCACTTCCGGCCGTGCGGTTCACGAATGCCACCTCACTGGCCATGGCGCGGGCCGAGTTCGGGCAACAGACACCGCGGGTCGAGGTTCTCTTCGACAACGGCGCAGGAGCCGCCGGGGCCGGTGACCCGCAGTCGACCTACACCGCCGGCTTCGCCCAGTGGCCACCGGCGGGCACGGTCAAGACGTACTACTTCTCTGCCGGCGGGGTGTTGACGGGGCGCCCCCCCACGAGTTCGGGGAGTGCCGGGCTGACTCTCGATCCGAGCGTGCGACCCGCAACCAGCCTGCCGCCGTCGGGTAACGCTTGGGCGGCTCAACCGGACTGGGACTGGACGCCGGTCCCCGCCGCGGACGGTGTGGCCTTCCAGACGGCGCCGTTCGTCAAGGCGACCACCATCGTGGGGCCGGCCACCGTCGATCTCTGGGTGAAGTCGGCGGCACCGGTCGAAGACTTCCAGGTGACCGTGACCGAGGTGCGCCCTTCGGCTGGCGACGAGGAGTACGTGACGTCCGGCTTCTTGCGCAGCTCGAACCAGGTTGATCGCAGCGATTCCACGGCACTGTTCACCGATCCGACTTACCTGGCCGGGCAGAGCCGCTCGCTCTCGCCGACCGCGTACACACTCGTGAAGATCCCGGTCGACCCGATCGTCCACACGTTCCGGGCCGGGACAGAGCTGCGCATCGTGCTGTCAGCCCCCGGCGGCGACCGTCCCACGTGGGCGTTCGCCACCCTCGACCACGGGCAGGGGGCGTCGGTCCACTTCGGCGGGGTCATGGCCTCAGCGCTGGTGGTGAACAAGGTCCATGGCGTCGACGCGACCGTGTCGTTGCCGGTCTGCGGTTCGCTCCGAGGCGAGCCGTGCCGGGCCTACGAAGCCGAGGCGAACCAGGCCCAAACCGGCTGAACGGGCCCAGGGCGGTGCCTGGCTGGTCTGGACATTCGCACCGGCCCGCCAGGCGGTTCTCAGCTGGCTGCCATGTTCATTCGATTCCCTGGGCTCGGGAGATCTGGCCCCGTTGGAGTCAGTGCAGAGCGAGCAGGCACGGTGCCCCATGAGCGCAACACGTGACGAGAGGCTTGGTGGAAGGACGGCGACCGAGCACTTGCGCCAAAGTGCCGGAGCACAGCTCAGCCGGACCGTGCTCGGTTCGACGACCGCTCCCCGCGGCGAGGAGGTGCGCCGGTACTTTGCCGGTCGTCGGAGCGCATCATTGCGCCACCGCCTCGTGCCCGGCGTGGCGCGACAACTGCGGAGGCTCGGGCGCGCCTTCGGCCGTCCCGTCCGCTCCGGCCGCACGCCGAGGCGTTAGGGGAGCCGGTCCCGCTCACTCCACGGCGGCCCGCGCGGTGTCGCCGAGGGCGCCCGAGCGGCGCGTGGCTGCGACCGCTCCGGAGGCGGCGGCAATGACGGCCAGCACGAGAGCGGTGACCGTGAACGCGTGATCGGCGCCGGCCGGCACGCCGGCTGTCCCGCCGTTGACGGTGAAGAGCAAGCCGGTGAGCGCGAGCCCCAGTGCGGTGCCCATGCCACGCGTCATGTTCAGCACACCCGAGGCCATCCCTGCTTGCGACGGGGGAGCCGCCCCCATGATGCTCGCGTTGTTCGGTGACGTGAACAGGCCGAGACCAACCCCGATCACGGCGAGGAAGAGAAGCAACCCGGGCGTGCCCGGACGCAGCAGGCCGAGCGCGACGAGCGCGGCGGCGACGAGCGCCATGCCGCCGGTGGTGAGTAGCCGGACGCCGGTCCGATCGGCCATCTTGCCGGCCAGGGGGGCGACGATCCCGAACAGCACCGGCACGATGGCGAGTTCCAGCCCGGCCCGCGCCGCGCCGAACCCGAGACCCCGGTCCAGATAGAAAGGAATGAGCAGGAGTACCCCGAACATGACCAGGTACGAGCCCATGCCGCTGATGATGCCTGCCGAGAAGCGTGCGTGGGAGAAGAGCGAGAGGTCGAGCATGGGCTCATGGTCGACCATCTCATGGCGCACGAAGCACACACCGAGCACAAATGCGGCGACGAGAAGGCCGACGATCAGCGGCGACGACCAGCCCTCGGTGGCGCCGAAGGAGATGGCGCTGAGCAGGGCCACCACGGCGGGGAAGAAGAGGGAGAGGCCGGTCCAGTCGAAGGCGACCTTGGGTTGGAGGTTCTGACTGCGGGGCACCAGGGCGAGGGCGGCGATGGCCCCACAGGCGCCCAGGGGGACGTTGACGAAGAAGATCAGCCGCCACCCACCGGCAGCCAGGAGCAGACCCCCCACCGAGGGACCCAACGCCAGCCCGATGGCTTGCGCCGCACCCTGCAGGCCGATGGCCCGCCCGAGGGCACGGCCGGGCACGACCAGCACGATGATGGCCAGGCTGTTGGCCTGCAGCATGGCGGCCCCGACGGCCTGGAGCGCCCGGAACGCGCAGAGCGCCGGCAGATCGGGGGCGAACCCGCACAGCGCCGAGGCGACTACGAAGAGCACGAAGCCATAGACATAGAGGAGCTTGCGTCCCCACATGTCGGCAAACCGGCCCACCGCGGTCACGCCGGCCACCAGGACGAGCAGGTAGCTCAGCCCTACCCAGGTCACCGAGCCGACGCTCGAGTGGAACGACTTCTGGAGTGTGGGCAGGGCCACCGTCACGATGCTGGCGTCGAGCTGGCCCATGAGTGCCCCCACGCACACCGCGGCAACGGCGAACCAGTAGGCGTTCGGGCGCTCCCGGATCGATCGGGGACGCCGGGGCTCCACGAAGAGACGGTGCCAACTCCATGCGGTCGGCTCGGCGCTGTCCACACTCACGCGCACCATCCTGCATGCCGCCCAATGACAAGTAAAATACCGAGTTCTTATAAAGTCGATAAGCTATCCTTATGGATTCACACAGACTGCGCCATTTCGTGGCCGTCGTGGACCACGGAGGTTTCACCGCCGCGGCGCAGGCGGTCTACGTGTCCCAGCCGGCCCTTTCACAGGCCGTGCGGGAGCTCGAGGCGGAACTGGGTGTGGACCTCTTCACCCGCATCGGGCGGCGGGTGCGCCTGACCCCCGCCGGCGAGGCTCTCTTGGAACCGGCTCGCCAGGTCCTACGCGACCTGGAGACGGGGCAGGCGGCCGTGGCGGCCGTGGCCGGGCTGGCCGCGGGCAGCCTGACCTTGGCCAGCCTGCCGACGCTGGCGGCGGATCCGATGGCGCCCCTCGTGGGAGCGTTTCGCCGCCATCATCCGGGTATCCGGGTCGAACTGGCCGCGCCCGAGGACACCGGAGAACTCTTCGAACTGGTGACGTCCGGTGCGTGCGAGCTCGGGGTGACCGACGCACACGACATCCCCGACGCGCTGCAGTCGCGTTCGTTGGGGCGCCAGTCCCTGGTCCTCATCTTGCCTCCGGGGACCGACCAGGGCCGAGGAGCGACGGTGGATCTCTCGTCGCTCGAGCGCACGCCGTTCGTGGTGGCGCCGCCGGGAACCTCCACCTTCCGGCTGCTCCAGGAGGGCTTCGCCGCCGTGCAGCGCACTCCCACCGTGGCCGTGGTGACGGCGCAACGCGACGCCATCCTTCCCCTGGTGATCGCCGGGGCCGGGGCTGCACTGGTGCCCGAATCGGCGGCGCGCACGGCGGTCGAGCAGGGCGCGGTCATGGTCCGGCCGGCACCCGCCATCACCCGCGCCATTGCCCTCGTCTCCCGCCCCGGGCCGCTCGCTCCGGCCGCCGCCCGTTTCAGCGAGATGGCGACGGCGCCCTGACCCCGCCACGCCGCGCCTCCGTCCCTATGGGCGCGCCACCTCCACTTGGCGGCGTATGTCGCGGGACGACGAACCGATCAAGAGCGTGTAGTGCCCCGCATCGCACACCCATCCGTGGGAAGCGGTGTCCCAGTAGGAGAAGGCAGCGTCATGGAGCTCGAAGGCGACCGCACGGCTCTCGCCGGCGTCCAGGGTCACCTTGGCGAAGGCAGCCAATTCCCGGTCCGGGCGCGGGACCCGGGGCGCGTGTGGCCGCACATAGACCTGGACGACCTCGGTGCCGGTCCGCGCCCCCGTGTTGGTGACGTCGACGGAAAGTGCGATACGCCCTGGCGACTGGACCACCTGAGATTCGCCGTAGGCGAACGTGGCGTAGGAGAGGCCATGGCCGAATGGGAACGCCGGTGCCACGCCGGCGGATTCGTAGTGGCGGTAGCCCACGAACACGCCTTCGCCGTAGGCGACCTCGCCCGCGCGACCGGGGTAGTGGCCATAGGCGGGGGTGTCCTCTATGCGGTGGGGAAAGGTGACGGGGAGGCGGCCGGCCGGCTCGGCCAGACCTACCAGCATGTCGGCGACCGCATCGGCACCTTCCTCGCCCGGGTACCACACCATCATGACGGCGCCGGCGCGCGCGGCCCAGGGCAGGTGGAGCGGCGATCCGGCGTTGACCACGACAACCGTGCGTGGGTTGGACGCGATGACCGCCTCGACCAGCTCATCTTGAAGGCCGGGTAGCGAGAGATCGGCGCGGTCGAAGCCCTCGGATTCCCAGGAGCGATTGGTGCCTACGACGACGACGGCCACGTCGGCGGCCTCGGCGGCCGCTACCGCCCGCGCCAGCTCGTCGGGTTGCCGCGGCCGGTCGGCCGCGATGCGTACACCGAGGACCGGCGACGAAGCCGTGCGGGGCCACAATTCAACGACCAGCTCGTAGGCCCGACCGGCCTGGAGCTCGAGCTCCTGTTCGACCAGGCGGCTCCCCGCACCATAGAAGCTCTGCCCGCGTGCCGGCTCTGAGTTGTCTACGGCGGGTACTCCGTCGATGCGCAGAATCGATTTGCCAGCGCTCTCCAGGCCCCAACGCCACGGGCCGCCGACATCGGGAGTGAAGCGACCGCTTATCCGCACGGAAGATGCGCCCGCGGGGAGATCCGGTCCGAGTGCACCCACCCAGGTGAGCCGTCCCTGGTAGGTCGTCTCGTTCCCCGCGGGGCTCCCGCGGAGTTCGGGGTTGTCGAAGTAGTCCACCGTGAGCCCCGAGCCGCCGCCGGGCGTGCTGACCAGGGCCATGTCGAGGGTGGGCAGTTCCCGATCGATGCGGCAGCCGACCTCGTGGACCACCGTGGCGCCCGGCACCCGTTCGGCCAGCGCATCGAGGAGACGGCGATGCTGGAGCGGCGTCACTTCGGAGCTCCCACCCCCGGACGCGAGCCATCCGGCATTGGGGCCGATCAGGGCGATGCGGCCGATGCCCGTGGCATCGAGCGGCAAGATACCGACGTTGTGGAGCAAGACCGTGCCCTCGGTCACCACGCGACGGGCCACCTGGCGCCGGGCCGGGTCGTCCTCTTCCTTCTCGGGCCGCCCGGCCGACGGATCGCCGGCCACGATGCCCACCCGTGCCATGAGGCGCACGACATGGCCCGCCTTCTCATCGAGCAGCGCGGCGGGCACCGCTCCGGAGTGGACCGCCTCGGCGAGGGCGGCCCCGAACCAGGCCGGCGGCCCCGGCATCTCGAGGTCGAGCCCAGCTGTGGCCGCTGGGGCGGTGCTGTGGGTGCCGAACCAGTCGGACATCACGAGCCCGTCGAAGCCCCACTCGTCGCGCAAGGTCGCGATCAGATCGGGATGCTCGCTGCAGTAGGTGCCGTTCACACGGTTGTACGCCGTCATGACCGCCCACACGCCGGCCTCGCGCACGGCCGCCTCGAAAGCGGGGAGGTGGATCTCGCGTAGCGTGCGCTCGTCGACCTCGGCGCTGATCGTCATCCGCTCGTGCTCCTGGTCGTTGCAGGCGAAGTGCTTGATGCAGCACGCCACTCCACCCCCCTGTACGCCGGCCACGTACGCCACCGCCAGTCGGGCGCTGAGCAGCGGGTCTTCGGAGAAGGATTCGAACGTGCGCCCGGCCAGCGGCGTGCGGACGATGCAGACGGTCGGGCCCAGCAGCACATGCACCCCTTTGGAGGCCGCCTCGGCGGCCAGGACCGCGCCGAGGCGGCCGACCAGCTCAGGGTCCCAGGTGGAGCCGATGGTCATGCCGCATGGCAGCGACAGGGAGCGGCGCCCCATGAGGCTGTCACCCCGCACGCCGGACGGGCCGTCCGAGACCTTGAGCGCGGGGATGCCGAGACGTGGCAGCGCCGGCAGGTACCAGAGTCCGGCACCCGCGGTCAGCGACGCCTTCTCGTCGGTCGTCATGGATGCCACGAGAGCCCGCACCGCTTCCTCGGCCGCGGGGCCCGAATCGGCGCTGCTCACCACGTGTCCACGAAGGGCCGCCGCTTTCCCTCCCGCGGGGGCGGCTCGGGGGCGGAACGCAGCGCATGGGTGATGCGGGCGCGGGTATGGGCCGGGTCGATGACGTCGTCGATCTCGAAGTGGGCGGCGACGTTGAGGGCCTTGCCGTGCTCGTAGGCGCGCGCCACCATGGACGCGAAGGCGGCCTCTCGGGCGACCGGATCGGTGATGGCATCGAGCTCGCGACGGAAGCCGAGCTGCACCGCCCCCTCGAGTCCCATGCCGCCCAGCTCCCCTGTAGGCCACGCGACCGTGAAGAGTGGCCGGCGGAAGCTTCCGCCGGCCATGGCCTGCGCGCCCAGCCCGTAACCCTTGCGCAGGATCACGGTGCAGAAGGGCACCGTGAGGCTCGCACCAGTGACGAACATCCGGCTCACGTGCCGCACGAGCGCGGTTTCCTCGGCCGCCGGCCCGACCATGAAGCCGGGGGTGTCACATAGGAAGAGCAATGGGAGACCGAAGGCTTCGCACAGCTGCATGAGCCGGGCCGCCTTGTCGGCACAATGGGCGTCGATGGCGCCTGCCAGGTGCAAGGGATTGTTGGCCAGGACCCCGAGGGGCCGCCCCTCGATACGAACCAGCGCCGTCACCATGCCGGGGGAGAACTCCCCTCGCAGCTCGAGGATCGATCCGGTGTCGGCCACGAGTTCGATGACGTCGTGCACGTCATAGGCACGCCGGCGGTCCTCGGGGATGCAGGCGCGCAGGAGTTCCTGGTCGGCGCAGGACCACGCCAAGGTGGGGCCCTGGAAGTAGGACAGGTACTGCTTGGCCGTCCGGACGGCGTCTGCTTCGTCCGTGGCCACCAGGTCGACCACGCCATTGCGCACCTGCGTGCGCAGGGGGCCGATCTCCTCGGGGGTGAAGACACCCAGCCCGCCGCCTTCGATCATGGTGGGACCGCCCATGCCGATGTTGGCGTCGGGGGTGGCGATGATCACGTCGCAGCAACCGAGTAGGGCCGCGTTCCCGGCGAAACAGCGCCCGGAGACCACCCCGACCAGGGGGACCAGGCCGCTCAAGGCGCCGAAGAGCGCGAAGGCCTCGGTGTCGAGGCCGGTGACGACTGCCGTATCGGTATCGCCCGGTCGGCCGCCGCCACCTTCGGCGAAGAGGACGACGGGGAGTCGCAGCCGTTCGATGAGGACGAAAAGCCGGTCCTTCTTGCGGTGGTTCATCTGTCCCTGGGTGCCGGCCAGGACGGTGTAGTCATAGGAGAGCACGGCGCACCGTGCCTGCCGATCGTCGAAGCGGTCCCCGTTGACCCGGCCGATTCCGGCGATCAGGCCGTCGGCCGGCGTGTTGTGGATGAGATCGTCGAGGTCGCGCCGTGCCCGCTGGGCGGCGATGACCAATGCCCCGTACTCCTCGAAGCTCCCGGGGTCGCACAGGTCGTCGACGTTCTCGCGGGCCGTCCTCCTCCCGGCCGCGTGCCGGCGGGTCGTGGCGGCGGTCCGACCGGTGTCGAGGGTGTTGGCCACGCGTGCCCTGAGCTCGGCCAGCTCCGGTCGCACGGTGGCCGGCGGCGCCACGCCGACGCCGGCCGCGTCGGGCGCGTCCACCGCTCCCTCCTCCATCTCCATCAGCGGCGCGCTCGCCGCGACGGAGTCACCCGGCACGACGGCGACGTGCACAATGGTGCCCGAGCGCACCGCGGCCACAACATGCTCCATTTTCATGGACTCGAGGATGAGGAGCGGCTGGCCGACATGGACCCGGTCACCGGACGCCACGGAAACGTTGACCACGGTGCCGGCGAAGGGGGAGACGACGGTCAGCCGGGCCACAGTGGTTCGGGGACGGAGAAGCCGACAGCGCTGCCCCATGTGTTGCGGTAGGAGACGTGATCTGCCGGCTGGCGGGTCGCGAGTCCCCACGTGCCGGTGGGATAGCCGAAGCTGACGGTGGCGGCGAGGTTCCAGCCCTGATCGTCGGGGACCCCCAGGATCTCGAGTGTCTCCTTCGGATGGAAGAACTGCAACAGGGCTGTGATGCAGCTGCCGATGCCCTCGGCGCGTGCGGCCAGCATGGCGCTCCAGACGGCGGGATAGATGGAGCTGCCGCTGGGGTCGAACTGCGCGAAGGGAAAGAGGAAGAGCGGGACATCCGCGAAGTGGTCGGCCAGCCACTGCGCGGAGCGCTGGATGCGCAGGAACTGCTTGGACTCGGCGGTGTCGGGATGGGCGGTGGCGGCCTCGAGCTGAGGCTTGTAGACGGTCTCCCAGAGCTGGCCCATGGCGTGCTGATACAGCGGGGCGAGGGCGGCTTTCTTCTCGGGGTCGTCGAGCAGGAGGAAACGCCAATTCTGCTGGTTGCCCCCACTCGGTGCGCGCACGGCGGCGTCGAGGATCCTGGCCTGGACCTCATAGGGGACGGGGTCAGGCCTGACCCGGCGCATGGCGCGGGTGGTGTAGAGCGCTTCGTGCAGTTCCATGGCTGGGCAGACTACGCCCGCATCTGGCGTGCTGCCGGTGCGCGCAAGAAGCGCTCGGGGGATGGCCCCTCCCGGAGCCATTGGTTTGTGCCCCACTGCGGCAACGGGGCGTGTAGAAAAGCCCGCCGTCGATCAACCACCCACCCGAGTGCCTAGCCTGTAATCACGTTGTGCACAGTCGCTACCATCGGGTCCTTAAGGCTGACGCCGAGTTCGGCCAGAATTGGCATAAGAGTCGGTCCGAAGGCGTCAAAGTCCTCCTGTGACTCCCAAATATCGAAGACCTGGATCTTGCCGTTCGCTTCCAAAGCGCAGTGGTAGGTGCGCCCCTTTGGCTTGCCCGCACCGGCTGCCTCAAGCTGCTTGATCGCACTGCCGTACTTCTCAGGCGTGAATCCTTCGTGCGCGAAATAGATTCCAAGTGCCACGATGCACCACCTCTCTGCGTACCCAACGCAATGTTGACGCTTCGGCCGATCCGCCTTGGACATGGCCCACTCGGACCATACTTCTCAACGAGCATCGAATGCCGACCCGGCCCGTGTCGGTGGAATGGTCGCGTTTCCTGCTCTTGATAACATATTAGCTAATGTGCTAATCTTGGAAGGTGACCGAGCGTTCGGCAGAAGAAGCAGGGATATTCAAGGCGCTCGCCGATGCGACTCGTCGTCAGATCCTTGAGGATTTGAAGCCGGGCGAGCTGTCCGCTGGGGAGATTGTGGGCCGATTCAAGATCAGTGCTCCCTCTATTTCGAGACACTTGAGCATTCTCCGGGGAGCTGGGCTCGTCGAAGAGCGAAAGGATGGCAACCGCATCTACTACCGGCTGGTCGAGGAACGCCTGGCGTTGTGCGTCGGTGGCTTTCTCTCCGCCGTTTGTCCAGAACAAGTCGTGCTTCGTCGCAGGCGATCCCGGCCTGGTGCGTGATGAGCGTGCCGCGCCCATGAAGGCACTGCTCGCGATTCCGTTGATTCTGGTGAACACCGGCTTGTTTCTCGTGTCTTGCTACCTCATGGCAGTGGCATTTGCCGGAGGAGCGCTCGCGTTCCCGACGTTGTGGTGGGTTGCCCCCTTGTCTGGCATAGCCGCACTGACGTATGTCGCCGCATTGATCGTCGTCGGTGCTGAAACGATGGGGCAACTACGCAGTTTCCGAGATCCACAGAAAGTGCTGGCATGTTCTCTCCAGAGTCTCGGATGGAACCTCGTAGGTGTTGTCCTGGGTGTCTTGCTCATTCTCTTGCTCCTGTTCTCCGAGTTCTTTCTCGTAGCGAGTCATTAAGAGGTTCCCAGGACCCGCGACGACTCGAGCGATTGGAGGGGCAGCCTATGGCGCCGGGCTGTGGCTATGGAGATCGGTCACTGCAGTACTCGAAGGGCCTCGTCCACATCCGCTTGGGACGGGCGGCGAGGGGTGTGCCGTCATCATCCCTCGGCATCTCCGCACACCGTCGAGACCATCGCAAGGACCTTGAAGGATACTCAAGCCGCCGGTGAGGCGAGTCGCACATTACTATTCGGTCGATGACCGAGAACCACCTCGAAGTGCGCATTCGAAAGATCTGTACGGGTCTGCCGGGCGTGACGGAGAGGATGAGTCATGGGGCACCGGCCTTCTTTGCCGGTCGTC
>Ga0182018_10000925_pt1 | contig 36064 bp, 28 predicted proteins | sample 812P2MmetaG_FD_120490 | JGI IMG/M metagenome (GOLD analysis project Ga0182018, IMG submission 120490) | Permafrost microbial communities from Stordalen Mire, Sweden - 812P2M metaG | ecosystem: Environmental > Terrestrial > Soil > Wetlands > Permafrost | place: Sweden: Stordalen | collected...
CGTCATGGCCCGCGCCCAGATGGATAACATCACGCGCCGCGATCCTAATAAGACCAATAACCGTTACACTCCCGCTCAGTTACACGAACTTACCCCGGCCTTTGATTGGGACAGCTATTTCCACGCCCTTGGCGCGCCGTCCGTTCCCTTATATGAAGTCTCCGCGCCTGACTTCTTCCATGCCATAGACAATCTGCTCATCAACGAAGACCTCGCCACCTGGAAGATCTATCTCCGCGCGCATCTTCTCCTCAGTGCAGCCGCATCGCTCGGTAACGAATGGCGCGACGCCTACTTCGACTATTCCAGGGCGCTCACCGGACAACAGCAACAGCCACCTGACTGGCGTCGTTGCACCTCTGCCACCGACGCGTATCTCGGCGAGGCACTCGGCAGGGTCTATGTCGATCAGGTCTTTCCCCCCGACAGCAAGGCGCGCGCCAAAAAAATGGTTCACGACATCGAAGCGGCCATGAGCCGCGATATCGATGCCGTCACCTGGATGCAGCCCGCCACCAAACATGAGGCCCAACTGAAGCTGGCCGCCGTCATGGACAAAATCGGCTACCCCGATAAGTGGATCGACTATTCCTCCCTGACTATAACTCGATCCAGTTATCCCGAAAATGTCGAGCGCGCCACCGGCTTCGAACTCAAGCGCCAGCTCGCCTTCATCGGCAAGCCGCTCGATCGCAGCCAGTGGGACATGACTCCGCCCACCGTCAACGCATATGAGGATCCGCAAACCAACACCATCAATTTCCCCGCCGGCATTCTGCAGCCGCCCTTCTTCGATCCCACTCGCGACGACGTCATCAACTATGGCGCCGCCGGCGCCATCATCGGTCACGAGCTCACTCACGACTTCGACGATCAGGGCCGCAAATTCGACATCAAGGGAAATCTCCGCGACTGGTGGACCCCTGAAGACGCAAAGGAATATGAAACCCGCGGCGCCTGCATCGCCACCGAGTACACCGGCTCCGTGCCCGGCGTTCCCGGCGTGCAGCAGAATGGCAAATTAACCCAGGGCGAGGACACGGCCGACAATGGCGGCCTCTATCTCGCCCTAGCGGCGCTCACCCAGGATCTGAAGCAACAGGGCAAGTCCCTCAACGACAAGGACGACCACGGCCTCACCAATCTTCAGCGCTTCTTTATCGCCTTCGGCAGTACCTGGTGCGACCAGGTACGCCCCGAGGCAGCGCGAACCGAAGTTCTCACCGACCCCCACTCGTTGCCGGTCCTGCGCGTCAACAACGTGGTCTCCAATATGCCCGACTTCGAGAAAGCCTTCGGCTGTAAAGCCGGCCAGCCGATGGTGCACGCAACCCAATGCCGCGTCTGGTGAAGATCACCGTCACGTCACCAGACGCAACCCGGACCTACCTTCATTCCCCCGCGCACCTGGAAGCCGCGCCCAGCGTCACCGCGCCACGCATTCTGCCTCGCACAAAGCCGCGCCCCCCCTTCCGCTCTCCCGTGGCTTGCGGAAGGTCAGCGCATAGAGCCGCCCATTGAAGATCGACTCCACCCGCACCTCTTCCATCTCCGCCGGCACCAGGTCCACCGGCGCGGTCACCGCCTCCGTGCGCCCCTTGTAAAACTCACGCGTGTACGGAATGTTTTCGTATGCGCCCTTCACATGCTCTTCGGTCTCGTCCACAATCAGGATCAGGCTTCCCGGCTTCGCCACGCGAATCATCTCCCGGATCGCCTTCGCGCGATCGCTGAAGAAGTTGATCCCGCCTGTGTGAAACACTACGTCGAAGCTCTCATCCGCAAACGGCAGCCGCTCCGCATTGCCCAGGAACAGCTCACCCTCCATCCCCCACCGCCGGAAATTCTCCTGGCAATTCGCCAGCATGTCCCACGCAAGATCCAGCCCATACCGCCGAATCCCCCGCGGCAGATATTTGAAATTCAGCCCCGTCCCCACTGACGTCTCCAGCACCTTGTCGCCGGTCCTCACTTCCAGCCGGCCCAGATAACTCGTTACATATTCGTCCCGATCCATCCCCGCCAGCGCCATCGCCACCCGCTGAGTATCGTCGTAAAATCCGCCGATCGTCTCATACAGATGGTTGTATTTCCCGTTCGCTCCGCTCAGATCTTCGGGCGTCCGAAAATCCGGGACGCCGCCGCGAATCGGAAACCGCTCTTCAGTCGCGCTCACCAGCGATTCCCCGCCCCGCTCTTTTTCCAGATGCAGCGAGCTCCCGCTCTGCGGACTCCGCAGCAGCGCTATCGTCTCCCGCCGATTGGCCCAGCTCGGCCGATGCCGCATTCCATCCACCAGCGCCCATGCACCCAGCACCACGACGCCGCTCACGCAGACCCAACCCAGCCCGACCCCACTCCCGGAGGTCCCGATTCTTGCGCGAATCGCCCCATACCAGGCCGCGCCAAAATAGACCAGCGCGAATCCGGCCATCCCCGTTGCAAACCGCACGCCGCGAAATTCCCGGTTCCACATCCAAACCACTATTGCCGCGAACCAAAGCACGACAAACGTAACAGCAACGGTTCCAAATTCGGCGTTCAGCTCCCTCAGCAGCGGAGTCAGTTGCCTTTCACGGAACGCAAATCCGGCCGCCCGTGCCGGCAACCACGCCAGAGCAGCCATCCGCACTGCCGCTCCCGACAACGGCAAAGCCAGCGTCTCCAGCAGCCCCGTCTTCGACAGACCCGCAAGATGGGCGCGCGTCACCCGATAGAAGATAAACGGCAAAACCAGCACCACTGAAGCCGCCAGCATCCACGCCAGCGCCTCCAACCCGGCCAACGGAGCCGTCAACGGCACTTTGCGCCAGTTCCCAATCGCCATCGGAACAAATGTCAGCACCATCATCCAGAGAAATCCCCGCCTCACCCGCTGTGTGCCAACGAACCACGCCCCCAGCACCGGCCCTGTCCACACTCCCACCGGCGACCAGAAAAATCCCGCTACGAAAATCCCCAGGACTCCCCAGCTCAGAATCTGTTTTCCCCTGACCTGCCGCACTTTGCTTTTCATCCTGCCCCGTCCGTTCCGCGCGTCCTCTCGAGATCCGCGCCGTTTCAACTCCGCCTCTTCGCTGGCCTGCGCGTCTTCTTTCCCGCTCGTCGCCCGGCCTCCGACTCCATTTGCTCCAAAACCTCCATCGCCCGCTCGCTCCACTCCAGCGCCGCCCGAATCTGCGCCACCCCATACTCCAGCGTCAGCATCCAGTAGCGAAAATGCGGGTGCTGCGCGTTCCTTTCCCGCCCCAGCCGCCCAATCTCCTCGATCGTCGCCAGCAGCCGCCGATTCTGCTCCTGAAATTCCCGCAGATGCCGCTCGGAAACCTCCGGCCCCGCATCGCGGCCGAAAAACAGCTTCAGCAGAAATTCATCCCGCGGCGGGTCCCTTCGATACGGCAGCGCCAGCCACTCCCGCAATCGCGCGTGCCCGACCGCGGTCAGCGAATACTCCTGCCGCCCTCCCCGGCCCTTTGCCGGCCGCCCCTTCGCCGCCTGTCCGTGCGGCGTAATCAGCCCCTCCGCCGTCAGCCGCCGCAGCGTCGGATAAATCTGCCCGTAGCTTTCGCCCCAGAAATATCCGACGCTGCCCTGGATCGTGCGCCGCATGTCGTACCCCGACTGCCTACTTTCAATCGACAGCAATCCGAGAATCACATACGCCGTTTGGCTGCTTTTCATAGTATCTGTAAGATACATCTGTCAGATACTTTGTCAAGCGGAATCGCCCTTCGGCGTCCCGCCCCCCACCTACATGCCCCAGATCGCCCGCACCTCCACGATCCCGTGGCTCGCGGCAGGACACTTCGCCGCCCACCCCAGCGCGGCATCCAGATCCGGCACATCGATCAGGTAGTATCCGCCCAGCTGTTCCTTCGTATCCGCAAACGGCCCGTCCAGCACCTGCGTCTTTCCATTCGCTCCCGGACGCACCGTCGTCGCGGTCGCGCTTGGCCGCAGCCGATTGCTTCCGGCCAGCACGCCTGCCGCCTTCAGCGCCTCGGTGTACGCCATGTACGCGGCACCGCCCTGCTGCTGTTGCTCCGGTGTCATCTTCTCCCACATCGATTCGTCGCCATAAATCATTAACAGATATTGCATCGCACTCCTCCACACCAAAGATAGGCAGGCTCAAAGCCCGCCACCGAGATGACGCCACGCGCCCACTCATTTGGACATCGCCGCGTAAAAATATCTGCGGCACGGCCCCTCAACCAACAAGCAACCGCCGATCCCAATTGGTGCCGGTTATAGTTAGCACCATGCGCCTCCACCCCATCCCAGCCGTGGCCGCAGCGGCCCTCCTCCTGCTCGCCTCCGCATATTCTCAAACGCAAACGCCTGCCCAGGCCGCCGAAGCGTACACCACCGCCCACCAGGCCGACCTCATCCGCCAGTTCAGCGATTTCCTCTCCATCCCCAATGTTGCCGCCGATCCCGCCGGCCTAAGCCGCAACGCCGACCTCCTCCTCCACGAACTCCAGCGCCGCAACATCGACGCCCAGCTCCTCACCATTCCCAACGCCCCCGCCGTCGTCTTCGGCCAGCTCAACACACCCGGCGCCCAGCACACCATCGTCTTCTACGCCCACTACGACGGCCAGCCCGTCGCCCCCTCCGAGTGGGACATTCCCACCCCCTTCACGCCCACCCTCCGCACCATCAACGGCGAACCCCGCATCTACGCCCGCTCTGCCGGAGACGACAAAGCCGCGATCTTCGCCCAGCTCACCGCCATCGACGCACTCCGTGCCGCCAACATCCCACTCCACGCCAGCATCCGCTTCGTCTGGGAAGGCGAAGAAGAAGCAGGCTCACCCCACCTCGAGCAAATCCTCACCGCCAACTCCGCCCTTGTCCACGGAGACGTCTTCCTCATCTGCGATGGCCCCGTCGATCAGTCCGGCGCCCAGACTGTCGTCTTCGGCGCGCGCGGCGACACCCACCTCGCCATCACCCTCTACGGCCCGCATCACGGCCTCCACAGCGGACACTACGGCAACTGGGCGCCCAACCCCGCGATGATGCTCGCCCAACTTCTCGCTGGCATGAAGGACGAAACCGGCCGCGTCCTCATCCCGCATTTCTACGACGGCATCGCGCCGCTCTCCCCCATCGAGAAAGCCGCCCTCGCCCGTGCCCCCATCAACGACCCCATGCTCATGGACGCTTTCTGGCTGGGCCACACCGAGAACGCCCCCGCCCATCTCCTTACGATGATCAACGAGCCCTCGCTCAACATCAACGGCATCTCCTCCGGCCAGACAGGAGCTCATGCCGCCAACGTCATCCCGCCCACCGCCGCCGCCGACCTCGACCTCCGCTTAGTCGTCGGCATCGATTGGCACGACCAGCAACAGCGCGTCGTCGATTACATACAATCCCGCGGCTATTTCGTCGTTGACACCGAGCCCACCAAAGAAATCCTGACCTCGCATCCCCGCGTAGCCCTCGTGACCCGCGACCCAGCCAGCTACAACGCTGTCCGCACGCCGATGGATCTCCCCATCGCAAAGGAAGTCATCGCCGCAGTCGAGTCAGCGCGCGGCCAGGTCGTGCTCCTGCCCACCATGGGCGGCAGCGTCCCGCTCGGAGCCATGGAGAGAGCCGCCCACACCCGCACCATCACCGTCCCCATCGCCAACTACGACGACAACCAGCACGCCGCCAACGAAAACCTCCGCCTCCAGAACCTATGGGACGGCACCCAAACCATGGCCGCCCTCCTTACCATGCAATAGAGTGGGCACCCCTTGCCGCCAATGTGGTTGCCCCACATCTGCTGCCGTTGGCGGATCTGGGAATCGCACGATGCGCGCGGCCACCTCTACCGCCTCATGGGCCGCAGCCCCCGCCCACGCAACCAAACCCGAACCCCCACCGCCACCAAACTCACCACCGCAGCCGCCTCCACAAAAATCTTCCCTCCATCCAGCAAATCCGGATGCCCATCTTTCAACGCGGGATCCGTCAGGATGCTGTGCAGAAACAACAGCGCCGCCGCCGGAAATACGAGGTAATGCAGATTCCTCCACAGCGGCCGCCCAAGCCGCGTCCGCAGCAGCGACGACACAAACACCAGCACCAGCAGATACAGCGCCCCCGCTCCGGCCAGATTCAGCTTCGGCTGCAGCGGCGAATTCAGCGGCCATACAAGGTCGTACACGCGAAACCGCGGGCTCTTCACCAAAAGCAGAACCAGCGGATGCGTCAGCGCCAGCGCGACCGTGCAATACGCCGTCCACTGATGCAACGCGAACAGGTTCATCCGCAGATGCGGCCAGTTCCTCACCGGACTGTAACGCAGCGCCATCAGCATCCCGATCAGCAGATTCACTGACGCTGCTCCAACCGCCCCGAGCCCGAGGTATGCACAAAGGTCCAGAATCGTCATGCCGGTCGCATCACTCTACCGCACACCGCCCCACCTCTGCAGGTTTGTTCCCGCCGTCAACTCGTGTATTCTGCCCCTTCGATTCCAACTGGCGCGATCCCCCTCGCCGCAGCTGCAATTTCCGTTTCGCAGTTTGTCTCTCAACTCGGCTTCCAATTCTCCATCAGGGAGTGTGCCCGCGTGTCTGGTTTGCCCTCAATCCTCTCCGCCTTCTCTTTCCGCCGCTCCGTTCGTCTCGCCGCCGCCTTCGCGATCTTCACTCTGGCTGCATCGGCGCAGAAAAATCCAGCAAAGCATCCGGCCCCGCCGCCCACACAGACGCCCGCTCCCGCCGCGCAGCCTGCGCCTGAACCGCCTGGCCCAGCCGGCGGTTTTGACGCTCTCACCCTCCGCCAGATCGGACCCTTCCGCGGCGGACGCGTCGATGCCGTCAGCGGCGTCCCCGGCCAGCCCCTCGTCTACTACTTCGGCGGAACCGGCGGCGGCGTATTCAAAACCACCGACGGCGGCCACAACTGGAAGCCCGTCACCGACGGCCACATATGCTTCGGCTCCATCGCCTCGATCGCGGTCGCTCCCTCCGATCCCAACATCGTCTACGTCGGCACCGGCGAGAGCGCTATCCGCGGCAATGCCTCCCACGGCGACGGCGTCTACAAATCCATGGACGCGGGCCAGACCTGGACACACATCGGCCTCGAAGACACCCAGCAAATCGGGCAAATCCGCGTCGATCCCCGCGATCCCAACCTTGTCTACGTCGCCGCCCTCGGCCACATGGCCGGCCCCAACGCAGAACGCGGCGTCTTCCGCTCCAAAGACGGCGGCAAAACCTGGCAAAAAATTCTCTTCAAATCCGATAAGGCCGGCGCTATCGACCTCGCCATGGACGACACCAATCCGCGCGTCCTCTACGCCAGCTTCTGGCAGGTCGTCCGCAAACCATGGACCTTTGAAAGCGGCGGCCCAGACAGCGGCATCTGGAAGTCTACCGACGGCGGCGACACCTGGACCGACATCACCTCCAATCAGGGTTTGCCCAAAGGCCCCCTCGGCCGCATCGGCGTTACCGTCTCACCCGCCAATCCTCAGCGCGTCTGGGCCCTCATCGAAGCCCAGGAGGGCGGCATCTACCGCTCCGATGACGCCGGCAAAACATGGTCGAAACAAGACGGAGACAACTCAATAAAGCAGCGTGCCTGGTACTACTCCCAGGTCTTCGCCGATCCCAAAGACGAGAACACCGTCTACGCCGTCAACACCGCCTTCTTCAAATCCACCGATGGCGGCAAGACCTTCTCCAGAATTCGTAACCAACACGGTGACAATCACGATATGTGGATCGCCCCCGAGGATCCCAGTCGCTTCATCGAGTCCAGCGACGGCGGCGCCCAGATCAGTTTCGACGGCGGCAAAAGCTGGAGCACCGAAGACAATCAGCCCACCGCCCAGTTCTACCGCGTCTCCGTCGACAACGACTTCCCTTACCACATCTACGGCGCGCAGCAGGATAACTCCACCGTCGCCATCCTCAGCCGCGGCAATTCCGGCTCCATCACCACCAGCGACTGGCACGATGTCGGCGGTGGCGAAAGTGGATGGGTCGTCTCCGATCCTCTCAACTCCCGCTACGTTTACGCCGGCTCTTACGACGGCCTGCTCACGCGTTACGACCGCATCACTGACTCCGAGCGCAACATAAACGCCTGGCCCGATAACCCCATGGGCTCCGGCGTCGAAGCCATGAAGTACCGCTTCCAGTGGAGCTTCCCTCTCCTCTTTTCGCCCAACGATCCGCACCGCCTCTACGCCGGCGCCAACGTCCTACTCGCCACCACCGACGAAGGCCAGCACTGGATCGTCATGAGCCCCGACCTCACCCGCAACGACAAATCCAAACAAGGCCCCTCCGGCGGCCCCATCACCAAAGACAACACCGCCGTCGAATACTACGACACCATCTTCGCCATCGACGAATCGCCGCTCAAAGCCGGCGTTATCTGGGCCGGCTCCGACGACGGACTCGTCCACGCCACGCAGGACGACGGCAAAACCTGGCAGAATGTCACGCCCAAAGACATGCCGGAGTGGATCCGCATCAACTGCATTGCCGCCTCACCCTTCGACGCCGGTACAGCCTACGTGGCGGCAACGATGTATCTCTCCGACGACTTCCATCCCTTCCTCTACAAGACCGCCGACTATGGCAAGACCTGGACGAAAATTGTCAACGGCATCCCCGCCGACGACTTCACCCGCGCCATTCGCCCCGATCCCAACCAGAAAGGCCTTCTCTTCGCCGGCACTGAATCGCATCTTTACATCTCGTATGACGATGGCGACCACTGGCTCCCATTCCAGCTCAATCTCCCCGCCGTTCCCGTCACCGACATCGCCTTCCAGAAGCAGCGGGACGACATGATCCTCGCCACCCAGGGCCGCAGCTTCTACATCCTCGATGACCTGCCGCTGGTCCGCGCCCTCAACCCCGCCAGCTTCCAGCGCACCTCCGACCTCTTCCTTTTCCCCGTCAAGCGCGCCATTCGCATCGACGGCGACAATGGCTTTAGCCGCCCCAGCCCCAACGAAGGCGCCAATCCCCCCAACGGGGCGGTCATTTACTACTACCTCAAGAGCAAGCCCGAAGGCGAGCTGAAGCTCCGCTTCCTCACCGCCGACGGCAAGCTCGTCCGGGAAGTCTCCACCAAACGCAAAAGCGACCAGGGCGTAGAGAACGAAGACTTCGGCCCGCGCTCCGTCCCCCTGCCCGCCAAAGCCGGCCTCAACCGCTATGTCTGGAACCTCCGCTACGACGACGCAACCGGCTTCCCCGGGCTTCTTATGTGGGATGGCTCTCTCTCCGGCCCCATCGCCACACCCGGTGACTACAAGGTCGAGCTCGTCGTCAACGGCAAAACCCTCTCGCAGAACTTCACCGTCATCAAGGATCCCCGCGCGCCCACCACGCAGGAGGACTTCGACAAGCAACTGGCTCTCGCGCTTAAAATCCGCGACCGAGTCACCGACGCCAATGCAAGTGTCGTCGCGATCCGCGCGGCTATAGACCAGCTCAAACCCTACCTCACCGTTGCCAACGACCCGGTGAAGAAGGGCGCCAAAGACCTCACCGATCAACTCACCGCAATCGAAGAGACGATCTATCAGACCAAGCTCAAGGCCGACGAAGACGCGCTCAATTTCCCCATCCGCATCAACAACAAACTCGCCTCGGTCGAAAATGTCGTCGAAGATACCGACGTAGCACCCACCGCACAGTCTTACGAGGTCTTCGACCAGCTCTCCGCCCAGTTACAAACCCAGCTCGACCAGTTACACAAGATAGAAACCGCCGGCATCGCGGACTTCAACAAGCTAGTCCGCGATCAGAACATCCCCGCCATCACCATTCCAACGGCTCCGGCGAACCCTCCGGCTGCGCCCTGATGCTCTGGCCTCCTTATTGGCCCGTTCCGCTCAGGGTAACGGTGGCAGTTACGGCGGGATTGTTGGCGGTGACCGTCAGAGTTGCGGTGGTTGCGCCTGCGGCTGTGGGCGTGAACTCAACCTGGACGATGCAACTGGAGCTGGCGGCCAGCGTGGTTCCGCAACTGCTCACCTTTGCGAAGGAGGCAGCTCCGGTTCCGCTGAGCGCAATCGAAGTTAGATTGACCGGCGTAGTGGTGCTGCTGTTGGTCACAGTGATCACCTGCGCCGCACTGATCGTCCCCGTTTTGACCGTTCCGTAGCTCAGCGAGGTGGTGGAGAGGCTCCATGGGGGTGCGCTCACGCCGGTTCCGCTCAAACTAACCGACTGCGTCGTGGGGTTTGCATTGTCTGTGAAGACCAGAGTGGCAGACCTGCTGCCCAAAGCCGTGGGCGCAAAGCTGGCCAGCACGGTGCAACTGGCAGAGACTGCGAGCGTGCCTGGGCAATTGTTCATTTGCGTGAACGAGGTTGGATTGGTTCCCCCCAGTGCAATCGAGGTGAGGGTGAGGGCGCCCGTGCCTGAATTCGTGAGGGTGATGGCCTGGGCCGGGCTCGATGCGTAGCCAGGCGACGGATTGACGACAGTGATGGGGAAACTCAGCGATGCGACCGAGAGTTGGACGGCGGGCTGCGGTGCAACGCCCACGCCAGTCAGTGCGACGGTTTGCGGGGAACCTGTGGCGTTGTCGGCAAGGCTCAACGAGGCTGTGAGCGTGCCTGCGGTGGAGGGTTTGAAGGTGACCGTGATGGTGCAGGAAGCACTGGTCGCCAACGATGTGCCGCAGGTGTTGGTTTGTGCATAGGCTGAGGCTCCTGTTCCAGTAAACGAGGCGCCGGTGATTGTCAGAGCCGCAGTTCCGGTGTTCTTGAGCGTTACCGCTTGCGCGGCGGACGAAGAGCCGTCTAGGGTCGACGCGAAACTGAGGCTGGCGGGAGAGAGGCTGACCACTGGGACTCCCACGCCCGTTCCGCTAAGCGCCACGGTTTGCGGCGTACCGGTGGCGTTATCGGCAAGGCTCAGAGAGGCCGCGGCCGCACCAACCGCCGTGGGGTTGAAGGTGACCGATATGCTGCATGAACCGCCGGCCACCAGCGATGTTCCGCAGGTGCGGGTTTGTGCATAGGCCGCGGCTCCGCTTCCGGTCAACGAGACATTGGAAACGGTCAGAGCTCCGGTTCCGGTGTTCTTGAGCGTGACGGCCTGCGCGGCGGACGAGGACCCAACGTTGGTCGATGCGAAGGTGAGACTGGTCGGAGAGAGGCTGACCGTCGGGATACCTGCGCCGGTCCCGCTAAGCGCGACGGTTTGTGGCGAACCAGTGGCGTTATCGGCGAGGCTCAGCGAGGCGGACGCCGCACCGACCGCCGTGGGTTTGAAGGTGACAGAAATGGTGCACGAAGCGCTCACTGCCAGCGACGTGCTGCAGGTGTTGGTTTGCGCATAGGCTGAGGCACCGCTCCCGGTCAACGAGATGCCCGAGATCGTCAAAACTGCCGTTCCAGTGTTCTTGAGCGTGATCGCCTGCGCGGCAGACGAGGAGCCAATGTTGGTTGAGGCAAAGGTGAGGCTGGTAGGCGAAAGGCTGACTGCCGGGGCTGTCACGCTCGTGCCGCTGAGGGTTACAGTCTGCGGAGAACCGGGAGCGCTGTCGTTAAAGCTCAGAGTCGCCGTGAAGGTTCCTGCCGCAGTCGGGTTGAAAGTGAAGTTTGTGAGGCAGGATGCTCCCGCTGTCAGCGAGCCCGCACAGGAGCTTGCGCCATGGAAGAGCGAACCGTAGATACCGGTGATGGTGGGGCTGCTGGTAAGAGTGATAGTGGTCGAGCCCGTGTTGGTCAGGGTGACGGTCTGCATTGCTGACGCAGTACCGATGGCGGTCGAGGGAAAGGTGAGGCTGGTGGGCGAGGCGCTGATCGATGTGGTCGCAGCAACGCCTGTGCCCTGGAGCGCAACCGTCTGCGGAGAATTGGCAGCATTATCGGCGAAGCTGATCGCAGCCGACAGCGTGCCGGTCGCGGCAGGCTTGAACGTGACAGTAACTGCGCAGGAGGCGCTGGCCGCCAGCGTTGTGCCGCAGGTGTTGGTCTGAGAGAACGAAGAAAAGTTAGTGCCAGTTATGCTGACGCCGGAAAGGGTCAGGCTGGTTCCTCCGGAGTTAGTGAGCGTGACGGCCTGGGTTGCGGCTGTGGCACCGACCGGCGTTGAAGAGAACGTGAGGCTTGTAGCTGAGAGGCTGGACGCGGGCGCAGAGGTAGCGGCCTTTGGCCACCCATTCACCACATTGGCGACGTTGAGCGAGCCCAGGCCGGTGGCCTTGTCGTATCCGGCTGTCGCCGCATATCCTGGCAGGATTCCCAGCGCATCGCCGGAAGTCTGCGGGGTGCAGTTAGTCGTGCCGCCATAGCAAACGGCCGCGATCGTACCGGTATCGATATCGTTGAAGTAGCAGGAGCCCGAGTTAGTCGCCGATTCCGCGCTGCAGCTACCGTAGCTCTGCTTCGCGGCCAGGCCGTAGAGAACCGAGTTAGGATTGCCCTGGGATGCGCCCGCCTTCTGGTTGATCAGCGCCATCACACCCGCCATCACCGGGCTCGAAACCGAGGTTCCGCCCACTGCCATGTCCAGTGCGTTGGCGGGATAGCTGCAGGCAATAGGACTGTCGAAGCCCGGAGGCTGCGAATCGCAGATCAGATACGTAACGCCGAGGAAGCCGTTCGAGGCGAAGAAGGAAACATCGGGCACGGTGCGCTTGTCGGAAGACACGATTCCCGTAACCCCGGTCTGCCAACTGGGTTTGGCGTAGCCGCCGCCGCACGAGGATGGAGTGCTGCCATTCGATGTGGTGCAATTGCTCACGCCGCCCGAACCGCCAGTGGGCGGGATCACCTCTTCATACAAGCCGCCGCCGATTCCCTCGTTGGCCAGCAGCCAGTTGGCCCACTTCTCGGCGCTATAGTTCACGCCAAGCTGGCCGTCGAAATCGCTGATAAGGATGGGATTGGTCACCGTATCATTCCAGGGCACTTCCGGAATGTAACCGACGGCGTTGGACATATTCGGACTGCTGTTGCTGCCGCCCCAGTTAGCGCTGGTGGAGTTGAAATCGGTGCCGCCCACGGACACGTTATACGGAGTACTGGTCATGCCGCTGACGGTAAGGCCAAACTCGACGGCGTAATCGGCGCTGGGGTTATAGTAGCCATCGTCGCAAACCGCGGCCATCGAGTCGCCGCTCGAAACAAACACGGCGATGCCCTGAGTGTAAGCCTGCTGCCACAGGTTGGAGTACTCCTGATTGCCGGCAGTACCCATCCCCAGCTCGCACTCGCCGTAACTGACGCTCATGATCTTGGCTACATTGTTGTTGATGATGTAACTCTCGCTGGCATACAAGGCGTCGGTAGTCTGGCTCGTCTGGCTGCTCGTAACCAGCACAATCGACGCGCCGGGAGCCGCTGCCCCTGACCACTCCACGTCCAGCGTGTTCTCCATTCGATCGTCGAGCAGATTCGTGGTCCCGGGATCGGAGTTAGTGACGATAACCGTGGGGACTTTAGCCGGCAGTCCCGTGGCCGATCGGAAAGTCGCCACATCGCTCAGCACAATGTTGCTGGTTCCCGCAAGGGCCACGGTTTGGCCCGTGCCATTGATGGGTGTCGAAGCGGTCCACAGCGACTTGTAGTTATAGATAGTGGCCATGTCATACGGCACGAGTAGCTGGTAGCCGTCTCCCGGGGAGTAATGCGGCTGCAGGCTCCGCATGCCGGTGACTTCTGTGGGCCCGGCAATGAGACCGCCGTCCTTATTCGCCCTGGGAAAATCTCCCGGCCCACTGAGCGGCGACATTTGGCCAGAGGAGTTCAGCCCCAGCTGAGACAGTTTGTGATGCTGCGGCCTGGGAAAGAAGTTATGCAATGCTTTGACGCCAACTACCACCGGCGTCAGCGCCGTGGGGATACTGATATCGCTCACATTGGCGATATGCGCCACGCCGCCTGAGGTGATGGAGTGTATCTCGGTATGGAACGCCGCTTCGACCTGGCCCACGTTACCACTGAAGCGAATGCTGGTTCGCGAGGCCGAAATCTCGTTGATGGTAAACCCTTGACTTTCGAGCCAGTCGGTCACCGCCTCCAGATCGCTCTCTGCGACACCGTAGGTTGCGCCGAACTCGGCCGGTGTCAGCCACTGGTGATACTCAGGCGAGGCGGGATCGTACTGTTGGACATTCAAGGACTCGAGCGCGGCCTGCTGCGCCTCGGAACGATAGAGGACAAGAATCAGATCTCCCATAACCTCCGATGGCGACAGACGGCCATTGTCGATGGCATTGCGAACGGCTGGATGCGTGCTGCCTGGGACAGTCGTCAGCTCGGAGTTGTCCACGCGACTCTTGATGCGAGCCGGTGCAGGAGCAGAGTCCGTTACCTGGCCACGAAGCTGGAGAGTCGGGGACAACAGAATAAGTGTTACGACACCCAGAGATGCAGCAGAATGAAAAAGACGTGTAAGTCCTGACGCCCAACCGATCCTTAGTTCGCCCAAAGTACGCATAGAAGGCCCTTCTCCGTGCACAGTCGAGATTTAGCGGCAATGGGCTTCTCATCGGACCATTTTGGTAAAGCGTCAGCATATTTTCCTGTTTTGGGATTAATTATTGGTGTTTTCTAATATCAGGAGTGTCCGGATTTCGTACAGGTAGTCCTGGAAATCCAGCCAGCCTTCGAAGTAGCTCTAACAAATGTGAGCGGTTTTGGAGGGCATCAATTCTTACCCTTCTCTCCCGCAGACTTCAGCGCGGCGCGTCATCGGAAGATGCGATGTGCGCACAGCGGCTCATTGTATGGAAAAGCAATCGAGGTCGTTAGCGAATGAGATGGGGCCAGAATACCGACGCTGGATTTCCGTCCGCGTCTCATTCTCCTTCCCCAGAGTTCGCAGCATGCGATGCGACAGCACCAACTGCCTGACATGAGCATTCGCGGCCGTTATTCCGATGACCGAAGGCGGCATATGGAGTCGTCTTTCCACCCCGGTGGCACCCTCAGGCACAGCGTTATGCGCGACAAATAAGTCTGCGTTCATAGCCAGCTGCGTCAGGCCTTCCCCTTCGCCGTTCGTATCTCCGCTGAACGCGATGCGCTTGCCGCCCATTTCAACTCGCCATGCCAGCGCGGGAAATGCGCCATGGATCACGCGGACCGCGTACAGCGTAATGTCGCCGATGTGCCCCACAAGAACAGGCATCGATCCCGCCGCAACATTGTGCGGCTGTAGCTGATAGCTTCCTCCCTCGCCCGGCTCCACTAACTCGCTCAGATAACGCCACGCCCCGTGTGGATCGCCGAACAGGTCATGCACAAACTCCGTGGTCGAAGGCATGAACTCGTTTCTAGGAGGCCCGAACACCGGCAGCGGCCGTGTGCGGTCTTCAAACCAGGAGGAAAAAATCAATGCCGGAAAATCGCCACTGTGATCGATATGAAAATGGCTGAATAGAAAAACATCCACCTGCGACATCTGCGCTCCGCTCTCCCCGAAGCGAAGAGCGCTTCCTCCCCCAGCATCAACCATCACGCGCGCACGACCGTGGTCCCATATCAGGTAACTCGTGGATGCGCGCTTATCCTGCAACTCAGGCCCGCCCGAGCCGAGCACCTGCACCGCCAGCCCTGCCGATCCGCACGATTGCGCCGCCACAGGCGAAGCTTTCCCCAGAGTTATAAGGCACGCAAAAACAAGCAGAGCCTTTGCGGATTGTGCCAACGAGTACATATCGATGAACCGTTAGTTTCCGAACTGCCGCAGATGATGATCGACGTGCTTCCAGCTCAGCGCATTCCATTCATCATTCGTCAGCGGCCCAAACAAGAAATGCGCCGGCCCCGCACCGCGCGGTGCGGCCGCCAGTTGCTCTGCCCGCTCCACCACCCGCCGCCGATCGCTTTCGAAATCCCCAGGCACCGTCTCCAGCAACTCCCGCGGGGCCTTCGCCCCCTTCGGCATCGGGATCACATGAATCGCCAGTTGTTTCATCGGAAAATGCCGCAGCATGCCGGGCCCTGCTGACGGTATCTGCAATCCACCCAGCCCTTCGTTCAGCGCATCCGCCAGGTGACACATCATCCGCGGCGCATCGAAGCTCCCCCACCGCGCTTTCGACTCGGGCGTCAGTCGCGCCAGCCGCTGGACCAACTCCTGCCGTACCGATTCGTTCCGTAACGTCGGCATGTCGTACCCCCTTCGAACTACCGCCCCATTCTCCCAATTCCCTGCACCGTCGTCCAGAACCTCTCCGGAACCAGGGGGGCAGGAACCGCTGAATCAGCACAGCAGAACGAAATGGGGCAGTCGCAGCCGGCAACAAAAGGCCTGCCTCCGCAGCATCCTCTCGGTACACTCTCTTGTTTTTTGAAAAGGATTGGCGCGAAGCGCCCCCAGCCCAGCTAACCCACGCCTACCGCACGAGGTGCAGAATCACCTGGTTCGTCGCCAAAGCCGCAACATACGCAAGCACGCTCATATAGACAAACTGCAGGGCCGGCCACCGCCAGCTGTTCGTCTCCCGCCGCACGATCGCAATCGTCGAGGTGCACTGCAGCGCGAATGCAAAGAACACAACCAGCGCCATTGCGCCGCCCAGCGTGAGGTCATGCCGCAGCGCCGCCTGCAAACCCAGCGACTGCGTCGCCGGATCGGCCCCGTACAGCGTGCCCAGCGTGCCCACAATCACCTCACGCGCCATCACCGACGTCAGCAGCCCGATGCCAATCTTCCAGTTGAACCCCAGTGGCTTAATCACCGGCTCGATCAGTTGCCCCAGCCGTCCAATCAGGCTCTGCGCCAGGTCCGCATGGAACGGAATGTGGCTCAGTATCCAGAGCACAATCGTCACGGCCAGAATCACCGTGCCCGCCTGGCGCAGAAACACCCTGCCGCGATCCATCAACCGCAAACTCAGCGAGCGTACCGTAGGCAGCCGATACTGCGGCAGCTCCAGAATGAACGGCGCCGACGACGCTTTCAAAATCGACGACTTCAGCAACCACGCCGTCGCCAGCGCCGCCACAAAGCCCAGTACGTACAGCGAGAGCATCACTGCCGCCCGCAGCCCGAACAAATCCCCCAGTATCGGCTTGTTCGGTATGAACGCCGCGATCATCAGCATGTAAATCGGCAGGCGCGCCGAGCAGGTCATAAACGGCGCCACCAGGATCGTCGCAAACCGGTCCCGCTTATTCTCGATCGTCCGTGTCGCCATAATCGCCGGCACCGCGCACGCATACGCAGACAGCAGCGGAATGAACGCCTTCCCGTTCAGCCCAATCGACCGCATCACCCGATCCGCAATCAGAGCCGCCCGCGCCAGATAGCCAGAGTCCTCCAGCACACCAATAAACAGAAAAAGTAACAGTATCTGTGGCAAAAACACCAGCACCGACGCCACGCCTCGCCACACACCATCGATCAGCAACGACTCGAGCCAATTCGAGCCCATCATCAACCCGATCCGCTTGCCCACGCCATTCAGCAGATCGCCGAACCCGTCGCTCAGCGGCTGCCCGATCGAGAACACCACCTGAAACACCGCAAACACCACCACCAGAAAAACCAGCGGTCCCCAGATCCGATGCAGCAGCACGCCGTCGATCCGCTTCGTCCACTCGCTCGAAATCGGCGCCTTGTATTTCGTGCGCAAGCTGATGCCTGTCGCCCATTGCCGGTACGAACGCGGATTCCCCATCACCGGCAGCTCAATGCGCCCCAGTGCCGGCTTCTCCGAAGGCGTCCCAAGCGAGCCGTTTTGCTGCGGCAGCGGCTCCGCCTTGCGATTCAGAAAATGTGTGATGGAATCAAGCCCCGCGCCTCGCGCAGCGCTGATCTTCGCCACCGGCACGCCCAGCTCCTGAGCCAGCGCCAGCGTGTCCACAACCCCGCCTCGCGCCTCCATCAGGTCGCTCATGTTCAGCAGCACCAGCGTCGGCAGTCCGAGGCTCAGCACCGGAGCCGCCAGCATCAGTTGCCGCCTTAGCTGCAGCGAGTCCAGAACCAGCAGGATCGCATCCGGTGCCGGCGTTCCCGGCATCTCGCCGCGCAGCACCTCGATCGCAACACGAGCGTCTTCGGAATACGTATCGAGCCCGTAGATTCCCGGCAGATCGATCAGCGTCAGATCGCTGCGGCCGATCCCATTCAGCCGCCCCACCCGCTGCTCCACCGTCACACCCGGATAATTCGCGACCTTCTGCCGCAGCCCCGTCAGCCGATTAAACAGCGTCGACTTCCCCGAATTCGGCGGCCCCACCAGCGCCACCGTACGAATCCGTCCCGCCACCCGCGGTTCAATCGGGACTTCAATCGTCGCCGTGCTGCAGCAATCACTCATTGCTTATCTCGTATCAGGCTTCTCGTATTCGCGAACCCGAATCGCCTGCGCCGTGTCGCGCCTCAGTGCCACTTCGAACCCGTCAATCGAATACACCGTCGGATCCCCCGCCGGCGCCCGCCGCACCACCACCACCCGCGCCTCCGGAACAAACCCCATATGCATCAGGTGATGCTGGATTTCCCGAGGCAGCTCCAGTGACTCCACTACGCCGGTCGTCCCAATGGGCAATTCGCTCAGAAGACTCAACTTCCATGCTCCGGACAGGTCAAACTCGTCCGCTGCTTCGGCCCCAAAATCCGATAATAGCGCAATTGCGACCATTTTACTCCTATATTGCCAGGCACTCGCAGAATACGGTCGCAATTCACGTCGTCGCGGTGACCCACATCACACTGTCGGACCCCTGAATCGAACCGGTGCCCTTCCGGGAACCTGTCCCGGATCGGGTGCCAGTCCCGTCCCACCTGTTCCTGTACTATCAGGACAGAATCACTTGTTGTGCGATTGTTTTGTATTACTTCTGCCCTGGAGCTGCAACAGATTTACGGAGCTGGCGTGGCTGGGCCGCCATCAAGAGCCCTGATCAGGAGCTCGATGTGAAATCGACCCTCCAGTACGATGGATGAGAACCTCATTGGATCAAACCTCGGCAGCACCTGGGCCGCGAAGCTGCCTCATAAGGTCCAGTTCAGGCAGCAGGTCTCGTGGATTCCCGCCTACCACAATCCCTACGCCTACTCCGCCGGCGAATCGGACTCGCTCACTCTGCCATTCTTCAAAAAACTGGCTTTCTCTCTCGGCTTCAACGACAGCTACCACGAAACGCAATTTCTTTCGAACTCGTAGCCGGCCGCGCCAACGCGCTGAAGTCGAAGTACTGAGCTTCGCCCCGAATAATCACTGCGGCGACGCCCCCGGCGCCGCTCCAACCCCGCCGTTTGCAGGCACCGAGAAATCCAGTGGCGCCTGAATCAGCTTCGTCACATCCGCCGGCATCGGCGATCCCGCATTCTTCACCAGCAACGACACCTGCCACATCTGCGTCTGGTTCAGAACCTTGTCGAACGACGGCATCCCGCTCAACCGAATCCCATTCGCGACCTTCCAGTACGTCTCACCCACCGGATCGTCGCTCACGCCCACCACACCATCGCCATGCGGAGCCCAAAGCTGCGGCGCGCGCGGATACATGTGCCCCGCAAACCCCGATGGCCGCCCGTACAATCCATGGCACGAGGCGCACTGCTCGCGATAAATCTGCGCACCTGCAGTCAGATTCGTAACGCTCGCCTCAATCGGCGCGCTGGCCGGCATTTCCTTGTCGATGCGGGCATGTAGCGGTATCTTCACAATCTGCCTCTCCAGAAGAAACGGCAGATCGGCGACCGCCACCGGCGGATGCCCCATATGGAAATAGATCGTCACCCAAACCGGAATAATCAGGAACCCGAGTATCAGACCCACCAGAAATCTCATGCGTCCCCCATCGATCACGAAAATATCAACCGCCCCTCACGGCATCGTTGCATGCCGATGAAGATTCCGCAATCCAGGCGGCGCCTCCGGTCCTGCACGACACCGTACCTGTACCCTGTAACCTGTTCCCTGTACCCTGCTTCCCCGCTGATGATTTAATACAAAGCAGGTAAAACTCTTCTCTTTTTCTTTATGTAGTGGAGGCACTCAGGTTGATGCATTTCCGCAGTCGTTCCAGGTACGCCCCGGTTCCCTTTGGCATGTTTCCCCTTGCCGTGGTTTCCCTTTTCGCATTCCTTCTTCTTGCTCCCTCTCTTCTCCGCGGACAGGATGCCCAGCAGGCGCCGCCGGGAACCGCCGAGTCACAATCCGAGCAGCCCCAGCAACAATCCACTCCGGAGCAGCGCACCGAAGTCCTCCGCGAGGCCCAGGCGCGCGTCAATGCCCGCCGCAAAATCCGCATCCAGCAGATCATCCAGGACACCTACAGCCACAAATTCGAGCTGGATTTCGGCGGCGGCTCCCTGCGCTTCACCCCGGGCGATTCTCTTCAGCGCATGAACGAGGCCGGCTGGAACGTCGACCTCACCGACTACCTCTTCGGCGACCTCGGCATCGTCGCCGATTTCCGTGGCTACTACGGCAGCGCCTACACCGGCACGCACGTCGACAATGGGATTGCCCAGGCCTATAACCCCAGCATCAGCCAGTACACCTTCCTGGCAGGCCCCCGCTACCGCTTCTTCAAGGGCCAGCACTGGGGCTGGACCGCTCAGGCTCTCGCCGGCGCAGGCCACGGCAACTTCGGCACCGGCACCAACGGCCTGCCCCCGCAACTCGTCGGCCTCTACACCGACTCCACCGTCCTCAACTTCGCCGGCGGCGTCTCCGCAGACTACAACCTCGGCCCAGGCCTCGCCATTCGCCTCACCGCCAACGAACTCATCACCAACTACGGCAGCAGTTTCCAGGAGAACCTCGGTGGCAACTTAGGAGTTGTCTACCGCTTCGGCCGCAAATAGCCGATCTGGTGGCCCATTCAAGTGCGCATGCTATTCGCGCTCTGGAGTCGGGCCCATTCTCTGCCCAATCCCCGATCCCTCATCCCTTACAATGTGCATGACCTCCGTTCGCCGATAAACCCGCGAGCTCCATGCCCAGCCTTCTGCCCCTTCTCGCGCCCTTGCCACGCCTGCTCTCTTCAATGGCACAGACCCTGTGCCTCTTCTTCGTCAAAAACGATCTCCGCCACTACCTCCGCACCCACTACGGCGACCACACCTTCCAGAATCTCTACCACTGGCAGCTTTTCTCCTTTGACACGCTGCTCCTCACCCCCTATTTCCTGGTGATGATCGTCCTCTCCCTCTACGGCCTGCACCGCTACACCCTGGTCTGGCTCTATTACCACAACCGCAAAAACGCCACCCACGAGCCGGCCTCACGCTTCGAGCATTTGCCGCGCGTCACCATCCAGCTCCCCATCTTCAACGAGCAGTTCGTCATCGATCGCCTCATTGAAGCCGTCTGCCGCATCGACTACCCTCGCGACCTCCTCGAAATTCAGGTCCTCGACGACTCCACCGACGAAACCCAGCAGGTAGCCCAGCTCATCGTCGATCGCTACCGCGCCCTCGGCTATCCCATCGTTTACCTGCACCGCACCAATCGTCACGGATTCAAAGCCGGCGCCCTCGACGAAGGCCTTAAAACCGCCTCCGGTGAATTCGTCGCCATTTTCGACGCCGACTTCGTCCCTCCTCAGGACTGGCTCATGCGCGTCATCGACCACTTTGCCGAGCCCGACATCGGCATGGTGCAGACCCGCTGGACCCATCTCAATCGCGACTACAGTTTCCTCACCCAGGTCGAGGCCATCCTGCTCGACGGCCACTTCGTCCTCGAACACGGCGCCCGCTCCCGCTCCCATGTCTTCTTCAACTTCAACGGAACCGCCGGTATGTGGCGCCGCTCCGCCATCGACCAGGCCGGAGGCTGGCAGCACGACACCCTCACCGAAGACACCGACCTCAGCTACCGCGCTCAGATCGTCGGCTGGAAATTCAAATACCTCCAGGATGTCGAGTGCCCCGCCGAGCTCCCCATCGAAATGACCGCCTTCAAAACCCAGCAGCAGCGCTGGGCCAAAGGCCTCATCCAGACCTCCAAAAAAATCCTTCCCCGCGTCTTCCGCAGCGATGCCCCGCTCCGCACCAAAATCGAAGCCTGGTATCATCTCACCGCCAACATCAGCTATCCGCTCATGGTCGTGCTCTCCGTCCTCCTCATGCCCGCCATGATCATCCGCTTCTATCAGGGCTGGTGGGAGATGCTCTACATCGACTTCCCTCTCTTCCTCGCCTCGACATTTTCCATCTCGTCCTTCTACCTCGTCTCCCAGAAAGAACTCTACCCGCGCCACTGGTACCGAACCTTCCTCTATCTCCCGTTTCTCATGTCGCTCGGCATCGGGCTCACCATCACCAACACCATTGCCGTCATGGAGGCCATTTTCGGCGTCAAGAGCGCTTTCAAGCGCACGCCCAAATACCGCGTTCAAAAACGCGGCGAACGAGCCAACGCCTCGAAATACCGCAAGCGCCTCGGCATCATCCCATTTCTTGAGCTGTTAGTCGGCAGTTATTTCGCCCTGTGCATCTGGTACGCCGTCGCCAATGAAAACTACTTCACGATTCCCTTCCTGGTCCTCTTCGTTGTCGGCTATTGGTACACCGGGCTTCTATCACTCCTGCAGGGCCGCTTCGAGCGCTGGCGCACCGGCGCCAATTTAGACGACACCAGCCCCAAACCCTTCCCCGTCGGCGTGTAGGGGAAATCCCAGGCAGCCTCGACACCCTTACCGAATCAAGTGAATCGGAATGCTCAAACTCAGCTTTTTCCAGATCCTGTCTCCGGTGTAGACGGGCAGATTCATCGTGATTCCGAGCGCCAGACAGGCTCGATCTCCAAGGGACAGGCCCAGAGGTCGCGTCTGATCCACGAGGGTGCCGCTCAGACGACCTTGCTCTTCGTCAAAGGGATAAGCTCGGTCCACAATGGACAGCGCGCTCTCCCACGCTTCCCGTGGAGGAGTGCCCAGCTTCACCAGTCTGGCCTGGGCTTCAGCAATGTTGACAACGCTGGCGATACCCTCCGGAAAACCTGGCGCAGTGAGAACTGCGAATCCCGGCTCCTGCAGCGCAATGGCGAGAATGGCTGAGGCATCCAGAACGCATTTATTCACGCGCCGCTTCTTTCCTCCGCTCGGCGATCAGTTCATCCACGGCGTGGGTGCCCGGCTTGATATAACGCCGCAACGCCTCCTGCGCTTCCTTGATCCGCTGTCGCCGAGTGGTCAGGCGATATCCGTTCTTCTGGCGCTCCAGCAGGATCTCTCCGCCCGCTTCCAACCCCAGCTCTTTGCGAACATGGGCCGGAATCACGACTCTGCCATTTTCACTCAGACGTAACCGAATCTGCTGTTCTGCCATTTTGTGTCTCCTGTGTCATTCTAGCTCCTTTTGACAGAGGCCTGCCAACCAGGCTCTTCCGTTAAACTCCTCCCAATGAAATTCTCGCGTCTCCTGCTCCTCCTTCTCACTCTCCCAACCATCCTTCCAGCGCTCGACCGCCAACCCACCGCCGACTACCACGCCCGCCGCACCCACCTCAGCGCCACCCTCAACACAGGCGTCGCGATTCTCTTCGCCGCCGAAGAGCCCCTCACCGACTTCACCCCCTACCGCCAGGATTCGGACTTCTACTACCTCACCGGCTGGAACGAGCCCGGCGCCGCCCTGCTCATCGAGGCCCCCGCCGAAGCCGACGATCTGCACCCCGCCCGCACCTACCGCGAAATTCTCTTCCTCCCCACCCGCAACCTCCGCAACGAACGCTACACTGGAGCCAAGCTCGACGCCGCATCCCCCGACGCGCCCCACATCACCGGCGTCGATGAAGTCCAGCCCATGACTGAGCTCCCCGCCATCCTGGGCACCCTGCTCAAATCCGACCGCTACCTCGAACGCAACCTGTGGAGCCAGCCCGACAACGACCAGGCCCGCGCCCTCATCTCCTGGACCGCCACCACCCTCGGCATGGACACCACCCCGTCCCTCCAGGACGTGCGCTCTCTCACTCAGGATCTCCGCGCCATCAAGGACCCCGGCGAACTCGCTCTCCTCCACAAAGCCGGCGACGCCTCCATCAAAGCGCAGCTCGCCATGATCGCCGCCATCCATCCCGGCATAACCGAGCGCGCCGCCGCCGGCATCATCGTCGAAACCCTCATGGCCAACGGCTGCGAGCGCCCCTCCTACGCCCCGATCGTTGGATCAGGCCCGAACTCGACCATCCTCCACTACTCCGAAAACAGCCGCACCATGCAGGCCGGCGAAGTTCTCCTCGTCGACGCCGCCGGCGAATATTCCATGTACGCCTCTGACATCACACGCACCATGCCCGTCAACGGCCACTTCACCGCGCGCCAGCGCGAAGTCTACAACGTCGTCTACGGAGCCCAGCGCGCCGCCATGGAAGCCTTCGTTCCCGGCAAGTCGCGCATCAACGACCCCTACCATCGCTATCCCGATTCCCTCGACACCATCGCCTTCAACTACATGAACGCCCACGGCAAAGATCTCCACGGCGAGCCACTCGGCAAATACTTCATCCACGGCATCGGCCATTCCGTCGGCATCGATGTGCACGACCCCTTCGACCCCGCAAAGCCCATCGAGAAGGGCATGGTTTTTACCATCGAGCCCGGCATTTACATTCCCGAAGAAAAACTTGGCGTCCGCATCGAAGATGACTACTACGCCAAACCCGATGGCACGCTCGAATGCCTGACCTGCGCCCTCCCCAAAACCGCCGAAGCCATCGAAGAACTGATGCACAAGTCACAATGACCAGCACAAATCCGGGTCCCCCCCTGCTTTGGGATGTGGGAATCGCGCGAAGCGCGACCTTTTTTGCTAACCGCGGTTTCGCCAAGCGTTCTTCGGCGCCCTTTATACTCACCCCATCATGAAATCTCCTCTTCCGCTGCGGCTCTTTTCCGTCCTGCTCCTCCTGCCTCTGCTCGCCGTCCCCTCCTCTCACGCATGGGGCAACAAGGGCCACACCATGATCAATCGCCTGGCCGCCGAATCGCTCCCAGCCGACATGCCTGCCTTTATCCGGACCCCCGAAGCCATCAACGAAATCGCCTACCTCGGCCCTGAGCCCGACCGCTGGCGTTCCCGCGCCGAGCCTGAACTCAACGCCGCCCAGGCCCCTGACCACTTCATCGACATCGAGTACGCCGACCTCATCGGAACCCTGCCCCGCCAGCGCTACCAGTACATTGCCGCCCTCTACGCTTACATCGCCGCGCATCCCGACCGCGCCGCCGACCTTCGCCCCGAGCGCGTCGGTTTCCAGCCGTACATCACCAGCGAAGTATGGGAGCGCCTCAAGTCCGCCATGCGCGACTACCGCACCCTCTCCGCCGCCCATCAGGACACCAAACCCGTCGAAGCCGCCATCCTCTTCTATGCCGGATGGCTCGGCCACTACGTCGGAGACGGCTCGCAGCCTCTCCACGTCACCATCAACTACAACGGCTGGGTCGAAAAGGAAAATCCCAACGGCTACACCACCGACCGCACCATCCACAGCCAGTTTGAAAGCACCTTCGTCGATGCGAATATCAACACCACCGACGTCCAGCCGCTTCTCACGCCCCTGCACCCCATCAGCGACGAGTGGGACGACTACCTCGCCTACCTCCGCCACACCGGCTCCCTCGCCGAACGCGTCTACCAGCTCGACAAGCAGCACGGCTTCGACGGAACAGGCACTCCCGAATCCAGACAATTCACTGCCGAACGACTGGCCGCTGGAGCGTCGATGCTCCGCGACCTCTACGTAGCCGCTTGGGTCAAGAGCGCCGAGCCCGTTCCCGAATGGCACGATCCGCACGAAAACTCCGCACCGAAAACTTCAGGCGCAGCGGAATTGCCGCCCGGGGTGACATTCCAGAAGCAGGCGGTTGTCGGCCCTCCGCCAATCGCAAACACCTTCGTCGAATCTCAGAAACCTTTCGACGCCCAGATCTTTCGCAAGCCGTTCCCCGATGGATTCGAACATCCAATTCTGCGCTACGCACCCGACCCGGAGTATTCCAAGAAGGCTAGAAAGAACAAGATCACCGGCAAAGTCGTTGTGCGAATGACAGTCGAAACGAATGGTTCGGTCGAAGACGTCCATGTCGTAAGCAGCGACAGCAAGGACCTCGTCGATGGAGCACTAAATGCCGTTCGAAAATACAAATTCAGTCCCGCGATGTATCAAGGCCACCCAGTTGCGGCCGAGATCAATGTCGAAGTGAACTTCCAGCTGAACTGACGCAGTGTTGCCCGTCACCCGGACATCAGCGGCACCAGCAACCTCAATAACCCCGCTAGCTGAGCCTCCACCGCCCAGTCGCCATCACCTCTTCATATCCGCTCTTTAGCTAACCGCTTGTTAGCTGCTCTCCCATCAGCGGCACCGCCCGCCGCAACAATCCCGCCAGCTGAGCCTCCACCGCCCGCCCGGTCGCCATCACCTCTTCATGACTCAGCGGCTCCTTCTGGATCCCCGCGGCCATGTTCGTCACGCAGCTGACCCCCAACACCTCCATCCCCATGTGCCGCGCCACGATAGTCTCCTGCACGGTCGACATGCCGACCAGATCCGCGCCCAAAGTCCGAAACGCACGAATCTCCGCCGGTGTCTCAAAACTGGGCCCCAGCACGCTCAGATACACGCCCTCGTCCAAACGAAACTCCATCTCCTTCGCAGCGTCATGCGCCAACAACCGCAGCCGCTCCGAGTACGCCTCGCTCATATCAAAAAAGCGCGGCCCAAACCGCTCGTCATTCGGACCCGCCACCGGATTCCGCCCCGACAAATTGATGTGATCCGAGATCAGCACCAGCTGCCCCTGCTTTAGCCCTTCGTTAATCCCGCCCGCCGCGTTCGTCAGCACCAGCGTCTTCACGCCCATCCGCCCCAGCACCCGCACCGGAAACGTCACTTCCTCTGAGCTGTATCCCTCATACGCATGCACCCGCCCCTGCATCACCGCCACCGGCACACCGCTGACCATGCCGATCACCAGCTTCCCGCTGTGCCCCGGCACCGTCGACTGCGGAAAATGCGGAATCAGCGCAAAGGCAATCGCCCTCGCACCCTCAAGCTGCTCCGCAAACGCCCCCAGCCCCGACCCCAGCACAATGGCAATCCGCGGCCGCAACTCCGTCCGCGCATTCACAAACTGCGCCGCCGCCGTTGCCTTGTCAAAGATTGTGCCAGCCATAGTTACTTAATCAGAATCCCCACAATCGACGCCGACATCAGATTCGCCATCGTCCCCGCCAGCATCGCTCTGAAGCCCAGTTTCGCCAACTCGTTTCTCCGATTCGGCGCCAGCGCCCCAATCCCGCCAATCTGAATCCCAATCGAGCTCAGGTTCGCGAACCCGCACAGTGCGAACGTCGCTATCGTCACCGACTGCGCCGCCAAAGCGCCGCTTTTCGCCAGGCCTCCCAGATACGTGTACGCCACCAGTTCGTTCAGCACCATCCGCGTCCCCAGCAGATTGCCCACCGTCGGCGCATCATGCCACGGAATCCCAATCAGCCAGGCAACCGGCGCGAAGAAAAATCCCAGAATCGCATCGAGCGAATGCGGAAACGGAATATGGTGCCACCCCAGCCAGTTATGCAACCCGCCAAGAATCCCGTCCAGCAGCGCGATCAGCGCCAGAAACGAAATCAGCATGATCCCCACGTTGAACGCCAGCCGCCCGCCGTCAATCGTCCCCCGCGCAATCGACCCGATCAGATTCTCGTCCTTATGCTCTGCGTCCTCCGGAATGTGAACCACGCCCTCGGTCGCCGGCTTCTCCGTCTCCGGCACCAGCATCTTTGAAATCAAAATCGTTCCCGGCGCCGTCATAATCACCGCCGCCAGCAGGCTGCTCGCCGAAATTCCATACAGAATGTACGCCGCCATAATTCCGCCCGACACATGCGCCATGCCGCTCGTCATAATCGTCATCAGTTCCGAGCGCGTCGCCCCGGGGAGAAACGGCCGAATCGTCAGCGGAGCCTCAGTCTGCCCCATAAAAATGCTCGCCGCCACGTTCAGGCTCTCCGCTCCCGACACCTTCAGCGTCCACTGCATCGCCTTGGCGAAGCCGCGAATCACCAGCTGCATCACCCCCAGGTAGTACAGCACCGCAAAGAACGCCGAGATAAAAATGATCGTTGGCAGCACTTGAAATGCAAAAAAGTTCGTCCCAAACGCCGCGCCGATCTTCGAGTGCTGCGCGCCCAGGTCTCCAAACACAAAACTCGATCCATTGAAGGCGAACGCAAGCAGCTTGTTCACCGTGTCGCCCGCAGCATGCATCACTCGCTGCCCCACAGATGATTTCAGCACCAGAAACGCGAACGCAATCTGCAGCCCCAGCCCCCACACCACGGTGCGCCAGCGGATCGCCCTGCGGTTCATCGAGAAGATCCATGCCAGCAGCAGCATGGTCAGCAGTCCCAGCACCCCCGTGAATCGAGCCAAATCGTTCTCCTCAGGTTTTCCTGAATCCTAACTGCGGCGCTGCCGTTTCAGAAAAGAATTCTTATTGCCCACCGAAATAATCTCCCGAATCAGCCGCGGCGCAGCCGTCGGCGCATCTCCGATCGTCAGCGCCTTCCCCAGCAACTGTTCCGGCTCCGCAAATCGAGCCTCGTCCTCGGTGAACAAAGTCGCCAGCGGCTGCCCCGCCTCGATCTTCGCCCCCAGCTTCACATGCATCTCCAGCCCCGCATTGGCTTCCACCGGTTCCCCGGCACGCTCCCGCCCCGCACCCAGCCGCTGCACAGCCCACCCTACTTTCGTGCAGTCCGCCGCAACAAAATATCCGCTCCGCATCGCACGAAATTCCCGCCGATACTTCGGTCGATGAAATTCCATCCCCGCATCCAGCGCCTTCACATCGCCGCCCTGCGCGGCCACCATCTCGCGAAAAATCTCGAGCGCCGACCCATCCGACAGCTTTTCCTCCGCAGCGCTGCGCCCCGCTTCCGCACTCCTCGCCTTGCCGCCGAGATAGATCATCCACCCCGCCAGAATCAGTGAAACCTCCCGCAAATCCTCGCTCAGCGGATCGCGCCCGCCCCGCAGCAATTCCATCGACTCCACAATCTCCACCCAGTTCCCCGCGAAACGCCCCAGCGGCTGGCTCATATCCGTCAGCACCGCCACCGTCCTCGTTCCCGCGCGCTCCCCCGTCTCCACCATCAGAGCCGCCAGATACTGCGCATCCTCCTCATCCCGCAGAAACGCCCCCGACCCCGTCTTCACATCGATCACCAGCGCATCCAGCCCGGCCGCCAGTTTCTTGCTCATAATCGAGGCGCAAATCAGGTAAGGATTCTCAACCGTCGCCGTGCGATCGCGCAGACTGTACAGTTTCCGGTCAGCCGGAACCAGGTCCTTCGTCTGCCCCACGATCGAAACCCCGCACTGCTCCACGACCTTCCGCATCTCCGCAAGTGACAGATCCGTCCGATACCCAGGAATCGACTCCAGCTTATCCAGCGTCCCCCCCGTATGTCCCAGTGCACGCCCGCTGATCATCGGATCGGCCAGCCCCGCCGCCGCCGCAATTGGCGCGACCAAAAACGACGTCTTGTCCCCCACTCCGCCGGTCGAGTGCTTATCGACCGTCTTCCTTCCCAGCCCGGCGTGATCCAGCACCTCGCCGGAAAACCGCATCGCCGTCGTCAGCGTGTCCAGTTCCCCCAGCGACAGCCCGCGCAGAAATACCGCCATCAGCCACGCCGACAGCTGCTCCTCAGGAATCGTCTCGCGCGACGCGCCTTCCACCAGAAAGCGAATCTCGTCGCCGTTCAGCTCCTCGCCGTCCCGCTTCTTCCGGATCAGATCGACCGCATGCAGCGTCCCGCTCATCGCCGCCCATCCTCCGGCTCGAAGCGAAAGCTCCACGGAAAAATCTCGCGGAACGGCCGCGTCTCCGGTCCGCTTTCGCCAGGGAAACAAACCACCGCGTCCGCCGTCACAAATTCGCTCATCACCTGCCGGCAAGCCCCACACGGCGGACTCGCCGCGCCATTCCGATTCGCCACCGCGATCGCACGAATCTTCTGCCCCGCCCCGCGTTCGCTGATGGCTCGAAACAGAGCATTCCGCTCCGCGCAACTCGTCAGTCCATACGAAACGTTCTCGACGTTGCAGCCAGTCACCACCGCTCCATCCTCAAACAGCAGCGCCGCCCCCACGTAAAACTTCGAATAAGGAGCATACGCATGCGCAGCAGCATCGAGCGCCGCCTGCCGCAACCGGTCCAGTGTCGCCTCATCGATGTCGGACATGCGTCTCTGAGGCTAGCTGGTTCCGCCGTGCCCGGCAACCAACCCTCAAGTTCCTTTCCCTCTTTCCGATAAACCTTTCGTGGACGACCTTACTCGCGAATTCCTTCTCGAAAGCCAGGAAGGCCTGGACCGCATGGAGCGGTGCCTGACCGACCTGGAAACACGCCCCGGCGATACGGAGTTGCTGGCGGATATTTTCCGCTCCGTGCATACCATCAAAGGCACGACCGGCTTCCTCGGCTTCAGCCGCCTCGAAGCTCTCTCGCACGCCGGAGAAAACCTCCTCGGCCTCCTGCGCGAGGGTAAGCTCGAGGCCAATCCCGAGATCGTCAGCGGTCTCCTGTCCCTCATGGATATCCTGCGCGGCGTCCTTCACTCCATCGAAACCATCGGCGCCGAGGGCGAAAACCGGCAGCAGGACGGCGCCATCATCGCGCGTCTCGAAAAATTGCAGCTTGGCGATGCTTCGATTGCCGTGGCCGAGCCCGAACTGGCCGCCGTCGCCGCGCCCACTCGAACCGGCAGGCCTCGCAAGCCGCGCGCTCTACGCAGGCGCGGCTACATCCAAAGTGCGCCTCCCCCGGCTGAATCCGGCGAGGCAGGGCCGCCCAGGGAATTTGAAGAAGCGCCACGGAACACGGAACCTCAACCCGTTCCCGTTGTTCCGGCACCTGCTTCGCTTCCTGCGCGGCCCGAGAATGAATCCCCCGCGTCCCCGGCGCCCGAAACCCAGGCCGCCACCACATCCGGCACAGCCGACTCCACGCTGCGCGTCGACGTCGAACTGCTCAACCGCATGATGAATCTGGTCGGCGAACTGGTGCTCACCCGCAACCAGATCCTCCAGGCCACCAGCACCGATGCCAGCTTTTCTCTGCTCGGCCGCCGCCTCGATATGGTCACCGCCGATCTGCGCGAGTCCGTGATGAAGGCGCGCATGCAGCCGGTCAGCCACGTCTTCTCCCGTTTCCCGCGCCTCGTCCGCGATCTTGCCCTCGGCCTCGACAAGCGCGTCCGCCTCGAAATGGAGGGCCAGGAAACCGAACTCGACAAGAGCCTCCTCGAGGCCATCCGCGATCCCCTCACCCACTCCATCCGCAACGCCATCGATCACGGCATCGAGATGCCCGCCGCCCGCATTGCGGCTGGCAAATCCGCCGAAGGACTGGTCCGCCTGCGCGCCTGTCACGAAGGCAGTCACGTCATCGTCGAGGTGCACGACGACGGCGCCGGAATGAGCATCGAGAAGATTCGCGCCAAAGCCGTCGAGCGCCAGCTGGTGCCACCCCAACGCGCCGAACTGATGAATGAGCGCGAGATCCTGCAGCTCATCTTCCTGCCCGGCTTCTCCACCGCCGAAACCGTCACCAGCGTCTCCGGACGCGGCGTGGGCATGGATGTCGTGCGCACCAATGTCGAGAAAATCGGCGGCAAAGTCGAAGTCGACAGCCGCGCCGGCAAAGGAACCGTCCTCCGCCTCCGCATCCCCCTCACCCTCGCCATTATTCCCGCGCTCATCGTTCGCAGCCGCGGACAGAATTTCGCCGTGCCCCAGGCCTCGCTCACCGAGCTGGTGCACCTCAGCACTGGCGAAACCGACAGCCGCATCGAACGGCTCGAAAACGCCGCCCTCTATCGTCTGCGCGGCCACCTTCTGCCCCTCGTTTTCCTCGACCGCCTCCTCCAGCAGTCCCCGCGCCAGCGCAGCGCGCCCTGCGACATCGCAATCCTCAACGCCGACGGCCGCCGCCTGGGCCTGGTCGTGGACGGCCTCGCCGACCCCGAAGAAATCGTCGTTAAGCCCCTCGCCGCCGTCCTGCGCGAGATCGGCTTCTATGCCGGAGCCACCATTCTCGGCAATGGCGGAATGGCCCTCATCCTCAACCCCGGCGCTATCGCCCAGCACGCCAACGTCATTCCCACCACGGAAGCCGTCGATGACTCGGTCGACACCAACCGCGCCGGCCAGCATGACTTTCTCCTCGTCGAAACCGGCCGCCGCCGCGCGGCTCTGCCTCTTGAAACTGTCGTCCGCATCGAACGGATTCCGCGCTCCCGCATCGAGCGCGCCGGATCGCGCCCCGTCCTGCGCTTCGACGGCAAGCTGCTGCCCCTCGACGATGCTGCCTCCGAACTCCTTGACGCCGGCGACGATCCCGAAGCCCAAACGACCGTCGTGGTTTGCCGCGACGGCAACCGTCAGGTCGGTATGACCGTCTCCCAGGTTCTCGACGTCGCAGGCGGACGCCAGCTCGAAGAAGCCGGGACCGGCGCCATCGCCGACGGCATCACCCTGCTCCACGAACGCGTCACCGCCATCGCCAGCCTCTCCGCCATTCCCGCCCTCGAATGCGCCGCCGATGGCTCGCCCATGGAATTCTCTCTGCCCGCGGAGGAACAACGATGAACGACAATCACGCGAATCCAACCCAGGAAGTCTGCTCGGTGCAGGTGGGCGATACCCTCTACGGCGTCCCCATTGCCCATGTGCTCGAAATCCTCGGCAAGCCGGCCACCCAGCCCGTTCCCCTCGCTCCTTACTTCGTCGGCGGCCTGGTGCACTATCGCGGAGAGGTCCTCACCGCTGTCTCCCTGCGCCGTCTGCTCGGCATGGAGCCGGCGAAAACTCCCGAAGATGTCCTCGTTTTCGAAAACCCCGACGGTCTCTTCGGCCTCTTCGTGGACTCGGTCGGCGAGGTCCTCCACGTCTCGGCTGCCGACCATGAGCCCAATCCGGCGACCCTTGAAAGCCGCCGTCAGGCACTTTTTGACGGCGCGTGGAAACTCAAAGACCGCCTCCTCGTCAGCCTTGAACCCGAGCGCCTGGACCCCATGCGCCTCGCCAGCGCCTTCCCGGCCTGAGTCTCCGGCGGAGCAGAAAGGACCTTCATGCGCGCCCTGGTCGTCGACGATTCACGCTTCATCCGGAACTATCTCCACTCCGTCTTTGCCGAGCGCGGCGTGGAATGCGTGGAAGCCGCCGACGGCCAGCAGGGCCTCAGCTGCCTGCGCAGCTCCGGCCCTTTTTCCGTCGCCCTCGTCGACTGGAATATGCCCGTCATGTCCGGCATCGAAATGCTGCAGGCCGCACGCGCCGATCCCGCTTTCAACGCCACCAAAATTGTCATGGTCACCACCGAAGCCGAAAATGACCACATCGAAGCGGCTCTCGAGGCTGGCGCCGATGAATACCTCGTCAAGCCTTTCGATGAAGCCGGCCTCTTCGACAAACTCCGCATGGCCGGAGTCGAGGAGCCATGAACCAGGCAAATCAGACCCGGACGAACGAGACCCACGCAAACGAATCACCCTCCCCCCGCAAAGTGCGCGTGCTCCTGGTCGATGACTCGGCCGTCATGCTCAGCCTGCTGCGCATGGTCCTCGAGCCACAGCGTTCCATCGAGATCGCCGGAACCGCCTCCAACGGCCAGGAGGCGCTGGCCGCCTTTGAAAATCTCCACCCCGATCTCGTCCTGCTCGACATCGAAATGCCCGGCATGAACGGCCTCGAAGCTCTCTCGAGCATCCGCCTCCGCAACCGCCGCACCCCCGTCATCATGTGCAGCACCCTCACCTCGCGCGGCGCCCGCATCACCATCGAAGCTCTCGCCCGCGGCGCTACCGACTACGTCTGCAAGCCCGGTGCCCAGCATGGCATCCGCGAGGGAGTCGAAACCCTCACCCGCGACCTGCTTCCGAAAATCCTCGCACTCTTTCCGGCCGAACCCCGTCCTGGCGCCGCATCCGCCGTTCCCGACCCGCGACCCGCCCTTCCCGCCTCATCCTCTCTGCCGCCCAGGCTCGTCGTCATCGGCGTCTCCACCGGAGGCCCTGCCGCTCTCGAAGCCCTGCTCCCGAAAATCCCCGCGGCCTTCCCTCTGCCCATTCTCATCGTGCAGCACATGCCGCGCCTCTTTACCGGGCTGCTTGCCGAACGCCTCAACGGCCTTTGCCCCCTCCGCGTCCGCGAAGCAGCCTCTGACACCCGCCCCGAAGCCGGCGTCATCGACATCGCCCGCGGCGACTTTCATCTCGAACTTACCCGCGATATGCGCCTGCGCCTAAATCAGAACGAACCTGAAAACTTCTGCCGCCCCTCCGTCGATGTTCTCTTTCGTTCCGCCGCGCTTGCGTGCTCTGGCCGTCTGCTGGGAATCATCCTCACCGGCATGGGTTCCGACGGTCTCGCCGGCTGCCGCGCCATCCGCTCCGCGGGCGGCGCCGTCCTTGCCCAGGACAGCGCCACCAGCGTCATCTGGGGCATGCCCGGCGCTGTCGTCCACGCGGGTCTCGCCAACAAAGTCCTCGCCCTCGAGGCCATCCCCGCCGAAATCCTGCGCTGCACCGCCCCCCCTGCCCCGCACGCGCCCCGCCCGGAGGCCATAGCCCTGTGAGCTCCTCCTCCATCGACTACGACTACCTGCGTTCCGTCGTCATGCGCAATTCCGGCAATCAGGTCGATCCCTCCCGCGACTATCTCTTCGAGTCGCGCCTCCAGCGCCTCCTCCGCGATCGCGGCCTCCAGTCCCTTGGCCAACTCGTCTCCGCGCTCCGCGCCGACGCCGGACCCGGTCTTCAGCGCTCCGTCGCCGAGGCCATGACCATCAACGAGACCAGCTTCTTTCGCGACACGCCGACTTTCGACCTCCTCCGCGAACAACTCCTGCCCGCCCTCATCGCCAGCCGCCGCGATACTCGCAGCCTCCGCTTCTGGTCCGCCGCCAGCTCCACCGGCCAGGAAGCCTATTCCATCGCCATGATGCTCCGCGAGCACTTCCCCCTCCTCGCCGGCTGGAAAATCGATATCCTCGGCACCGACCTCTCCGCTGAAATGGTCGAGCGCGCCAGCGCCGGCCGCTACCAGCGCATCGAAATCAATCGCGGCCTGCCCGCCCGCTTCCTGGTCAAATACCTCGTCCGCTCCGCCGACGAATGGGAAATTGCCCCCGACATCAAGCGCCTCTGCCGCTTTCAGCAGCGCAATCTTTGCCAGGCTCCCATCATGCCCGAATCCTTCGACGTCATTTTTCTGCGCAATGTCATGATCTATTTCCCTCAGGACACCCGGCGCCAGGTTTTGCTCACTATGCACCGCTCTCTCGCCCCCGATGGCGTCCTCTTCCTCGGCCTCAGCGAACAGCCCCGCATGGACTCCCACTGGCAGACCATGCTCACTCCAAAAACCGTCTGGTATAAACCCATCCGCTAAGACAGCTCGTAGCCAGGAGCCGGGAGCCAAGGGCTTGGAGCCAGGGGCTGGCGGTGACGAAGTGGAATACACGCGTCTCCTCTAGCAGAAGGGGCGGTAGCGGGGTGCTACAGGCTACCGGCTACCGGCTCCAGGCTCCCAGCTCCGGGCTCCGGGCTCCGGGCTCCGGGCTCCGGGCTCCGGGCTCGGCCAGGATTATCCTCACTACAGCGATGGCGGCCAGCAAATCCACCCCTCAACCAACCAACTCGGAATCCGCGTCTTCCGACCCCCTCGCCCTCTTTCATCCCGTCACCACCGACTGGTTCCGCTCCACCCTTGGCATACCTACCGCACCCCAACGCCTCGGCTGGCCCGCCATTGCTCGCGGCGAAAGCACCCTCATCCTCGCCCCCACCGGCACCGGCAAAACCCTCGCCGCGTTTCTCTGGTGCCTGAACTCGCTCATGTTTGATCACCCAGCGCCGCGCGAACCCGCTGCCGCCTCCAGAATCCCCGTCGCGCCAATCGTTGGAGCAGAGGCAAATCAACCCGGCTGCCGCGTCGTCTACATCAGCCCCCTCAAGGCCCTCGCCGTCGACGTCGAACGCAATCTCCGTGCCCCCCTCCTTGCCATCACCGCCCTCGCGAGCCACGCCGGCGTCGCCTTCCGCTCCCCCGAGATCGCCATCCGCACCGGCGACACGCC
>Ga0182018_10000926_pt1 | contig 36021 bp, 28 predicted proteins | sample 812P2MmetaG_FD_120490 | JGI IMG/M metagenome (GOLD analysis project Ga0182018, IMG submission 120490) | Permafrost microbial communities from Stordalen Mire, Sweden - 812P2M metaG | ecosystem: Environmental > Terrestrial > Soil > Wetlands > Permafrost | place: Sweden: Stordalen | collected...
CATCCATGCGGATAGGCTTCACTCACGTGAAGTAACCCGCGTGAACGGGGACAAGCACACTTATCTTCTTAGCTGCTCGTCGCGCAGCTATAATGTCTAATCTGAGCTGATCGCTGATTCTGTTTGTTAACGTTCCGACAATCATCTCTTAACGCAGGAAAATGGTGGAGGTGCCGGGATTTGAACCCAGTGTCCTTCCAGGCTATGGACTACTTCGAACGCCGAAGACCACCCCGCCAACCTGCATCGGGACTGGCGGCTCAAACAAGAGCCTAACTTCGCCTCGCTGTTCCATCCCCCGTACAGCCCCGAACCCAATCCCGTCCGAGCAGGTTTGGAAGCACTTTCGCCACCTACTGGCTTCGCAACCGCTTCTTCGGCTCGCTTGATGAACTCACGGCCATCGTCGACGCCCAGTTCCAGGTCTGGAATAGCCCAAATCGTGGGCTTCAGCGCCGTCGCGCAATCTGATGTAACGCGCAAGAATTTATGTCGCTCTGTTTAGAGCGTGTTGTGCACTTTGGCCACGGTCCGGGATATTGGGTGAATGGCCTCGTGCGATGGACTCAAGTCCAAGTGACGTTCAAATGCTGAACCTCAGGCTAGGCGCGGCGCGATCCAGACCTTCGACGACCCTCGCGCCTACTGCCCAACCTCGTCTCGCAAGGGAACCTGTACATACCGGCCGGGGTCGGCTTCGTTCAGGGCGTTGACGACTCCGTTGACGTCGCCCAGGTTGACGTCGGCTTCGTCTCCCGTCTGCGAGTCGTAGACTTTACGGTAGCCGCGGATGCCCTCGTCCACGTCGGCAAAGCTTTTCTCGGACTGGATTTCTTGGCTATTCATCTGTGCGATCGTGGCGTTGACGCCGGCAGTCATCTGGCGAGTCTGATTCACAATTTGATTCACCTGTTGCTGTTCCGCCGCTCCTTTGGCGTTAATCCCGGCGGCGTTTTCCTTCAATGAATCGAATATCGCATTCATGACCGGCAAGTCCTGCTTGTACGTCTCTTCAGGGGCCATCTCCTGGGACCCATAATAGTTCCAGGTACTTTGCCCGCCGTTGAACGTATAGACGGCGAAGATCTGGACCGAGTGGAACTTTTGGGCTACGCCCTTGGTCGTCTGGGTGACCGCTAGCTCGATGACCGCCTCGTGGCCGTTGGTCATGCCCGGTCCGGGCAGTCTTGGCTGCTGGTTCACGACCTCGTCAACCGTCGTGGTCGGGCCGCCCCTTGTTTGTTGAATCCGGTTTATGGCTTGCATCAGGTTATTCAGCGCCGTCGCGGGGTCGGGATTGAAGGGAGCGATCAGCGTAGTGGCTGGATTCCCGCCGCCCATACGCAATAGGCGAAGGGCTTGCCCGCCGGGAACGTCCACCTGCCCGGCGAGGTCGAACGCGACGGTTTGACTGGCGGGTCCTTTGACGATGGCGTTGCCGATCGTCGGCGAATTGCACGTCCAGCCTTCGGGGACGCCGACGGTCCCGGTGCCGTCGGGAAAACTGTAGGTCTGCAATTTGATGTCGGCGTCGGGGACCGGCTGCGCGCTGCCGGAAGATCCGCCCGCAACGGCGGGCGTCGCGCCTGTATCCTGGCTCGGCGTATTGGCCGAGGTCGCGCCTCCACCGCCAGCGGGCTGTGCCGAAGGCGTTTGAAGCGCCAGCAACTTCATCGCCTCGCCCTTGGGCGCGTTAGCCTGGCAGAAGACGATCCATTCACGCGTCGCGTCGTCGGTGACCTTGATGACCGACAGACCCTTGACCGGTTGGCCGCTGAGGTCTTCGGAAAAGAACACGCAAGCCGATTTCTTGTCCTTCTGGTCCTGGTAGACGCCGACGAGCTTGGGCTTCTCGCCGAAGAACGCGAGCAGGTCGGGAACCGTCGCCTTGACGACCTGTCGGGCGGTGGTCTGGCCGGGGAAGTCGCGGGTCATCGATTTGCCGTAATCGGTGGTCTTGAGAATCGTGTAGTTGACCAACGGGCCGGTCCCTGGCTGGGGCGCGTCGGGATCGGCCGCGTCTGTGCTAGCGGCAGTGGAAATACAGACACCAAGAACCGACAGCGCCGCCAGACCCGCAATGGTTTTCATTTTCATATTATGGACCTCGGTAACAAATAGAGAGCCAAAGTCTAACCCGAAAAGCTTGGCGTGAGGCGGCTAGTTGGGTGTGTCAATCTCACCAATCGGTCAACACTGGCGCGAAGTGTTAGACCATGGCCAAAGTGCACCGTACGCTCTCAGCGCTTCAGAAATTCTTGATATAGGTGTCGCCGCGCGAATCGACGAAGGTGAGTTGGCCCTCTTCGATCTTCACAAGCTTGAGACCCAGCGGGCGGTTGAGCACGTCGTTCACGCGGTAGACGTGCCCGTCGACGAGCGCCTTGCTGTCGGTTCCCGCCGCCCGGACCCCCGAGACGTGGAGATTGTCCATGAAGGCTTCGACCCGGTCGGCATGGCTCAGCTCAGGCACGGCGACCGTCGGGCTTGGCGCCGCGGGTTCCGGAGCCTTGACGGTCACCTGCACCGCGGGAGCCGAAGGCAGCGGCGTCGAGACTGCAGCGACGATCGGCGTCGGCATGGGCTTGGGCAGCGGCGCAAGGGAGATTGTCGGCATCTGGACGGTCACGGATGCCGGGACTTCGGTGGTCGGCACGGTCGCGGTCACGAAGTCCACCTTCGGCTGGGATTTGCCCGTGAGCAGGAGGCCGGTGATGACGACGGACACGACGATCAGGGCCAGCGCCGCCGCGCCGATCAGCACCATCGTCTGCGAGCGCATCGGCGTCCGCCGACCATTGCCGCTCCCGCTGGCCCCGTGCATATTCGCCATCGAGTCCGATTGATCCTCGGCGCGCTGGCGGGCCGCCTTCTTCAGCGCTTCATTGATGATGCTCATGGTCGGGGTCTAGGAGGTGAGGTTGTCCATTTCGCGGATGGCGCGACGCGCGTCCCAAAAGTTCACCTCGTCGGATTCCCGGATGAAGGCGGAAAGGATCGACTTGTCGCAAAGGTTATTCACGACCCTCGGAATCCCCCTGCTCGCCTTGTGGATGGATCGAAGCGCCCACTGGGTGAAGGCGGGTCGGCCGGTCCCGCCTGCAAGCGTGAGGCGATGCTGGATGTAGTGTATCATGTCCCGGTATGACAACGTATTCAGTTCGTAGTGGACCAAGATTCTTTGGCGAAGCTGGCGCAGCTCCTCGCGCGCAAGGACCGCCTTCAGCTCGGGCTGGCCCATCAGCACGATCTGGAGCAGCTTTTGCTTGTCGGTTTCGAGATTGGACAGCAGCCGCACCTGCTCAAGCACTTCGAAGGACAGGTTCTGGGCCTCGTCGATGATGAGGACGATGTCGCGACCGCGGGCGATCCGCTCCAGCAGCACGCGGTTCATCTGCGAGACCAGGTCGGCCTGGCTGCGCGCGATCTTGGTCTCCCCGAGCTCCCCGAGGATCGCCTTGAGCATCTGTGTCTCCGTGACGCGCGGATTCAGGATGAGCGCCGTATCGTACCGGGCCGGGTCAAGCTCATTGAGAAAACGACGGCAGATCGTGGTTTTTCCGCAGCCGACCTCACCGATGAGCACGATAAATCCCTTCTTTTCGCGAATGCCAAACTTGAGGTGCTGGAGGGCTTCCTGGTGGGTCGGACTCAGGTAGAGAAATTTCGGATCAGGAGTGATGTTAAACGGCATCTCCTTGAATCCGTAGTAGCTCTGATACATTTGCCCACGTAGAGTAGCGGGGCGCGGCTCAAAACGCACGCCAAAACCTGCGCTCGTGACGGGACGATTATAAAAGAATTGCGAACCACGGATCGGGCGCCGTTCATCGAGGGGAACGCCACGTGAACTACCGCCAAGTCATTCTGAGCTTCTATCTGCTGCTTTTTGCGGGCCTTGGCGTCACGGGCGGCTACCTGTTCCTGGACGCTCGCGCGGAATACAGCCGGCTGGAGCAAGTCGAGGAGTCCAACAAGATCAGGCTCGTGGAGGTCCAGGAGCAGCTGCGCAGCCAGGAAAAGGCGCTTGAACGGCTGCGGACCGATCCCGAGTACGTCGAAAAGGTGATTCGCAAGAGGCTGGGCTACGCGAAGCCCGATGAGTTCATTTTCCGCTTCGAAGAGTGACCGGCAAAACCGCATGACCCCCGATCCAGCAAAACTCATCGACTCATTTCGCAGCGCCGGCCAGGGCCAGGTGTTCGCCTTCTTCGACCGGCTGGCGCCGGAGGCAAAGGATCGCCTTGTTGCGGAGGCGGCCGAGATCGACCTGGGCGAGATCGAGCGCCTGGTTCGCACACACGTCACGGGCGGCGCGGCACCGGCCGTGGACCTAGAGGGGATCACCCCGGCGCCCTATGAGGCGCTCCCTTCGCGCGGGGGCGGTCGTGCCTCGTGGGGCAAGGCGAAGGCCGCGGGGGAGGGCGCCCTGCGTTCGGGCCGCGTGGCGGCGTTCACGGTGGCGGGCGGCCAGGGGACCCGCCTCGGCTATGACGGACCCAAGGGAACCTTCCCGGTGACGCCGGTCACGCACCACTCCCTTTTCCAGGTCTTTGCCGAGAAGATCCAGGCGGCCGGAAAACGGTACGGACGTCCGCTCCACTGGTTCATCATGACCAGCCATCAGAACCATGGCGCGACCGAGGCTTACTTTTCCGAGAACCGCTTTTTCGGCCTCGATCGATCCCGGGTTCATTTTTTCCGCCAGGGACGCATGCCCGCCGTGGATTTCTCGGGGAAGATCCTCCTGGAGACCCAGGGATCGCTCGCGCTGTCGCCGGACGGGCACGGGGGGTCGCTCCGGGCGCTCGAGCGGAGCGGTTCGCTCGACCTCATGGCTTCGGAGGGGATCGACACCCTCAGCTTTTTTCAGGTGGACAACCCTCTCGTGCGGTGCGTCGACCCGACGTTCATCGGATGGCACCGGATCCGATCATCCGAGATGTCGAGCAAGATGGTCGCAAAGGCCTACGCGGCGGAAAAGCTGGGCCACTTCTGCATCCGCCGTGGCCGGCTGGTCGTGATCGAATACTCCGACCTTCCCGTGTCGCTCCAAAAGGAGACGGATGTGGCGAGCGGGGAGCTGCGCTACAAGGCGGGGAGCATTGCAATCCACACGATTGACCGGGAATTCGTCCGCCGAATGGCCCGCGGGTCCGATTCGCTTCCGTTTCACCGGGCCGACAAGAAGATCGCGACGGTCGACGCCGCAGGCAGGGAGGTGAAGCCGGAAAAGGCAAACGGGGTGAAATTCGAGATGTTCGTTTTCGACGCGCTGCCATTCGCCAAGGACCCGATCGTCATTGAGACCGACCGCGCCGACGATTTTTCCCCCGTCAAGAACGCCGAGGGCGTCGATTCCCCGGCGACGTGCCGCGCGGACCAGCTGCGCCAGTTCGCGCGCTGGCTCCGCTCGGCCGGTGCCCCGGTGCCGACGGATCCGACGGGTCTTCCGGCCTGCACCCTGGAGGTTTCGCCGCTTTTCGCCTCCGACGAGGAGTCCTTTGCCGAAAGCTGGGCCCGCCTGAATCCCAAGCCCGAGATCAAGGACGGCGTCCGCCTCGAGGCGCCGGCGCCATGACGCCTCCCGATCCGATCGAGTCCGCGGTGCGGGCGGGCGAGCTCATGCCGGCTGCGGCCGCGAACATGAATGCGTTCCTGGCGGCGCGCCTTCCGGACTGGGCCGAGGCCAGCATTCGCGAGCTGGTCGACCAGCAGTCCTGGAGCGAGCTGAATGACCGGTTTTTCCGCGAGATCGAATTCGGGACGGGGGGCATCCGCGGGCGGACGATCGCCAGGGTGGCGACCTCCTCGGAGACCGGGACACCGGGGCTGTACGGCGTTCCGGAGCATGCCGCGGTGGGGAGCAACATGCTCAACGACATCACGCTGGCTCGGGCGGTCATGGGGCTTTTCCGATACACGCATGCCTACCTCCTCGCGCGCGGGGACAAGGCCGCTCCCCGCCTCGTGATCGCGTACGACGTGCGATTCTACTCCCGGCATTTTTGTGAGCTTTCGGCCTCGATCTGGTTGCGCCTCGGGGGCGACGCGTTTATTTTCGACGGCCCGCGGCCGACTCCCCAGTTGAGCTTCGCGGTCCGCAGCCTGGGCGCGCATGCGGGCGCCGTCATCACGGCCAGCCACAATCCGCCGCACGACAACGGCTTCAAGGCCTACTTTCTCGACGGCGGCCAGGTGGTCCCGCCCCACGACCGGGGTATCGTGGCCGAGGTGACCGCGGTGCCACTCTCCGCCGTCTCCGAATTCCTCGAGAAGGACCTTGCGCGCGTGAGGACGCTCGGGCGCGAAATCGACGACGCCTACCTCGATGTCGCCTCGGCGGCCGTCGTGGACCCGACGATGCTCCGGCGCGCCCGCCTGAAGGTCGTCTTCACCAACATCCACGGCACGGGCGCGGTGCATTCCCTTCCACTCCTGGTCCATGCCGGATGCAACGTCGTCGGGGTGAAGGAGCAGCTGGCCTTCGATCCGCGTTTTCCCACCGTCAAGTCCCCGAATCCCGAGAACGCCGAGGCGCTGTCGATGGCCATCGCGACCGCGAACGACCGCGGGTGCGACGTGGTGATGGCCACCGATCCCGACTGCGACCGAATGGGGGTCGCGGTGCGAGGTCCCTCGGGCGAAATGGAGCTCCTCACAGGCAACCAGATCGGATCGCTGATCGCCGACTACCGGCTGACCCATTACAAGGCGGCGGGCCTCCTCCCGGAAGCAGGATCTCCCAACGCCTGCATCATAAAGACCTTTGTCACGACCGAGCTCCAGAACGCGATCGGGCGCGCGCACGGCGTCAAGGTGATCGACACGCTCACGGGATTCAAATGGATAGGCGCCAAGATTGAAGGCTACGAGCGGCGCCTGCGGGCCGCGATGGGCCCCGGCTGGGTCTACGACAAGACGCCCTTCACCGAGCGGGCCCGGCTCCTCCTCGAGCACAGCACGTTCTTTGTCTTTGGCACCGAGGAGAGCTACGGGTATCTGCCGAATGACTACGTGCGCGACAAGGACGGCAACGCCGCGTGCCTGATGTTTGCGGAGCTCTGCGCGTGGGTCGCCGGCCAGGGCCTCACCGTGCCCGAGTACCTCGACCAGATCTTCCTGAGGCACGGCTTTTACCTCGAGGACACGATCAACATCTATTACGAGGGCGCGAGCGGCAACGCGAAGATCAAGAGGATCCTCGATTCCTACCGCGCGTCCCACCCCACGGCGTTCGACGATCTGAAGGTGACCGCATTTCAGGATTTCGGGCGCGAGACGATCCGGGATGCGGATGGCGAGGAGATCCCCAAGCAGGACCTGTACATCACAACGCTGTCGAACGGATACCGGTTTGCAGCCCGCGGCAGCGGGACCGAACCCAAGATGAAGTTCTATCTCTTCGCCTCCGAGAGGGCGGGCAGCCAGGCGGCGTTGCCGGGCGTGAAGAAAAAGGTTCGCAGCGAGCTTGACCGGCTGAAACGACTGATCGAGGCCGACGCGCGCGGACGCGCGGAGGGCTGATCCAGGGGCGGCCCGGCCTCAGAGCAGCAGGAGGGAGGGCCTCTCGAGAAGGTCCCTGATCGCCGCGAGAAACGCGGCGCCCACCGCACCATCGACCACGCGGTGGTCGGCCGAGAGCGTCAGGGACATCCGCTGGCCGATCACGATCGAGTTGTCCTTCACGACCGGCTTTCGGACGGTGGTTCCCACGGCCAGGATAGCGGCATTCGGCGGATTGATGATCGCCGCAAACCGGTCGATCCCCATCATCCCGAGGTTCGAGACGCAGAACGTGCCCCCGGTGAATTCGTCGGGTGCGAGCTTCTTTTCCTTCGCCCGCTTCCCGAGGGGCTTCGCCTCCGCGCTGATGGCGAAGATCGTCTTCAAATGGGCATCGCGGATCACAGGCGTGATCAGGCCGTCCTCGATCGCGACCGCGAAGGATACATGGGCGGCGGAATGGTGCCGGATCGCCGTTCCCTCCCACGAGCAGTTAACGGCCGGAACCTGCCGAAGCGCCTCGGCCGAGGCCTTGAGGATGAAGTCGTTCACCGAGAGCTTCACGCCCTCCTGCTCGAGCGCGGCGTTTAGTTCCGCGCGAAGTTCGAGGAGCGGTCCCGCATCGATCTCGATATCCAGGTAATAGTGCGGGATTTGAATCTTGGACTCGAGCAGGCGCCGCGCGATCGTGCCCCTGATGTTGGACACGGGCACAAGCGCCTCCTCCTGAACGGGCCCCTTTGCGCCCAGCGCGGCGCCGCCTGCAAACGGTGCCGAACCGCCCTTTCCTCCCGCGGCCTTGGCGGAAAGGATATCGGCCCGCACGATCCGGCCGCCCGTGCCGGTACCGGCGACTCCGGCGGGATCCACTCCCTTTTCCACCGCCAATTTCCGCGCGAGGGGCGAAATCTTGACGCGTCCCGCCGGATCGGCGGCCGCGGGCGGGACGGGAGCCTTTGAAACGGGGGCGGCCGCGGGCGCGGCGGCCGGCGCGGGAGTGGCCGGTGCGGCCGGCGGGGCGTCGGGGGGCGCCGCTGGGGCGGCCGGCGGCGCTTTCGCCTCGGGAGCCGCGACCTTTTCGCCCGGCTTGCCGACTGCGCAGAGCGCCGCGCCAATGGGGACCTGGGAACCTGCCGGGATGAACACGGACAGCAGCGTGCCGTCGAAGAAGCTCTCGAGCTCCATGGTCGCCTTGTCGGTCTCGACCTCGGCGAGGATGTCGCCGGACTTGACGGCATCGCCCTCCTTCTTGAGCCACTTGACGAGCGTGCCGACCGTCATGGTGTCGCTTAGCTTGGGCATTTCTATGATGTTCGCCATGGAGGAGGGGATGGGTAAGTGCGGCGCTCAGCCGAGCGCTTCGATCGCGGCCCGGAGAATCCGCTGAGGGTTGGGCAGCTGTTCGGTCTCGACCGGAGGGCTATAGATGGCCGGCGCATCGATGGTCGAGAGCCGGGCGATGGGGCCGTCGAGTTCGTCGAACGCCTCGCTCTGGATCATGTAGGCGAGCTGGGCGCCCACCCCGCAGAACGGCTTTTGCTCTTCCACGACCAGAGCGCGGTGCGTCTTGCGGACCGAAGCGAGGACGGTGTCGATGTCGAGCGGACGGATGGATCGAAGGTCGATCACCTCGACGGACACATTGTGCTCCTGCTGGAGCAGGTGGGCCGCGGCGAGGGACTGGATGACGGCGCGCCCGTAGCTGACGATCGTGAGATCGGTCCCCTCGCGCTTGATGTCGGCCTTGCCGAGTGGGATCAAATATTCCTCGGCGGGAACCTCGCCCTTGTCGCCATAGAGGATCGTATTCTCCAGGAACATCACAGGGTCATTGTCGCGGATGGCGGACTTTAGGAGCCCCTTCGCGTCGTAGGGAGTGGATGGTACGACGACCTTCATCCCAGGATGGTTGGCGAGCACGTTTTCCGGGGTATGGGAATGGGTTGCCCCGACATTCGTGCCCCCGTTTGCCGGCCCCCGGATGACGATCGGGCACTGGATCTGGCCGCCGGACATGTAGCGCACGTTGGCCGCGTTGTTGAGAATTTGGTCGAAAGCGACGGAGTAAAAGGACCAGAACATCAGCTCGATGACCGGCCGCACGCCGAGCATCGAGGCGCCGAGTCCCATGCCGATAAACCCCGCCTCGCTGATGGGGGTGTCGACGATGCGCTTCGGCCCGAATTTCTCAAGGAGGCCCTCGGTGACCTTGTAGGCCCCGTGAAACTGGGCGACCTCCTCGCCGAGGACGACCACGTTCGGATCGCGGGTGAGTTCCTCGGCAAGCGCCTGGCGGATCGCTTCACGGTATTGGATCTGGGACATTGCTCAGTTGAAGAATAGCCTGCCGCCGGATTTGCGCTCGGAGGGATTGTCGGCCTCCCAGTAGACATCCTTCTGGATGTCCGAAATGTCCGGGAAGGGGCTCGCTTCCGCGAAATCAGCCGAGACTTCGGCTTCCGCGCGGGCTTCCGCATCGATCTTCTCGACGAGGGCGTCGTCCAGAACTTTTTCGGCCAAAAGCAGAGACTGGAAAACCTGGATCGGGTCCTTGGTCTTGCGGTACTCCTCGATCTCGGCCTTTGCGCGGTAGGTGTTGTCGGGGTCGGCGACCGAGTGGCCCCGGTACCGGTAGGTGCGCACCTCGACGACCGCCGGCTTCGATTTTTCGCGGGCCGCGTCGAGAAACCCGGCCATGAATGCGCGCACCTCGTAGAGGTCGTGGCCGTCGCATACGCCCCACGCCATCCCGTAACCCTCGGCGCGCCTCGCCAGCTCCCCGGCCGACGACCGAGCCTGGCTCGTGCCCATCGAGTAACCGTTGTTCTCGATCACGAAGACCACTGGAAGGTCCCAAAGCGCAGCGAGGTTGTAGGCCTCATGCACGGCCCCCTGGTTGACGGCGCCGTCGCCCATGAAGGTCATGCAGGCGCCCTTCAGGCCCTTGTACTTGATGCCGTAGGCGAGCCCGGCCCCGATGGGCACCTGGCCGCCGACGACTCCGTGGCCCCCCCAGTAGTTGCGCGACGGGTCAAAGAAGTGCATCGATCCCCCCTTTCCCTTCGAGCAGCCGGTCGCCTTGCCGTAAAGTTCGGCCATGAGGGGGTTCATCTCCATCCCGACCGCAATGGCGTGGCCGTGGTCCCGATAGGCCGTGATCACATGGTCGTCCTTGCCCATCAGAGAGCAGCAGCCGACCGCGACGGCCTCCTGGCCGATGTAAAGGTGGAGGAATCCGCCTATCTTCTTGGACTGGTAGGCGCGTAGGCTTCGCTCCTCGAACCTCCTGATACGCAGCATCAAGCGATACAGCTCGATTTTCTTCTCGGCGGAAAGCGACGCATTTGCGGACGCGCCCGCGAAGTCCGGTTTTGCGGTCGTGGCGTCGGATTGGCTTTCGGCGGTGGCGTTGGATTTCTTGCTCACGGTGAGTGGAAAGGACAAGTTTCCAGCCGGATAGCTCGGAAATCAAGCGTGGTTTTACGACCGGCCCGGCTTCGGCGTGATCTGCTCCACCTCGACGCGAACGGGCTGCCCGGGCGCGCAGTCGGCCTTTAGGACGACGAAGCGTTCGCGGTGTTGGTCGTAGGTCGGCCACAGGGCGGTCCGGTCGGTCTCCGGAATGGGAAGCGCGTCGACGGCCCGCCGGGGAAAAAACCCGAACCGGCCCTCGGAGATATCGGGTGGAAGGCCCGGAAGCGGCCTGAGGCAGCGGAACAGAAACATGAGCCAATGCGACTGGCCTTCGTAGGCTTTTTCGGCGATGACCGAAAAAAGGTGCAGGTCGGCGGCCTCGATGCCAAATCCGGTCTCCTCGCGCGTCTCGCGCACCGCGCATTCGAACGGCGATTCGCCGGTGGCCATCTCCAGTTTCCCGCCGATCGGGCTCCATGCCCCCTGGTTGGGCGGTTTGGCGCGGTGGAGGAGCAGGTGCTCGCCGGCCGCGTTCTCTAGAAACACGAGCACGGCGATCTTGTAGGGCAGGGTGGCGGCCATCGGAAGCGCTTGAGATCAGAGAACCAAATCAGGGGGCACGTTCGCGAGGGCCTCCTCGACCGTCGTCAGCCCGAGCTTCACCTTCAGCATCGAATCCTGGTGGAGGGTCTTCATCCCGGTCCTCATGGCGATCCGCTTCAACTCAGCGACCTCGAGCTCCTTGTTGATCCCCTCGGTGAGGGCCTCGCTGTTCACCATCAGCTCATGGATGCCCACGCGCCCCTTGTAGCCGTGCCCGTTGCACAGCGGGCAGCCCAGGGGGTTGGCCCGGAAGATCTGTCCGCTCCATTCGATCGCCTTCTCGATGATCTGCTTCTCGCGGCCCTCGGGCTCGTAGGGAGTCTTGCAGTTCTTGCAAACCCTCCGCAACAGCCGCTGGGCGCAGACGCAAACCAGCGACGCCGAGATGTTGAACGGTTCGATGCCCATCTCGCGCAGACGGGTGACCGTCGACGGCGCGTCGTTCGTGTGGAGGGTCGAGACGAGTAGGTGGCCCGTCAGCGCCGCCTCCGACGCGATTCCGGCGGTTTCCTCGTCGCGAATCTCGCCCACGAGGATCACGTCCGGGTCCATACGAAGGTAGCAGCGCAGCGCGCGGGCGAACGTGAGCCCGATCTGGCGGTTCATCTGCATCTGGTTCAGCCCGGGCAGTGTATACTCGATCGGATCCTCAGCGGTCTGGATGTTCATGTCCGGCGTGTTGATCTCGGCCAGGGCCGAATACAGGGTCATCGACTTGCCCGAACCGGTCGGACCGCAGTGCAGGATCATGCCGTAGGGCTGCCGGATGCATTCCCGGTACCTTGCGAGGTTTTCGTCGGAAAACCCCAGGGCCGTCAGGGGCAGCGTCGACTTTTGCTTGTCGAGGATGCGCATCACGACCTTCTCGCCGAAATTCATCGGGCCCGTTGCCACGCGGAGGTCGATGTCGATGTTCTTCTTCGTGAATTTCTTGAACACGATGCGGCCATCCTGCGGTAGGCGCCGCTCGGCGATGTCGAGGTTGCACATGATCTTCAGGCGCGTGACGAGTGCGTTCGCCACTTGCTTCGGAAGGCGCAGCTTCTCCTGGCAAAGGCCGTCGATCCGGTAGCGGACGAGGAGGTCCTTTTCCATCGGCTCAATGTGGATGTCCGACGCCCCGCAAATGTAGGCGTCCTCGACGATCCGGTTGGCCAGCTGGATGATGGGCGCCGAGTCCTCGCTCTCGAGATCGACCGCCTTGATCTGACTGCCCTCCAACTCGGTCTCATAGGCGTCGCTGATCACCTTGCTCACCGCGCCGATATCGATGTCGTCGCCGCCCCCGCCGGCCTGCTTCGAATCCTTGAAGTATTTCCTTACCAGGGTCTCGAACAGGGTGGCGGAAACGACGCGGACGTCGTCGATGCTGAGGTCGGTCGCCCGGGTGAACGACTCGCGCTTCGCGTAGTCGAGGGGATTGGTCATCACGACCGCCACGGACACCGGACCGAAGTATTTGTAGGGGAACACGCCTTCGCGGCGGATGATCGAGTCGCCCGTCAGCTCGACGAGCTTGCCGTCAATCTCGAGCTCCTCCACCTCGGTCACGAGGGCCAGGTCGGTGAGCTTGGACACAAACCGCGCCATGTCGTCGGGCCCAAGCTGGAATTTCGGGTCGAGCATCCGGTGGATCAGGGCCGCCGAGTAGTCGGCGACCTCCACCAGGAGCCTGAGGTCGGCGTCGGTGAACTCCCCGTTCGTCCCCGCGGAGAATTCCTTGTTGAGGGCCTGGATCGCCCCGAGCGTCGTCCCGGCGGACTTTAGCGGCACGGTCAGCATGGACTTCACTTCGAATCCGGTGGTCTTCGCGAGCGAGGTCATCATGGGCGCCTGGCTCTCCGTGTTCTTGAAGAAGAGCGGCTTGCCGGTCTTGATCACCTTTCCCACGATGCCGGTTCCGGCGGGCACCTTCAGCTGGAGAAGCTTGGCCTCCATCTCGTTGAACTTCGTCTCCTTCTTTGGGTCGTCGGCCCACAGGGAGGGGGAATAGTAGATCTGCCGGAATACGATGTCATTGCCCTCGAGCAGATAGAGGGTCATCGACTGCGCCTGCAGGGTGTCCACCACCTTCGATGCCGTGAGCTCGATGACCGATGCCACGTCCTCCCTGCTCGGCGCGGGCTTCGAGATGATCTTTATCAGCAGAGAACGCCGCAGGGCGCTCGCGATCGCGGGGGAAACCATACAGTGTGTGAAACAGGGGATTGTCACCCTGCACCCGCTCCCGCAACGAGAAACGTCCGGACCCGGGGCACGCGTGAATTTGGGCGCGAAATCCCCCCGATCCGGGGAACGGTTTGTGCCGGAAGGTATCGCTCTTCGGCGCGTCCCATTTCCCTTGCTTAGTCGCGGACTTGGCAAAAAATCCCGAATTCCCATGCCTGACAGCGAACGACATCCGTTTCTCGAGGGGCTCAGCAAGCACCGGGGGGCTCCGCCCACGGTGGTCGTGATTTTCGGGGCGTCCGGGGACCTGACCGCCAGGAAGCTCATCCCGGCGATCTACAACCTCAGCTATGACAATCTGCTGCCGGCCGACTTCCATCTGGTCGGCTATGGACGCAAGCCGATCTCCGACGACGAGTTCCGCACGATGGCGTCCAGCGCCGTCAAGGATTTCTCCCGGCGCGAACTCGACGCCGAGGTCTGGGGGCGGATTGCGGCCAACACGACGTATGTCTCGGGCGAATACGATGAAAAGGCGGGCTTCGAGCGGCTCGCCGCTCACATCAACGACATCGAGAAGGGCGTCGGGAGCGAGGTGCAGTCCCTTTTTTACATTTCCACGCCGCCCTCCGTGTTTGAGCCGATCATAAAGAACCTGGGGGCGAGCGGCCTCGGTGGGAAGTACCCGGGCAAGCCCCACCAATCGAAGGTGATCATCGAGAAGCCCTTTGGGCGCGACCTCGACTCAGCCCGTGTCCTGAACGGCCAGCTGCGGTCCGTCTTTGAAGAGAGCCACGTCTTCCGCATCGACCACTACCTCGGCAAGGAGACCGTCCAGGACCTGCTGGTGCAGCGGTTCGCCAATTCGATCTTTGAGCCGCTCTGGAACCGCAACTACATCGACAGCGTCCAGATCACGGTGGCTGAGGACCAGGGTGTGGGCACGCGGGCCGGCTATTACGAGGAGAGCGGGTGCCTTCGGGACATGATCCAGAACCACACCACGCAGCTTCTCGCGCTGACGGCGATGGAGCCGCCGGGCTCGTTCGACGCCGAGGCGTTGCGCGACGAGAAGGTCAAGGTCCTGAAGGCGATCGACTCCATCGCGCTCGGTCCCGACGCCGATGTCGCCCGGGCCCAGTACACGGCGGGGATGACCGGCGGCAAGAGCGTGCCAGGCTACCTCCAGGAAAAGGGCATCTCCCCCACGTCGGTGACCGAGACCTACGCGGCGATCCGCCTCTCGATCAACAACTGGCGGTGGCAGGGCGTCCCGTTCTACCTGCGCTCGGGCAAGCGCATGCCGCGGCGGGTCTCGGAGATCGCGATCCAGTTCAAGCGCCCCCCGGGCACCATTTTCCCCCAGAAGGAGGGGTTCAACCTCGCGGCCAACACGCTCTCGTTCCAGATCCAGCCCGACGAGGGGCTGAGCCTGATCCTCAACGCGAAAGTGCCCGGGCTCGACACAAGGACGCAGCCCGTGAAAATGAGCTTTCGCTATGCGACCACGTTTGGATCGAACACGCCGGAGGCCTACGAGCGGCTCGTGCTCGATGCGATGATCGGAGACGGCACGCTGTTCATCCGGGGTGACGAGGCGGAGACCTCCTGGAAGATCTATACGCCGGTCCTGAACTACTGGCAGTCGCAGGGTCGCGCGGGAATGGAGGGTTACTCCGCGGGCTCGTGGGGACCCGAGGGCGCCGATAAGCTTCTGACCTCCAGGGGACATGTCTGGCGCCAACCCTGACGTGGATTCCCCTGCGGCCGTGCCCGGCATTTTCGACGCGCTGCCGGGGATTGACACCCCCGTCGGAGCCATCTCGAAGGGCCTCGCGAAGATGTGGGAAGCGACGGGCTCCGAGGGGCGGCCTTCGCCGAAGAGCGAGCAGGCCAAGGCAATCCAGGTCAATTTTGTGCTGCACCTCGGGTTCAAGACGGACGCCGCGGACGCGGTGCGGCAGTTTGAAACCGCGGTCAAATTCTCGCGGCGCCATCCGAGCCGCGTGGTCGTGCTCTGCCCGCTGGCCGATGAAGCGGGCGCCACGGAGATGCGCGCCAAGGTCTACGGTGAATGCACGGTCGGGAAGACCCCGGACGACACCCGCTGCTGCGAATTTGTCATGCTGAGCTACCCGCGCAGCGAACGCGCGCATCTTGAGAACCAGGTGTCGATCTGCCTCTCGACCGACCTTCCCATGTTCTACTGGGCGCACCGCTTCAGCGAGAATGCCGGGCTGGCCCACTACCACTACCTGCTGAACACGGCCAGGCGCGTGCTGATCGACAGCGCAACGGCACCGGCGGACGCGGCCGGGTATCCGTGGCCGCGCCCCGAAAACCTGCGTGACCTCGCGTTTGCGCGGCTGCTGCCGGTGCGCCAGTCGATCGGCCAATTCCTGAGCCGGTATCCGGTTGAGTCGCTTTCGAAGGGCCTTGCCTCCGTGACGCTGAAGCACGGCGCCGACCTCGTGGCGGAGTCGCGCGTGTTCCTCTCCTGGGTGAAGGGCCGGCTGGCCGATTGCGGCGCGACCACGGAAACCTGCACGGTCGAGCCCGGGCGCAACCTCCCCGCGAAGGGGTTCGCGCTCGATTTTGCCTATTCGGGGGGAAAGTCCTTCAGGTGGACGGCGGACCTTGCGACCGCCCATGCGCTTTTCGACGCGGATTTTGGCACCGGTCGCACCCAGATGCCGGTGTCCGTCTCGTTCCTTTCCCCGGAAAACGCCCTCAGCGAGGCGATGTTTTTCTAGGGGGAAGCGCAACCCGGCGCTACTCGGCGCGCAGGAGGCAGTAGGTGCGCTTGCCCTTGCGCAGCAGAAGGTATCGGCCGAACAGCAGGTCCCCGAGCGTGGCGGCGCGGGCCGCGTCCCCCACGCGGACATTGTTCAGGTAGATCCCGCCGCCCTCGATGTCCTTGCGCGCCTGACCCTTCGAGGGACATAGGCCGCTCAGGACGAGGAGGTCGGTCAGGGGACCGCCGGCCCCCTCGAACTTTGACTTCCCGATCGGCTTGGTCGGGATTTCTCCGGCCACGTCGTTGAAAAGCGCCTCAGTGATACCGTCGAGGCCGCCGCCGAACATGATCTCACTCGCCCGGACGGCGTCGGCGCACGCGCTCTTGCCGTGCACGATCGAGGTGACCTCGCGGGCGAGCGCCCGGTGGGCCTCGCGGGCCGCGGGGTTGGCGAGGTGCGCGGTCTCAAGCGCGGCGACCTCGCTGGGCGCCAGGAAGGTGAACTTCTTGAGGTAAGCCGGCACCATCGGGTCCTCGGTATTGATGAAAAACTGGTAGAACCGGTACGGGCTTGTCCTTTTCGGGTCGAGCCAGACGGTTCCCTCCTCGGTCTTTCCGAATTTCGAGCCGTCCGCCTTCGTGATGAGGGGGAACGTCAGTCCCCAGGAGGGCACGCCCAGCTTTTTCCGGATGAGGTCCGTGCCGGCCGTGATGTTGCCCCACTGGTCCGAGCCGCCGATCTGGAGCTCGCAGTCATGGGTCTTGCGCAGGTGGTAGAAATCATGGGCCTGCAGCAGCATGTAGCTGAACTCCGTGTAGCTGATGCCGGATTCGCCGTCCATGCGCGCGCGGACGCTCTCCTTGGCGACCATCATGTTGACGGAAAAATATTTTCCGACGTCGCGCAGGAAATCGAGGTAGCCGAGGCCCGCCGTCCAGGTGGCGTTGTCCACCATGCGCGCCGGGTTCAGCTTCGTGTCGAAATCGAGGATCCGCGACAGCTGGCCCTTGATGCTGGCGAGATTGTGGTCGAGCTGGCTCCGGGAAAGGAGGTTTCGCTCGGCGGATTTTCCCGATGGGTCGCCGATCATGCCGGTCGCTCCTCCGGCCAGGGCGATCGGGCGGTGCCCCTGCAGCTGAAATCGCCGGAGCGCAAGCTGGCCGACGAGGCTGCCGACATGCAGCGAATCGCCCGTCGGATCGCAGCCCCAGTACAGCGTGGCCGGGCCCTCCGCCACGCGCTTCGTCAGCGCCTCCAAGTCGGTGCAATCGGCAAGGAGGCCTCGCCACTTCAGCTCGTCAATGATCGTCATGGGGCTTCCCAAAAAGCCCCTCCCGGGCTCCGGCGGCAAGGGATTTTGTCAACCTGAACGTGCGCTGAGGAAAAAACGATTTGCGGAAGGGGTGGGCGTGGCCCATTCTGCCTTTCCACCCGTTCTCTCCCGCAGGGAGCCAGCGGAGTCCAGTCCACGCGCAAATCCATCCACCACCATGCCCATCGCCGTCGGAACCAAGGCCTTTGATTTCACGCTCAAGACCTCGACGGGCGAAGGGCTTAAGGATGTGAGGCTGAGCGACCCCTTCGGGATCCACGGGCTTTCGTGGACCGGCGACGCGAGTGTCCAGGCCGAAATCGTGGTCGCGACCGACGGAGGCGCGGGGTACGCCGAGCCGATGGCGACGCCGAAGGACCTTCCCCATTTCGCGGCGATCGCGGCGGCCCCGGCAAAGTGATTCAGACCTTTTCCCCATGAGCCAACCGAACGATCCCTTCCATGCGCTCGGAACGTTCCAGGCGAACGGGGACGAGCACAAGCTCTACTCGCTTCCCGCTCTTTCGAAGGCGGGCCTCGATGTCTCCAGGCTGCCGGTTTCGATTCGGATCGTGCTCGAATCGCTCCTGCGCAACTGCGACGGCAAGCGGGTGACCGAGCACGCCGTCCGTATGCTTTCGTCCTGGCAGGCCAAGGCCGCGCGCACGGAGGAGATCCCCTTTGTCGTCGCCCGCATCGTCCTCCAGGACTTCACGGGGGTGCCGCTTCTGGTCGACCTTGCGGCGATGCGCTCCGCGGTCGCCCGCATGGGCAAGAGCCCTAAGGTCATCGAGCCCCTTGTCCCCGTGGACCTGGTCGTGGACCATTCCGTGCAGGTCGATTTTTCGGGGAGCGCGGAGGCGCTTGCGAAAAACCTCGAGATGGAATTTACGCGCAACCGCGAGCGCTACCAGTTCCTGAAGTGGGGCATGCAGGCCTTCGAGACGTTCAAGGTCGTGCCTCCCGGCATCGGGATCGTCCACCAGGTCAACCTGGAGTTCCTGGCCAAGGGGCTGCTTTGCGATGCGGACGGTGTCTCGTATCCCGACACGCTGGTCGGCACGGATTCGCACACGACCATGATCAACGGGCTGGGAATTGTGGGTTGGGGTGTGGGCGGCATCGAGGCGGAGGCGGGAATGCTGGGCCAGCCGGTCTACTTCCTCACTCCCGACGTCGTGGGCGTCCACCTGACGGGCGCGCTGCGGGAAGGCGTGACGGCGACCGACCTCGCGCTCACGGCCACCCAGCTTCTGCGGAAGGCGAAGGTGGTCGGCAAGTTTGTCGAGTTTTACGGGCCGGGGGCCGCGGCGCTGCCCGTGGTCGACCGGGCGACGATCGGCAACATGGCGCCGGAATACGGGGCCACGATGGGATTCTTCCCGATCGACTCGGAATGCTCGAACTACCTCCTGGCGACCGGCCGGAGCGCCGAGCACGTGGCCCTCTATGAGGCCTATTACAAGGCGCAGGGGCTGTGGGGCATCCCGAATAAGGGCCAGATCGATTATTCCCAGGACATCGAGCTGGACCTCGGAACGGTCGTCCCGAGCGTGGCGGGCCCGAAGCGCCCGCAGGACCGCATCGAGCTTCCGAACATGAAGCAGGAGTTCGTCGGCTCATTCTCGAGGCCGCTGACCGAAAATGGATTTGGCAAGAAGTCCGCGGACCTGGGAGCCGCCCCGGCCGACGTCGACTTGAATGGCCGCGGCACGGCCCACCTCGGTCACGGGAGCGTCCTGATCGCGGCCATCACCAGCTGCACCAACACGTCGAACCCCTCGGTCATGCTGGCGGCCGGGCTCCTCGCCAAGAAGGCCGTTGAGCGGGGCCTCACGGTGGGACCGGCGGTGAAGTCCTCCCTCGCTCCTGGATCCCGGGTGGTGACGGACTACCTGACGCGAACCCGGCTGCAGCCCTATCTCGACGCGCTGGGATTTCAGACGGTGGGCTACGGCTGCACGACCTGCATCGGCAATTCGGGGCCCTTGGCGGCGCCAATCGAGGAGGCGATCGCGAAGAACGACCTCGTGGCCGCGTCCGTCCTTTCGGGCAACCGCAACTTCGAGGCCCGGGTCCACCAGAGCATCAAGGCGAATTTTCTCATGTCGCCCCCGCTCGTCGTGGCGTTCGCCCTTGCTGGGCGCGTGGACATCGACATGACCCGCGAGCCGCTTGGCCGGGGCAGCGACGGCAAGGACGTGTTCTTGCGCGAGATCTGGCCCACGCTGGCCGAGGTGAGGGACCTGATGCAGTCGGCCCTCAAGCCCGAGGTCTACCGCAGGCTCTATTCCGACTTCGCCGCCCAGAACCCGAAATGGAACGAGATTCCCTCGTCGACGGGCGACACCTACGCCTTCGACCCCAAGTCGACCTACATCCAGGAGCCTCCGTTCTTCGCGGATTTTTCGATGAAGCCCGGTGCACTCTCCGACATCAGGGGAGCCCGCACGCTCGGCATCTTCGGCGATTCCGTGACGACCGACCATATTTCGCCGGCGGGTTCGATCAAGAAGTCGTCCCCCGCCGGCAGGTTCCTGCTCGAGAGCGGCGTGTCGTTCGAGGACTTCAACAGCTACGGCTCGCGGCGCGGCAACGACCGCGTGATGACCCGCGGCACGTTCGCCAACGTGCGCATCAAGAACATGATGATGGGCGGCGAGGAGGGCGGCAACACGGTGCTGCAGCCGGAAGGCACGCGTCTGTCGATTTTCGACGCCGCCGCCGAGTACCGCAAGCGCGGCACCCCCCTCGTGATTCTGGCCGGGCAGGAGTACGGCACGGGCTCCTCGAGGGATTGGGCGGCGAAGGGCACGACGCTCCTCGGCGTGAGGGCCGTCGTCGCGCAAAGCTTTGAACGGATCCACCGCAGCAACCTGGTCGGGATGGGCGTCCTTCCACTTCAGTTCAAGGAGGGAACCACGGCCGCCTCGCTCGGCCTCGACGGCAGCGAGACCTACGACGTCCTGGGTCTCAATCGTTCCCTCAAGCCGCAGCAGGACCTCACGCTGCACGTCACCCGCAAGGGCGGCCAAACCCTCGACGTTCCGGTTCGGTGCCGGATCGATACCCCCATCGAGATAGACTATTACCAGCACGGTGGCATCCTCCCCTATGTCCTCCGCCAAATCCTCGAAAAGACGTGACTCCAGATACCGCAAAGCCGGTGTACCTGGTGGACGCCTACTCCGACCCGGTCGTGGTTCGCATTGAGGGAAGGGCGAGTTTCCTTAACTCGGCCAGCCTTCGGGATTTTATCTCGCAGATGCTGAAATCGGGGAAGACCCGCTTCGTCATCGATTTCCTGCGGTGCACGAGCATGGACAGCACGTTTCTCGGCGTGCTGGCCGGGTTCGCGCTCGAGCTGCGAAAGCCGGAGCAGAAGGGCAGCCTCGTGCTGACGCGGATGGGGCAGCGCAACCTCGAGCTCATCCGGAACCTGGGCCTCCACAAGCTGCTGACCGTCGACGCCGCCGAGGGCGGGGTGAACCTTGACGCCCGCGGAACCCCCCTTTCGGGTGGCGAGCGCTCGGAGCTCGAGAACGCCCGGCTCGTGCTCGAGGCCCACGAAAACCTGGTTTCAGCCGACGAGTCCAACCGCGGGAAGTTCCAGGACGTGCTCGTTTTCATGAAGAACCGCGTTGAGCAGGGATAGGGTTTCCTGTTCAATGGGCCGCGGGGTATTCGGTCCTCCGCGGACGCTTCCATGTTTCCTTTTCTAATCACGTGCCTCCTCCTGGTCGCGGCGCTCCTGTGCCTCGCGCTCTTCCGGGTGCGAAGGGAGTCGGATTTGAGGGAGGAGAAGCGCGTGCAGGCCGACCACGACCGCCAGCGGGCCCTCGACTTCATGCACCTGATGGCGGAGGCGCTGGGCGAGGGCTTGTCGCGGCAGGAGCTCCACCAGCGGATCGTCCATGCCTCGATCCTGTGCACGGGGGCGCTCAGCGGCTGCATCTTCGAGAAGACGCCCGCCAACACGATGCGCAGTGTGGCGGTCGAGGGGCTCTTTCCGCCCCACCGGCCGCTGCCCGACCACGTGAAGGGCAAGCTCACGACGCGTGCGAAGTTCATCGAACAGGTCCTCCGGTCCGAGGAATTTCCCGTCGGGGAGGGGATCGCGGGCCGCGTCGCGGAGACCGGGCGCGGCGAGCTGATCGCGGACGCGGCCGCCGATCCCCGGATCGTGAAGCACGACGACCCGAACCTCGTCGTGCGCTCCGTCATCGCCGTCCCGATGATGTTCCGCGAGCGCTTTTTCGGAGTCCTGGCGGTCGCCAATCCCGTGGACAACCGGCTATTCACCGAGACGGAGTGCACGCTCATGCAGTCGCTGGCCGAGCAGGCGGCGCTTGCGCTCCACAACGCGGAATCGCTGGGCCTGCAGATGGAGCGCAGGCAGCTCGACCTGGACCTGTCGATCGCGAGCGGCATCCAGCAGATGCTGCTGCCGTCGCAGTCGACCGTTTTCCCCGGACTCGATCTCGACGCGCGGTACTCCCCCGCCCAGCGCGTGGGGGGCGACCTGTTCGACGTGATCGTGCTCTCGCCGACGAGGCTCGGCGTCGCCGTGGCCGACGTTTCCGGCAAGGGGATCGCCGCGTCGCTCTACATGGCCGTCTGCCGCACGAATCTCCGCCAGATCGCCCCGAGGCACGCCTCCCCGGCGCAGGCCCTGGTCGAGCTGAACCGCACGATGGAAGCCGACATCCACGGAGACCTCTATGTCACCGTCCTGTACGCGGTGATCGACATCGAGGCGAACCACGTGATCTTTGCCCGCGGGGGCCACGAGTTGCCGCTGTTCGCCCGGCGCGATCCGTCGACCGGCACCTACCTCACGCACCTCGTGCGCTCGGAGGGGATGCCGCTCGGGCTGGTCCCCGACGAGCTCTTCACCTCGGCGATCGAGGACAAGTGCGAGCCGTTCAACACGGGCGACATGCTGGTCCTCTACACGGACGGCGTCACCGAGGCGCCCAACGACGAGGAGAAGGAGTTCTCGAGCGCGCGCCTCGCGGACGTCGTGCGCGCGCTCCATACGCGGCCCGCCCGCGAGATCAACGACGGCATCCTCGAGAGCATCCGGAGGTTCTCGGGCGAGGCCGTTCAGCGCGACGATCTCACGCTGGTCACGGTGAGACGGGTCTAATCGCGCATGCCCGGCGCAGCCATGGCCGAGCCCAGGCAGATCCTTGTGGCCGGCGCGGGAGCAGCCGGGTTTTTCGCGGCCATCGCATGCGCGGAGGCCGACCCCGAAGCGCAGGTGTCCCTCCACGAGGCGACCGCGCATCTGCTCGCGAAGGTGAGGGTGTCCGGCGGCGGCCGGTGCAACGTCACGCATGCGTGCTTTGACGCCCGGGAACTCGCCAAAAACTTCCCGAGAGGCTCGCGGGAATTGATCGGGCCTTTCCACCGGTTCGGGCCGTCGGAGACCGTGGCCTGGTTCAGGGACCGGGGGGTGGAGCTGAAGACGGAAGCCGACGGCCGGATGTTCCCCGTCACCGACGACTCAGCTACGATCGTCGACTGCCTCACCCGCGCCGCCTCGGACGCGGGCGTCCGGCTTTTCCTCCGGAGCGGGATAAGGACGGTCTCCCCGATCCCCGAAGATCCCCGTGGCCGATTCGACGTGACGCTCTCGAACGGGACCGGGACTCGGGCGGACCGAGTCCTGATTGCGACCGGAGGCGGCCGCAGCTCCGCGGGCCTATCGATCGCCGCGGCCCTGGGCCACACGATCGCCCCTCCCGTGCCCTCGCTCTTCACCTTCCATATCGACGACCCTCGGCTGAAGGGCCTCGAGGGCGTGTGCGCCGTGGCCGCAGGAGCGTCGGTCCGCGGGCTTCGCCTGCACGAAACCGGGCCGGTGCTGGTGACCCACTGGGGGCTCAGCGGCCCGGCGATCCTGAAACTGTCAGCCTGGGGAGCCCGAGAACTTCACGAAGCGGGCTACCAGTTCACGCTGGTGGTCAATTGGGCGGACCCAAAGACGACGGAAAGGGCGGCGGCCGAACTAGAGGCCGACCGGGACGCCCACCCGCGCCGGCAGGTGTCCACCACAAACCCGTTTGGACTGCCGTCGAGGCTCTGGGATCGCCTCGTGTCCGCCGCCGCAATTGCGGCGGGGACCCCCTGGGCGGGTGTGTCCAAGGAGCGGTTGAGGGCGCTTGCCCTCCAAGCGACGGCGTCCGAATTCGCGGTGACCGGAAAAAGCATGAACAAGGAGGAGTTTGTGACCTGCGGCGGCGTGCGCCTGGGCGAAGTGGACATGGCCACCATGGAGAGCCGCCGTTGTCCCGGGCTCTATTTCGCCGGCGAAGTGCTCGACATCGACGGGATCACGGGCGGCTACAATTTCCAGTCGGCCTGGACAACGGGATGGCAGGCGGGACGCGCAATGGCGCGCAGGTAAGGAGCGCCAGCCGTTTTCGCCGAGAGCCGTCAGGGCGTCGCGAAATCCGCCTTGGAACTCGCCATCCTGCGTTGTGGGATTGTCTCCGGCGTTCCCTCAAGCACAGGAAGGATGAACTTTGAAAGAAGCCCGATCGTCTGGCCAGCCGTGTTGCGTCCGTTGAAGTCGGTGCGTGTTACCACGGCGACCGCTTTTAATCTGGGAAATATGACCACGATGTTGCCTCCGTTGCCAGCCATGAACCAGCCACTCTCCGATTTATCACCGACGGGAAAATCCATATGCCAGAAATAAAACCCGTAGCCCACACCTGGCCCCTCCGTATCCGTATGCCGCAAGGTGAGGCACGCATCCACCCACGACGCCGGAATGATCAGGCGACCTTCATAGGAGCCCCGGTCGAGCACAAGCTGCCCTATCTTCCAAAGGTCAACTCCCCTGAGCTCGAGGCCGCCCCCGGTCATAACTTCACCTATCGGCGACCGCTCGAACGCAAAATGCTCGATGCCGAGGGGCTTCAGCAGCGTTTCTGCGATGTACCCGTCGACCGGCTGGCGCGTTGCGGCTTGCAGCACCTGCCCGACCAGGAATGCGTTTACCGTCGCATAGTGGAATGATTCGTATCCGCTGCCATCGCGGGCAGTGTCCATTCGGACGGGAAGATCCACGGCCCACCGGCTCCAAGACCGCTGTTCGTGCAGCCGGTCCTCATTTCCAGGGCTGTCCCCGTCGGAATCGTCCGCTGAAAGCGCTGAACCCATCGACAACAAGTCCTTCAGGCGAATGTCCTCCTTGGAAGGATCATCGTTTGCGATCGGTTTCAGGTCTCCAAAATAAGGCATAATCTTCGTGTCTATGCCCGGGATCGCGCCGTCGCGAATGGCCCGCCCGACGACTAGGGCGGTGAGGGTTTTTGTGACGGACCTCGTGTCGTTCAGCTTTGTGCGGGATCCCTCCCCGAAATACTTTTCATAGATTAGGCTGCCATTGCGGGACAGGAGGATTCCGGTGATTTTGGGCAACCTGGGAGAGGTCACCTCGGCCTCAAGGGCCGCAAGGGAAGAGGGGTCGCCTGTGGGATGTTGCGCCGAGGCAACACACGCGAAAATGAGAGGCGCGGCGATGATCGCGAGGAGGGCTGCAGGGCGGATCGAGCGGCTGGGATTGTGGATCATTCGTCCAGATAACCCGGCGGAGGTCCTGTAAGTTGCAGAATTAAAAGAATTTCCGAAAATATTGGCCCCCACGTGGACGGCAGTGTCCTATCCCGCAGCGGATAACGGATCCTCGTCCTCGCCCTGTAAAAGGATCCAAATATATAATTCGCGGTTCGCGACTCTCAGTGGGCCGACGCCGACTCGAGGATCACCGGCTTCGCCTTGGGACGCGTCACGAAGAGGATCAGGAAGATCACAAAAAGGATGCAGGGGAGCACTGCGATCTTCTGGAGTGTATCGAGGCCCGCGTCCGCCTGGATCCTCATCCACAGGGACGTATCCGGCGCCGCCGCCAGTGTGGCCGTGGTCTGGCCCGCCGGAATGCGTAGGGCGATCCCTTGGTCATAGAACTTTCCGATGATCGGAAGCGCAAAATTCGTGGCCAGCATGCCCGCCCCGCCCATGATTGCCAGGCCGAGCGCGCCCGTGCTCGGGAAACGCTCGTTGACGTAGCCCAGCATGGTGGGCCAGAAAAAGCAGACGCCCATCGCGAAGACCGTGGCCACGACGTAGATCATGGGTCCCGAGGACTTGCTCATCGCGTAGAGGCCCACCGCGCTCAGCGCCGCGCTGCAGACGAGCATCCCGAGGGGTGACAGGCGGTGCACAAAGGTTCCCGCGCACTGGCGCCCGACCGCCATGACGCCGTTGATCCAGACGAGGACGAGGATGCTCGAAATGCCCAGGTTCCCGAGGATGGTCGGGATCCACTGGTTGATCCCGAGCTCCGTGGAGGCCGTCATCAGCATGCAGGCGACCATCAGGATGAAGAGCGGGTTCAGGCACGCCTTGAACATCGAGCCCCAGGAGATCCCCAGCTGCACGCGCTCCGTCTTGGGAAAGGATTGCCCAACGAACATGGCCCCATAGATGACCAGGGGGATTAGCATGGTGGCGAACTGCGCTTTCCAGCCGAGTCCGTGGCCCTGCATAAAATAGGAAAGGACGCCACCGATCACGATTCCACCGGGAAACCATACGTGAAAGTGATTCAGCTTCGTGGTCTTGTCGTTGGGATAGAGCGCGGCGATCAGGGGATTGCATGCGGCCTCGACCGACCCGTTCGCCACGCCGAAGACAAGCGTGCCGACGTAGAGGCTCGTGTAGTTCCAAGCGAACATGGTGAGGAGAATGCCCGCCAGGTGGCCGACGAAGGCGATCGCTATGATCCGGCCGAGCCCGAGCGCATCGCAGAGGGGGCCGCCGAAGAGCATCGCCAGAGTGAATCCCCAGAACGCAGTTCCAGTGACCCAGCCCACCTGCTCATACGAGAGGTTGAATTGGGTCGCCCATGCGCCGCCCGCCGCGCCGCGGAGGGCAAAGCTCATGGCGGTGACAATCAGGGCGACCCGGCTCGCGAGGAAGAGACGATGGGCGTTCATGGTCGGCGGTCAGGGTTTGAGGCCGAGTGTTTCCAGATATTGAATGCTCGGCGGGATGTTTTTCACCGGGTCGGAGGTCTCGTCCTCTATATAGTAGTATTTCACGCCTGACTTCCGGGCCTGCGCCATGATCGCCGGCCAATCCATGCTGCCGTCGCCCACGGCCACATTGTCGGAGGCGGGGGCCTTGCCCTGATAGAGGCCGGTCGGCGCGCCTTTCCTCATATCCTTGATGTGAAACGCCTTGAAACGGCCGGGATATTTCTGGAGAAGCGCTACGGGATCGATCCCCGCCTGGACGACCCAGAAGACGTCCATCTCGCAAAACACGAGGTCGGGATCGGTCTCGTTCATCATAACGTCGAACGCCGACGTGCCGTCCGGCAAGGGCTTGAATTCATAGCCGTGCGTGTGAAAGCCGAAGCCGAGACCCGCCGCCTTGAGCTGGGCGCCCCACTTATTGAAATTCGCTACCGCGACTCTGGCCTGGGCGACGTCAAAGTCGGTCGCATGCGGAACCCAGGCGACGATCACATACGTCACCCCCAGGGTTTTCGCATCCGCGATCACGCCGGGAAGGTCGGCCTGCATGGTCTCGTAGTGAATATGGGCGCCGACAATTTTCAGGCCGTTGGCGTCGGCCAGTGAACGCAGGTCCTTGGCCGTGTGCCCATAAGTCCCCGCGGATTCAACTGAGGTGAATCCGAGGGATTTGACCTCTGCCATGCCCGAGGGAAGGCTCGCGGTCAATTGGGCGCGCAGGCTCCAGAGCTGGAGGCCGAGAGGGGTGTCGTCTGCGGCAAATGCAGTGACGGAGGCGAGAATGGCGGCGGCAATAAGCTTCAGTTTCATCTTCAGGGGGGGTTGCGTGGGAGACCGCAAAAGGGGTGATGCGGGCGCCCCGCCTGGGGCCGGGCGCGGGCTCGAAACTGGCGGGAATCGGGCATAGTACAAGGAAAGAAGCCCGCGCAAGGCGTCTTGCCACGGGGCCCGCGCGATCCAACGGTGGATGCCGCATGCCAGCCACGGAAGCACCGCATATCGACCGCTCCTCGGTTCCAGATCCGATGGGACATTTCGGCCCGTACGGCGGGACTTTTGTGCCTGAAACCCTTATGGCCGCGCTCGAGGAACTGCAGGCCGTGTATGCTGCGGCCCGCGAGGACCCAGAATTCCAGAAGGCGCTCCGGGGTCACCTATCCGAGTTTGCCGGGCGCCCGACCCCCCTCTATTTCGCGGAACGGCTGACCCATCATTGCGGCGGGGCCAAGATCTATCTCAAGCGGGAGGACCTTCTTCACACGGGCGCCCACAAAATCAACAACGCCATCGGCCAGGCCCTTCTTGCCCTCAGGATGGGGAAGAAGCGGATCATCGCCGAGACCGGGGCCGGCCAGCACGGCGTGGCCACGGCTGCCGTCTGCGCCAAATTCGGTCTTCAATGCGTGATCTACATGGGTGCGGTCGACATGGAGCGGCAGGCGCTCAATGTTTTCCGGATGCGGCTCATGGGGGCTGAGGTGCGCAGCGTCGAGGCGGGTCAGAAGACCCTGAAGGAGGCCATCAACGAAGCGATGCGGGACTGGGTGACGAACGTCCGGACCACCCACTACATCCTCGGCACGGCCTACGGGGCGCGGCCGTACCCGGAAATGGTCCGTGATTTTCACCGGGTCATCGGGATCGAGGCGAAGGAGCAGATCCTGGCCCGCGAAGGAAGGCTTCCCGATGAACTCATCGCGTGTGTCGGCGGCGGAAGCAACGCGATCGGCCTCTTCTTCGAATTCCTGGAGGACTCCGCGGTCCGGATGATCGGCGTGGAGGCGGGGGGCCGAAGCCTGCGCAGGGGCGACCACGCCGCCCGGTTCGCCGGCGGAAAACTCGGGGTCCTTCAGGGGTGCAAGACCTTCATTCTTCAGGATGCGGACGGCCAGATTGAGCTGACCCATTCCGTATCCGCTGGCCTCGACTACCCGGCCGTCGGACCCGAACACGCCTACTACCGCGACCTTGGACGCATCGAGTACACCTATGCCATGGATGACGAGGCGATCGAGGCCTTCCAATTGTGTTCCAGGATGGAAGGCATCATTCCCGCGCTGGAAAGCTCCCACGCGCTCGCCCATGGCTTCAAGCGCGCGCGGGACCTCGCCGAGGACAAGATCCTGATCGTGAACCTGAGCGGGCGCGGGGACAAGGACGTGCAGGAGGTCGCCCGCTTCACCGGCCAGAATTTATGAAGAGCATGACCGGATATGGCCGGGCGACGGCCGCTTTTGCCGGCGGGACATTGACCATCCAGGTCAGCTCGGTGAACCGCCGCAGCCTCGACCTGACCGTGAAGATTCCCGGCGAATGGGAAAGCCTCGAGAGCGAGGTGGGGGAGCGGGTGCGCCGCGTCGCGGCCCGCGGGAAGGTGCACGTCGACATCGAATTCGCGGCGGCGAAGGGACGCGACGAAGCGACCTGGAGCGATGCATCCGTGGGCGCCGTCCTGCACCGCCTTGCGGCGCTCGCCGAGGCCCGCGGGATACCGTTTGAGCCGACCGCCGAGCTCCTGTGGCAGATCGCGAATTCCCAGCGCTCCCCGGCGGCGACGCCGTCGCCGGACGCCGCGCGCCCCGAGGTTCTTTCGACCCTCGATGAGGCGCTCCGCGGATTTGCCGCAATGCGCGCGAAGGAGGGCGAGGCGCTCCTCGTCGATTTCATCGCGCGGATCGAAACCTGCCGCAGCCGGATCGAGGCCGTTTCCGCGCGCGCGCCCGCGGTTGCGCCCGCCTACCGCGCCCAGCTGCACAAGCGCCTTCGCGAGGCGGCCCTTGAACTCGACGTCGAGGACGAGCGCGTCCTTCGCGAGGTCGCGCTCTATGCCGACCGCTCCGACGTCAGCGAGGAAATCACCCGGTTCCGCAGCCACCTGGACCAGCTTGCCGCGCTGCTCAAGTCGGACGACGAAATGGGCCGCAAGGCGGACTTTATCCTGCAGGAGCTCGGCCGCGAGGCGAACACGATTGGAAGCAAGGCCAATGACCTCGCGATCTCGAAGAGCGTGATCGAGCTCAAGAATGAGCTGGAACGCGTGCGGGAGCAGATGGCAAACGTCGAGTGAGCCGCGCCGGCGGGATCAACTGGCGCGCTTGGACGACTTGAGCGAGGAGAGGATGTACAGGACGACGCCGACACAGATCGCTGAGTCGGCGACATTGAAGGTCGGATAGACATAGTCCCCAAAATGAAAGTCGAGGAAATCGACGACGTGGCCGCGAACGAGCCGGTCGATCAGATTTCCGGCGATGCCTCCGCAGAGCAGCCCGAAGCAGACTTGAGCATACGGGGCCCCTAGCCCGAGGGACTTTCTTCCAACGTAGATAACGACGAGGGTCACGGCGGCCAGAAGCGCGAGGAAAATATTGCCGCCGGAAAGGATGCTCCATGCCGCTCCCGTGTTGCCGACGTGCACGATGTAGAAAAACCCGCGGATCACCGGGATCGCGCCCGCGGCCTCGCCATAGGTATTGAAGGCGAGGTGGGAGCGGATCCACGCCTTGGTCCCCTGGTCCGCGGCCAGCACGGCCGCGGCGATCCCAATGAGCCACTTATGCCTAAGGACCCGCCAGCTCAGCGTCGGCCCCGGGTCGAGCGACTCGCTCATTCCTCGCCGCCATCGTCATGTATCACCGTGCCGCCGCCTTCCTCCCCGGATTCGCCGAACAGGCCGGCCTCGGTGCGGGAGTGGTGCCGGTTGCGCTCGATCTGCTTCTGGGCTTCCGCCGAATACCGGGTGAAGGGGACGGCCAGCAGGCGCTCCTTGGATATCGGCTTCGCCGTGATCTCGCAGATGCCGTAGGTGCCGTCGCGGACGCGCTTGATCGCGGATTCGATTTCGGAGAGCGCCTCCTGTTCGCTCGAGACGAGGCTCAGCGCGAAATCCCTGTCGAACGTGTCCGTGCCCGCGTCGGCCATGTGCTGGCCGTAGGAGGAAAGATCCCCGGAATCCTCCTTCGAGGAGCGCTTCAGCGTTTCCTCCGAATGGCGCTCAATGCCCTCCGTGAGGTGCTTGCGCAGGTCGATGAGGAGCTTATAGTAGCGCTTGTACTTCTCGGGCACATCGCGCACCTCGATCACGTCGGCGGCGCGCGTCTTCTTCGGGTTGAATCCGAGGATGTCCGCGAGGGACGCCGCCTTCACGTGGTTCGGCTTGGGCTTCTCGAGAGCGGCGGCCTGGAGCGCGATGGACGGCTTCGCGGGGACCTTCGCTATTTTGGCGACCGATTCGGCCTTGGCCAGAACGGTCTTTGCAATGGCGCGCACCTCGTCGAGGCTGAAGGCGATCGGTTTGATCGCCGCCTTGCGGGCAAGGATGCTGTCGCGGAGGGCGGATTTCTTGGATGGTTTTTCCATGGGAGGACGTTTTCCGGACGCGGGGGGCGCGGCGGGTGCGGGCTTTGGGGCCACCTTTGGGGCGGCCGCGGGGCCTTGCACCTTCCGCGGTTCTATCCGGGGCGATTTCTTTGCGGTCGGTACGGGTTTTTTTGTCTTTGCCATGGGGAGTCTTGGGGGGGGTGTAAAAAGGGGGACGTTCAGGGCTTAAGGGCCTCGGCGCAGCGCGGACAAACCTCGGCAAGGGGCGTCTGAATGAGCGAGGGTACCCACCGCCAGCAGCGGGGACAACGAATATGACCGAGTTCGGAACATGGCCGAATATCGACACCTAAAGCGTCTCCGGGTTCTTTCGCGCCCTCCACATGGACATCGGACACGATGAATATCTCGGGCAGGGAGCCCAGGTTCCGATCGAGAACGGCCCGCTGGGGATCGGAGGCGGGCACACGAAGGGTCACCGAGGCGTCCAGGGATTTTCCGATGCGGCCGGCCGCGCGCAGCGGCTCGATCGCCTCGTTGACCTTCGCCCTCACCTTGAGTAGGAACGCGATATCCGATTCGGCCTCGGCGTGCGACCACGCCTGGGGTATTCCGGGCCAGTCCTGGAGGTGCACCGAACCGGTGCCAAACTCGATGCCAGAGCAGGCAAAGGACCAGGCTTCATCGGCGGTGAACGGGATCACGGGCGCGAGGATGCGGACCAGGGTGCTGAAGATGTTCTGGATCGCGGTCTGCGAGGAGCGACGGAGGGGATGGTGGGTTCCGAGCGTGTAGAGGCGGTCCTTCAGGATGTCATGATAGGTCGCCGACAGCGTGACCGCGCAGAATTGATTGCAGAGCTGGTAGACGCGGTGGAATTCATAGTTGTCGTAGGCCGCCCCGCAGGCCCGTGCGAGCTCGGCGCACTGGTGGAGCGCCCACCGGTCGAGCGGGTCCATTTTCTCCACGGGCACCGCCATCCGCGCCGTGTCGAAATCGAATAGGTTCGCGAGCTGGAACCGGAGGGTGTTTCGTATCAGCCGGTAGGTTTCGCCGACGTGGGAGAGGATTTCCTTCGAGATTGGAATGTCGTCCCGAAAATCCTGAGAGGCGATCCAGAGCCGGATGACGTCGGCGCCGTATTCGGCAATGTAGGCGTCGCTTGTCTGGGGCTTCTGGTAGGCGGCGCTCTTGGATATTTTCTTCTGCTCCTCGTCCACGATGAATCCATGGGTGAGGACCGCCTTGTAGGGCGCGGCGCCGTAGGCGACGACCGAGGTCCAAAGGGAGGACTGAAACCAGCCCCGGTGCTGGTCGCTCCCCTCAAGGTAGAGATCGGCCGGCCACACGGTACCGCCTGTGCCTCGCTTCAATACAGCGGCATGGCTTGAACCGGAATCGAGCCATACATCCAGCGTGTCGCGCCCGCTGGTCAATTCCGAGGCCTTGGGCCAGTTTTCTGGAAGCTTCACTCCATCAAGGATTTCCGATGGAGACTCGTCATACCAAAGGTTGGTTCCCCGTTGCTCGACCTTGTCGGCGACGGCCCGGATGACGCCGGCGTCTAGAAAAGGGCGCTTGGAGGCGTCATAGAAGGCGGGGATGGGAACGCCCCAGGAGCGCTGGCGGCTGATGCACCAGTCGGGCCGCGATTCGACGGCGCCCCGGATCCGCGCTTCGCCCCAGACCGGAATCCATCCCCCCGCCGCGGCGATCTTCGAAATTTCATCGAGCGCAGCCTTTCTCGATCCCTCCTTGTCGAGCGACACGAACCACTGGTCGACGGCCCGGAAGATGATCGGCGTCTTTGAGCGCCAGCAGTGGGGGTAGCTGTGCGTGTACTTTTGCTTCGCCAGCAGGGTGCCGGTCGAGTCGAGCTTCCTCAATACGGCGATGTTGGCCGGGGACGTCTTCTTCTTCGCAAGGTCCTCGACCGTCTCGAGCGTCGTGGCGCCGACCAGGTCGCTCGGAATCCGTCCGTCGTCGACATAGGTTCCGTTGTCGGCAACCGGACAATAGATCTCGAGGCCGTACTTGAGGCCCGTCTGGTAGTCCTCGGCGCCGTGCCCGGGTGCCGTATGGACGCAGCCCGTGCCGCTTTCCGTCGTGACGTAGTCGGCGAGGACGACGGGGGAGGGGCGATCGATGAAGGGATGCCTCGCGGCCAGGTGCTCGAGCGCGCGACCCTGAACGGTCTTGAGCACGGTCGGAGGCGAGGTCAGGCCCGCGACCGTGGCGACCTGTCCCAAGAGGGCCGCCGCCACGAGGATTCGCTCCGCGCCCATATCGGCGACGACGTACTCGACGTCGGGATTAAGCGCCACGGCCAGGTTCGCCGGAAGGGTCCACGGGGTCGTCGTCCAGATCACGATGCTGAGCGCCTTGTCGGCGGGCAGCCCGAAGCGCGCGGCCTCTTCGGCCGGCACGCTGAATCTCACCCAGATCGACGGCGAAGAGTGCTCCTTGTACTCGATCTCAGCCTCGGCGAGGGCTGTTTCGAAGGGAATCGACCAATACACCGGCTTCTTGCTGCGGTAGACGATCCCCTTTTCGACGAAGGCCGCGAAGATGCGAAGAATGTCCGCCTCGAAGGCGGGCGCCTTCGTCTTGTACTCGTTGGCCCAGTCCGCGAGGACGCCGAGGCGCTTGAACTGGTCCTTCTGCTTTGCGATCCAGGATTCGGAGAACGCGTCGCAGAGCTGCCTGAGTTCGGAGGTGGAGGCCTGCCTCTTGGCTTCGCGCAGCTCGCTTGCGACCTTTTGCTCGATCGGAAGCCCGTGGCAGTCCCAGCCGGGCACATAGGGCGTGCGGAATCCGCGCAACGCCTTGTAGCGGATCGTCACGTCCTTGAGCGTCTTGTTGAGCGCGGTGCCGATGTGCACGTCTCCATTGGTGAACGGGGGGCCGTCGTGGAGCACGAAGACCGGCGCGCCGGCGCGCCGGCGCTGCATCGCGTCATATAGGCCCGTCCTCTCCCAATGGGCGACGCGCGCCGGTTCGCGCTGCGCCAGTCCCGCCCGCATGGGGAATTCAGTTCTGGGCAGCTGCAATGTGTCTTTGAGGTCTTGCGCCAATCGAAAAAAAGGGTCCGGGAGGGTAAATCGGTCCCCCCGTGAGTCAAGACACTCGCATGGCGAGGGAGGCCCCGGACCTCATGCAGTCGGGAAGCGAAATCCCGTCGCGGACGCTTCCACCTATGAACAATCCGGGATGATTCCGTTCGCATTCGGCCATCGCCTCCAACATCCGCCCGAATCCCAGGGGGTACTGCGGGATGGCCCGGGGCCAGAGGGTGCACCGGACAAAAGCGGGCTCGCCCTCGGTCCCCAGGAGCGATCGCAGGTCCCCGAGAACCCGGTCCAGCAATGCGCCCTGTTCCAGGCAGGCCATCTCGGGCTGGAGGGCGCCTCCCGCGAACACCGTGAGCGCGACGTGACCCGCGGGAGCGCGCTCCGGAAAAAGGCTCGAGTTGAAGAGGACGCCGAGGATGGATCGTTTTTCCGCCGCCGGGACGAGCGCCCCGAATCCGTCGAGCGGGTGCCGTACCTGGTCGCGCCGGAATCCGACGAACACCGAGGCCACCGGCGGATGCTCGATCTCGCCCAGCAAGGAGAGCGGTGGGGTTCCCCGGCGGCCGATTTCCAACCGGGACAGGCTTTGGGCGGGAAGGGCGGCGACCACGGCCTCAAAATCCTGGGAGCGCGCCCCGTCCGGCCCGCCCCAGTGGACGAGCCAGCGGCCCTCCGAGGAGGCCTCGACCGCGTGGACGGAGGCATTGAGGAGGATGGATTCGGGCGACAATCGGGCAGCGAGGGCTCCGGGAAGCGCCTGCAGTCCGCGCCGGAACGAGACAAGGGCCGGTGAGGGCGCCAGTCCGAGTTCCCGGCGCCGCCTCGCGCTGGCGGCCCCGGCGCGAATGAGCGAGCCCGCGTTTTTTTCCGCCTCCCACGCCCGCGGGAACGCGTGGCGTGCCGAGAGGCGTTCCGGGTCGCCGGCATAGATCCCGCTGACGAACGGCTGCACGAGCCGCTCGAGAACCTCGTTTCCAAAGTGGTCCCGGATGAAATCGCCGAGGCTCAGGTCATCGGGCCGGACGCGGCGCCGGTGAGTGAGCTCACAGAGGACGCCCAGCTTGCCGCGAAGCGAAAGGAGCGGCGTCGAGAGGAATTGCAGGGGTGACGAGGGCGAGGGAAAGGCGACGAGGCGGCCGCGCGCCGCAATATAGCGGTTCCTGGCCGTGGGCGCCGCCTCGATGCGCTCGGCGCCGAGGCCGAGCGCGTCGAGCCATGAGCGGATTTCCGGCGAATCCTCCTGGAGCGAATTGGGCCCGGCCTCGATAGTCCATCCTCCGACGGCCTCGGTCTGGACGGACCCTCCGACTCGCGGCGCCGCCTCGAACAACCGCACGCCGTGCCCCGCCTCCGTGAGTTTCCACGCCGCGGTGAGGCCCGTAATTCCGCCTCCTAGGACCGCGACCGTCATGGGGGTTCAGGTCCAGGACGTCACGGCGTCGACCAGCGCCTCGACGCACTCAATTTTCGCCTGCGGAAGAATCCCGTGGCCCAGGTTGAAAATATGGCCCGCGCTCCCCCGCATGGACTCCAGCAGGCGGATCGTCTCCCGGCGCGCGACCTCGGGGGTTGTGTTCAGGATCACCGGATCCAGGTTGCCCTGCACGGCGACATTTCCGGGGAGGCTGCGCCGAACCAACGCCAGCTCATTGGAACCGTCGATGCTCAGCACGCGCGCGCCCGTGAAGGCCTGGTCGACCAGGTGGGCTCCCGTTCCCTTGCCGTAGAGGATGACGGGAAACCCCTCCGGCATGGCGGCGACGATCTGGCGGATCCAGTGCAGCGAGGCGGCTTCATAGTCTGGGCCCGCGACGGCTCCGCCCCAGGAGTCGAAG
>Ga0182018_10000927_pt1 | contig 36011 bp, 26 predicted proteins | sample 812P2MmetaG_FD_120490 | JGI IMG/M metagenome (GOLD analysis project Ga0182018, IMG submission 120490) | Permafrost microbial communities from Stordalen Mire, Sweden - 812P2M metaG | ecosystem: Environmental > Terrestrial > Soil > Wetlands > Permafrost | place: Sweden: Stordalen | collected...
TCTCCCGGCACAATCCGTAGTTCGCAGCGGCAGTCGCGGCGAATCCGTCGGTTTCTATCTATCCTTCTCTCCTTCTGTCGTTCTCTCCTTGTGAGGCAATCTTTCTCGATGCTATCGTCCCGTGGCCAGGCGGGTGGCGAGGCGCTGCGGCAGATTGGCGGCGAGAATTTTTTCCTGCGCCACGCGCAGGTTGTACGGGACGCGGTAGAAAGTGACGATCCACGCATCGGAGTCGAACATGGCGAACGCGGCACGCCAGTCGCCATCGCGGGGCTGGCCAACGGAGCCGGGGTTGATGAGATAGCGGCGATCTTTGCGCAGAGGCCAGTCGGAGGATTCGGGCTGGCCGACGGTGCGATATCCGGGACGGTAGCCCTCGCTGATGTCACCGGAAAGCACGAATCCGCCTTGCAGGTGAGTGTGCCCGAAGAAGGTGAGCGGCACGGGGTCGGTAATGAGCGGCTGGATAGCATCGCGCACACTGACCATGTATTCGTCTTCGTCGAGCGATGAGCCGTGGACGAACTGTATGTCCGGCAGTTGGTCAAGATGCACAGGGCCGTGAGGAAGCGCGCGCAACCAGTCCAGATTGGCCGGCGAGAGCTGTTCGCGAGTCCAGAGGGTGGCCAAGCCGGCGACGGGGTTGAACTCGTCGAGGTTCATGAGGCCGCCAACGGCTTTGTCGTGATTGCCGCGAACGAATGCGCCTCCCAAAGCTTGCGCCTTGGCGATGACTTCGTTGGGATTTCCTCCGTAGCCGACCGTATCGCCAAGGTTGACGACGAGGTCATGGGCCGGAGCGGCGGCCAGACAGGAGTCCAGCGCCTCGAGATTGCTGTGAATGTCGCTAAGAAGGAGGATACGCACAAAGGGAGGATTATAGCGGTTCCCGGAGCAAATGGGAGGAGCTGGGTCTCGAACGTCAGGTCTCAGGTGTCAGGAAAAGCCGGGTTGGACTGCCCGAGACCTAAGACCTATGACCTTGCGTTCACTACCGGGCAGCGCGCCCAATGTGCAGCACTCACCTCGACCAGCGGTGGAAGTTTATCGGCACACTCTGCTACGCGATACGCGCAACGCGGTTCGAACGGGCATCCCGAAGGAAGTTGCGCGACGTTCGGCACGCTGCCTTCGATGGTTGCTAACGGGACTTTGCGATCGGTCGAGAGGGTAGGGATCGCATGCAACAGTCCCTGAGTATAAGGATGAGCGGGCGCGTGGAAGATATCGGCCTTGGAGCCAAGTTCGACGAGGCTTCCGGCGTACATGACAGCGACGCGATCGGCTACGTGCGAAACGACAGCCAGATCGTGCGAGATGAAGAGCATGGCGAGTCCGAACTTGTGGCGCAGCTCGTTGAGCAGATCGAGAATTTGCTGCTGGATGGTGACATCGAGCGCGGTGGTCGGCTCGTCGGCAATGAGGAGTTGCGGGCGGTTGACGATGGCCATGGCAATCATCACGCGCTGCCGCATGCCACCTGAGAGCTGGTGCGGATAACTGCGCGCGCGCTGATCGGGCTCAGGGATGGCGACCTCGCGCATGCCTTCGACGGCGCGGCTCCATGCTTCCGTTTTGCTGACGCGGTGGTGAGCCATGACCGCTTCCGCGATCTGGTCGCCGACGCGCATGACCGGATTGAGCGCGGTCGTCGGCTCCTGAAAGATCATGGCCATGCGCGAACCGCGAAGCTGGCGCAGCTGATCGGGAGGCAACGCGGTGAGGTGTGCGGGCGAGGTGTCGCTCTTGCCATTCTGAAAGGTGATATCTCCTGAGACCTTGGCGGCGGGCGGAAGTAATCCCATGATGGCCAGCGAGGTGATGGATTTTCCTGAGCCCGACTCGCCAACTAAGCCGAGCACTTCGCCGGGAGCGATGGTGAACGAGAGGCTGCGGACGGCGAGCGCGGGCGCGTCGGAGGCCGCTTGTGCGGAAGTCACGGGCGTTGCGCGCGACTGCGGGAAGTGAATGCTCAGGTCGCGGACGTCGAGGAGCGGAGGCACGAAAGGTATGGTATCAGCCGACTGCGCGCCTTTAGTCGTGAGTCACTCTAGTCCGGCTTTCGCCAGCATCTCCAGAAACTGCTTCTGGGTGCGCATATCGATCGACTGCGCTACTAACTTGCCTTCGCGGTCGTAGACGAAGCTCTTCGGAATGCCCTCGACGACGAACGCTTCGTTAACCTTGCGTTCGGGATCGAGCAGCACAGGGAACGATACTTTGCGTTCGCGGATGAAGGGCTCGACTTTCGCCGCTTCTTCATCGGAGATGCCAAGCACCACGAAACCCTTGGGTCCGAAGCGGGTGTAAAGCGTTTCGAGATCTGGCATTTCCTTGCGGCAGGGCGGACACCAAGTGGCCCAGAAATTCACCAGGACGACCTTGCCGCGCAGTTCGGAGAACGTCCAGCTCTTGCCGGAAAGGTCTTTCAAGGTGAAGTCGGGATGCTCGCGCTTGCGGTCGTCGGCTTCAAGCTTGGTCATGGCGGCTTGAAACTGTCCGTCATCGTTGGTGAAGCGGAACGGCAGAGTGACGTGCTCGTAGCGGACGAGCGTCGCTAGCTCGATATAGGGATCAGCAGGTTCGCGAGCGGCAAGTGCGCGAGAAGGGGTTTTGCCTTCGGGATCCTTCACTATCTGCCATGAGGCTGGACGATCGCGCAAGGTATCGGCGAGCGTAGTTGCGACTTCCTGCAGCGTGTCGTGTCCGAAATCGCCTTCGGTGGAAAGTCCCGCCAAACCGAGCGCGAGGCGCAGCTTATTGTCGGTTGCTGGCAGCTTGCGAATCTGGAGTGCCAGATCTTTGGTCGTGGTCGCGCGCACGTCATCGGCGAGGGCGCGAAGGCCGTGGATCTGATCGGCGATGGGCTGCTCGTCTGCGCTATAGACAACCTTATTCTGCTGCGCGGAGGCGCGTTGCGCTCCAAGGCTGAGGAGTGCGAACAAGATCGCGGCCAGCACAACGCAGAGTTCTGTCTTTGTCTTAATCCTGATCCTGCGGAGCAAGGTCTTGCGTGTCGTCGTGCGCGTCGTCTTCCGTCTCATAGGCTACAAGCTTAACAAGTGATTGCTTCGCGCACCAATGGCGAGCGTCAAGCAGGCGAGTGTTAATGAGGAGCAGGTTGCTCCGGAGTCGCTGACGGTGCGCGTGTTTGGCAACACGGCAATTGCGATTGGAGTGATCGCGGTTAAGGAAACAAAAAGCGGAAAATCGACTGTTCACCGCGAACGCTTTATTGATACCTGGATTTACAAAAACGGATCGTGGGTTTGCATCGCTACGGATGCTACTCCGATGATTCACGCGGGGCTTAGGGATTGAGAGGGGCGCCGAGGTAACACAGGCTGGATCGGTCCGTGGAATCCCACCTTCGAAAGGCGCGAAAGATGGGGCACCCGGCAAGATCAAGATCAACGTCAAAGGCAGCGGGCAAGAATGCCCGCTCCACACAACCAAAACCACACGGTAAGCTGCGGCCGCTGGTGCTGCCGCAGATTACGCAGTTGCCTCGCGAACAGCCCTCCCGACAGCCTGCGGCAGGCGTACGGGCACGAAGTACTCCTCCGGGTACAGGTAGTCTTCGCCGGACTCATCGATGACGCGAATCTGATGATGCTTCAGGCCCACTTTGTCTGGGAGGACTTGATATATCTTGCGCAATTCCAGGGACGCGGCATAGCCCTTGTTGCCTACGCAGATGACGAAATGTGCTTCGCGTTTCATGTGCTCGAGATAGTGGCCGAAAACTGATTAGCTGCAGCCGCTGGTGCTGCCGCATTCGCCGCAGCGGTAGCAGGAACCGTTTCTGGTCATGATGGCTCCGCAGACGCTGCAGCTGGGGGCGTCTCCCATATCGATCATGCTGGAGAGGGCGTCGGCGGCGTGGATGCTGCCGGACGCTGGCCGTTGGTCGTTAGTCGTTGGGCTTAGACCTGGGCTTAGACCCAGGCTGCCGTTTAGATCGCCTACGCCTTCGGGCGCTGGTTGCGGTTTGGGACGCAGGTTCTCGAAGAGGAACTGCTGCTGTCCGGTCATGAAGCGCAACTGGAGCCAGCGGAAGATGTAATCCATGATCGACTTGGCGAAGCCGATGTCGGGATTGTTGGACCATCCGCTGGGCTCGAAGCGGGTGTGGGCAAATTTTTCGCAGAACAGTTTCAGCGGCACGCCGTGCTGCAGCGAGATGGAGACGGCGAGGGCGAAGCTATCCATGAGGCCGGAAACGGTGGAACCTTCTTTGGCCATCTTGACGAAGATCTCGCCGGGTTCTCCGTTGGGATAGAGACCGACGATGATATAGCCTTCGTGGCCTCCGACATTGAACTTATGAGTTACCGACATGCGCTCTTCTTTTAACTTATGACGCAGAGCGCGGGGCGGAGCGTCGAGGTTGTCTTCTTCGATGTGGACATGAGACGCGGCGGCGGCGTTGCGGGCAGCGTCATCCCGGGTGGAGTTCGCGGTCTTGCTGCCGGCGGCGGAGAGTGGCTGCGACTGCTTGCAGCCATCGCGATAGATGGCCACGGCTTTGACTCCGAGCTTCCACGATTGCAGGTAAGCCTCGGAAATATCGTCGACGGTGGCGTTGTTGGGCAGGTTGACGGTTTTGGAGATGGCTCCGGAGATGAAGGGCTGAGCGGCGGCCATCATCTTGATGTGTCCCATGTAATGAATCGATCGAGTGCCCTTGGACGGCTTGAAGGAGCAATCGAAGACGGCGAGGTGCTCGTCTTTTACGTGGGGCGCGCCTTCGATGGTTCCGGTGGCATCGATGTAACTGACGATGGCATCGGTCTGTTCGTGCGTGTAACCGAGTTTGAACAGGGCCGCGGGGACGGTGTTATTGACGATCTTGATCATTCCGCCGCCGACTAACTTCTTGTATTTGATTAGAGCTAAGTCAGGTTCGATGCCAGTGGTGTCGCAATCCATCATGAAGCCGATGGTGCCGGTGGGGGCGAGGACGGTGACCTGCGAGTTGCGGTAGCCGTGCTTCTCGCCGTGGGAGAGAGCTTCATCCCAGCAGGCTTTGGAGGCATCGAACAGCGACGCGGGAACATTGTTCTTATTGATGTTGTTGACGCTGGCGCGGTGCATTCTGATGACATCGAGGAAGGGCTCGCGATTGATGTACCAGCCGGGGCAGGCGGCTCCGGGCATAGCTTCGGCGGTGGTGATTCCGAGGCGGGTTTGCACGGTGTCGGTGATGGGAGTTAGCGGCGGGCACGACTCGGCGATGCGGGAAGACTGGAGATAGGCCTGGCCGCACATGATGGCAGTTACACAGGCGGCGTAGTCGCGTCCGGCATCGGAGTCGTAGGGAAGACCGGCAGCCATTAGTAACGCGCCGAGGTTGGCATAACCCAAGCCGAGCGGGCGATAGTCGTGCGAGTTCTTGCCGATGATTTCGGTGGGGTAGCCGGCGTTATCGACCAGAATTTCCTGCGCGGTGATGGTGATATCGACGGCGTGACGGTAAGCTTCCACGTCAAAAGTGCCGTTGGGCGCGAACTTCAGCAGGTTGAGGCTGGCGAGGTTGCAGGCAGAGTCATCGAGGAACATGTACTCGCTGCAGGGATTCGAAGCGTTAATCCGAGCTGTGTTTTTGCTGGTGTGCCAGCGGTTGACGGTGGTGTCGTATTGCATTCCGGGATCGCCGCATTGCCATGTGGCTTCGGAAAGTTTTGCCATGAGATCTTTGGCTTTGTAAGTGTTGACGACGCGGCCGTCGACGATGGCTTTGGTGGAGAAGTCGGTGTCTCGCATGACGGCTACCATGAAGTCGTCGGTGACGCGAACGGAGTTATTCGCATTCTGAAAGAAGATAGAGCTGTAGGCGTCGGAGTCGGGATGCGATCCGTCGTAACCCTGCGCGACTAAGGCGTGGGCTTTGGCTTCTTCTTTCGACTTACAGTCGATGAAATCGACGATGTCGGGATGGTCGATGTTGAGGATGACCATCTTGGCGGCGCGGCGAGTTTTGCCTCCGGACTTGATGACGCCGGCGAAAGCGTCGAAGCCTTTCATAAAGCTGAGCGGGCCGCTGGCGGTGCCACCTCCGCTGAGAACTTCGGTGGAAGAACGCAGGGGAGAGAGATTGGTGCCGGTACCGGATCCCCATTTGAAGAGCATGCCTTCGGTTTTTGCTAACGTCAAAATGGAGTCGAGCGAATCTTTGATGGAGTTGATGAAGCAGGCGGAGCACTGCGGGCGAGTGTAACCGGTGACGCCGAATTCAACTTGATTTGTAGTCGAGTTCCAGTGCCAGTTGGTGGCGTCGGATTTCGGCTCGATGCGGTCGCAGCCTACGTTGAACCAGACCGGCGAATTGAAGGCGACGTGCTGGCGGATGAGCAAGTGCACGAGCTCGTCATGGAAGACGGCAGCGTCTTCGGCGGTGCGGAAGTATCCATCTTTCATGCCCCAATCGCGAATGGTTTCGGCGACGCGGGCGACGAGCTGGCGGACGCCGGTCTCGCGCTCATCGGTTCCGATCTGGCCGTGAAGGTATTTCGAGGCGACGATGTTGGTCGCGGTCATCGACCAGTCTTTGGGGACTTCGACATTCTTCTGCTCGAAGATAACGCCTCCCTGGGAGTCGGCGATCTGAGCGGTGCGGAGTTCCCACTCGACTTCGGAGTAGGGAGACACGCCGAGCTTGGTGAAAAGACGGCGGAAGGTCAGCCCCGGGGCCTTGGTCTTAGCAGGATTGCTGGCTGCGGATTGGGTCTTAATTTGGTCGCGCACTTCGGGCATTTCTCTCTCCTAATTAGATGATGGCAAAGAACAGATGATCTATGACGGCGGTTGGCTTTTGAGCCTAATTTCCGCCTTCCTGGCGCTGGATTATCTTGCGCTGTCGCTCGGAAGACTGGATCCGCGCCGCTTTCTACAGATAATTCTTATGGAGCTAATTCTTATGGAGCGGGATCGCCCTGGAGACTCTTTCGGAAATTGTGCTCGGGGAGCGCCGTCACCAGGGTTGGCTCGGTCGTCTGGGTATGGGCTGAATCGGCCGTGATGGAGGATGCCTGTCTTTCCACCGGCTCTGCGGATTCGATGCCGTGACGGGCGAAGGAAGCGGCTACTAGTTCGATCAAACTTTGCATCGGGGCTCCTAAGGGTGTGACGGAAGCTGGAATCGGCCGGAGAGCAGCTTCAGTCACGAACTACACTTGCTCACGTACTACGCTGGCGCGGCTCCCAGCCGCCCCCTTTCAGGGTCAAAATCGCACAGCGTCGAAATCCGGGGGCCCCACGCCTCCGCTTCGCGATAGGGCGGGGCACCCAGCATTTCGGTTACATCACCGCTGTTTTTCCATCCACTGATTGAGGGATGGTTTCTCCGCGAAAGGGGAGACGCGAAGTCACCTCAACTTTGAGTCTCGCCCCATTTTGAGTCTCACCTGGTTTTACTGTCGTGGCCCCGCTGATCGGGGTCTGAAAAAGTGCTCTGGGATGCTTAACGTACAACCGTATATGGTGCCTGTCAAGAGATAAATACAACATGTTGTGGCCCAAAAGTGGTAAGGGAACCTTAAGAAGCAAAGTCTAAGATTTCAGGCGAGGGCGCGCTGACGATCCTCGGGTCCGGCGCGGGATACTGGCCGAGCCGGGGCGCGGGGCGCTTCATCATTACGGTAAGGGTTAAGGTAGGGGCTGGCGGCGAGGGGCACGTAGATGTCTTCGAAGATGGCTCGGGAGTGAATGCGGGTGATGCCGTCGGAGGACTCGACGAGGTAATCGCCTGGAGCTCCGGATTGTTCGCGGCCGAGGGCGTCGGTGAAGACGAGTGATTCGGTGAGTTGACGAGCGCGCACCAAAAAACGAGTGCGGTAGACGGTCCATGGGTGTTCGGGATTCATAGTTCTGAGCTCTGCTTTCAGTCGGCTTGCAGTCGTCGTGAAAAATTCGATTCGAGTGGAGCGACTGTACGCGCAGAGATGGGCGGGGTCAATTACACATTAATTGTGCAACGGTGGAATTCCGGGCGGCGGATGGTGTGCGGTGGGTGAGATGGAGTTTGAGTTGAGGGCAAGTGCAGTCGGCGCACTAGCGGCGCGCTTTGAGCGGGAACGAAAAGATGTGACAGACGAGTGTGCAGCGCGCGGGCGGAATTTGCACACCGGGCGCACAGGATTGGAACAGTTGCCGGTTGTAAGTCGTAAGCGTGACCAGGTTCACGGTTGCGCCAGCGAATCCGGCGCGAGCATCAGAGATAGAAAATCATAGATACAAAATCAGTGACACGAACCGTCATCTTGAAACTGACCACTGCCGGCCATGGCTACGAGTGAGCGGCCGCAGTTCACAATTTGCTGGTTCAGGGGATCGTTCGTCAGATCGTCGGATGTGATATTTCGCGCCCCGTTCTGATGGGCAGCCAAGACCTTGTCGCTCAAACTGCGCATGTTTGTGAGCTGGCTGTTGAGCAATCGATAAGCATTGCGATCGGCATCGGTGGATACGGCGACGAATGCCAATCTTATGTTGTTCGTGGCGTGGGACTGGTACGGGGTCAGGTAGTCGCCGGTCACGAGGATTCCATTTTGAATGGCGGTAAAGAGAGCGCCGCGCCAATCCCTAATCGAAGACATGGCATCGACGCTGGCTTTCAGAAAATCCTTCGAGAAAGCCGAGTTCGAGGCCTGGGCTGCAGCAGGGGCCGCTGCCGGAGCCTTAGGAGCCGGGGTCGCGAGTGTGAGGGTGATCTGACTTCCTTTGAAGCTGAGAGAACCCTTGGTCAGGCGCGCCAAGGCTTCGATTTCTACGTAAGACTTGCCGTCCTTCTGAATCACGGGGGCCACGCCTTCGTGGCCGCTGACGATCAGCGTGCGATTCAAGGGCCCGGACTGTGACCAGATGCAGAGTGAAGCCGCGAAAAGCGCCCCCAGGATCAACGAGGCGGTTAATAACTTTGCTTTGACCGGACGGTTTTTCATCCTAACACCTCTCATCGGACCATCTTCTCATTTCATTGGATCATCTTCGTCGAAGCGTCTTTCGCCTAAAATGCCGGTTGTCTCTCGCAAAAGTCCGAGTCGGGCGCGCCTGAACGGAAATTGGATGCCGAATGCCATAAGGCCGGTGGCCAAGATAAAGTTTACGCCACGGCGGGATGCCACGGGGATCGCAAGCCCCCCATAGACAGGCGCGGACGGGCGTGGACGGGCGCGAACGTTTGTCCGCTAACACCCGTCCGCTAACACCCGTCCGCGAAGGCCCGGTCCATGACCGAGCAACGAATCAGTTGCAGCCCGTGCCGTAGGTTACGGAGGTCAGGATATTGGCAGCGGCGGTGAGGTCGCCGCTGTAGCAGAATCCGGTGGAGTTGGAGTCGAAGAAGTCTTGCGCGCTCGACATATTGGAGTTGCCGGTAAATACGCCACTCGAATTGAAGTTGAGCGTATCGGTGGTGGTGACGCGGTTTTTGAGCAGCGAGAAGTTGAGCGCCACTTTGTTTAGGGTTGCGGACTCGTCCTCTTCGAAGTACTGGTTGCTGGTGGTGGTTTGGGTTTCGGAGCCGTCGGGCGCGACCAGAACGGTGATGTTGAGCAGCAGCGGCCAGTCGTGGTTGACAGTATAGACAGTCGTGTTGCCGTTCGAATTCCGGGTGGTGACTACGGAATGCAGAGTGCTTCCCTGTTTGATGTTCTGCTCGTATTCGGTGTCGGTGAGTTTGAAATACTGATCGCTGGAGAACTTAATGTTTTGGTCCACGGTGGTGGTAATCATTCCGTGAGAAGTGTTGGCCACTCCGGTGATGGCGAAATTGTGGCCTGATGAGACGTCGACGGTACCGGCGATATTGCCATTCTTCTGCGTGTTAATTTTCTCGACAACGCTGGGATTGGGCACGGTAAGCGTGTTGCCGGTGACGCCTCCGGTGATTTGGGTGGATCCGGCATCGAGATAGAGGCGGAGGTTAGCGGTGGCGGAGAAATAGTCGTCGGCGTTGTAAACGCTGAGACCGACGGTGTGGGGATTGCCATCGTCAAGCAGTGCGGCGAAGGGCGTGAGGTTGACCTGATAAGGTCTGAAGTTCATGGTCTGAACGCCGGGGATCGGGATCCAGAGATAGGGATCGATGCCGCCGGTGAAGATCCAGGGATAGATGGGCGCGATGCCAGCAGGAGTGCCGTCAATAGTGATTTCGCCTTCACGGAAGGCGGTGTTTGTGCAGCTTTCCAGTTCGTTGGCGACATCGTTGGGAACGCAGGTGTACCAGAATTCATCTTCGTACTGGCTTTGAGCGAAGACGTCGAAGAAGGCGCTCTCGATATTGGTGGGGAAAGTGAGAGTTTGCTCGAGAATGGTGGTGCAGCACTGTCCAGTGGTGTCGAGGGCGACGGTGCCGCCGGTCGGTCCGCTGGAGAAGGCGATGACCTGATCGGCGGTCCGGGGCGGATTCTGGCCCTGAGCGACGGGATAAAAGAGGAGTTCGGCGCTGCCGTAGAGGACGCCGGTATAGGTTTTGTTGACTTCGTTGCCGAGATCGACGGTGCCGTCCTGGGTGACGGTAAAGATGGAGCTGTAGTCGGTGAGGTCGCGCTCGACGTGCCAGTGGCGGGAGTCGGTGGGATCATCTTCGGCGGTAGTGCCGAAGTAAACGTTGGTGGGGCCGATCCAGATGTTGGCGGTGCGATCGTATTGGATGCCTTTGGAAATGGAGAAATCGGCGGAGAGGACGACCGCTCCCCAGGGTGCGGGACAACCGGCAGGCGGCGTGTAGGTGAAGCTCTGGGGATTGAAATTGTTAAATTTGAAATTGCTGTAGAGTTCGACCTTGCATGGGGTCGTCTTTGGAACCACGACCGGCGCTTCGATGAAGGCGGTGTTACCGGAGCCAACGATCTGTGCGGCAGCGAGATTCGGGAGCAGGATTGCCGTCAGCAGAATGGTCGTTAACAGGATGAAGCGGGCAGCGAGAGTGGCGGCAGATTTCGAGAGCTGGAACGTAGGCATTGGACCTCCAAAGTGGTGTGCAAAAAGTTGCAGGATCGGGAGTGATGCTCGCGGCGAAACACCGCAGTGGTAAAGGAGTTTAGTCGGGTTGGAGAGTGAGTGTCAATACAGGAGACGGGGTACGTCGAGAGTCAAAGCTTTAGAGACAAATCGGGCGGGGAGGGTTTGTGATCAGGATCGCTTTTTGGGTGGTGGCATTGGGCGTTTGTGGCTTGGGATTAACCGCGGGCGGATTGGCTGCGAGTGGAGTTGATGCGAGCGCGGCGGCGGATGGCACGGCGGCTCCTACTCGCGTGGTGGTGTTGGGGACGGGGACTCCGAGTGCCGATCCGGAGCGATGGGGACCGGCGGTTGCGGTGGTCGTGAATGGCCGAGCGTATCTGATCGACTGCGGGCCGGGGGTTGTGAGGCGCGCGGCGGCGGCGGAGAAGAACGGAATTGCGGCTCTTAAGGCTAAAGAATTGAAGATTGTTTTTATTACTCATTTGCATTCGGACCACACGCTCGGGTATCCGGACTTGATTTTTTCGCCGTGGGTGCTGGGGCGAAACAATGCGTTGGAGGCTTATGGTCCGCATGGGTTGAAGAGCATGACTTCGCACATCGAAAAAGCCTGGACCGAAGATGTACGGGTTCGGCGGCGCGGACTGGAACAGGCTAACGCTACCGGATACAAGGTCAATGTGCATGAGATTGAGCCGGGGGTGGTGTATCGCGACGAGAACGTTACGGTGACCGCGTTTCCGGTGAAGCATGGGATTTGGAAAGAAGCGTATGGATATATCTTTCAAACGTGGGACCGGAAGATTGTGCTTTCGGGAGACACGGCGCCTACGGACGAAGTGGTGAAGGCTTGCGACGGCTGCGATGTGCTGTTGCATGAAGTTTACAATCCGCATGGCGATGAGATGAAAGATCCGCATTGGAAGGAATATTTCGCTACGTTCCATACTTCTCCGGCGGAGTTAGGGGGGATTGCGCGGCGGGCGCATCCGAAGTTGCTGGTGCTGTATCACCAGGTGCTGGAGAAGTTGCCGGAATCGGATTTGTTGGAGCAGATGGGCAAGGAGTATTCGGGGAATTGGGTTTCGGCGCGGGATTTGGGCGTGTATTGATGCACATGTTCAGGACACGATTCGCGGGCGAGATTGTTACGGAATTCTTGCCGCCTCGGCGAGCGGGGAAAATTCAGCGGGTGATTATTTTGTGCGATGGGATGCCTTCGATTCCGCGAAAGCAGCCGTTGGCGGCGTTTCTTGCGGCGAAGGGATATTGGGTGTTTTATCCGCGGTATCGCGGGGCTTGGGAGAGTGGCGGAAAATTTCTGGAGCGATCTCCGCATCTGGATATTTTGGATGTGGTTGGCGGACTTTCTACAGAATTTCGCGAGTTGGCTTTTGGGCGGCGGTTTCGGGTCGAGGCGGAGGAAGTGTTTGTGATTGGTGGGAGTTTTGGCGGGGCGGCGGCGATTCTGGCATCGCTCGATGAGAGAGTGAAGAAAGTGGTTGCGAATTGTCCGGTGGTGGATTGGGCGATACTTGGGCGGGAGCAGAAGAAAGAGACTTCGAATCCGAGCTACGCGGCTTATATTCGGGCGGCGTTTGGGAATGGGTATCGGCTAACGGATCGGAATTGGAAGAAGCTGCGGAGCGGAAAATTCTACAACCCCGCTTATCATGCCCGGGAAATTACTCCTTCCAAAGTCATGATGTTTCATGCGCAGGACGATCCTTATATTCCTTATCGATCGGTGGAGAAGTTTGCGCGGGTAACGGGAGCGCAGCTGAAGCTGTTGCGGCGGGGCGGACACTTGAGCACCGACATGATCGTGCGGAAGTATTGGCGGGCGATTCGGGTTTTCTTTGAGCGTTAATTGCCCTTTTCGATTCGTGCGCCGGATGACATGCGACAGTGTCTTCGCTTTAAAACAAAAGCGGCGCGGACGTGGGCGTCCGCGCCACACGATCCTGTATTACTTCTTTAGTGACGATTGGTAGCGTTTGTTGATTTCTTCCCAGTTGACTACGTTCCACCAGGCTTGGAGATATTCGGGCCGGCGGTTGTTGTATTTGAGATAGTAGGCGTGCTCCCAGACATCGTTGCCGAAGATGGGATGAAGTCCCTGCGAGATGGGATTGTCTTGATTTGGAGTGCTGACGATTTTCACTTCGCCTTTGCTGTCTCCAGCCAGCCAGACCCATCCGCTGCCGAACTGGGCTACGCCGGCGGCGTTGAATTTTTCCTGGAAAGTCTTGAAGTCGCCGAAGGTTTTCTTGATGACATCGGCGATGGGGCCAGTGGGACCGCCTCCGCCGTGGGGCTTCATGATGTTCCAGAACATGGTGTGGTTGACATGGCCTCCGCCATTGTTGCGGACAGCGCCTCTAATGTCTTCGGGGACGGCGTTCAGGTCTTTGAGCAGGTCTTCGGGAGTCTTCTTGTAGAGCTCGGGATGCTTGTCGAGGGCCGCGTTGAGGTTCTTGACGTAGGCGGCGTGATGCATGTCGTGATGCAGGTGCATCGTCTTTTCATCGATGGTCGGGTCGAGCGCCGTGTAGTCGTAGGGCAGGGGGGGCAGTTCGTGCGCCATTTTCACTTCCTCCAAAGTTTGTGCCATTTTTCTTTTCCTCCAAAGCGTTAAAGATGACGAGGTGCGAAGGAAAGATTCATGCGGGGCGGGCTTGGTTGTCTGCGCGGCACGTTATATTTGCAACATTTTCGGGTATTGCGAGCGACGGGGCGGCGCGCGGAGCATCCTTCGCTTTAAGCCTCACCTTATAATTCTCGTTAAACATTTTGCCGTCGAAGTCCGGGAGGGTCTTTGAAGGTTTTATTGCTGGAGAATATCAGCGGGGTGGCGGCTTCTCAGTTTAAAGAGGCGGGGTTCGCGGTCGAGTCGTTTAAAGGAGCGCTCGACGAACGCGAACTGATTGAGAAGGTGCGCGGGACCTCGATTCTTGGCGTCCGGTCGAAGACTCGGATTACGGCGGCGGTATTGGATGCGGCTCCAGAACTAGTTTCGGTGGGAGCGTTTTGCATTGGCGTCGACAAGATCGATCGCGCGGCGGCGAGCGAGCGCGGAGTTGCGGTGTTTAACGATCCGCATTCGAATAGCCGGTCGGTGGCGGAGCTGGCGATGGGGGAGATCATCCTGCTGATGCGGCGGACGTTTGAGGCGAGCACGCAGCTGCATGGCGGAGTCTGGAACAAGTCTTCGGCGGGATCGCATGAAGTGCGCGGACTGATTTTAGGGATTGTTGGCTATGGAAAGATTGGCTCGCAGATTTCCGATTTGGCCGAAGCGATGGGCATGCGTGTCGTGTTTCACGATGTGGCGCATGTTCTGGCTCGGGGGAATGCGCGGCCGGTCAGTTTTCGCGAGTTGCTGGAGACGGCGGATGTCATTACTTTGCACGTCGATGGGAAGACGCAGAACCAGGACCTGTTTGGCGAGGTTGAGTTTCTGGCGATGAAGGATGGCGCGTGCCTGATTAATCTTAGCCGCGGGTTTGTGGTGGATCACGAGGCCCTGGCGCGGCATTTGAAGAGTGGAAAATTGTCTGGCGCGGCGGTCGATGTGTTTCCCTCGGAGCCGGAAACGGGCGGTGCGTTTACGAGTCCGCTGCGGGGGCTGGCGAACGTGATTTTGACTCCGCATGTGGGCGGGAGCACGGAGGAAGCGCAGCAGAATATCGGGCAGTTTGTCTCCGCGAAGATGATCGATTATTTCGCGAGTGGAAATTCGCTGCTGAGCGTGAATCTGCCGCAATGTCATTTGGATTACGAGCCGGGATCGCACCGGTTGATGCACATGCACCACAACGTTCCGGGAATCTTGCGGGCGATCAACGACATTCTGGCGGACCGTGGGATCAATATCGAGCGGCAGGTGCTGGATACGCGCGGGCCGCTGGGATATGCGATTTACGACATCAACCAGGGTTGCGATGAGGCGTTGCTGGGGAAGCTGAGGGCCGTTCCGCAGACGATTCGGGTGCGAGTGGCGGGAGCGTCAGGTCTGAGGTGTTAAGTCTCAGGAAATTCCGGTGGCGGCAGCTGCGTGGGGTGGAATTTCATCTTTGGTGGGCGGCGATATCGCTCCGATTTGTGGGCCGGGAGTGGTCACGGGAGAAGCGGGAATTCCGTCGACGTAGATGGTGGGCGCGGCGATTGCAGCGCGGACGGTTTCTCCGGCGGGCATAAGACCTACGGCGCAATTTTTTCCGGAGCCTTTGGCCTGATAAAGCGCGTAATCGGCGAGGACGACGGCCTGGTCGTGAGAGACGAGCTTGGGTTCCGTTTCCTTCCAAGGGAACACAGCCCAACCAATGGAGCAGGTGACGCGCAGATCGACTTCGCTGCCTTCCACACGGTAGGGCCTGTCTCCGACGGCAACCATGACGCGATTGGCGAGAACGTGGGCTTCTTTGCGATCGGTGTAGCGCGATAGGACGAGAAATTCCTCGCCGCCCCAGCGGATGACGGCATCGGAAAGCCGGGAAGCGGAAGTGATGCGCCGCGCCACCTCGACAAGGACCTGGTCTCCGGCCTTATGGCCGAACTGGTCGTTGATCCTCTTGAAGTCGTCGATATCGAGCAAGTAGAAAACCAGATCGCGGTTGCGAAGTTCCTGACTGCGGGGTTGATTATTTGCGAGTTCGCTATTTCGCGATTCTGCGGGATAAGTCCCGAAAGAGCGCAGCACCTGTTGCACGTCGGACTGAATGGAATGGGCGAAGAAGCGGCGGTTGCGAACGCCGGTGAGCAGGTCAGTCAGGGATGCATCCAGCAACTCACGATTCGCTTCGGCCAAGTCCCTTTGCAGACGAAACTGCTTCACCAGACCGATCACTCCAAATACGACGATGGCGGCCAGAGAGAGGGCGACGCGGAACTTGCGGACGGAACCAGGCAGATTGGGATCGAAAAACGACCAGGCGGTGAACAAGGGAAGGATCAGTGCGATGGGAGCAGCCAAGCGAGCGGTCCAGCGCCAGTAGTGTTCGCTGTTGGGATCTCCGTATTCGGAGACGGGCTCGAGGCGATAGGCCATGAGGGCGGCGATGGTCATGCCGCCGAGGCAACTGGTCACGGTGGAGTGATACCAACTGCCGGTAAAGTAGAGTTCGAGTTGAGAGAACGTGTCGACGAAATACTCCATGACGGTGTCGAGGGCGACGATGGCAGTCAGCAAAGCGTAGAAATAGCGCCATTGGCCGAAGCTGCGGAGCCAGCCATGGAGAACGATGGAAAGCAAAATCATGTCCTGGCCGAGAGCCAGATATTTGTAGGCAGGGCCGTAGGACTGAGGATCTGGAAAAAGGTACTGCCAGGGGATGACGAGAAAGAGGTAAAGGTATAGGCCCCACAATAAGAGCAGGAGCAGGTCGAGGGTTCCAAGCCGCTGATGTTCGGTGGTGAGCTTGACGTGCGGGCGCAGGGCAAAGGCGAGGATGAGGGCGGTCCAGGCGAGGTAGATGCCAGCATCGCCGAGACTCATGAGCGGGGTTTGCCGCATCACCAAGTGCCAATGCATCCAGAGGAGCTGGCTACCGGCTTCGATGGCATAGCCCAAGCCGAGAAGGATCCACACCAGACGCTGCTGGCGGCTACTGCTGAAGGTGTTGCGGGCAAAGGCGATAGAAGCAGACACCATGAGGCCGAAGTCGATCCAATCGGTGATGGCGGCGAGCCGGTAGGATTTCGGCAACAGCATGGGCGCCAGCATCTGCGCGACCACGAGGACGACAACTGCGCCTGCCCAAATCTTCGAGCTCAATCGAAGACGCACTTTTTCCACAGTGAAATTACAACGCCGTAGACCAGGAAACCCAAGTAACGGAGGTAACGACTCATGACTTGGAGTCAATCGCAGGTGAAAGGAGCGCATGAAGTTACGTCGGAGGATTGACGGCACAATCGAGTTTGACCAGTCTGTCAGGAGAGAGTATCGTTGCCGCAAGCTGTAGGTATGCCTCTGTTGGGCTAGCCCGTCTTGTAGCACTGCCTGATGCGTGACGTTTTCTCGGGAACGTTACCAGGCCAATCACTTTGGGAGGTCGAATATGTTTCCAGCCATTTTGCGCGCGCGCGCGATCACAACATTCCTGCTATTCACGCTTGCCGGAATGGCGTCGGCATGGGGACAGATCCCGGTAACGACCTGGCATTACGATACGGTGCGTTCCGGGGCAAATCCCAACGAGACGATTCTGACCCCGCAAAATGTGAACGAGAAACAATTCGGCAAGCTGTTTACACAGGCGGTCGATGGACAGGTTGTCGGTCAGGCGCTTTATTTGCCGCAGGTCACGATTCCGGGAGCGGGGGTGCACAACGTTATCTACGCAGCGACGATGCACGACAGCGTTTATGCGTTTGACGCGGACAGCGCCTCGGGGAGCAATGCGAATCCGCTGTGGCACACAACTTTCCTGGTCAATGGAGCAACCACGGTCCCGATCAGCGTCCAGGGATGTGGAGGAACTACGACCTGGACGGAAGTGGGAGTCGTTTCGACGCCGGTGATTGATCCGGTGGCAGGAACGATTTTTGTGGTGGCAAAGACCTACGAAAACCCGGCATTTGTGCATCGTTTACACGCGCTGAATGTAACGACGGGAGCAGAACAACCGGGCTTCCCCATTGTGATCACGGCGAGTTACACGTTTGGCGGCGAGACCTATGTTTTCAAGGACATGATGCAGGTCAACCGTCCTGCGCTGCTGCTGACGAACGGCTATCTCTACATCGCATTTGGATCGAACGGGTGCCGCGGCGGCAAGGAGATGGGATGGGTGGTCTCCTACAATATGACGACGCTGCAACAGGCGGGAGTATTTGACGATGAGCCGGGAGAATCGGCAGCGGCGGTGTGGATGAGGGGTGGAGGACTTTCGGCCGACAGCGAGGGCAACGTCTACGGGGCGACAGCGGATGGCCCCTTTGCGGTGGGCACGAACTTCGGTCAATCGGTATTCAAGCTGTCGCAGTCGGGCAACACACTGCAACTGGCAGACTGGTTCACGCCGTATAACGAGCTCTATCTGGACGAAAACGATCTAGATATGAGCGAACCGTTACTGATTTTGCCGACGCAAAGCGGTCCCTATCCAGACGTGGCTCTCTCCATAGGGAAAGAGGGCACGCTCTACGTTCTGGATCGCGACAACATGGGGCATTTTTGCGCCACATGCACGCAGGGGGATACGCAGATCGTGCAAGAGTTGCCGACGTTCGCTCCCGAGGGTGGAGCACTGGTTCTGTGGAACAACGCTGTCTATACTTCGTCAACCGGAGCGCCGATTTCAGCACTGGCGCTATCCAATGGAGTGCTGGCGACGACGCCAATCGCGCAATCGAAGAAGGTGGATGGAGGACATTCGCCGGTGATCTCCGCCAACGGAAACACGGATGGCGTTCTGTGGCAGATCACTGGGGGATCTCTAAGCGCTTTCAATGCGACTACGCTAGTAAGGCTGTATAACGATGGCCAGGCTGCGCACAAGCGCGATGTGCTTCCGCCGTTGCCTCACTTTGCCAACCAGGTCGTGGTCAACGGCAAAGTGTACGTGGGGACGAAGAACAGCGTGGTAGCGTTTGGATTGCTGAACTGAGTGATCTTTCTTCCATTTGAACGCATTGTGCGTCCACCTCTGGCTAAGTCCTGCCGTTGATCCACTAACTTAACCTCAGCGAAGGAAGAACTACCTGCTTGCTGCGCGCTTCAAGCGATCGTGAATCGCTTCCCAGGCGGGCATGTGTGGCGGCAGCTCTACTGCAATCCAGTCATAATGTGCAGCGTCAGCCTGATGGAGAGCTCCGTAGAGTGCGGCGGCGTAGTCAGTGGCCGATTGCGGCATCTTATGAATCGCGGCGTCCATGCGACTGGGCGGATGCTGGTGCTGCAGATAAATCCCTTTTCCCTGATCAGGTACTTTCCCGTCAATTGCTAATAGCAACCTGGTGTGCGGGCTGTAATGGCGCAGGTGCATGCCTGGCGCCAGATGCGGTCCGGACTGAACTTCGCTGGCGAGGGTGACGGGGCCGATGACGGCTTCGAGCTCGGCGCGTGAAATCGCTCCGGGACGAAGCAAGACCGGAACCGGGCCGACCAGCGAGAGCACCGTGGATTCGATGCCGACCTGGCAGGGACCGCCATCAAGCACGCAATCTACTTCTGCGCCTATTTCTGTGGCCAGGCCGTGACGGACGTGCTCGGCGGTAGTGGGGGAAAGTTCGGTGAAGCGGTTAGCGCTTGGCGCGGCGAGTGGAATAGCTGCCGCTTTGAGCAAGGCTTGGGCGACGGCATGTGCGGGCATGCGCAGGCCGACAGTCGAGAGTCCGGCAGTGACGATGTCGGGAATCGCAGATTGTTTCTCTACAACCAAGGTTAACGGACCTGGCCAGAATTTTTGCGCCAGGCGGTCCGCGATTTCCGGCCACGCCGCAGCCAGGGACCGCGCCATTTTTATCGATGCCACGTGGACGATGAGCGGGCTGGTGGCGGGTCTGCGCTTGACGGCGAAGATGCGGGCTACGGCATCCGCATCGAGGGCGTTGGCCCCGAGGCCATAGACGGTTTCGGTGGGGAAGGCCACGAGGCGTCCGGCGCGGAGCAGTTGGGCGGCGTGGTCGATTTCGCCGGGAGTGGCGCGATCGGGCATAACCGATTGTAGATGGCGGAAGTCGAGTTGGCGGGTTGCAGACGCCGGGCCGGCGGCAAAAGTAGGGGCGGGCGGCATCGCTCGGAGAGTGCGTGCAAGCGAGGCCGGGGGAAGTCCCACCCCTAACTCGCGAAGTTACTTTTTCTTCTCGGGCTGCTCTTCAACGCGCAGGTTATTGGTCACGGAGAACGTGCCGTGAACGCTGTTGGCCTGCATGCCGGCGACGGTCTTATCCATTTCGCGGGCGACTACGCCTTCGAGGGTGATATTCCCGTTCTTGACGATGATGTGGATGGGCGGAACGGCGCGCATCTGGTATTGGTTGAGCACGCTGTTGCCGTAAATGGCGCGGTAGGCAGCACGGCGGATGCGGTCGTCGCTGAAGGAAGTGGGTAGAACCTCAAGGTTGTTGACGACATTCGTAACGCCTTCAATGCGCTTGACGGCATTCTCCGCATCGGATTTGAGAACGGGTCTGGCAACTTGTCCGAGCAGAGTCACAGTGCCATCAGGGCTGACCTTGTAAGCAAGATTGTCAAACACACCGTAGTAGGGAAGCATCACGAGCTCGTGACGGACTTCACGAGTGATGCGATCGAAACTCTTCTGATCGAGCGCGCCAGCGGGTTGGTTGTCCTGGAGGGCGGGACTGGCGAATGCCGCCATCGAGAAAATCAAGGAGAGCAGGACGGGAAGCAGAGAATTTTTCATTTGCGTTCACTCCAGTGTGTTTACCCCAGGTATTTCACTCCGCAGAAGCTTTTAACCGCGCAGTGAGCAAAGGACCGGAACATCTTCGCACCTTTCTGACGCCGCAAGAAGGGCAGAAGTTGCTTTTTCTTGTGGCAGCGCGAAGCTTCCTGAGGCGGGCTCGAAAGACGGCCGTTCTTAAGCGGGGTTCACTTGACCGGCCACTTTGGGGTTGCGGCGGCGTTCGCGGAAACCTTCGATCAGCAGATAGAGGACCGGGATGAAGAACAGATTCAGGATGGTGCTCATGATCATGCCGCCGAAAACCGTGGTGCCTACGGAGTGACGTCCGTTTTCTCCGGCGCCGGTGGCGAACACGAGGGGAACGACACCGAGGATGAAGGCCAGCGACGTCATGAGGATGGGGCGCAGGCGGATGCGGGCGGCTTCAACGGCGGCCTCGAGAATGGTCATGCCGCGCTGCCGCAACTGCTCGGCAAATTCCACAATCAAGATGGCGTTCTTGGAGGCGAGACCGATCAGCATAACCAAGCCTACCTGGCAGTAAACGTCATTCTGCAAGCTGCGAATCCATTGCCCTCCGAGCGCGCCGAGCAGAGCCATGGGCACGGCAAGAAGAATAATGAAGGGCAGAACAAAACTTTCATATAGCGCCGAGAGCGTGAGGTAAACGACGAGAGTGCCGAGTCCGAAGAGGATGAGTGTAGTCGATCCGGAAGCCAGCTCTTCCAGCGAAATTCCCGACCATTCGTAGGTATAGCCCTGCGGCAAGATCTTCGCCGAAAGCTGCTGCATGGCATCGATGGCTTGTCCGGAACTGAAGCCGGGGGCGGCTGAGCCGTCGATTTCAGACGAGCGAAAGAGGTTGTAGTGATTGATCACCTGAGGCGCAGTGCTCTGAGTAAGGGTGATGAGATTTTGCAGCGGAACCATAGCGCCGGAATCGGAGCGCACGTAGTACTGGCCGATATCCTGCGGGTGCGAGCGGAATTGCTTGTCGGCCTGCACATACACACGATAGGAACGGTTATTAAAATCGAAATCGTTGATGTAGGCCGAGCCCATGTAGACGCTCAATGTATCGGTGATCTGGCTGAGCGGGACGTGCAGGCTCTTCGCTTTTTCACGGTCAATGGTGACGATAAACTGCGGATCGTTGGCGGTGTAGGTGCTGAACAGTCCGGTGAGATCTTTCTGCGGGCGCTCGGCGCTAGCGCGGATGAGGTCATGGGTGGTTTTGTCGATATCCTGGAGGGTGTGATTACCCTGATCGAGAAGCTCGTATTGGAATCCACCAAACTGGCCGAGGCCTTGCACGGCGGGAGGTTCGAAGGGGATGACGATAGCGCCGGAGATTCCAAATAATGGGCCGCGCAGGCGCTTGATGATGGAGGCGGCGGTGTGCTCTTCCCCTTTCCGCTTCCCGTAAGGCTGAAGAGGCAGAAACACGAGGCCGGAGTTGGCGGTTGCGCCTCCGAAACTGAACCCCGCGATGGAGAAGGTGCCGCGGACCTCGGGAATGTTCTTGGTAATGGCGGAGACCTGCTTGCCGATATTTCTGGTGTAGTCGAGCGAGGCGCCGGTGGGAGCCTGAATGGCGACGATGAGGTATCCCTGATCTTCGGTGGGCACGAAACCCTGCGGGACGTGCTTGAAGACAAAGTAAGCGAGGCCAAGGCCGGCCGCGAACAAAATCAAAGCGAGGACCTCGAAGCGCAAGAACGTGCGGAGAGCGTGCACATAACCTCTGTTGATGGCGTCGAGACCGCGGTCAACCTGTCTGAAAAACCAGCTCTTTTCTTTGTGTTCGATGCGGCCGAGGAGGATCCCCGCGAGCGCAGGCGCCAGGGTCAGAGCGTTGAAGGCGGAGATGGTAATGGAGAAGGCGATGGTGAGCGCAAACTGGCGGAAAAGGATGCCGGTGGTGCCGGGGAAGAATGCCACGGGCACGAATACCGCAACGAGTACGAGCGAGGTGGCGATGACGGCGCCGGTGACCTCTTTCATGGCCGCGGAGGCGGCTTTGGCAGCGCTCGTCTCGCCCTCCTGCAAGTGGCGCTCGATGTTTTCAATCACGACAATCACGTCATCGACAACCAGACCCGTCGCCAGAGTAATGCCAAAAAGCGTGAGGGTGTTGATGGAAAAGCCAAGTAGCTTTACGAAAGCAAAGGTCCCGATGAGCGAAACTGGAGTGGCGATGAAGTGAATGATCGTAGTCCTCCAGTCGCCGAGAAAAATGAAGATCACCAGGATGACCAGCAGGATCGCGGAACCCACCGTAAAAACCACGTCGCGAATCGATTCGCCGACGGCGTCGGTGGTATCGAAGGCGATCTCATACTTCATCCCGGGCGGAAAGCGCTTGGCCAGGCGATCGAGTTCGGCGACGCACTTCCGGTGAACGTCGAGCGCGTTGGCGGTCGAGAGCTGGGTGACGGCGATGCCGACGGCGTCGCGTCCGTTGTAGTCGAGGTCGGTGGTGTAATCTTCGGCGCCGAGTTCAGCGTGGCCGACATCTTTGAGGCGGACAAGAGTGCCATCGGAATTGCTCTTGAGGATGATTTGATCGAACTGGTCGGGCTCGGAGAGACGGCCAACGGCTCGAACGCTGATCTGGAAATTCTGGCCAGGCATGGCGGGTTGAGCGCCGACTTGTCCGGCAGCGACTTCGACGTTCTGCTCCAGAAGAGCACTGGTCACATCATCTGCCGTGAGTCCACGGCCGGCCATGCGCACGGGATCGAGCCAGAGGCGCATGGAGTATTTGCGTTCGCCGAAGAGAAGAACGTCGGCGACTCCGGGAACGCGCTTGAGGGTGTCGCGGACGTAGACGTCGAGATAATTGCTGATGAAGAGAGTGGAGTAACGCTGGTCGGGAGAAAAGACAGCACCGCCGAAAACGAAATTTTGCGAGGTCTTGGCGACAGTAATTCCGATTTGCTTGACCGCAGCGGGGAGTCTTCCGGAAGCGGTGTTGACGCGGTTCTCGATGTCAACGGTGGCGAGATCAGGGTCGCGGGTGATGTCGAAAGTGGCGGTGACGGTGCTGACGCCGTCGTTGGTGCTGGAAGAAGTGACGTACTTCATGCCCTCGGCGCCGTTGATCTGCTGCTCGAGCGGCGTGGTGACGGCGGATTCAACGGTCTGGGAGCTGGCTCCAGTGTAGTAAGCCGTGACGCCGACTTGTGGCGGAGCGAGATCGGGGAATTGCGCGATGGGCAGCGTGGGAATACAGGTCGCGCCCGCGAGAATAATGAGCAGAGCGCAAACGGTAGAGAATACGGGGCGATGTATGAAAAAGTCGACCATAAGAAACAATGGCTAGTGGCCAGTGGCCAGTTTGTACGTCACTCTGCTTTGGTGAAACCGGTACGGTTGAGTCACTAGGAACTGCTCTCTTGCGGAATTACGGGAACGCCATCGATCAGGAACTGGGTGCCGGAGACCACGACTTTGTCTCCGGGCTTGATGCCGTCGAGCACGACGTAATCATTGCCCACGATCTGGCCGATCTGCAGCGGTTTCTGGCGGACAACGTATCCACCTTTTTGATCGGGTTCGGCGACAAAAGCAAAATAAATCCCACCGATTCGCGACACGGCGACGACCGGAACCACGGGTTTCTGCTGGCTTCCCCAAACCACGCGGGCGCGAATGTACTGCGCGGTGCGTAAGCTGTCGTTGGCGTTCGCGATCGTGGCCTTGGCCAGCACGGTCTGAGTCGAAGTATCCACCTGGGGCGAAATGAAAGTGATGCGGCTGGAAGCGAGCAGATTTCCGGAACTATCCACGATCTGGACGGGAAGATCGAGCTTAAGCTGGGCCGATTTCTCGATGGGCACGTAGATATAGGCTTCGAGACTGCCGGGGCGGTCGACGGTGGTGAGTTGGGTAGTGGTTACGATCCGATCGCCGACGCGAACGGGAATATCGCCGACGATGCCAGCACGCGGAGCGACCACACGGTAGTAGTGCAACTGGACGGTCTGCTCATTGACTTGGGATTCGAGCGAATGCAGTTGTGCGGCGGCGGCGTCGAGTGTGGCGCGCGCCTGGTCGAGATCCTGTTTGCTGACGACGCCGGCATTGGCGAGGCCGCTGACGCGCTCGTAATTTTGCTGCGCCCACTTCAGTTGCGCGACCTGGGCGGCGCGGGCATCGTCCTGACTCTTGAGCGTGGCCTGCTGCTTTGCCGGATCGATCTGCATCATGGGAGCGCCATCGGCAACGTGTTCGCCGGAATGAACGAATATCTGGGTAATGATGCCTTCGACCTGCGGCATGACCACGGCGGAATCACGGGACTTTAGCGTGGCGACGTATTCGGTGGTGTCGTCGACCTTTTCCGCGACCGCAGTCCGGACTTTGACTGGCATGGCTTGCGGGGCGGCGGCTTTGGCTGCTTTGCCGTTGCCGCAAGCGGCGGTGAGAAGCAGCGCGGCGGGAAGCGCAGATAGAAGAGACACGCGCGCGGTCCCTCGCGCCAGCAAGCCTAGTGTCCTTATGAACATTGCGGACATAGTCCTCTCAAGTTCTAAATAATGTATCGGCAGTAATCGTTCTGTACTTAGCGAAACTCAGCTATCCAAACTCAGCCTTCGACCCAAACATTGGATCATGCATATAGATTCATGGCAACGGCTGGAGGCTCCGAAGAATTTTTCGACTTCTGCTAAATTGATGGATCATGAAACCGAGCCGAAGTTTTGCCAGCGATAACAATGCCACGGTGCATCCTGAGGTGCTGGAGGCGATAGGGCGCGCCAACCAGGGACATGCGGTGGGATACGGGGACGATTCGCAGACGGAAGCGGCGGTGGCGAAGTTTCGCGAGGAGTTTGGCGCAGACGTGGCCGTGTTTTTTGTTTTCAACGGGACAGCGGCGAATGTGTTGAGTTTGCAGGCGCTGACGCGGCCGTTTGAAGCGGTGCTGTGTCCGGAACTTTCTCATATTTATACGGATGAATGCGGTGCGCCGGAAAAGGCGACGGGTTGCAAGCTGATACCACTGGCCGCGCCGGACGGGAAGTTGACGGTGGAGACGGTTGCGCATGCATACCACGGAATTGGCGACCAGCATCACGTACAGCCGCGGGTCATATCGATTACGCAATCGACCGAGATGGGAACGATTTACAAGCCCGCCGAAATCGAGGCCCTGGCGCGGTTTGCGCACGAACGGGAGATGTTCCTGCACATGGACGGGGCGCGGATTTCAAACGCGGTAGCGGCGCAACGGCTCAGCCTGCGGCAGGCAACACGCGACCTGGGAGTCGACGTGCTGTCGTTTGGCGGGACAAAGAACGGATTGATGGGCGTGGAGGCGGTGGTGTTCTTTCGTCCGGAGCTGGCAAAAGATTTTCTGTTTGTGCGCAAGCAGGGAATGCAACTGGCATCGAAGATGCGTTTTATGTCGGCACAGATGGAGGCGCTGCTGACGAACGATCTTTGGCGGCGAAACGCGGAACACGCGAACCAGATGGCGCGACTGCTGGAAGAGCAGGTAAGAAAGATTCCCGGGACCAGGATTGTGTATCCAGTAGAGGCCAACGGCGTATTCGCACAAATTCCGCGCGAGGCGATTTCTAAAATCCAGGAGCGGTATTTCTTCTATGTGTGGAGCGAAGAGGAATCGGTGGTGCGGTGGATGTGCTCGTTCGATACCATGGAAGAAGACGTGCGGCAGTTTGCGGAATATGTGCGGGAGGTGGTGAGGGCTTGAGGGCTGGCAGCTAAGCCGTCATCAGGGCGCAGCGCAGGGCTCATGCTTTTCACCGACGCTGTGGTTGTATATGCGACCTAAGCGTGACTTCTATTTTTTCTTTCTGGCCGCCCTGATCTTTGCCCAGCGCGCCCTTTGCGCGGCAGCGATTCTCTTGCGTCCGGCTGCGGAGATGGTTCGTGTCTTGCGAGTTGGAGAGGACGTGCGGACAGGGCCATGCAGGAAGACCCTGCCAAAGGTGGTTAATGCAGCGGTTACGCGATGGAGTTCATTCTCGAGACGGGCGCGCTCCCGCTGGAGCTCTGTAACTACCGACTGAATCACGGATTTTGCCATGCCAAATTCTATCACCTGCAGATTGGAGATCAAGCCAGTTGCGGCGTTCGAGGCAGGTCATTTTCCGCGATTTCCCGTTACGGATCGAATTCCGCGATGGGCAAGTGGTTGGACCGATGGCGCTTTGATCATTCGATCATTCCGGGGCATGTTCACGGAAAATCGGAAATATGAAAATCTCTTCGCTGGCGGTCTGCGACAGGAAGTTCAGAAGCTCGTCGGCGCTTAATCCAGCTCTAATTCAATCTTCTTTGCGGTTTGGTCGAGTTTGGCGATCCTGAACTTGCGGATCTGCCCGGCGCGCAGGGCCTCAGGCTTGGCTTCGTCGGCGGGCGGGCCGCTTTTCCAGCGCGCTTGCAGCATCGAGCCCAGCGACGACAGGTCGGGTTTGTTGGATGACGGCGTGGTCTGGTTTTGGTCCGTGCTCTTATTCTCTTTCTCGTCTTCTTTCGCGGCTTCCTTCGCACTTGGGATGCGGCAGGTCGCGATTACGCCTTCGCCCAGTTCCACGCGGGCCTTACCCGCCGAAACCTCGGTCATACGTCCGGTGACGATGTCGCCTTCTTTGTGCTCGCCGAGATATTCGTCGAGACCGGTGGGCACGAGTTGTTTCATGCTGAGGCGGATATTTCGTTTTTCCGGATCAAAGGCGAGCACCTGCGCTTTGACCACTTGCCCCACACGCAGAACTTCCTGCGGGTGATTGATGCGCTTTTCGGCACTGATTTCGCTGATGTGGATCATGCCTTCAACGCCTTCGGTCAATTGCACGAAGGCCCCGAACTTGGTCAGGTTGGTAACCGGGCCTTCGATGACCGCACCGGGCGCGAATTTTTCCGCGGCGCCAGCCCAGGGATCTCCGAGAGCCTGTTTGAGGCCAAGAGAGATGCGGCGTTCGGCGGCGTTGACTCCGAGAATGACGGCTTCGACGGTCTCTCCCGGTTTTACGACGTCGCTGGCGGTGCGCACACGCTTCGCCCACGACATTTCGGAAATGTGGATCAGACCTTCGATGCCGGGTTCGATTTCGACGAAGGCGCCAAAATCCAAGAGGCGAGTGACGGTGCCACGCACGCGCTCTCCGGGCTTGTATTTTTCGGCAACGGCGGTCCACGGATGCGGCTGCAGTTGCTTCATGCCGATTGCGATGCGGTGTTTTTCCGGGTCGATCTTGAGAATTACGGCTTCGATGCGCTGGCCGGCGGAGAGCACGTCCGAGGGCTTGTTGATGCGACGCCAAGAAATTTCGCCGACGTGAAGCAGCGCGTCCGACCCACCGATGTCAACGAAGGCGCCGTAATCGGTGAGAGTGCGGACCTCGCCTTGCACGACGTCGCCTTCCTTAAGTTCAGAGAAGCGGCGCTCTTTGCCGGCGCGATCTTCGTCTTCGGCAATGACGCGGCGATCGACCACGACGTCTTCGTCTTCCACGTCGATCTTGGTGATGCGGCAGCGAATCTCCTGCTCGACCAGCTTCTCCAGTTCGGAGGCGTCTTTGGTGCCGCTGCGCGAGGCGGGCATAAACGCGCGAACTCCGATATCGACGGTCAGTCCACCCTTGACCACGCCGGTCACGGTTCCGACGATGGTCGACTTCTCAGCAAAGGCCTTCTCAAGCGACGCCCAGTCGGTGGGGCGCTCGACCTTGCCACGGGTCAGTTCGTAGTATCCCTCGGGGTCGCGGCCTTTGATGGTAACGGCAACTTTGTCGCCGGGCTTGGGAGGCTTGTCGGCGGGGAACGCGGTGAGCGGGAGAACGCCTTCGGTTTTGAATCCGATATCGAGCACGATGGCGTCGACAGTCACGGCAATCACGGTGCCTTCGCGGCCCTGGGCGCCGGGTTCCGGCTTACGGGGATGAGTTTGCTCGTACTGAGAGAAGATGCTTTCGAAGGACTCAGTAGGCTCGCTTGCCGGAGTGGATTCTGCAGCAGTGAAATTGGGATCTGGCGTATTCGGATTGGACATGAAGGAGGTTAAAGCCCTGCGGCGTGATCCCGCCTAGAATAACACGCGGATTTGGGCTTTCCGGCGTGGGCGGCGTGCAAGGCGGTCGGTGTAGACTATTTCTCGTCTTGAAGTCTAATAGCTCGGACGAATCGGCCTGGCGGCCGGACATCGTTGCGATCGGACGTTGCAATCCAACGTTGCAATCGGACGTTGTAGTCAGACGGAACCCAAAACAAATTGGCCCGGAGGGGTTGAAGATGCGAACGAAATTTGCGGCATTATTCCTGACGCTGGCGCTGGTGGCTTGTGGCTGGGCACAGACGGAACCGAAAAAAGAGATTGATATTCCGTACGAGCGCTTTGTGCTGGATAACGGACTGACCGTGATTGTGCACGAGGACCACAAAGCTCCGATCGTGGCCATCAACATGTGGTATCACGTGGGGTCGAAAAACGAGAAGCTGGGAAAGACCGGGTTTGCGCATCTCTTCGAGCACTTGATGTTCAGCGGAAGCGAGCACGCTCCGGGACGTTACATCGACGCGATGGAAGAGATTGGCGCCACAGATTTGAATGGCACCACCAATTCAGACCGGACGAACTATTTCGAGAACGTCCCGACTTCGGCGGTCGATTACACGCTATGGATGGAGTCAGACCGGATGGGGCACCTGCTGGGAGCGCTCGACCAGCAGAAACTCGATTTGCAGCGCGGCGTGGTGCAGAACGAAAAGCGGCAGGGCGAAAACCGGCCCTATGGGGTGACGGATCAACTGATCACGCAAAATACCTACCCGGCGGGGCATCCCTATTCGTGGACGACAATCGGCGACATGGCTGACCTGGACGCGGCGTCGATGAAGGACGTGCAGGAGTGGTTCAAGACGTATTACGGGCCGTCGAATGTGGTGATCGTGCTGGCGGGCGATATCGATGCGAAGACAGCGCGGGAAAAAGTGACAAAGTATTTTGGCGATATTCCGTCCGGGCCTCCGGTGGCGCATCAGTTGGTGTGGGTAGCGAAGATGAGCGGGACGCATCGGCAGATCGTACGGGACCGGGTGCCACAGGCGCGGATTTACAAGGTGTGGAACATTCCGCAGTATGGCAGCGCCGATGCGGATTATCTCGACCTGGTGAGCGATTGCCTGAGCGAAGGGAAATCGTCGCGGTTCTATAAACGTCTGGTGTATGAGGACCAGATTGCATCCGAGGCTCTGGCATTCGCCGACTTGTCGGAAATTGGCGGACAGTTTTATGTGCGCGGCACAGCGCGGCCGGGGCAAAGCATTGCGCAAGTAGAAAAGGAACTGGATGAAGAACTGGCGCGCTTCATTAAAGATGGACCGACGCCGGCGGAGATGGAGCGGGTGAAGGCGCAGTACGAGGCGCAGTTTATCCGCGGCGTTGAGCGCATCGGCGGGTTCGGCGGAAAATCGGACCGGCTGGCGATCAACCAGGTGTTTTTGGGAAGTCCCGACGCTTACAAGATTTCGCTAAAACGCGTGCGCGAGGCGACGGAGGAGGATTTGCGGAGCGCGGCGCAGCGATGGCTTTCCGACGGCGTGTACGCGCTCGAAGTCGATCCTTTTGGCGATTACAAAACGGCGACGACGGGAGCGGACCGCAGCAAAGCTCCGGACACGGGGACACCTCCGGAGTTGAAGCTGCCGAAGCTGCAGCGGGCAACGTTGTCGAATGGATTGAAGATCGTTCTGGCGGAGCGTCATGAGGTTCCGCTGGTGAATTTCACGCTGGCGTCGGACGCGGGATTTGCCTCCGACGCGTGGACCTCGCCGGGGACGGCCAATCTGGCGATGCAGGTGCTGACCGACGGGACGCGGACGCGGAATGCGTTCCAGATCAGCGACGAACTGGAAACGCTGGGCGCGACGTTGCGCGGATCTTCGAATCTTGATCTCTCGTTTATTTCGCTGTCGGCGTTGAGTTCGAAACTCAACCCATCGCTCGATTTATTTGCCGACGTGGTTTTGCATCCGTCGTATCCGGAGCCGGATGTGAAGCGCGAGCAAAAACTGGCGCTGGTGGCAATCGACCGCGAACAAAATAACGCTACGACGGCTGGCATCCGGGTGCTGCCTGAGTTGCTCTACGGGGCGGGACATCCGTATGGGAATTCTCTGACGGGCACGGGGACGAAAGAAAGCGTGGCCAAACTGACGCGGGAAGATCTGGTGAAATTTCACGACACCTGGATCGCTCCCAGCAACTCAACGCTGATTGTGGTGGGCGACACGACACTGGCGGAAATAACGCCGAAGCTGGAGAAGCTTTTTGGGGGATGGAAGAGCGGCAGCGTTCCGGCAAAAAATATAAAGACAGTTGCCCTTGCGGCGAAGTCCACGGTCTACCTGATCGACAAGCCGGGAGCGCAGCAATCGGTGATTCTGGCGGGAGTGGTGGCGCCGCCGCGCGCGAATCCGCAGGAGATCGCAATCGAGGCGATGAACGATGGGCTGGGCGGCATGTTTGCGTCGCGACTGAACCTGAACCTGCGAGAAGACAAGCACTGGTCGTATGGAGTGGGAACCCGTTTGCGCGACGCGCGGTCGCAACGGCCATTCTATGTGTCGGCTCCGGTGCAGACGGACAAGACGAAAGAATCGCTGGTGGAGATCAACAAGGAGCTACGCGGAATTATCGGCAGCAATCCGATTGGCGGCGCGGAACTGGCCAAGATCCAGGCCGACGAAACACTGAGCCTACCGGGATCGCGCGAGACGCTGGCGGAGCTGGGGCAATCGATCGTCGACATCGTGCAGTTTGGGTTGCCGGACGATTACTACAACACTTATGCGGGAAAAGTGCGTGCGCTGAAGACGGAGGATGTAAACGCCGCGGCCAAAGAAGTGGTGCATCCGGACAACCTGACCTGGATCGTGGTGGGTGATCGGGCGAAGATCGAAGCTGGCGTGCGAGAGCTAAACCTCGGCGAGTTCCATGTGATGGACGCGAACGGAAAGGTCCAGTAGGCGAGAGCAGAGGCGTCGACGCCGGCGACTGGAGCTCATTCGGCGGGCAGAGGCGCGGGGCTGGTGGTGAGGAGAGGGGCTTGCAGAGGCGCGGCGGCTCTCTCCGGAACTTCCAGCCACTTACGCACTTCGGGCAGCGCGTTTCGCATGGCGTGTTCGCCGACGCGAATCAATTCATCGGCGCGTTTGAAGTCGTCATAATCAAAACCCGCGACGTCGGGCTCGATAACAATGTCGGCTGCGCTTCGCCAAACCGGACTAATCATCTCTTGCGCGATGGCGAAAGATTGTCCAATCACATCGAAGAAATGGCGCGGCGCGCAAGTCTTTGACCACTGTCCTTTGAGGTGCACGCCGATAACGCGGTCAACGCCCATGTCGCGCAGGGGCCGGGTAGGAACGGGATGGGAGAGCATGCCATCGACCAGCCAGCTCCCCTTAATTTCTACGGGAAGAAACATCCCCGGATAAGCGCAACTGGCGCGCACAGGATCGATGATGGGGCCGGAAGAAAAAACCGCGCCTCCGCCGGTTTTGAAATCGGTGGCGGTGACGGCCAGCGGGATGCGCAATTCTTCAAAGGTATGAACCTTCAAGGTCTGTTTGAGAAAAGCGGCCATGCGATCGGTGCTGGCGAAGCCGAGGCGCGAAAGAGTCCAGCGGGCGAAAGTGGCAAAACGAACTTTGTGGGCGATTTCTTCCAGTTCCGCGATGGTGAGTCCGCTGCAATAAGCGGCGCCCATGATCGCGCCAACGCTGGTGCCCGCAACCATGCGGATCGGGATGCGCTCTTCTTCGAGAACTTTGAGGACGCCGATGTGCGCGATGCCGCGAGCGAAGCCTCCGCCGAGGGCGACGCCGATGGAAGGTGCGCGATGCGAATCTGCTGGAATCGACCGGCGGGAAAATTCGCGGCCAAAGGCTTGCACGGACCGAATAACCTTGCCCAGACGCTTCATAAGGAACCCCACGTTCCTATTCCGCAGGAGCCGGGTCTGCTGGAGGGCGGCAAACCCTACCTCTATTATGTAAGATGCCACGAAGCAGGTTTGAGTAACAGTCCACGATGGTGCTATTTCGAGGTTACTGTAGAATTATCGGCAAGTTACTGGAAGTAAAGTAGGGCGCACAAGGCGGGAGCTAACTCCTTTTGTCTTTATCGCTTTATCCTTGTCGTTTCAGGCCGGTGGCGATTTGGGCGGTGTCCCTTGTGGGATGGGCGATCTGAGCCCTTTGGACGATTTGGAATGCTGGCGCGGCGAAGCGGGTCGAGGCAAAAGTACCAGCGATGCACCCGCACGCGGTACACAGGCGGTAAGACAGGCAGACTAACCGCGACCACGGCAGACTAACTTCAGGCAGAAGCATGGCAAGCTATATCGGCGCGCTTGATCAGGGAACGACGAGCACGCGCTTCATCGTGTTCGATCGGTCGGGGAACATCGTGAGCGCGGCGCAGAGCGAGCACGAGCAGATCTATCCCCGGCCGGGTTGGGTGGAGCACGATTCGGAGGAGATCTGGCGGCGCAGTCAGTCCGTGATCGTGGAGGCGATGGACGCTGGCGGACTGCGAGCGGAAGATCTGGCCGCGATCGGAATTACGAACCAGCGCGAGACCGTCGTCGTCTGGGACAGGAAGAGTGGGAGGCCGGTTCACAACGCGATTGTCTGGCAGGACACACGGGTGGCTGCGGCAGTGGCCGAATTCTCCGCGGGAGGCGGGCAGGACCGCTATCGCTCGCGGACGGGGCTTCCACTGGCAACGTATTTCAGCGGACTGAAGATCCGCTGGATTTTGGAAAATGTCGCTGGCGCACGCGCCGAGGCTGAAGCCGGCGACTTGCTCTTTGGCAATGTCGATACCTTTTTGATCTGGCATCTGACCGGCGGCACCGACGGAGGCGTGCACGTCACCGACGTGACCAATGCCAGCCGAACGCAACTTATGAATTTGAGTACGCTGCAATGGGATGGAGAGATGTTGCAAGACTTCGGCATTCCGGCGGCGATGCTGCCGAAGATTGTTTCGAGCAGCGAAGTGTATGGAGCGGCGCACCTGCCAAGGGTTAGAGGAGTCCCGATTGCGGGCGACCTGGGCGATCAACAAGCGGCGCTGGTGGGGCAGGCGTGCTTCAAGCCGGGACAGGCGAAGAATACCTACGGCACTGGCTGCTTCATGCTGATGAACACCGGCGAAAAAGCGGTGCTCTCGAATTTTGGATTGCTTACCACGGTGGCATATAAGTTCGGGGAGAAGCCGGCTTGTTATGCGCTGGAAGGGAGTATCGCAATCACGGGCGCGCTGGTGCAATGGCTCCGGGACAATCTTGGGCTGATCGAGAAGAGTTCGGACGTAGAGGCGCTGGCTCGCACGGTTAGCGATAACGGCGGCGTTTATTTCGTGCCCGCGTTCTCGGGTTTATATGCTCCCTATTGGAAGGATGACGCGCGCGGTGTAATGGCCGGATTGACGCGCTTTGTGAACAAGGGCCACATCGCCCGCGCCGCGCTCGAGGCGACTGCATTCCAGGTGCGCGAAGTGGTCGAGGCAATCGAAAAAGATTCCGGCATTGCGCTCGACGTGCTGCGCTGCGACGGTGGAATGGCGATGAACGATCTGCTGATGCAATTTCAAGCGGATATTCTGGCTAAGCCGGTGGTGCGTCCGAGGGTGAGCGAGACTACAGCTCTGGGCGCGGCATATGCAGCGGGGCTCGCGGCCGGCTTCTTTAAAGATACCGACGAACTCGCCGCGAATTGGGCAGTCGATCAGCGGTGGGAACCTAAGATGGAAGAAGAATCTCGCGAGCGCCTTTACCGATTTTGGAAGAAGGCGGTGACGCGGTCGTTTGGGTGGGTGGAAACTTCATAAGTCAACGAAACCCGAATTCGCGGTGAACCCAGCTCGCGACTTCGGTCCACGCGTGGTACAAGCTATCCTGCCAATCAGAAAGAAGATCAGCTATGAAACGAGCCGACGTGTGGCGGCGCATCGAAGCGCATTCCAAAGCCTGGGACATGATTATTGTCGGCGGGGGCGCGACCGGGGTAGGCAGCGCGATCGATGCGGCGTCACGCGGTTACGACGTGCTGCTGCTGGAGCAGAGCGACTTTGGCAAAGGGACCTCCAGCCGCAGCACCAAGCTGGCCCACGGAGGCGTGCGCTATCTTGAGCAGGGCAACATCGGTCTGGTCATGGAAGCGCTCAAGGAGCGCGGGCTGCTCTTGCAGAACGCGCCGCACATTGTGCACGATCTGGCATTCGTGGTGCCGAATTACGATTGGTGGGAGGCTCCTTTTTACGGTCTGGGACTGAAACTCTATCAGTTACTGGCCGGCAAATACGGGTTTGGAACCTCGCGCATTCTTTCCCGCGAAGAAACGCTTGAACATCTGCCTACGCTCAATCCGGAGGGCCTGCGTGGCGGCGCAGTTTACTACGACGGACAATTCGACGATGCTAGGCTGCTCATCCACATGGTGGCGACGGCGTTCGAACAAGGCGCAACGTTGTTGAACTATGTCGAGGTTACGGGGCTGACTAAAGACACGGCGGGATTCGTAAATGGCGTTGTGGCGCGCGATGCCGAAACGGGCAACGAATTTCGGGCGACGGCAAAAGTTGTGGTGAACGCCACCGGCGCATTCGCCGATAGGCTTCGGCTGCGCGCCGAGGCAGATGCCGAGCCGATGATCGTCCCCAGCCAGGGCATTCATCTGGTTTTCGACGCGAGCTTTCTACGGGGCGAAAGTGCGGTTTTAGTTCCGCACACCAGCGATGGCCGCGTGCTGTTCGCGATTCCGTGGCACGGCCACACGCTGGTCGGGACCACCGACACTCCGGTTGACGCCGCAACGCTGGAGCCGGTCGCGATGGAGCAGGAGATTGAATTCGTTCTTGCGACCGCCGGAAGATACCTGACGAAAGCGCCGACCCGCGACGATGTGCTGAGCGTATTCGCCGGGATCCGGCCGCTGGTGCGCGCTTCTTCGGGCAAGGCGGGCGTGCCAAATACCGCGGCCTTGTCGCGGGACCATGTCATCCACATCGACCGCTCGGGGTTGATTACGGTCTGTGGTGGAAAATGGACGACTTACCGGCACATGGCCGAAGATTGCATCGATCAGGCCGCCACGCTCGCGCAATTATCGGAACGGCCATGCGTGACACGAAACCTGCATATCCACGGATTTATAGACTCGACAAAAGACGATTCGACAAAAGAAGGTTCGGCGAAAGAGGGCGGTGCGCTAGCGATCTATGGGTCAGATGCACACGAGATTCGCAAAATCATCGCGTCCCAACCTCGACTCGGAAAACGCTTACATGCGGAGCTGCCTTACGTTGGCGCCGAAGTGCTGTGGGCGGTGCGGCACGAAATGGCTCGGACGGTAGAAGATGTGCTCGCCCGACGCACGAGAGCGCTGTTTCTGAATGCTCGGGCCGCTCTAGAAATGGCGCCAGCGGTGGCGGATTTGATGGCCGCGGAACTGGGTTGGGATGAACCCACGCGGAAGCAACATCTGACAGCCTTTCGCGCCGTCGCCGCGAACTACGTGCTCACGCGCTGAAAACGCAACCACTCTGTCTCGACATTGATACGGGCGTGAGCGGATCTGGTCCGCCCTAAGCCAGCGCGTAGAGGTACTCGACCAAGGAGCGCA
>Ga0182018_10000928_pt1 | contig 36008 bp, 33 predicted proteins | sample 812P2MmetaG_FD_120490 | JGI IMG/M metagenome (GOLD analysis project Ga0182018, IMG submission 120490) | Permafrost microbial communities from Stordalen Mire, Sweden - 812P2M metaG | ecosystem: Environmental > Terrestrial > Soil > Wetlands > Permafrost | place: Sweden: Stordalen | collected...
CAGAAAGTGCCTCCTTGGGATGGGTGAGATGACGACCTAGAACACCGTCATTTTCCCAGCAGGGGAGGCACTTTCCGCGGATGCGCGGGCTATCGGATCAGGTCAGAATTCGGTGGATCCAGGGTTAGTCAGACCGACACCGTTTCATCCAGTCTCGGGCTGTCGTGAACAGATCCAACCGCGTCGCACGTAATTGTTGTTTTTTATTCCGGGCGCCTGCAACTTTCACGAGCAGAGGGGCGCCGGATGGACTCTCTACCGCGGCCATACGACCCTCACCAGAGAACGCAGGCGCTGGGACTGGCGACGAGTATTTGGAGCCGCCGGTTGAAGGACCCCAATTGCAACAGCCGGGGGCTCCAAATGGGGGCTTCTGCCGGTGGTGGAATCTGCGGACTCTGGGTTGCGTGTGGCCGGGCCGGCTGCTGCCGTGAGAACCAAACATCCGTAAACCGTGGAAAGTGGTGGTGACTGGTGGCCAGTTGTGGTCAAATGGGATCGAGGAACATTCCAGCTCGCGGTGCTTAAGCGAGTCTCCCGGTCGGTCGCGGTATATGGCGGATATGGGGCCGTTACGGATCAGAAGGTTGCAGGTTCGAATCCGGCCGAGCGCGCAAATTCGCGACAGCATCTCCCCAGGTCAAGGGGCGAAAAACTGCGAGGCCCGAAAGTAGGGATCCCCGGATAACCCTACATATGACCCTATTTTTTGCCTGGTGGGAGTCTGGGGTCAGGGATCGATGCGTGAACGGCGGCCCGGGGTCTTCGAGATCCGGGTCGCTGTCGGTGTGGATCCCGTTTCCGGCCGCACCGTGCAGCGCTCGTTCTGGTTCCACGGCACTGCCGAGGATGCCGGGAATCGTCGCAGCGAATTGGCGGCCCAGTTCGCTGAGTACCGCTCCGTCCGTCGGGCGGCACCGTTCCTGACCGTCGGAGAGCTACTCGAGCGGTGGTTGGCGGCTGAGCACGACTGGCGGCCCTCCACATGGATCTCTGCTCGGTCGAATGCCAAGGCGCTCACCGCAGACGCCATCGCCAACCGCCGAGTCTCGACCCTTCGGCCGGATGCGGTGCGGGTGGCGATGTCCAGATGGCGTGAGTCCGGAGCCACGGTCTCGGTAGTCTCTGGTCGGTTCCGGGTCCTCCGGTCGGCAGTGGGGTGGGCGCTGTCCGAATCAATCATCGATAGGAATCCGCTTCGAGACATGCGTGGGCCACCGCGACCCGGTACTCGGATACATGTTTCGGTTGCCGACGTCGCTGCGCTGATCGAGATGTCGGAGAGACTGGTTGAGAAGGCCGCCGCAGCGGTCGATGGATCTGGGGGCTCGTTAAAGGCGCTGCACAAGGCGGAACAAATCCGACTGCTCATGCGCCTGGCAGCAGACTCGGGGGCCCGACGGGGCGAGCTCGCTGCATTCCGATTCAGCGACCTCGACGGGAGGGTACTGACCATCGAGCGGGGTGTGTCTGGTGAACAGGTCGGGCCGACCAAGACGAGACAGGTGCGCCGATTGACTCTCGGACAAACCACAGCGGAACTTTGGAGAAGCAGCGAATTGACATGGCGAGAGCGCATGCCTCCGATGTCGCAGTTCGGTGAGTGGATCTTCTCCCGGGACATCGATCACCAACGCCGACTCACGGCCAGCGGAATGGGCCACTGGTTCGCGGAACTCTGTGCTGCGACCGGTCTGTCTGGCGTCAGCCTTCATCGCCTTCGCCACACGGTGGCCACGTTCCTCGTGAGCCGCGGGGAGCTGCTCAGAGCCCAACAACGACTTGGCCACCGTGATCCATCGACAACTCTTCGGAACTATGCGCACGCACTGCCTCTTGAGGATCAAGACGTAGCCGATGACATCGACTCGATGCTGGGCGCAGTCGCTGGCCCAGATGCTCGATGACTTGGGCCCGCTACGGGAGTAGCCTCGTGCGTCGGGGCCGTGGAGGGTGTGCAGGTGAGCCAACCTAAGGACAAGGAGGCTGCCCCGAACAAGCCTTCAGGTGCTCGGCGGGCTATTCACATCATCGCTGCGGTACTGGTGGTCGTTGTTCTGCCCGTGGTGCTCGTGGACATACTCGTCGGGAAGTTCGCCGCCAACGCACTGTTCCTCGGGCTGTTGTTTGGAGTTCTTGGCAGCATGGTCGGAGGCACCCGCCGGATGGTGTATCTCGCCGTGCCCTTCGGAGTCGCCGGTGGTCTTGGAGCCTTCACCGCTTACGGCTGGTGGTGGGTTGGCTTGCTGGCGATCTTGGGGGTCATCGCCGGGGCCGGGATCGGGTTCGGCTGGTTGCCTGCGCTCTTGATGCTTCCCTTCGCCGCCACGTTTGCCAGTCGGGTATCGTCGGGACGAGACGCAGTGGCCTACGGCGTCTTTGCCGGGATGGGACTGCTCTACGGCGTCGTGTTGGCCCGCCGTTTCAAAGCACCCGAGGTCGTCCCGGGTCAGCGGGTTGCGGCCCCGGCTGCTGTCGCCGTTGCAGGCGTGATCCTCATTCTCACGCTTTACATCATTATGGGTAAGCGAGAGCGCATCCGAGAGAAGGCGATTGCTACCGCGGTCGGGGTTGTTGCTGCCGTACCTGTGGCCGTCGTGGCACCGCCGACATGGGCGATCGCCCTCATTGCCACCGCAGCCTTCATCCTGGCCCTCATGCAGTACAAGAAGAGCTACACGCTCTATTACGGATTGTTCACGTTTGCCCTTGTTCTCGCTCTCTCCCCACCCGGGCACGTCGGCGCTGAAGCTGCGCATCGTGGCTCTGAGATTCTCATCGGCATCGGCGTTCTCGCTGTAGGTCTTGGTGTCCTTCACGCCCTTGGCGGGTGGCTTGCCAAGCATGACCCAGAGCCGGTACTCGCTGAATCCTAAATAGGGCGAAACGTGAGGAGGCGACACGAAGGTGCCCGCCGGAGAAGAAACGATTAGCGCTAAGCACCTTGACGACCTTTCCTCGGGGGAACGAAGGCGACTTGCTGTCCGGGCGGTCTTGCGCACCATCGCAACCGTTGTCCTGGTCCTGGCTATCTACTTCCTGATCCCGATGGATCGCCCGATAGATGCGAAGAGCGCGACAGGACTGGTGCTCGGAGTGCTGGCGCTGTTTGCAGTCATCGTTTGGCAGGTCCGGCAGATCATTCGCTCTGAACATCCGAGCATCCGTGCTGTCGAAGCACTTGCATTCACTGTTCCCCTTTACATACTCCTGTATGCGACGACGTACTACCTCATGGCCCGTGCTCAGTCGGCCGCGTTTGGCGGAACCCTGACTCGCATCGATGCCATGTACTTCTCGTCCACCATCTTCACGACCGTGGGATTCGGTGACGTAGCAGCGAAGAGTCAGGCCGCTCGGGTGGTCGTTACGTCCCAGTTGTGGCTGGACGTGGTAATCCTGGGTCTGGTGGCCCGGGTGGTCGTGAATGCCGTCAAGCTCGGTCGACAGCGCCATGCCGATCAGAGCGAACAACCCCCAAACGTGCCCTAATAACCGGGTGGGACGCGTGGCCAAAGTGCCTGGTTCCGAGCGCAACCTTCGCGAGCGGAATAGGCGCGGTTGATCATCAGCCAGACGGCGCAGTTGCTGGGAGTTGAGACGGGGTTGCGCCGGCTGAAGGATTTCCGGGGGCTAGATCTGTCCTCCCTCGGCGGTGCGGAGCCTGCCTAACACCGGGCGCTGAAGGCGGGTTCGGCTGCCGCCGTGAGAACCGCCGTGAGAACCGCCGTGAGAACCGCCGTGAGAACCGCCGTGAGAACCAAACGGCCGGAAACCCTGGAAACTGACGGAAAATGATGGTCAACAGCGGTCAAATGTACACCGACAACCTCCCAGCTCATGGTGCTTAATTGGTACTATTGGTCGCTGATGGCATATATCGGATATCGGGCTGTTTAGATCTACGGATCAGAAGGTTGCAGGGTTCGAGCCCTGCCGAGCGTCAGACTGCCGAGCGCGCCACGCGAAAGCCCGACACGCAGGAGTTCGAACTTCGCCATTTGCCTTGGTTGGCAAATGGCATTGAAATATGGTCTCTGACCAGGAAAAATGTTGTATTCCTACAACATCGGTGGAGGTTAGGGACTATGTTCGGACCCCTCCTGGCCCGCTGAACTGGGGAAATACGGCACAAAAGCCTGAGCTTGGGACAATTTTGGACGCCGGGTGGCGTGCCGCAAGCTCGGCCATCGAAGTGATGTGACCATGTTCGAACCCCGGACGACGACTCCTTCAGCAGCGGAAGAGTCAGTCCGGACCGCGAGCTTGTGACGGTGCAGGACAACCTGACGAACTACCGGATGACCCTGCGGATCTGGTCGAGGACCATCGACTGGGACGACCCGAGCGACGAGGGGCCGAGCAGCGTGTACGCGCTGGCTCGCCCCTTCGGCCCGGACCGGGCGCATGCCCCAGCCGGGTGCCGGCGGCCTGGCTAACCTGCGCCGGTGGCCGCAGGGGTGTACGACACGACTGGCCCCATGGTGGGCCGAAGTCAGGAGCTCGGGCGACTCCGGTCGCTCCTCGACGATGCCTGCGCCGGCAATGGCCGGGTCGTGATCTGTACCGGTGAGGCCGGCATCGGAAAGACCCGCCTCGCCGAGGAGCTTGCCGCCTCGGCGTCGGCTTCTGGCATCACCGTGGCATGGGCTCGGGCGACCGATCGGGGCAGTTCACCGCCCCACGGCCTCTGGAAACTCCTGCTCGACCAGCTGCCGACGAGCCCTAGCAGTGACCAGCTCGACCTCTGGGCGGACCCGCCCGGCTCGAGGGCGGACTCGCTCTCCGGTGGTCCGCGTGCAAGCTGGTGTCGACGAAGGTCATGGCGCCTGTGGTCCTAGTCGCCTTGGGTGGCTGAAAGGGGTGGGTCGTCGGTCAACCGGTCCAAGGTGGGAAGCAGGTAGCCGAACAAGGCCACCAGGCTGCCGAGAAACATGCATGCCAATCCAACGAGTCTCAGGGGGTGGGCAGCGGTGAGGAGACCACCGATGCTGGCAACGGCCACGCCGATGCAGCCAATCCACCCGGTTAGGACGGAGATGCGCGCGGATCCCGTGACGCGGACGAGGAGGGCTACCGCTCCGAGTGCGAGGGGGATGCCGAGTATGGCATGGGCGAGGTAGATCGCTGATCCGCCAGGTGGGAGCCAGCCGCTTGGCCGTCCGGTGGGAAGCGCGACCAGAGTTGCGATGCCCAACACGAACTCGACACCGACCAGAAGTGCGAGCGCGGTCGCCAAACGGTTGGTCGAGCGCCCTGCGTCGCCGCCCGGTGCGGTCGGGACCGGCTCACCACGAACCGAAGATGACCCAGTCCGTCCGGGCGGCGCTTCCGCCAGATCGGTCGCGGTAGCCGCCGCCTCTGGCGCGGGAGCGATCCGGACGAGCATGTTGTAGGTGACGACCGCGATGGCGAGGTGCATGACCATAAGCACCGCGACGGCGCGGAAGGGCTGGTTCCGGGAGAACAGGTAGAGATCGGGGAGCCAGAGGACGAGTGTCACCGCGATGGCGAGCCGGAGGAAGAGCCAGCGGGGCGCCGACGAGATCCGGGTCACGATTGGCCACGCCGCGCAGGCGATCAGCACGCCGATGACCGTAAGTGTGGCGTAGTCAGAGAAACGAAAGTGCGCGTATCCCACTGACGCCGGGAATACGCTCGTCCCGACGAAGACGAGGAGGACATCAGCTGCGAGTGAACCGACCACCGAAGTGATTGTCGCCACGGCCAGGGCGAAAGTGGTCGGTCGGGGATGATGGCCTGACCAATCGATACGCGCGACCTCCATGGCCCTGTGAACGAGGTTTCCGGACGGCATGTGGTTCATCTGGCGAACGGGGGACCACGACGGGCGAAGGAGAGTTGCTCATGGGGCGATGAAGAGTTGCTCATGGTGGTACTGAGCCTTCGGTAGGGAGGGTGCGGAGTGGACGCGCCTGGCCAACTGCTCGTGCTCGGGGAGCCTGAATCTTAGTGACCAGGTGGACAGAGCGATCCACAGCTCTGCGCCCAGCGTTGCGGTTCACGTCATGGAGGGGTCGCCCCCGCTCGTGACGCCGGCGAGTCGGGTACTCCCCGTGTCGGACGGATAGTGTGCCGGTCGTGGCCATTTCCGCGGTGACTGTGATCCGCCGACTTCCTCTGGGCTCACGCATCGGTGCCTACGTGGCGTTGACCAAGCCGCGCATCATCGAACTGCTCTTGATCACCACTCTTCCCACCATGATCGTGGCTCAGCGTGGACTGCCCCCGGTGTGGCTGATGGCGGCCACCCTGCTCGGAGGGGCCCTGGCCGCAGGTGGGGCCAACGCCATCAACATGTTCATCGATCGGGACATCGACAAATTGATGCACCGGACGGCCAAACGACCCTTGGTCACCGGAGCGGTGACTCCTCGCAACGCGCTCGGCTTCGCCATCACCCTCGAAGTGGTGGCCTTCGCCGAGCTGTGGGGGTGGGTGAACTTGCTCTCCGCGGTTCTGGCCATATCGGCCACCCTTTTCTATGTCTTCGTCTACACCCTCTGGCTCAAGCGCACCAGCACACAGAACATCGTCATAGGGGGAGCGGCCGGCGCCGTCCCCGTACTGGTCGGCTGGGCCGCAGTCACCGACAGCCTGGCGTGGACGCCGGTGGTGCTCTTCGCCATCATCTTCGTGTGGACGCCCCCCCATTTTTGGGCGCTAGCCGTCAAGTACAAAGACGACTACCGGGCGGCCAATGTTCCCATGTTGCCGGCCGTGGCCACCTTCAAGCGGACGGCAATGGAGATCTTCGTCTATAGCGTGCTCCTGGTGGCGGTCTCGTTGCTCCTGGCCGGTGTAGCCAAGCTCGGGGTGATCTACATCGTCTCGGCGTCTGTGCTGGGCGTGGTGTTCATCGCCCTGGCTCTTCGACTGTGGAGACGGGCCACCCCCAAGGCGGCGATGCAGTTGTTCAGCTACTCCATCACCTATCTGACCCTGCTCTTCGTGCTCATGGCGGTCGACATCTTCAGCAAGCATTGATCGAGACGCCACGAGCGCTCAATCACTTCTCGCCGGCGCCCGTGATCGCAAATCGGAGGATCTTTCGTCACGGCTGAATTCCTTGTGTCGCTCACCGGACCGAACGCCAGGTCCACGAACCTTGGTTGGTGCACGTGACCGGCGTCACCTGAGGTACAACTGCTACCGGCTCTTCGTTCAGATCGGTCTCCCGCCACGAGGATCGGTTGGCCAGACGCTGCCCGAACGGTTGCTGTCAGGCGCCCGTCGGTCCGGGGGAAAAATCTAACGGGCCGGCGATAGAGTGGGACTCGTGGGTTCGCCCGTATCCTCAGAACCGGCTCAGGCTCAGAGTGGCACGCGTCTGACCGGATCTGAGGCAGCGAAGGTCCATCTCACCCTTGTCGCCGGACTCGCCCTCTGCATCGCCGCGTTCTTGTTCGAAGTGAAGCGTGCATTGGGCGGAAACGAGCTGAGCTGGGCTTATGTGTTCGAGTGGCCGCTATTCGCTGTGTTCGCCGTCTACATGTGGTGGACCGTGCTTCACCAGAACAGGCGGAGGCAGCGCGCTGCTGCCAAACCGAAGGTGGTGGCACCCGAGCACGTCGAGATGCTCAAGAACTGGCAGGAGCACCTGCGCTCGATGGCGTCAGCCGAGGCTGAGGCTCATCGTGCCGATCCTGAATCGGAGTCCTTGCCCTGACTCGACGTCGGCCCTCTTGGCCCGGGTCATGGATCTATCGGAGCTCGAGATCGGCTGGCGCACCGAGGAAGGCACCGAGGTGGCACGTACAATCACCTCCCATGGCTCCATGGACAAGACTGAGCCGAGGTCGGGACCGCCGAGGAGTCGTCGAGGCGAAGGAAGAGCGGTAACGACATGCAGGGAATGGGGCATGGACTTCAGACCGACAACCCGACGATCATCGCCGCGTTCCGCTCGGCGCTGGACCATCAGTTCCTGATCATCCTGGCTCTCGTCGTGGTGTTGGCCCTGGCGTGGAATGTCATCCGCACCCTCCAATACCGCCGGGCGGTCGCCTCCGGCGCAGGTGACACCGTGGTTCTCGAGCGATGGCTCTCTCCGGAGCCACCGGCTCGCAGGCTGCTCCGGATCACCTTCGGGATCCTCTGGGTGTTCGACGGCCTGCTGCAGGCACAGAGTTCGATGCCCATCGGCCTGCCCGGCAGTGTCCTCACGCCGGCGGGCAGTTCATCCCCAAGCTGGGTGCAGCACCTGATCAGCGTGGGTGCCACCATCTGGTCCGACCATCCGATCTCCGCTGCGGCCGCGACCGTGTGGATCCAAGTCGGTGTCGGGGTATTCCTTCTCGTAGCCCCCCGCGGCTACTGGTCGCGGACCGCCGGTGCGGTGAGCGCGGGCTGGGGCCTCGTCGTCTGGGTCTTCGGGGAGGGGTTCGGGGGCGTCTTCGGCCAGGGAAGCAGCTGGCTCTTCGGGTCTCCCGGGGCCGTCCTGTTCTACGTGGTGGCCGGTGTGCTCGTCGCGCTGCGAGAATCCAGCTGGGAGACGCCCAAACTGGGTAGGAGGATCCTCTGGGTAGTGGGGGTGTTCTTCATCGGTATGGGCATCCTCCAATCCTGGCCGGGTCGGGGATTCTGGTCGGGTCAGGCGCACCCGACGGCGACGCCCGGGGACCTGACCGCCATGGTCAACCAGATGGCCCAGACGTCTCAACCCTCGGTCCTCTCCACGTGGGTACGGTCGTTCGGATCGTTCGATGCCGCCCACGGATGGGCGGTCAACCTGGTGGTTGTGGTCCTGCTGGTCGGGATCGGCGCCTGTTTGGTGAGCGGCAGACGGCAGCTGCTCCGGGTCGGGGTCATTGCCGGGGCGGCGGTGTGCCTCGCCGACTGGGTCCTGGTCCAGGACCTCGGTTTCCTCGGCGGGGTGGGTACCGACCCCAACTCGATGATCCCCATGGTGGCTGTGTTCACCGCCGGCTACCTCGCCGTGGTCAGAGTGCCGGCACGGGTTGAAGCCCCGGCACGTTCCGCAACCCCGGTCGCGCCGGCTGGGTTCTTCGACCACCTCAGCCCTTCGTACCTGCTGCGATCCCTCGCCGCCATCGGGGCAGTGGGAATCGTGCTGGTGGGGGCAGGCCCGATGGCCCTGGCCGCCACCAATCCCAATGCCGATCCCATCGTGACCGAGGCGACCGACGGAACGCCCAACGTTGTCGACGTCCCGGCGGCTCCGTTCACGCTGACCGACCAGGCGGGTACGAACGTCTCTCTCAAGTCGCTCGCCGGTCACACCGTGGTGCTCACCTTCCTCGACCCCGTGTGCACATCGGACTGCCCACTCATCGCCCAAGAGCTCCGGATCACCGACCAGATGCTCGGTGCCAGCGCCCGCAATGTCGATCTGGTGGCCATCGTGGCCAACCCTCTCTACACCACCACCTCGGTCACCGCTGCCTTCGACCACCAGGAAGGGCTCGAGAACCTTCCCAATTGGTCCTATCTGACCGGGTCGGTCCGCCAGCTCCAGAACGTGTGGAACGAGTACGGCGTGCAGGTGGCGGCGGCTCCCGCTGGGGGGATGATCGCCCACACCGACATCGTGTACATCATCGACGCTGATGGTCAGACCCGCGAGATCCTCAATGCCGATCCGGGTGCCGGCAGCTCGGCGAGCCGCTCCTCGTTCTCGGCGCTGCTGGCCAGCCAGGTACAGCACATCGCCCACTCGTGATCACTGGGTCAGGTCGGCGGCGGGAACGCCGTCGGATCCCGATCAGGAGCCGGACGCTGACCGCGCTCGCAGCCGCCATGGTTTCCGTCGTCGCCCTGGATTCGTGCTCGTCGCCGGCCAGCACCGCACTTCCGGTGGCGCCCGCCACCTCCCCCGTGCCACCGATCCCACTGAGCAATTCGTCCGCACATCCAGCCGCCTCCTGGGCCACGCTGGCCATGGGTCACCTCGATGACCCGCTCAACACCTTCTGGCAGCTGTTCCACCTCTCGAGCGGCTCGAATCGATGGGTGCTGGCCACCCCACCGGGGGTGGCCAGCAACGGAGGGCTGGTGGCGTCGATCGCACCTTCCGGGTCGGTACTGGCTGGATTCGAGCCGACACAGGACCTACTCTTTTCCCCGTTGGCCCGGAGCACGGACCAAGGTGCGACCTGGGCTCCATCTGTCCTCCCCGGCGCCCTCGCCCCGGTGCCAGACTCGCTGGTTGCCTCAAGCGATGGCCAGGAGCTCGCCCTCCTGCGCGGCGGCCGTGGGCGCGTGGTCGACAGCGACACCGGCATGCTGAGCTGGAAGACGGTTGCTTCGGAGCGCACCCTGGCCGCCGACCCCTCCACCTCCGCGTGCGGCATCGAGCAGTTCACTGCCATCGGCCTCGGTGCTGCCGACCTTGCCGGGGGAACCGGAACTGCCGGCACGCTGATTATCGGTGCGGCGTGCGCCCGCGCGGACCACTCCGGCATCTTCGAGCAGGTCGGTGACGACTGGGTGCCGGTCGGACCGGCGCTTCCGGGAGCCCACGTGGGTCAGACCGAGGTGATCCGCCTACTCACCACCCCGAATGGGACCGCCGCGTTGGTCCGAGCAGGCACCGGGAGCACCGCCACACTGTTTGCCATGTGGAGCACCGACGGCCTCAAGCGTTGGACGATCTCCGCTGGGCTCCCCCTGGCTGGAGGAATCCTGACGTCCACCGGCACCACCACAAGCGGCTTCGTAGTTGCCGTCACGGGCGCCGATGCCAGGCGCTCGGCATCGGTCGTCAGCCCGGTAGCCACCGGGTGGGTCCATCTCGTCGCCCCGCCGGCCGGCACGTCGGCTGTCGTGGCCACCCCCGAAGGGTTCTTCGACGCGCTGGTCGCAAGCCAGTCCACCCTCGACGTCTACACGCTCGGCCGTGGGGGATGGAGCCGGACACAGATGCTGAGCGTGCCGATCCAGTACGGCTCTTCAGGTTGAGGAACTTCCCGGCGGGCTACCTTGGGGATCGATCGCATCCCGCCGGAGAGGAGCACGACCGTGACCTACGTCACTCAGAACTGGTCGTTCGATCCCTTCATCATCGTGGTGGCGGTCCTGGTCTTCGCACACGAAGTCGGACTGGCCCGACTCCGGCATCGTTCAGATCCGCTCAGGACCCGTAGGCGTCGCCTCCACTCGCTGTCCTTCTACGCGGGCCTCGGCGTGCTACTCCTCGCCGTCGATTCTCCTATTGACTTCTGGGCCAGTGACTATTTCTTCGTGCACATGATCGAGCACCTGCTGATCGCGTTCTACGCGCCCATCCTGATCGTGTTCGGAGCCCCCTGGATCCCATTGCTGTTCGCCCTGCCGGTCGGCGTTCGCCGGAAGGTGGGCCGTTTTGTGATGCTCAGTGCATGGTCACGGGTACTGCGGCCGCTGGGACGGGTTGTGGCTGGCCCCTGGTTCGCCCTGATCTCCTTCAACGTGGTGATGGTCATCTGGCATCTTCCGGTCCTGTTCGATCTGTCCGAAAACAACCAGACCATTCACATCTGGCTGATGCACGGAAGCTTCTTCGTCACCGGGGTGCTCTTCTGGTTGCAGATCATCCCCTCGCACCCCTTCCGGCTGAAGGCCAGTCCTCTCTGGCAGGCCGGGGCGATCATGAGCACCAACGTCGTCATGTTCGTGCTGGCCATGGCCCTCAGCATCTTCAGCGCTTCGAATTGGTACGCGGTGTATGCGCACGTGCCGGGTGTGACCCTCTCGCCATTCGCAGACCAGCAGATCGGGGCGGCCATCCTCTGGGTCTGCGGCGACTTCTGGGCGGTGCCGGCCCTGATCGTGGTCCTGAAGCGGGCGATCGACGAGGAAGGCTCCCTCTCCGAGGTGCTGGAGAGGCTGTCTCACAGGGGAACGGCGGTCGGAGCCCAGGCGCTCCGACCGGCCCGGACCCGCGCCGCCGACCGCCCGTAAGTCTGCCAAAGCGGGCTCTGAGACCAACGCCTGGACAAGTGCTTGACGTGCCCAATGAGTGCGCATACTGTCACCACTACGTTAAGAACTCCCGCAGAATCCAGGTAGTCGACGAGCCCTGGTCATCACCAGAAAGCCCAAGGGGCTCGATCGGCCTCTCGACGACATAGGAGTACAGGATGTCATTTGGGGGAAGGCTTTCGGTGGTGCTTGGGCTGTTCATCGTGGCCGCCGGTTTTGCCGTGTGGGGCGTGGTGGGCTTTCTCCTTCCTCAGCCTCCGACGGTCGACTTCACCTCGGCCCAGCCCGCCGGCGCGCCGGTGAACCTGACCGTACAGACCGTGGGATCCATCGGGAATGGGTACGGGAACCACCCGACCTGGGTCTCGTACCTGGTCAAGAATCCCCAAGGCCAGTGGATCCACTCGACCATCTGGAAGGTTCCCGCCCATACTCGTATCAACCTGACCGTCGAGCAGTTCGACTCGGGTAGTCCGCTCCGCAACCAGCAGTGGGGACGGGTGCAGGGGACAATCGGGAACGTGATGACCCTGAACGGCAAGCCGATCTCGGTCTACAACTCGAATACCGGCAACGGCGTGGGCCATACGTTCTCCATCCCCACCCTCGGTATCAGCGTTCCCCTGGTAGGTGTGAACCCAAATGCCAACAACATCTGCAGTCAGGCTCCGTGCTCCTCCCCGAGTTCGGTGGTCAACATCATCAGGACCTCGTTCGTGACGTCGGGGCCGGGTAACTATCCCTGGCAGTGCTTCGTTCCCTGCGGGCTGGGCTTCTTGTTTGGAAACGGGGGGCCGATGAGCACGGTCGGCTACATGGGCGGCTTCTTGGACGTCGAAGCGTGACCAACGCGGTGAGCGAAGCAGAGAGCGGAGGGGCTTCCTCGCCGGCAGAGGTGGGGACTGCCCAGACGGGAAGGGAGCCCCGTCACATGTGGCGGATGGTCGCCATCTGGGCGATCCTCTCCGTGGTGCTCGACCCGTTGTTCTACTTCCTGGTCGGCCCCCACATCCCCCCCGGTGACATGACATCGGCAGCGGTCTCTAACCAATTCGACTTCAACGTCCTGTTCCTCATCGCGTTGCCTGTGCTCCTCGCCGTCTGGGTGTACCTGGCCTACTCGATCATCATGTGGAGGGCCTCCCGCAAGGGCGTCCCCGAGCCGGTGGGAGGCACTGAGGCCCGGGGTCACCTGGGTGTGCAGGTCGGGTGGATCGTGACCTCCACAGTGATCGTGCTCGGCCTGTTCGTCTTCGGCATCGTCGAGCTGATCACCACTGCCGGTTCCGGCGGAGGTGAGGGCCCCAATCCGATCTGGACACCCACCTCGGCCACCATCCTGCCCGTGCAGGTCATCGCCCAGCAGTGGAAGTTCACCTACCGGTATCCGACGTTCGGGGGATTCGAGAGCCAGCAACTGGTGCTACCGAATGACACGGCCATCGCCTTCCATGTCACCTCCCTGGACGTGATCCACGACTTCTGGGCCTATCAGCTGAGCATCAAGGCCGATGCCAACCCTCAGCTGGACAACGTGGCCTACACCACCACCCGGCAGACCGGGAGCGTGACCGTTCGGTGCGACGAGCTCTGTGGGCTGTGGCACGGTGCCATGTTCAACTACGGCAAAGTGGTGTCCAAGACCGCGTTCAATATCTGGGCCAAGGCCACCGAGAAGGCGACTGCTGCCAACACCAAGGACCTGCCGCCGTTCGCCTACACCTATGTGCCGGACGCCAACGGCTCCGACGGCGGGTACTACCCCGACAACGTGGATCCCTACAGCCATTCAGAGGTCTACGGGGCTACCCCCGCGAAGTCATAGAAAGTTGATCCGATGACGCTTGCTACCGAACGAGAAGCTGAGACCGAGGTCACCTACCCGGATCCGACCCCGCCCGTGTTGGGAGGGTTCCAGGGTCTGCCGGCCCGGCCCGGCTGGTTCAGCCAGCACCTCGGCACCGCAGCGATCGGAGGCGTGCTCGGCTATCTGCTCGGTCACTGGCTCGGTAACGTGGTAGGCAGCGGTTACACCAATATCGCCAACAGTGGTTCCAACTCCATCGCCGTGACCGGTGGTCTCCTGCTCGGCGTCCTCGGATGGCTGGTGGGTATCGGTGCCCTCAACTATCCGTTGGCGAAGATTGTCGGGTTGGAGCCGCGCCCGGACTACGAGTCGACCAGTTGGACCAAATACCTTCGCTATACCTGCGACCACAAGGTGGTCGGGCTCCAGTACGTCATCGGGGTGCTCACGTTCTTCTTTACCGGCGGCCTGTTGGCCATGGGCATTCGCACCGAGCTGCTCTCGCCGACCACCCACATCTTCGGCCCCGGGACCTACATCGCCATCGTGAGCGAGCACGGAACCATCATGATGATGATGGCCACCTCGGTTGTCGTCGGCCCGCTGGGCAACTGGCTGATCCCTCTGATGATCGGGGCGCGGCGGACAGCATTCCCCCGGGTCGAGGCCTTCAGCTTCTGGGTCTTCAGCGCCGGCTACTTCGTCATCCTCTCCGCCCTGTTCTACGGGGGCTTCCCCACCGGCTGGACCGGGTACGCCCCCCTGCAGACCCAGGCCGGGGTGGGCATGATGTCTTACCTGGTCGGCTTCGCTGTCATCGGCCTGGGGATGATGACGGCCGGGTTCAACCTGGCGGTCACCATCATCAACTACCGGGCCCCGGGCATGACCTGGAGCCGCATCCCCATCTTCGTCTGGTCGATCCTCGCCACCTGTGCCTTGCTTACCCTGGCCACTCCGACCCTGGTGGCCGCCGGCCTGTTCGGTATCCTCGACCACACCGTCCAGACCGCTTTCTACGTCACCGAGCACGGGGGCAGCTCGTTCCTCTGGGAGAACCTCTTCTGGTTCTTCGGCCATCCCGAGGTGTACATCATGGCGTTGCCCGGGTTCGGCATCGTGGCCGAGCTCCTCCCGGTGTTCACCCGAAAACCACTGTTCGCCTACAAGGTGGCTGCGGCCGGCATGGTCGGGGTGGCCCTACTCTCGTTCTTCGTCTGGCAGCACCATCTCTTCCAGAGCGGGATCAATCCGGACATGCGCCCGCTGTTCATGCTGACCACCGAATTGATCTCGATCCCGACCGGGTTCATCTTTCTGGTGGGGATGGGGACGCTGTACAAGGCCAAGATCAGGTTCGAAGTGCCGATGCTCTTCTGCCTGGCCGTGTTCTTCAACTTCCTGATCGGCGGGGTGACCGGCGTGTTCCTCTCGGACGTCCCGGTCAACGTGACCGTGCACGGGAGCTTCTTCGTCCTGGCCCACTTCCACTACACAATCATGGGCGGGATCATCTTTGCCTTCTTCGGTGGCCTCTACTTCTGGCTCCCGAAGATGACCGGTAAGACGATGAACAAGAAGCTCGGGAAGATCCATTTCTGGTGCATGTTCATCTTCTTCAACATGACCTTCTTCCCGATGTTCCTCATCGGACTGCTCGGCCAGCCCCGGCGGGTCTTCGAGTACGCGGCGAACCTGCAGGCCCTCAACGACTTCGCCTCGGTCAGCGCCTTCCTGCTGGGTGCCTCGTTCCTCATCTTCATCGCCAACTTCGTGTGGTCGATCTTCATCAAGCCCACCCCTTCGCCGCACAATCCGTGGAACTCGCTGGGGCTCGAGTGGCAGACGCCGACACCGGTGCCGTACTACAACTTCGAGCGCATCCCCGTCGTCCTCAGCGATCCGTACCACTACAGCGAGGACAACGCTCCCGCGGTGGCTGATCTCGGAGACGGGACTCTTGTGGCTGCCGCCGCATCCTCTCCTTCGAGCGTCGTCGAAGATCCCCGTCCGCCTGCCCAATGAGTGGAGACAACGCGGTGACCGATACTGCCGAGAAGCCCCTGTTTTCGGAGACGCCCGAGGAGAGGGAATTCGAGCTGCGCTCCGCGGTCGGTGCCTACTGGACCGGCGGGCGCCTGCTGATCGGGATGTACACCTTCTTGTTCGCCTCACTGGCCTTCGCCTACTTCTACCTCAAGTCGAACAACTCCGGGAAACTGTGGCGCCCCGACGGGATCACCGCTCCGACTGGAGTCGGCTGGGCCATCTTCGCCGTCGTCGTGGCCTCCGCACTGCTCACCATGTACGGGCAGTGGCGGATGCGGTCCGGCTCTCTGGTCGACTGGGAGGTCAGCGGGTGGACCGCGGTCTTCGGGATCATGGTGGCGGTCGGTCTTCAGGTCTGGCAGCTGACCGAACTGCCGTTCTTCCCAGGTTCCAGCGGTTATGCGTCGTGCTTCATCGGTTGGGCGGTGATGAACATCATGCTGCTACTCGGTGGGGCATATTGGCTTGAGACCAATCTGGCTCTCTGCATCCGCCTCCGCAGGATCGACGCCGAAGACGGATCACCGGCCACGTCGAGCGGACCCGCGGCCCAGCTGTTCCGAGCGAATGTCGAATCGTGCACGTACTTCTTCGGGTTCATGGCCGTGATAAGCACGCTGTTCTGGGTGTTCTTCTATTTGATCTGAGGCAGCAGAGTGATCACGGCTTGGATCCATGGAGACTATTGTGAGCGTCGAGCGACAGTGAGGTTGGTGCGCCAGTGAGCATTGCTACCGACATGTTTATCGGTCCCCAGGTACTGACTGTTGCCATCCCGCTGGGAACGCTGTTCCTAGTGATGCTCTGGGGCTTCTTTCAGCGTCCAAACCGCCGGTGAGCTGAGGGACCGTGGCAGACCGGTCCCGGCAAAGGCAGATACTGGAAGCACATCTGACGCTCCGGTCGGCTGCTCTGGTAGTGGCAGTCCTTACCACGGTCGCGTGGCTGATCCCCCCGCTGACTTCTTGGACCCATCACCACGAGTTCGCCGAAGCTCTGCAGTTCGCGTTCTTTGCGGTGTTGATCCCTGCCCTGGTGGTGGTCGGGTCCCCGTGGCAGCTCCTCGGCCTTGCATCGCGTGCGCCGCAGCGTCTCGACGACGATGGGAATCCACTTTCCCCTGTGGAGTCCCCAGGGCCTATAGACCGCTTGGCACAAGGTCGCAGGCGTCATTCCGAGTCGCTACGGACCTTGTCCTTCTTCGGTCTCTATCTCGCCGCCGCGATCGTCTGGAGAACCCCCTTGGCCGTCAACGCGCTGGCCCGGCACCCGTGGCTGGTAGTCGTCGAGGCGGCCACATTGCTGGTGGCCGGAGTCGGTCTGTGGCTAGAGCTGGTTGAGTCGCCGCCTCTCGCGCCGAGGCTGCCGCGACCCAGCCGGATTGCACTGGCTGCGGTCTCAATGTGGACGATCTGGGTCCTCGCCTACCTGGTCGGCCTATCGAATGCCTCGTGGTATCACGCCTACCCGCATCACCCCGGGAGTGGCCTCAGCCTCTCGGCCGATCAGCAGTTGAGCACCGGGCTGTTGTGGTTCGTTTCGGGATGTGCGTTCGTCCCGGTGGTCTATTGGAATCTGATCCGGTGGCTGCAGTCCGAAGAGGATCCCGATGAGGAGCTGCACCACCTGGTCCGCCAGGAGCGAATTCGGGGTAGGACACTCGGAACTGACCAGCCCACCGAGATCTAGACAGGGGTTGGGTGTTCTGCGCTGACCCGAGCCGGCCCGTTGCGGGCGAGGTACCGCCGATCTCAGCCAGTGCCGGTGAGGTGGGGGAGGCTGGCCAGGTCGGGCATCGGCAGACGTGCCTTCAGAATTCGGTCCGCAGCGGTCACGTAGGCATCTGCCTGGGCCCGGTCCTTGGCCAGTGCCACCTCTTGCTTCGAGAGGTTGGCAATCGTGGCTGCATTTTTCGGGTTCGTGCTGAGGTTCTGGATGTCCTCGATGGCTCCGAGGGCGTCGGAAGTGGCCCACAGGGTCACCACATTGACCACATCACCGATGTTCTTGCCCGCCGGAGTGCCCGTACCCTCGACATTCGACAGGTCGTAGATTTCGCTACTGGTGAACGAGCAGGCGGTCTGATCGTCCCGCATCATGGAGGGAGCCTCGGCCAGATCGGACGAGCTCAGTATGCCCTTCTGCTTGGCCTGATAGATGCCGAACGTCTCCGTGATGCCGTAGGAACAAGGAGCGATGTCGCCGTTGATCTGCTGCATGATGCTGGTCTGGTCGGCAGTGTCCGCGGCCACCGTGGTGTGGCTGGGCAGGTCGACCGCCACCGAAGCGATGACCACAGCAGCCACGGCGGCAGTGGCCAGCACCCAAGCCCGCTTGTACCAGACGGGCTTCTCAGGTGTCTGGGCGATGATGGCTCCAATACTGAAGGGGTCTTCGGGACCGCTTTCGTCGGCACCGTCGTCGTCGGTCATGACGCTCCGTGGACCAGGCTGGTAGCCGAGTTCGCCACCCCTTGGGCGAATGTGTGGATGATGGCGGGTTGCAGGCTGTAGATGCCGAGGGTGTTCTCGTTGGCGAAGGGGGATGCGCTCAGCTTCAGTGCTCCGGCCGGATTGATGAAGTCCATGACGTCGTTGTGGGTGATCACCCGGTTGGTGTTGTCCAGCGCCACGGTGACGCCGTAGCGCTTCCAGACACCACTGAGGTCGGTGAGGGACCCGTCGAGAAAAGTAAAGTTCGGTAGGCCGGCCAGGCCGGTCTGGGTGAGCGCGGGAGGTGTCGGGGCGAGTGAGGTCTCCAGCGGGTCCGTGTTGACCACGACGAAGTCGACGTCGTCCCTCCGGGCACCGAGAAGCCGATCAGCCTCGGTGATCTCTTGGGCGAGCACCGGGCAGATGTCATCGCACTCCGCATTGAAGAATGTGAGTACCACCACCTTCCCCTTGTCGTCGGCCAGCGTCCAGGGGGCCCCGGCCTGGTTCTGCAGTGACACCGCGGGGGCCGGTTTGCTGGCGAGATGAGTCAGCCCGATGACTGCGCTCGGTGAGGCGTTGATTGCCGGGGCATTTGCAGGGACAGGAGCAGATGGCGCGGTTCCGCTCGAGGCGCCGGAGGCGGGGGTACCGGTGCCCGCGAGTGTGGTCACCGGGGTGGAGATCAGAGCGCCAACCCCTGCGTTGCCGATAAGTTTTTCGGCCACGATCCCTCCCAACCCGAGGACAGCGAAGCCAACAATGATCCAGAGGATGACTTTGCGAGGTACCGGAACCGATCCGGCGCGGAGCGCCGCTGCCCGGTCGATGGTTGCCATTCCGGTGGCAAATACCGTGGCGCGATCTGACTCCGTCATTGTGGCTCGGCGTTGATCCCCACCCTCAGACGCCGGTGGTTCCTTCATCATGTCATCGGAACTGTGGTCGGTCACGCGCTCGTCGACTTATCGGTCAGTACTTTCGCCCAGTGGTCTAGCGACGCCAGTGTCTGCGCCCCGAAGGCCACATAGACCACTCGGCCAGCCGCGTCGAGGTAATAGGTGACCGGCAAGGCGTTGAGAAGGTAGGAGGTTGCCACTCTGGCGTTGCTGTCAATACCCACCGGATAGGTGGCCTTGGCCTTGGCCAGCAGCGATTCGGCAGCCGAGCCGTTGGCGTCGTTCGAATCGACGCCGACGATGGCCACCCGCCCGGCCATCTGTGCGGATAGAGCTCCGAAGGCCGACAGTTCCGCCTGGCAATTCCTGCACCACGAGGCGAAGAAGTTGACGACGGTCGGCATACCTCGGGTGCCCGCTAGCGAGACCGGTGGTCCTCCGCCCAGGCGGGGGAGCACGAAAGATGGCGCTTGGCTGCCTGAAGCCAGCATCGCCGGTGGGGTGACCGGGTAGGCCACAGGACGTGCGTGGTGGGAACGGGTGGCAACATAGACGATGAATCCGACCAGAAAAAGAACAGCCACTGCGGCGCAGAGCTTCCAGACTCGCTCGTCGTTGTTCAGCGACTTGATGCGGGTGTCGAGAGCGGGCTTGTCGGCCTGCTCGGTCAGCGACATGTCCGCGGCTCCCACATCAGAGGCGGAACACGCCGGTGGTGATGGTGGCAGCAACTCCAACGAAGGCGAAAAGCCAGGCCTCGGTGCTGGGGCCGCAGGATCGGATGGTCGTCGAGAGGTCAGGACTTGGCATCGGGAGTACCACTGACGAGAGGTTAGTCGGCAGGTTGTATTGGTGTCCGTCGACCTAGCTCTGCTTGTTCCAGCATCCGGGTCACGCTACGGACCGGAAGCGCATCGTGCCGCCAGATGTCGGAGTTCGCCCACTGCCGGTCGGGATCCAAGTAGCCCCCAGTGGATCGGTGCCCACATTGACGGACTGGTTGCCATCCTTCTACCTGGAGCGGCTTCCGGGCGATGCTGACCGTAATCTGCTCTCAGGTGAGGGCGCACCAATTGGCCGACACCCACTCGCCGATGGCTGTTGAAAATGCCCTGGCCAGCAGTTTCGTGAAACCGGCGATCAGAATGACGGTGCTATTGAGCATCGCGCCGGCGACGCCCATGACCAGCGCCAGATTCGATGTCAGCCCGTCGTTCGCGCTGAGACGGCAGCCCGTAAGGCATTCCTGCCCGGCGCCCGATGCCGCCCCTCCAGCCGACCCAACATCTCACCCGAGAAGCCCTGAGGGGATCCGCCGGCAACGTAACGCAGGATCCGAACGTGCGAGCGCTCCTGGTCGCGCATGCCCGTCCCGGCCGTTTCGGGTTCCCCATACCGGACATCCGTCGCGATCTCTTGTAGAGCGACAGATCGGCGTTCCTGGGCGCACCTCACTACCCGGCAGCGTTGGGGTCGAATCCGCAACGTGGCAAAAACATGTAGCTAGAGCCGTCGCCTACGTCGAGGTGGAGGGTCGGTTGGTTAGGAGAACTGGCGTGATGCTGAAGTTACGCACATCAGCGAGAGCCAGGCACGCAGAAGGTGCGGGGCATTGAAGCGTCTGAATGGCGGTGTAACAGCCGTCCGGCGACGCGGAAATCGTTCGCACTGTCGCCCGATTCGAAATGCGGGGGAAGCATGACCAGCAACTCTGGGGGATTGTGGCGCACCGGCCATTCCGCAGGCACCCAAATCGGCTCCCCGAGCCGGTCAGCCAGATCGACCTTGGAGGCAACTGGGTCCTCTCGGAATTGGAATCCGCTGACCGTAGGAGGCTCAGCCACTCTGCGAGCTTACGCCCGTCGGTCGATCGACTTGCGGAGTTCCTCTCGATCTCCGCCACCGGCCATTGACCCTCAACTCCGAGGCCCAGATGCTTCGAAGGTACGCTCCCTATCCCTAACGTCATCTCTGAATGTTCAGGCTCTCCTGATTGTTGATTGGTCCATTGGGGTTGTAAGAAGGAACCATGCTCGATCCTTCCTCCATCCAGATAGTTCTTGAGGTCTATCGTCCAGAGAGGTCCGCACTACTCGGCCTACTGGACGGGCTGAGCCCAGGGGACTGGGACTGTGCGACCGAGTGTCCTGAGTACACCGTCAAGGGAGTGGCAACACACATCCTGGGCGATGACCTGTCATTGCTGAGCCGTCAGCGCGATGGCGCGGAACAGGGGCTATTACTACTTGGCCCGGAGCTCCCCAACGCCGATTTCCGTACCCTGCTCAACACATTCAATGACCGATGGGTAGTTGCAGCGGGGTACCTCAGTGCCGAGTTGCTCATTAAACTTCTCCGCCTTACCGGTGAATGGACGGCCGAGTATTACGCGGGGGTTGATCCTCAATCCGCGGGCGAGTCGGTGGGCCTCTTCGGGGCCCGCCAAGATGAGAGCTCCCCGTTCTGGCACGCCATTGCCCGCGAATACTTCGAGCGCTGGATCCACCACTCTCAAATCCGGCGTGCCCTTGGTCTCTCCTCGCTCGCAGACCGCCATTTCCTCATGCCGGGAGTCGAGGTGGTGGCCGCCATCGCTCGAGTGGAGCCGGGGATCCCGACGAACCTGAACGGCCCTTGGGCCCTCGGCTCGGTCGCGCTCGGGCCTTCAGAGCAGGCGGCAGCCATCCTCACCCGCGCCCACACAGATGAGGAGGTACAGGAGCTTGCCAGTGGGCCCCCCGATCTCATACAGACGCTTGCCGCTGGCCTAGGGCGACCGTGATCCTCGGACCCTCTGGGTCATGACAGTTGGTGCGGTGCACAGATAATGGGAAGCCAATGCCGAGAACGCGCTTGCGTCGAACGGGCGTAGGCGCGGAGGAACCACGGATCTGGAACGTCCGACGTCGACGACTCGTTGGCCGTCCCGTAAGTCGGACCCGCACGGCGATGGGCTGTTGACCCCCGTCGACCTGCTTCGCAGAGACGGGGTAACCGTCCATCCGGCGCACTAGGGCGCCGATCTCAATTTGCGGCATGACCGTTCGAATGGAGCGATATGAACCGCTTGCTGGAGTGAGCAGGCGGTCCAGCGCCATGCCAGATATCGATCCCCGAGCCGGTGGTCGGGGGCACCTCTGAGCTAATCCTGAGCCGGACGTTATGGGATAGTCCAGAATGTCAGCACAGTTGGCCATTGGGTCGATTACCAAATCCGATATCGATTATCGATATCGGATAGGGTCGGCACAATGAACGAGTTTCTTCGAGGGGCAGTTCGGCTACACATCCTCCATCACGCTTCCCACGGTGAAGTTCATGGGGCGTGGATGGCGGCGGAGTTGGCTCAACACGGGTACAGGATCAGTCCAGGTTCTTTGTACCCGACACTCCACAAAATGGAGACCGAGGGACTCGTTCGTTCCCGCTCTCGAACTGTCGATGGGCGGGTCCTTCGCTCATACACAGTAACGGCCAAGGGGCGGCGAGAACTGAGTACGGCCAGACAACAGCTACGAGAACTGGCAAGCGAGGTGCTTGGCAACGAGGCACCATGAGTGTCAGCGACCTTGGATCGTCGCCGAACTCGGGACGAGTCTCATTTGCCACCATTGCCAGAGAATGGTGCCGACTCGGCTGCATTGGGTTTGGGGGACCTCCGGCTCATATCGCCCTGCTCCGTCGGCTGTGCGTCGAAGAGCGCAACTGGATATCTGCCAAGGACTTCGAGGATGGGATCGCAACCACCAGTCTCTTGCCTGGTCCGGCGTCGACCCAACTCGCCATCTTCTGCGCCTGGCGGCTCCGTGGGACAGCAGGAGCAATCCTCGGTGGAATCTGTTTCATTGTCCCTGGTCTCGTCCTCATCCTCGGCCTTTCGGCTGTCTTTCTGGCCAGCCATCCGCCCGTATGGGTGCTTGGAGCAGCGGCAGGTGCGGGGGCGGCCGTGCCCGCTGTGGCCTTGACTGCGGCCTGGGGGCTCGTCCCAGCAAGCCGAAGACGTATCGGAACGGAGCGAACCGAGAAGCTCCGTTGGATCGCCTATGCATTCGTTGGAGGAGTGGCCGCTGCGACGGTTGGACCGTTTCTCGTGCTGGTGCTGCTGACCTGTGGATTGGTCGAGATCATGATCCGTCGTCAGGGTGGAACCCTGTCAAACAGAGGACTTCGGGCCTTCGGGCCTCTCTCCGTCGTGCACCTTGGCACTGTCGGAGGTCTTGGGGCGCTCACATGGGTTGCGTTCAAAGTCGGTGCGCTGTCGTATGGCGGCGGATTCGTCATCATTCCGCTCATGCAACACGACGTTGTGACCACCTACCACTGGATGACGGCAGCCCAGTTTCTCAATGCGGTTGCGCTCGGGCAGATCACGCCGGGGCCGGTCGTCCTGACCGTATCTGCCGTCGGCTACGCCGCAACAGGGATTGGGGGTGGCTTACTGGCTGCACTGGTTTCGTTCACACCGTCGTTCCTCTTTGTCCTTCTCGGAGGTCCACGATTCGATCAAATTCGGGCGAACATCACCGTGCAGTCGTTCCTTACCGGGGCAGGACCCGCTGTGATCGGTGCCATTGCTGGATCGGCGATACCCCTTGGCCTTTCGTTCCAGCATCTCTGGCAGATCCCGGTTCTAGCCGGCGCCGTGGTCTGGCTGTTCCTCGCCAGGCGAGGAGTCGTGAGCAGCCTTCTCATCGCTGGTTCCGTCGGCATCATTTTGGCTCTGGTGGGGGTCCCGGCGTGACTGTTCCTCGGTGTGCCCCCTAACATCGAACCTGGAGGACTCATGGGTAGCCCGCACGTGCTGGAGTGGGGCAGCTCGCGCTCAGCAAGCACGCGTCGGCAGATAACGCGCCCTGACCCGGTGGTCGGGGGCACTCTCAGCGGTCTTCATGCTGCTCCTCAACGATCCAATACGGACGCACCCACGTGATTACTTCGGGATCGTCGGGTTCGATCCAACCAGCGTGACAGTCTCGGCAAATGAAGGTATCGGCCATCAGCTCAGTGTCATCCCACACAAGGGGGTGAATCTCTAACTGTTCCTTCGGTTGCTCCGGATCGCACCCCCACATCAGATGCCCTGAACCACAGGCAGGGCAGGCTTCCGGATTGCCGTGAACTGACACGTTGTCCCCTAGACGAATGTCCTGTTTGGCATGTCGGGAGAGGACCTCATCGGCAATCTTTAGCGGGATTTTCGGACGACCACGTGGGGGTGCTGTCCCGATCTCATTCTCGGCCACTCCTAGAGCCTGCCACGTGCGAAAGCAATGCGAGCCGGGCATCCCGAGGTGCCGGTAGGCCACGGCTGATAAGCGACCCTTTCCCGGTGTTAGGTGGCACCACTGCCGCCACCCGAGGTGCCCTGATACGTCCTCCACAACGGGGCCGGGGTCAGCTGGTGAGGTTGCGGGCGAAGGCTTCTTGCTCGTCTGTCTCGACCGCACGTTCGCAGTACCCGGCGCGAACCCAGCTGACTGCTTCGCCTGGCGCTTGGCCGCAGAGGATGGCGAGACAGGCAAGCGCTGTACCGGTGCGACCGTGGCCGCCGTAACAGCCGATCTCGACGCGTTGGCCCGCCCGAGCCCGATCAAGCAGCGACTCAAGCGCCGCGACAACCAGAACTGGATCGTCCGGGACGCCGAAGTCGGGCCAGTCCAGGTATTCGTGGGGCCACGGCGGCCGCCACCTCTCGTCGAGGTACAGCCCGAAGTCAGGGGGTACATCGCGGGCATAGGGATCGACGCTGCCGAAGGACACGGCGGTCAGCTCCGTGCTGTCTGGCAGCACGACACGACTGCGGTGTAAGTGCGATTCGAATCGGTGATGGTCATGGCGCGAATCCCTGCACGATGCAGGCTCGGCCGCGGGGTCCCAGAACGCCCCGCATTGGTTACACACAATGACGATCCGGGTCTCGACCATGCCGAGACTCTACGACCGCGTATTCCATGGTCGCCCGGAGCGAGCACCACCGGGCCGTGTGCACAGGTGCCGTCGGCATCCCAGAAGTGCCGTTACACGGGCAAGTTCGCGGAGCGCGAGCACCCATCGCTTCCGAACGAAAATATGCGACCCTCAGCCGGTGGTCAGGGGCGCCCTCTGGCGAGACGAGCTGACAAAAAGACGGTCCTCGGATTCCACTGTGGTTTCAGCCAATCGAAGCTGTCAGCCTGGGGCTATTCGCGAGCGTCTGGGGTACCACGCAGTAGCGCTCGGTCAGTCGCAGCAACGTAGCGAGCTGCTCCTCTGAGGCGTCACTCTGGATATCGAAAGACAAGCGAATATCCGAGAATCCAACCGGAGCAGACTTGTCCACGCCCAGCGTCCCTCGAAAGTCCAAGTCGCCTTCGGCTCTAACCGTGCCGATGGGACTGATCCCAAGTGCAGTAGCCACTGAGCGCATCGTGACCCCCGCACAGGCGGCGAGTGCCTGAAGCAACATGTCTCCCGAACAAGCCTGAGAGCCATCGCCGCCCGTAGCTGGATGGAGCCCGGCTTCGACCAGTGCCCGGCCAGTCTGCACTGAGCACGAGAGGTCGTCACCCAGTTGACCTTCAGCTTTGAGTGTCACGACGGCAGCCTCCGGCTGTTCTCGATATCGCTCCTTGATGGGAGCCTGCATCGCCTTCAGCTCATCGCTGTTCATCGGGTCTCCGTTCGTTGATGATTTCGCACGATACCCGTACGGTTGGCCGATGGACCAAGGAAACGAGCACCAGCGTGCGAAAAACCAGTGCCCCTCCGACCCGGTGTTTGGGGACAGTCGAACAATGGTCACGGCTGACCTCGACCGACGATGTTGCCTTTGCCATCAGGGCCAACCCAAAGGTGCGGCCCGTCTGCGTGCCGTCGTTCGGATTGCGCCATCGGATTGGAATGAGAGCGTTACTCGATATCGTTCCGATCGATATATGCGACCTATGCGAACTCGAAGTGCCTTCTGGACGCCTTGAGCACGCGGGCCCATTGAATGTTGGGGACGCGCTACCTGATGTGTGCCGGCGCCTTAACACTGGTCAATGGACGTGGGAAAGTTCCAGCTTGGTCTCGAAGAGGGCGTCAAGAGGCGAGGGCCGGGCCAGGAAGTATCCCTGAGCGAAACTGACTCCGAGGTCGCGAAGGACATGAATCTCGTCTGCCCGCTCGACGCCTTCGGCAATGATCCTGGCACCGGTATCGGCCGCGAACGTCACAAGCGATGTGGCGAGTGCACGTCGGACCGGGTCAACATCAATGCCGCTGACCAGCTCACGGTCGAGTTTGATGAAATCCGGGGCCAACTTGAGAATATGGGTGAGACTGGAGTAGCCAGAGCCAGTGTCGTCGATGGCCAAGCGGATTCCTCGCCTCCGCAGCTCGCCAAGGGACCCAACGAGCCCCGGATAGTCGTCGAAGCGGTCGTGCTCGGTGAGTTCAAGAATGATCCTTCGGGCAGGCAGGCGGACAAGGACGTCGATGAATCGGGCGCTCATCGCTACTTCGGGTCCCGCGTTGATCGTGAGGTCCACGCTCTCGGGCAGCATCGGCAGTTGGTCAATGGCCCGAGCGATGGCCAGGAGTTCCAGGTCGATGCCGCGGTGCACTCGGTGAGCCTCCTGAAACCAGAGGTCAGGTGTCCGATAGGGCGAAACGTCGAAGCGAGCCAATGCCTCAACTGCGGTTACCTGGTCGGTAGCCAGATCGATGATTGGCTGGAACGCGATCGACACCAACGTGGGGTCGTCCACGACCTGTTGGATGCGCTCGCTGCAATCGGCGCTGTCGACGCCATCGGGATTGAGGACGCTCATCACATAGCGACCGGCTGTGCTGGCGGACGGAATGGCCGCCGCTCCACCTGCTCCAGCGGAGGTGTCGTGTGACTTGCTCAGCTGAAGTAGCGCATTGCTGACCGTTGACAACTCCCATGCTGATCCGACCGCAACGCTTACGAAGTCTGCCAGTCGGGTCAGAACCTGGACGTCGTTGTCGGTGAATGCGCGTGGTCGTTTGGCATTGACCGCCAGCACGCCGATGGTCTTGGCGTGTCGCGTCAGCGGAACGCACACCAGGGATGCGACAGAGAGGCGACGGCAGGCGGCCACATCCACCCGGTCATCGTGTTCGGTGTCGTCAGAGCGCTGCACGATGCCGGTGCGAACAGCGAGGCCGCTCAAGCTGGATTCCTGATCGACTCTCGTGCCTAGATGGGAGACTCGGTGGCCAGCACCACACACATAGGTGATCCCCTGATCGTCGGCTAGGCCCACCATGACTCCGTCAGCGGGAGCGATGAGGTCGAGCGTGCGATCGGTCACGCGCTGCATCAATCGCTGAGGATCGATCGTCTGAGCCACCGCCGTGGTGAGATGTCCCAAAGGCATCACATACACCTCCCCAGGCTTTTTGGGGCTCGATTGGGCTTTATCTGGAAGACGTAGCCTCAGTTGACCATCGGCAACCGGCACATGGGCCTTTAGATAAAGATTCGCCGTGAGGGCTGGAGAATCGGGTGATTTAGTTCACACGGTGGGCAAATCTGAGCTGATGCTCTGAATTCGGTCCATCGAAGACGCCCTGACTCCAAGTGTCGGTCGGGTGCGGTTCCTAACGGGTGATCGGCGACGGCGTACCGTTAATGGATGACCCTCACGATCTTCGGAGTCGTCGTCCTTACGTTCATGATGCTCATGTACGCCCTGGAGCGGAGAGGACCCCGGTTCATCCTTGCGTTCGCCCTCGGCTGTGGGCTATCGAGCGCCTACGGATTCTTGTCCGGGGCCTGGCCGTTCGGCTGTGTTGAGGCGATCTGGACGGTCATCGGTATCCATCGCTTTTGGGGGACGACGCAAGAGGAGACAGCCAAATAGTTGGGTCAGGAGTATGGCATAAGTGCTGCAGCAGTCAACTTTCGCGAACACAGAGCACCATCGCGAACCCTCACCGTCCCATATATCGATCGGTGAGCGGGACAAAGCGGCGAGTGTGGCGCAAGGTTCCGCGGCGAGCGACATGCTGTCGAATAACAATCCGTTGGTCGTGCTCAACGGGATGCCAATTCCCGTGTCGAGCCGAAATTGGTAAAGCGCCGAGCTGTCGTACAGAAATACACGTGACCCGCTTGATGGCCGATCACAATAGCGGCATCCACTCTCTATAGGTGATCACGGATCCGACGGAGTCCCTAAACCGCATAAGTCGAGCACTGAGCGCAGACCCCGATCAAGGAGACCCCGAAGGGGTGGAAAGATCACAGTTGTGATTCCGACCGAAGCCGCACCCCCGTCGCGGCTCGCGCGGTCGCCGACCATCAGCGCCTCTGACGGCGTCACGTCAAGGTGATTGAGCGCCAGCTGAAACATACGAGCGTCGGGCTTCTGGAATCCCTGCTCAAAGGAGAGCACGAACGCGTCAACGTATTGGTCGAGCTCAGCTGCGGAAAACTCCGGACGTAGGTCGAAGGGGATATCACTCACGACCGCCACGCCAATGCCGGCCGAGTGGAGCGCCAAGAGAGCATGTGGCGACCCCAGGTGCGACGTCGACTTGGATCTCACCGTGGGCGAATTGTGCGCACACCAAGCACTCGCACCAGGTCACGCCCGGGAAGACGGATGGGGGCCCGGGTTCGCGGCCTGCGCCCCTGACCTGATCGCCGGTCGGGAGGTGGCCACACGACAGCTAGTAACACGGATCTTGTTTCTTGCACAACAAGTTGTGGAGGTCAGCGATCTCGAACGGTGAAGGGCGCCGTTAGTCGGATGACTTTCTGACCTGGTCGAACTCCCGGTGGGGTGGCGTCTTGTCCCACCACGGTGGGAACGCACTTGATCGACCTGCATGGCGTTTCCACTCTGGTAGCACCAGATCGCGTCAGATCTGACATTGCTCCAGTTGACGGGAGGGTCGAGGTTTTGGTGCCCTTCAGGAATCGAGACGAGCCACGAACTTGGCCGGCCGAGCGAGGAGCTACCTAGCCGACTGACCGGGTGGCCACCTCCGACGCATGCTATTGGCGGTGCAGCCCGCTCTGCTCCGTCGAAGATCGGCGACTTCAGGCTCCGGCGCAAGCCGGGCACAGCCCCCGGAACATGATGTCGACACCGACGACTTGAAACCCGTGTTGCTCATCCGGGGACAGCGTCAGGCCAGCCTCCCCTTTGGGCGCCACATCTCGCAGTGTGCCGCAGCGTATGCACAGCAGGTGTTGGTGGGCCATCGTGGTGTTGGGGTCGTACCGCTTGGGGCCGTTGCCGTCGGAGATCTCGAGCACCTCGCCCATGTTCACCAGCTCGTTGAGCGTGTTGTACACGGTGGCCAGGCTGATCTCGGGGAGTAGGGCCTGAGCTGCGGCGTGGACGGCCTCGGCGGTCAGATGGACGTGCTCGCCCACAAGCACTTCGGCGACAACGCGCCGCTGCGCGGTCAGCCGCCAGCCTCGTTCGCGCAACCGTTCGGCGAGTTCGTTGATCGACGTTTCCTTCCGTGTGGACCTGTCCCTGTGACTGCTGTTAGAAGCATACCGGGGGTCCAGAGACAATAATATTATACCTTCTCTCGGCATTGACTTTCTCTAATCTTAGGGCTAGTACGAGATACATGAGCGAAGACACCACGTCTCCTGTCACTACTAACGATGCGGGGATCCGAGCACCGAGCGACGAGTTCTCCTCCTCAGCCGGCGTCGAGGGACCCCTGCTCCTGCAGGATCACTACCTGATCCAAAAGATGGCCCACTTCAATCGGGAGCGGGTTCCCGAGCACGTGGTCCACGCCAAGGGCCACGGGGCCTTCGGGTTCTTCGAGGCCACCGAGGACGTAAGTCGGTGGTGCCAGGCCGACTTCTTGAAGAAAGGCACGCGCACCCCCATGCTGGCTCGGTTCTCCACCGTCGCCGGCGAACAGGGCTTTCCCGACACCGTTCGGGATCCCCGGGGATTCGCCCTCAAGTTCTACACCCAAGAGGGCAACTACGACCTGGTCGGCAACAACACGCCGGTCTTCTTCATCCGGGACCCCTCCAAGTTCTCCGATTTCATCCACTCCCAGAAGCGCCGGGCCGACACCGGCCGCACCGACCACAACGGCCAGTGGGACTTCTGGACCCTGTCGCCCGAGAGCGCCCACCAGGTCATCATCCTCATGTCGGACCGGGGCACGCCCCGCACGCTGCGCAACATGAACGGCTACGGCTCTCACACCTTCATGTGGGTCAACACCGGCGGTGAGAAGTTCTGGGTCAAGTACCACTTCAAGACCGAGCAGGGCGTCGAGAACTTCACCGATGCCGGGGCCAAGGCCATGACCGCCGAAGACCCCGACTTCCACCGTGCCGACCTCTGGGATGCCATCGAACGCGGCGAGCACCCGGTATGGCGGCTGGAGATGCAGATCATGCCTTTCGAGGAGGCCGCTGACTACCGGTTCAACCCATTCGACGTGACCAAGGTCTGGCCGCACTCGGACTACCCGATGATCCCGATCGGCCGCATGGTGCTCGACCGCAACCCGGACAACTACTTCGCCCAGGTCGAGCAGGCCGCATTCGAGCCGTCCAACATGGTGCCGGGCATCGCCCCCAGCCCGGACAAGATGCTTCAGGGGCGGCTCTTCAGCTACCCCGACACTCACCGTTACCGCATCGGGCCCAACTACCTCCAATTGCCGGTCAACCAGCCGCTGGTCCCAGTGCACAGCTACAACCAAGACGGCCCCATGAATTTCCGACCGGGCGGCGACCCGGTCTACGCGCCCAACTCCTACGGCGGCCCCCAGGCCGACCCGGCCCACTACGCCGACCCGGCCTACCAGCTCACGGGAGAGATCGTCCGGGCCGCGTACCACGCCCATCGCGACGACACCGACTTCGTCCAGCCAGGCAATATGTACCGCGAGGTGATGTCCGAGACCGACCGGGAGCACCTGCTGACCAACATCATCGGTCACGCAAGCCACGGTCCCGGCCTCAAGCCCGACGTGGCGTCGCGTGTCGGTGAGTACTGGCGCCAAGTCGACCCCGACCTCGGCGCCATGGTGGCCAAGGCGCTCGGCAACGGAGGCTGACAGTCCGCCACATGAAGTAGCTGCACCCACCTGCCCGGAGCCGCAGCAGGCGACTCGTAGCCTGGCGGCTTGTCCCGAGCGGAAGCGCCGAAACCGGGCGGAAAGCCGGCCGCATGAGTCGGCACGCAGGAAATCTCTTCTGATGGTGACCATGGGGTTGGTGACAGGTAGGTTGGGTATCAATCCCAGCCTCGACGGAAGAGCTTCGCCGACATTCGGCGACATGCCCCGGAGCTGGCTGCGAGGCGAATCGAAGCGCATGGCCGATAACCGGTTTTCCCTGCTTGGCCGTGACATGGCCATCGACCTCGGCACTGCCAACACCCTGGTGTATGTGCGTGGCCGGGGCATCATCTTGAACGAGCCGTCGGTCGTCGCCGTGAACGTCAAAGACGGGCGTCCACTGGCGGTGGGCGCCGAGGCCAAGCGGATGATCGGGCGCACCCCGAGTCACATCCAAGCCATCCGCCCCCTGAAGGACGGAGTCATCGCCGACTTCGAGATCTGCGAGAAGATGCTTCGCTACTTCATCCAAGGCGCCCAACAGCGCCGCTTCGCCAAGCCACGCATCATCATCTGCGTCCCGTCGGGTATCACGGGTGTCGAACGGCGCGCCGTCATGGAAGCGGCCTTGAGCGCGGGTGCCCGCAAGGCCTTCATCATCGAAGAACCGATGGCCGCCGCCATCGGGGCTGGGCTGCTTGTGCATGAGCCCACGGGGAATATGGTTGTCGACATCGGCGGCGGAACCACCGAGGTCGCCGTGATCTCGTTGGGCGGCATCGTGAGTAGCCAATCGGTGCGCGTCGGGGGTGACGAGCTCGACGAGGCAATCATCTCCTATGTCAAGAAGGAATACAGCCTCGCCCTGGGCGAGCGGAGCGCAGAGGAGATCAAGATCGCCCTCGGCTCGGCCTACCCGCTCGAGGAGGAGCTGCAGGCCGAGATCCGGGGCCGTGACCTCGTGACCGGCCTGCCCAAGGTCCTCGCGGTGTCGACCGCGGAGATCCGCAAGGCAATCGCCGAGACCGTCTCGGCCATCATCGACGCTGTCAAGGTGACGCTCGACAAGACGCCGCCCGAGCTCGGTGCCGACATCATGGAGCAGGGGATCGTGCTCACCGGCGGTGGGGCGCTACTCCAAGGGCTTGATGCCCGCCTGCAGGAGGAAACGGGCATCCTGGTCGTCTCGGCGCCCGACCCGCTGAGTTGCGTCGCTATCGGGGCCGGACAGTGCCTCGAGGAATTCGACATCCTCAAGCAGGTTCTCGTCACCTCCGGCTACTAGTCGGCCAATCGTGAGCTCGTCGGATGAGACCGGCCGGGCCAACACGCCATGCTTCTGTCCAAACCAGTCCTCGCAGCCGTCGAGGGTCCCGCAGTCGCCAGTGGCCTCGAACACCCACAAGGTCTCACCAATCGGCAAGGGATCGGATTCGGACGAGATTGTTGGCATGAGAGATCTCGCCGTCATGCCTGCTCACAGGAAAGCCAGCGAGAGACCCACAGACTGAGTCCGCGTCGCCGACGGGTGCCGCAGCTAACGGCAGGAGCGTCCGAAAACTCGATCGGACCGCCGAGCGGGACCTCCCGAGCCAGCCACGCGCCACGGAGATCAAGCTTCTCGCTTTGCGCCAGCGAGTGGTCGACCCCTCCAGGTCAGAGTACGAGGCACACATCTTGCGCAAGTCTCAAGCGCGGTCAGTGTGGCTCATTCGCGTTTGCCCATTCAACCATTCGTTGAAATGAGCCAGTCGTCGTTCGTTTGGGACGTGTTGACGCCCCACTGGGCCGTCCGTCTGAGCTCCGCAACGCCGGCAGACCGCCATCCGCCCGTTTGTCTCCGGAGAATGATGCTCGTCGAGCCGAGCGCGTACCTGCGATGCTTCAGGTGAGACCACGATTCTCCCTTCGCCCGGCGCGCTCCCCTTTGGCTGACGCCAAGCCAAAAGGACCGCAGCAAGCTCGAGGTGAGCGAGTTCACCCTCCGATACACCTTACTTGGCACCACCCACCGCTCGGTCCCTAGGTCCGTAATCTGCGATTACCGTTCAGCAAGCCCGCCTGATCGGAGCAGTCCCCGTGCGGCTCATTCGCCGGTGACAGAAGGCCGATGTGACGTCGACCGGCGTATTGCCCGAAATGGTGCGGCCGGGAAGACTGTGGGCATGCCCAGTCCCTCGCCGTGGTCCGAAGATGCCGACGCGCTCACCGAGGCGCTGAGCCTCACGACGCCCCCGATAGCCATCACCTTTTCCCAGTCTGTTCCCGACGGTGTTTCGCCGTTCGACGCTCCGATGCCGGAACCCACCCCCGATGGCCGAACCGGTCGGGTCCCGGCAGGGTGCGTGTTCTGGACCAAAGCGCTCGACCGGACGTTCTCCACCGTCGCCGCTGACCACGGCAACTGCAGCGTCGGAAGCCTGACCCACGGGTTCGCCACCCTAGACGAGGTCGCCGGCCACTCGGATGTGGCGGCCCTTGTGGAGTCAGGCTGGGTGACCATGGACATGGTTCCCGACATCCCTGTCATCGCCGACCGGCCCGAGGTCGTGACCTACGGACCACTGGCAGAAACACCCGTGGACCCGGACGTCGTCATGATCCGGATCAACGCCAAGCAGCTCATGGTGCTCAGTGACGCGCTTCCTGGCCTTCGCATCGACGGCAAGCCCCAGTGCCACATCGTTGCGGTAGCCAAGCAAGAGGGGGAAGTGGCCGTGAGCGTGGGCTGCATGCTCAGTCGCACTCGCACCGCCATGTCCAAGACCGACATGACGTGTGCCATCCCGGCAAGTCGCCTGCACGACGTGGTCCGCCAAGTTCAGGCGACTGCGGCAATCGACACCATCGTGGCGTCCTATGCCGCGGAGGACGCCCGACGATTCATTGCTCGGTAGGGCGTGCTGCTTAGCCACTTCGTAGGGGTCACTTCTTGGCCGCTTCGTAGTAGGGATTGGTGCCGGCGGCGTGGTCGGTGACGTCGATGACCCGAGTGATCTCGATGACCGAGTCGCGGAGGGCGACTTCTATCCCTTGGCTCAAGGTCACCGCCGCCATGCCGCAACCCGCGCAGCCGCCGCTCAAGCGGAGATAGGCGGCGTCACCCTCCACCGCGACAAGATCGGCCCGACCGCCGTGCACCGCAATACTCGGGTTGATCTGTTGCTCGAGGACCTGGATGACCCGCTGCGCCACGTCTCCGCTGAGGTCCACCGGTGGCCCGGCCATCCCCGGGCTTGCGCCGGCGGGGCGCGGCGGCTGGTTTGGGTTCAGGATGACCATCCCGTCCTGGCTTGCATCGCGGTTGACGTCGAGGACCGACCCCCGTATTTTGGCGATGCTGTCGGCCGGAACCACGAGCACAAGCCCACCACGTACGTCGGACCAGTCCTCGGGACTGGCGTCGCCAACCCCCTGGAAGTACATGTCGTAGGTGTAGTCGTTTCCGCTCGCACCGGTGACCTCGACCCATAGGGCCAGCGACTCCTCACCGTCTTCCCTGGACCGCAGCTCCAGCACCATCGCCAGCGCCGCGTCGGCCGCATGCAGCACGGCCACGCTGTGGGAATCGATGTCGGTCATGATGTCTCGTCTCAACCTTGGTGGGTTGCGACCATCATAGGGGGGTGCCCCGGATCCTCTTGCTGCTGCCCACTGCCACCTACCGGGCCTCGGACTTCGTTGCCGCCGCCGCTCGCCTGGGGGTTGATGTCGTCGTCGGATCCGAACATCGTCAGGCCTTGTCCGGCTCCATGGGTAACCGGGCCGTGGTGGTGCCATTGGCCGACGTCGACGCCGCGGTGAGCGCCATCGTGGCTCTGCATCGTCGCAGCCCGCTCGATGCGGTTCTGGCCGTTGACGACCAAGGTGTGGCGATCGCATCTGCCGCCGCCACGCGCCTGGGATTCCGCCACAATCCGCCGAACGCGGTCGCCGCCACCCGGGACAAGTCAATCATGCGGGAGCGCTTGGGGACCGCTTCGCTACCCCAGCCCGCCTACCGAATCGCCCCCCCCGGGGCCAACGTCGCCGCGGCCGCGGCGGAGATCGGGTTTCCATGCGTGGTCAAGCCTGTCTCGCGGTCAGGCAGCCAAGGGGTCATCCGTGTCGACGACGCGATCCAGGCCGAGGCGGCCGCTGTCCGTATTCGCGCCATTACCGCGGACTGTCCCGAACCCCTGCTCGTCGAATCGTTCGTGCCGGGAGACGAGGTCGCCGTCGAAGGTCTCCTCACGGGGGGACGCCTGGAGGTGCTGGCGGTGTTCGACAAGCCCGATCCCCTGGACGGCCCCTTCTTCGAAGAGACCATCTACGTCACGCCGTCACGCCAGCCCCCGGCGATCCTCACCGAGATCGAGTCCACCGCGGCTCAGGCGACGACGGCACTCGGGCTGCGGGACGGACCCGTCCATGCTGAGCTGCGGGTCGGCCCGGGTGGCGCCGTGATCATTCTCGAACTTGCTGCCCGGTCCATCGGTGGCTTGTGTGCGCGGGCCCTGCGATTCGGAGCGGGGGTCAGCCTCGAAGAGGTGATCGTCCGGCACGCCCTCGGCATGGGGCTCGATGGCCTGACCCGGGAGTCACAGGTATCGGGCGTGATGATGCTCCCGATCCGCTCGGCGGGGGTCCTCGACCACGTGTCGGGACAGGAACGCGCCCTCGCCATCGAAGGAGTGGTCGGTCTCGACATCACTATTCCGTCGGGGCGGCAGGTGGTGCCACTGCCCGAAGGCGACCGCTACCTGGGGTTCATCTTCGCCCGGGGACCGACACCGCACGCCGTCGAAGTGGCCCTTCGACAGGCAGAGGCATGTCTCGACGTGCACCTGC
>Ga0182018_10000929_pt1 | contig 35981 bp, 21 predicted proteins | sample 812P2MmetaG_FD_120490 | JGI IMG/M metagenome (GOLD analysis project Ga0182018, IMG submission 120490) | Permafrost microbial communities from Stordalen Mire, Sweden - 812P2M metaG | ecosystem: Environmental > Terrestrial > Soil > Wetlands > Permafrost | place: Sweden: Stordalen | collected...
ACGCGCCGACCACCATGAACACGGCCAGGGTCGCCACCAAGGTGGGCTTGAGGGCCCCATCCAACACGATGAGGATGACCCCGGCCACCGTGAAGAAGACCCGGTGGTAGTAGAGCAGGACGGTACTCCCCATACCGAAGGCATCGCTGCTGGACCACACCGGGAGGAAGTCCCCGTGGCGGAAGTGTGCGGCGTAGATCTGCACGATGGTTGGATCAGCCGCAAGCTGGCCTGCCGGCCATCCGGGACGTCGCCCAGCCAGGGTCAGACAGAGCGCGGCACTGATCAGAACGGCGACGAGGAAGATGCCCTCGTACTTCCAGTTGACGCTGCGAGCGCTCTTTGAGGTGACAATCCCTTGGCTGTGTCGTCCCGTCGGTCGCCCCCCATCAACCGACGATTCCGAGTCGGCGCCTACCAGCGCACTCGCCGGTCGCTCACGTACTTTGTGGTGCGCGTCCGTTCCGTGCTGTTTAACGCTGCGTACCGAGGCTGGTGATCACGGCCCCCACCAGAAATCGGACATAGCCGCGTGAGATGAGTTCACGATGGGTGGCGAACAGATCGGTATCGTCGAGCTGGCGGTGCAGCTTCTTCAAACCACGGTAGGGAATGGTGGGAAGGACGTGGTGCTCGAAGTGGTACTCCATCCTGGCGCCCACCCAGTGGTCCTGAAGCCAACTGGCGCAGCTTGTGCGTGCGATCCAGCGAGTGCGGCTCGGATCACGCAGGGATCCGTCGAAATGCTCGGTGATCGTCTTCAGCCGCAGGATCAACGGATACATGCAGACAATCGGGACGAGCCAGAAGACCCCGTAGAAGAGCAGGCCGCGAAGGACCCCTTGGACCAGCACGAACTGACCGAGCACGATGAGCTGGGTGACCAGCTTGCCCACCAGCAACTGCGGCCTGGCCAGCAGGCTCGCCGGTGCCCCTGATTCGCTGGAGGTGCCGGAGATTCGGGTCGTCGCCCTCCGGAAGGCGGTGACACCGAAGAGGTCCTGCAGCAGAAGGCTGGTCAGCGCACCGCGGCGATACGGCACCAGGTAGAAGACGCGGTCAGGATCGCGCTCCTGGCCCAGATAGCGATGGTGGAGACGGTGGGTCGGCCGGTACTCCTCGACCGAATTGATGGTCCAAAAGGCGATTGCCCAATTGCAGATCCGGTCGTTCCCCGTGCGGGACTTGGCCAGTAGCCCGTGCGAGCCCTCGTGGAGGATCACGCCGAATGCGTTCATCCGCAGGCCCAGGAGGACGACCACCACGATGCCCGCCGGAATGGCCCAGGCCAGTGGCAGATGGGGCAGCAGGTTGGCCGCCGTGATCAGGACGGCCACTTCGATCCAGAGCACGGCGATGGCGGCCGCGGTGTCCCAGAGCCACGGCTCCGAGAGTGTCGCCATCTCCTCAGCGCTCACCAGCTGGGACAACTGCTCCCGCCAGAGGCGCTCGGTGCTGGCCGATGCCCCCCGCTCGGTGCTGGCCGATGCCGCCCGCTCGGTGCTGGCCGATGCCGCCCGCTCGGTGGTGGCTGATGCCACCCTCTTGCTCTGCATCGCCATTTTCGCCCTCCCAACCCAGGACTGTACAGTACCCGTCTACAACCGATCAACCGGAGTAAGGACCAGCATATGCAGTCGTCGCCGGGCACCGACGCCGTATCCTCCCCAGGGACTCATCGTGACGACGGGGCACCGGTGAGCTGCCCGATCTGTGGATCGGGTGACACCTCGAGGTACCGGACCGACGTGGTCGACCTCGAATACTTCGTGGTCCCCCCTCGCCCGTTCGTAATGCAGAAGTGCGATCGCTGCCATTCCGAGTTCCTCGATCCACGTCCCCTTGAGTCGGAGCTTCCGCCCTTCTACCCCAGCGACTATCACGCCTACAACGAGAACCACGGCGGCGTCGCCCGACGGTTGGTGGAGCTCCGGGCCCGGTCCCGGGCCCGGTTCTACGGCCGGCTGATCAAGGATCACCCCGGTCGGATCTTCGATGTCGGCACCGGCGACTGTCGGCACTTCGATGAGCTACGTCGCTTTCTCGACCTCGAATGCGCAGGGATCGAGATCCAACCCGACATCGCCGCCAAGGGTCGCGCCCGGGGGTACGACGTGCTCGAAGGCACCCTGGAGGCGGCCGACCTCTCTGACCATGTCGGGAAGTACGACGTCGTCTCGATGAATCACGTCCTCGAGCACGTCGTCGAGCCCCGTACCATGCTGGAACGGGCGCTGGACCTGCTGCGTCCGGGCGGCTACGTGATCGGCCAGTTGCCGACCGTGTCGTCATGGGAGAACAAGGTGTTCGGTCACAACTGGGGTGGCTATCACTACCCCCGTCACCTTCAGATTCCGTCGCGGGCAGGCCTCAGCAACCTCCTCGCAGAGGTGGGGTTCTCCTCGGTGAGGGTCAAGTCCGCCCCACACATCCAAACCACCATCTCCTTGCAGAACACGCTGGTTCGACGGGGTTGGCATCCATCCATGCATAACGGGAAGACGCCCATCTACGGCGTCCTCCTCCTCGCCGCTCTGCCCTACGAGACCTTCGCTTGGCTGTGCGACGAGGGTGGCATCGTCGACTTCCAAGGCCAAAAGCCCACCTGACCTGTCAGTGGATGAGGCTCTGGCACAGGGTCGGCTCCGGCGAGGACGCTGTCTCGTCGATCGCCGACAGGGCGGACGGGACACCTTGGGAGTGGGCGGTGGCGGCGTCAACGTAGATCGGTGTTCCACTGACCAGCAGGCTCGACAGGTAGGTGGTGCCGTCCATGGCCACGGACACCAGATGCTTGACGGGATCGGTGACCACGACCACCTTGTGGGACGTGTCCGAGCTGACCTGCGCAGAGATCCCGTAGCTTGGCCGCCCCGGGCCATACACCCCGAACGACACCCAAACCCGGTGCCGGCCCGGTGCCCGGGCCGCGCTTGCCGCCACGGTGTACTTCCCCGCGCTGACCAGCGACACCGATTCCGTCCGGCCGGGAGCGGGGCTGTTGACGGTCAGCTTGAACGTGTGCTGGAAACCGTGACCACGCTCGACGGTCAACCAGGTGGTGCGGACGAACTGCTCACTGGGCACGGTGGAATAGTCCTCACCGTTGGAGATGTAGAGCCCATCGCAGTCGCCGATGACGTACAGCTGATCGGCCGGACCCCAGGTGGGTAGGGAACTACCTCGCACCACGCGAGAATTCAACGGATGACCGGTGAGGTCGCTCACGGTGTGTTGGGCCTGCACATAGCCGAGGGCCTGGGTGCTGTTCCACTCCTCATTGGGAGTGATGGCCATACCGATATTGGCTCCAATCGAGAAGAGGGCGGCGGCGGTGATCACCACCAATGCCCCCACCCGCATCGACCGCCTCCTGACTTCGAGCCGTCGCCAGATGTCGGCCATGGCCACCCCGCCGGCCAGGGCCAAAAAGGGGACGAAGTCCCCTAAGTACCTCGGGGCGATGTAGCCCCACAACAACAGGGCAGCCCCCGCGCTACCGGCCGCCAGCAGGAGCAGCCGGGTGAGCACCACCTTTCCGATCGGCTTGGGACGAAAGGCGGTGACCAGACCCCATATGCTCAGCAGGAACAACAGCGGAGACGACGCCGGCAGGCTGGCCGTCCGGTAGCGCCGATCGAAGAGCACTCCCGACAGGGCGGAGGGCGGGCTCGCCGGCAGGGTGATGAATGGGAACCCGGATGTGAGGCGCAGGCCGTTGGGCCGTAGATAGGTCACGATGTTGGTCGGGACGAAGATGATGCCTTCCTCCGCGTCGTGATTGGCGGCCAGGAATTTGCGTCGATACGCATTGACGTGCGTCCAGACCTGCTCGAAGTTGGAGACACCGAAAAAGACACCGAACTTCGAATAGTTGACGATGCAGCCGATCACCAGTGGGACCAAGCCGGTGGCAAGCACAGGAACGCACCACCGGCGGTTCTCCCGACCGCCGCGGCCGACTCCGAACCAGATGGCGATCAATCCCGCACCGACCGCACACGCCCAACCCGTCGTGGACCGGTCGAGGTTGGCGCACAGAATCAATGCCCCGCTGGCCACCACTCGCCCCCATGACGGGCGCTCGATCACACCGAGCAGTGTGAAGATGCTGCCAATGGTCAGGCAGATGCTCCAGGCAATGTCCTCGTTGAAGACGAACGGCGTGGCTGCCAGCAACATCCAGATGGTGCCGCCCATGACGGTGGCCACCAGCACGCCGAAGGCGGCCGCTTCCCCTCGCTGCATGACGACCGATCCGCGAACGAGAAAACGAACTCGCCACAACAACAGGGCCGTGAACAGCCCGGTCACCAGCCAGGCCAACAGCATGTACGGCGCAGTGAGCCGCCCATCCAGGCTACTGGTCACAGCGAGAATCGGCATGCGGATGATGGAAGGGAACAGGCCGAAATAGGTGTACGTATGCCCGCCGTGCAAGAACGCCTCGATGCCGAGCGATCCGTTGGCCAGCCACAAGTGGCCATGGAACATGGCCCGCGCCTGGAGATCGTAGAAGTTGTCCTGGTAGTTGGAGGGGCGAAGAGGGTCGGTGGGTCCCCAGAGCGACCAGAGTATCCATACGAAGGGGACGGCGGTAAGAACGATGGCGACAGTGGCGGCAATGGTGAATCGCCTACGTCCGGCGTCCAGCTCCGACTGCACGACACGATCGGCCGGCGGCGCCTCGACAGGCGTCCCATTCACAATGGGATCAGCCGATTCCGAACCCTCAAGAGTGGCGATCCCGAGCGAACCACCAAGGCCTTCCCCCATCGCGGAAAGTGTAGCGAACGAGACCCATTTCCAACCGTCGTATTCAGGCAGCATGCGTGGCGGGCGGGATCGATGAACCCCGAGAGATTGCCGGCCTTCGACGCAGTAGCCTGGCCGGTATGAGGGACAGGATTCTGCGACTTTGGCGCTTCTGCCAAACCCCTGAGGGCCTGAAAATCGTCCGCTACACGATGGTGTCGGTGATATCCGCCCTCACCTCACTGATCATCCTCACGTTCGTCTATGGGGTGCTGCGCCTGTGGAGTGAGGTGTTCTCGACGCTCTTTGCCAACGTCATGGCGGGCATCCCCTCCTACATACTCAATCGTCGGTGGGTCTGGGGAAAGTCAGGGCGATCACACCTATGGAGAGAGATCCTGCCCTTTTGGGTCATGTCTCTCACCGGCATAGGGTTCGCCCTGTACACGGCGACGTTGGCCCACAATTACGCCGATTCCCATCACCTCCACCACCTGGCCCGGACGGCGTTGGTCGTCGGGGCCAACGTCGCCGCGTTCGGAATCCTGTGGGTGCTCAAGTTCTTGATTCTCAACCGGGTGTTCGCCCAGATCGCTGATGCGGAGCTCCACGAGCACGAACCACAGGAAATGTCGTGACCCGCCGACGGTGCCACCGTTCCACTGCACTACTGTCAATTGTGACGATATGAGCGGTATTCAGGGACGAGGTATCCTCTGAGCCTGGCGGTGGCCTGTCAAGGGAGACCATCGCTGGTGACCGAAGGGGGCGTGGTTGCACGTGCAGGGAGTACGCAGTGACGACCGGTCGGGGCTGATCGCCGGACGCTTCCGGGGCATCTTCCTGGAGCTAGCCGTGACCGCGAGAGCAAAAGCGGAGTCGGAATGACCACTGAGGCAAGCAGGGAGACCCATCGGCCGGTTCTCGACCTCCCACGCCTGACCGGCGAGCTGGACAGACTCCACGCCCGGTACATGGCGACACCCCCCTATCCCCATATCGTGCTGGACAACTTTCTCGAGCCTGACGCCGTGAAATCGGCGATCGAAGAATTCCCGCCTCTGGATCCCGACCAGTGGACCAACTATCTGCACACCAATGAGCGAAAGTTCTCGCATACCGACCCCGACACCTGGGGACCGACTCTTCGGGAGATATTGAGGCAGCTCAATTCCCCACCATTCGTGGAGTTCGTAAGCAAGCTCATCGGAGTCGACAATCTGATCGCAGACCCGTCACTCGAAGGTGGTGGACTTCATCAGTCGACCACTGGTGGGTTCCTCAATGTCCATGCCGATTTCACCGTCCATCCCCACCAGCGGAAATGGCAGCGGCGGGCGAACATCCTGCTGTATCTCAACGAAGGGTGGAAGCCAGAATACGGCGGAGACCTCGAATTGTGGAGCGCCGACATGAAGCAGTGCGTGGAAAAGGTAGCCCCCATCGCAAACCGTGCCCTCATCTTCACCACTGATCCGGACTCGTTCCACGGCCACCCCGAGCCGATGCGCTGCCCCCAGGGCGTGGCCCGTCGATCGATGGCCCTCTACTACTTCAGCGTCGAGGACGATCCGTTCGTCCGTTCGACCGAGTACCGTGCTCGGCCGGGTGACGGTGCCCACTCGATCATGATCTACGCCGACAAGCAGCTATTGCGGGGCTACGACTGGACCAAGCGTCACCTCGGCGTATCGGATCAGGTCGGAAGCAAGATCCTCGCCTTTCGCGACCGAGTGCTGCGAAAGGGCCCAAAGGGCTAGTGGCCGCCACCACGACAATCGACCGGGAGCCCGACGCTCTCGAGGTCGCGGAGCCACCGGGCGATTCCAGCAAGCGACGTCAGCGTTCGCCGGCCGATCTCAGCCGGCGACGATTCACCATCGCCGTAGTCGTAGGTATCGCCGTTGTGGTCGTACCGCTTCTGTGGGTGGCGTGGGACCTGTGGTCCGGCGATGTGCGCCCACTCCGGGCCGTCCTCTACGACAACTTCTACGACCAGCAGGCGAGGGCCATGTTCCACGGGCGCCTCAACCTCCCCATCGGCTCCGAGGGCATCGAGGCCTTCAATCACGACGGCCGCCAGTACACCTACTTCGGCATCTTCCCGTCCCTGATCCGCATGCCGATCCTCCTGGTGACCACCAAGCTCGACGGCAAGCTCACCGCTCCGTCGATCCTTCTGGCGTGGATGACCACTGCACTGTTCAGTTCCCTCATGCTGTGGCGCCTCCGGATCATCATCCGCGGAAAGGCCATGCTGGGACGGGCCGAAGCGGCCTCCTACGGCGTACTGATGGCCACCGTCATGGGTGGCTCGGTGATCCTCTTCCTGTCGGCGACCCCGTTCATCTACAACGAGGACTTCGCCTGGAGCGTGCCGCTCACCATCGGCAGCATGTTCGCACTGCTCGGCGTGATGGAGCGGCCGTCATGGGGTCGGGTCACTGCCAGCGGGGTACTCATCCTGTGCGCTTCGTTGGACCGGACTCCCACCGGCTATGCCTGCGTCATCGGAGCGGTGGGGGTGGCCGGGTGGTTCCTTCTGGGGAAGGGAGGGGCGTCGAACCGTCGGTGGTGGCTCCCGGTCCTGGTGGCCGGAGGGATCGGGTTCGCTGCCAGCTGCGCGGTGACCTACGCCAAATTCGGCCTGCCGGTCGGTCTTCCCATGGCCGACCAGGTGTGGGCGTCGGTCAACGCCCATCGGCGTTACTTCCTCGCCGCCAACGACGGAAAGGCCTTCAGCTTCGCCTTCCTCCCCAGTACCCTCTGGGCCTACCTCCAGCCGTTCGGCATCCACTTCACCGGCCTCTTCCCCTTCATCACTCCCCCGACCGCGCCCGCCGCTGCCCGCGCCGGTGCCGTGTTGGATCAGACCTACCCGACGGCCAGCATCCCGCCCACCATGCCCCTCTTGTTCCTTCTCAGCTGCTGGGGCCTGGTGACCGCATTTCGGCCGCGCGGGTTGGAACAGGTGCGGATCACCCGTATCGTGCTGGTGGCGGCGGCGGCCGGAACCGGCGGCGTCCTCCTCTGGGGCTACATCGCCGAGCGATACATGGCTGACTTCATGCCGTTGTTGGTGCTGGCCAGCGCGGTGGGCCTCATCGACATCTGGCGTCGCTTGGCCGAGCGCCCTCGACAGGCCAGGCGAAACGTCCTCGGCCTGCTCGCCATCGGAGGGATCTACTGCATCGTCGCCAACGTGGCCCTTGCTGCGTGGCCGGTGTCGCAATTCACCCCCACCCAGACCGCCGGATTCGTGAGGGCGCAGCAGCTGTTCAGCGTGAAGTCGCTGGCATCGACGGTGGTCCACGGGACAAGGCTCCCCTATTGGGCGCCGGCCGGCCAGCTCTTCGACGTCAACAATTGCTCGGGTCTCTACCTGTCGACGGGTACAACCTTCAAGGATGTCCCCGGGCAACAGATCCAGCACGACACCTGGATTCCCGTCGAGCAATCGGCCGCCATCAGCCACACCGTTGGTTTCACCTTCAACCGGTCCGAGCGGTATCTCAAGACCGCGGTCCCGCTGTTGAAATATGGGAACAGCACCGTGGTGCTCAGGCCGTACAGCCGGGGCATGGTCCAGCTCGCCGTTCTCAACAGTGGTACCTCCATCAACTGGCCGCCCGCAGACGGATGGCCGTTCCCCATCGACTATGTCCACGCCCAGTACCGGTTCACCGCCATCACCGACCCCAACCTCGATTCGATCTCGATCGTGTGGTACGGGAACAAGATGATCGGTCACTACCTGGGCGGCTCGGGGCCGGCCGTCGTACAGACCACACCGACCTCGTCGACCTCGTCGACCTCGAAGCTCCCTGTCGTCACCGTGGCCCCGGTTCCGACGCCGCCACCCGACATGCAGCTGTGCAGGAGCCTGGCCAACGGATCCTGAGGTTCCCCTGACGTCCGAATCGGCACTGGGGGACCGAATCGGCTCTGGGGGCGTCGCTACACTGTGGCGTGCCCCAGCCCCCCAACCCCCGGCACGGTCTGGGCGCTCAGGTACACGACTCCCCCGAGCCCGGGGGTCGATTCTCCTGCGTGGTCGACCAGCATCCCCGATTTCACCTCGACGCCCTCCGTTGGTTCGCATGCCTCACCGAGGTGGCCGGAGTCGATCCTCACGACCTCGTGGTGCATGTGGTCGGCGATGACGGCTCCGATGCCCTCGAGTACCTGAGGACTCGGGGCGTCGTCCTGCGCACGATCGCTCGCTTCGACGACCGATCTCCGCACTGCAACAAGATCGCCGGTGCTCTCGCCCTGTCCGAGGTGGCCGACGACGGTGTCGTGGTCCTCTGCGATACCGATCTGGCGGTGCTGGAGGACCCACGACGGCTTGCTCTTCCACGGCACGGCATCGCCGGCAAGCCGGTGGACGCGCCCGTCCCGCCCCTGGAGACCATCCTCGGCGTCTTCGATGCCGCCGATGTGGCTGCTCCTCCCCGAGTGCGCCTTCCCTGGGGGCAGGATCAGTACACCGTCTCAGGAAACAACAACGGCGGCCTCTACCTGGTGCCTGGTCACCTGCTGACCACCGTCTCCTCGGGCTGGGCTCACTGGGCCCGCTGGCTACTCGGTCGAATCGAGCTCCTCGGCGAGTGGCCGGTCTATGTGGATCAGGTGGCCATGGCCCTGGCGCTGGCGGCAGAGCGCATCGAGTCGAAGCCACTGGACGTGCGTTGGAACACACCAAGCCACGACCTGACCAGAATCCCTCCCGACGCTGGCACGCCGGCGATCATCCACTACCACCAGGAGGTAACCGACGAGGGTCTCCTTCGAACGACCACCAACGAGGCGATCGACAAGCAGATCGATGTGGCCAATGAGGCGATCAGGCGTGTCTGGCGGTCGGCCGCCGTGTTCGAAACCCACCGCCAGTGGCTCCGACGGTCCGGTCGGGTCCCCGCCGATCCGAGGGCGCCGAGGACGGCGACGGCGATCCTCGCTGCCCTGGTCGACGCGCTTCAGCCCGAGTCGATCCTCGAGGTGGGCAACGTGGACCGAGGGGTCACCGGTGGACTCTCGCTCGAGCGGTATTCGGCCATCGATGGATCACCCGACGCGCTGGAGCGGGCCGAGCAGGTTCGGCCCGGTGGGCACTTCTTCCACGGGACGTTGGCCCAACATCCGGTCACCGCGGACGTGACCATCTCCCTCGGCGTCCTCGATCTGGAATCAGGCGCCGGCCGGGAGGAGCAGGTGCGGCGGTTGTGGCATTCGGCGGGCAGGGCGCTGGTGGTCTCAGAGAGGGCGGAACGGGTGGGGGGCGGCAACGAGCGCCACCCTCCCAGGGGCGAGCCGCTGTGGCGGCTCCTCCGTCGGATCGCTCCCGGGGCAGAGGTCTACGCGGTGGGCGAGGAGATGGACGACATCTTCGTCGTCCTGAGGCCACCGACGGCCAGACACCCTCGCGACTATCTCCCCACCACGCTCGATCCGCTCATGGCACGTCATCCCGACCCGCTCACGCTGGCGACCATCCGTATCCATGCGTGGCGAACCTTGCGGTTCTATCCCGACCATGCTCCCAGGCTCTGGGAGTACCCCGTCGCCGCCCAGCTGATCACCGACGAACTACCCGCTGGAAGCCGGCTCATCGACGTCGGTGCCGGCACCACGCCATTGGCCCCCTTCCTCTCCCGCCGGGGTTACGTCGTCGACACCGTTGACCCATCCCCCAGGCGACGGGAGTGGCCTCCCAAAGACGACTGGAACGAGTGGGACTTCCTCGACTACGGCAGCGCCGGGCTGGCCCACCGATCGTGGAACACCACGGTGGACAAAGTGCCGTCCCGAGTGCGCTATGACGGCGCCTACTCGATCAGTGTGATCGAACACGTCCCTGCCGTGGATCGCCGAGCCATGCTGGCCGCAATCGCCAGCCGGGTCCGATCCGGCGGTCTGGTGGTGCTCACCATCGATCTGGCCCGAGGGAGCGACAGCCTCTGGAACCGCAATCTCGGCGTCGAGGTCGAGGATCCATCCTCGCACGGGACGTTTGACGACGTTGTCGACGAGGGCGCCCGAGTCGGCCTCCAATTGCTCCGTCGGGCGACCGTGCGTGACTGGGGCGACACCAACGTCGACATCGGATTGCTGGCCTTACGACAAGTCAGGGGCTCTCGCCCAGGGGGTGGGAGGCCTACTCGGCTCGGACGTCGGGCGTTGCGGCGGCTGGGCCGGTCGTCCGATCCCACCAGCTGATCCGACCCTTGAGTCGCAAGATTGGTCGCTCCAGACCGAAGTAACTGGCCGAAGCAAAGGCGATCGAGATGGCCAGCACGGTGACGGCGAGGAGCCAGAAGGGCACTGCGCCAGCCTGCCAACCCACCCAGCTCATGGTCTGGGTGATGAGGGGAAGGTGCCAGAGGTAGATGCCGTAGGAGATGACTCCGAGAGAGACCATCGGCCACGACCGCAACAGACGCCGGATAAGCGACTGGTCCTGAGGACCGAACACGGCCGGCAGAAGGAGGAGGAAGGCGAAGATCCCGTAGAGGGCCTGTTTTCTGAGATCGACACTGGGGACGACGAAGTTGAGGATGTCGTGGTTGGTGTCCACGTGGGAGACGATGACGAAGGCCACGGCCGCACCGGCCCAACTGATCCAGGGCATCACACGATGGCTGAGCCACGAGGGCTCCGATCGGTGCTCGGCAAACCAGGCGCTGAGGACGGCGAGGAGCATGCCCAGGCCGAACAGGTCGAGGTAGGCCGGGAGCCAGTCGGGTAGGAGCGTGGCATAGGTAGCCCTGCTCAGGCAGTTGGGGGCACAGATGGGAACGTACTTCCCACCCACCTTGGTGATCAGCGGAAGGTGCAGTGCCCAATAGCGGAACCCGAAGCTGACCAGGTAGAGGATGACCACGCCGACCAGCTCCCGAGCCAGCTGATTCTTCTCCGAGCGGCGACGGAAGACAACAATCGCAGCATAGAGGGGGAGGAAGAGATAGAAGGTCATCTCCGTGCACAACGACCACGCCTGTGTGATTCCGTAGAAGATCTGGGTCGAGGAGTAGATCTGCAGGAAGAAGTAGTGAGTTACCACTCCTTGCCACCCTGGACCCATGGTGGTGGCGTGGAACACGTAGGTCAGCACCGTCAAGGCGAGCCAGTAGGCCGGAACGATCCGAAGCAGGCGTCGCACCCAAAATCTCCGGGTGTTCGGTGAGGCACGCCCGGAGAGGTGGGACACGGCAAAGGGTCGATACAACAGGAATCCCGAAATGAGGAAGAACACCGACACACCGATTTCGAGCCGGCTGGTATAGGCGCCGAGCGATGACCGCAGTGTGAAGCCCGAGCTCCACGCGGTGTGCAACAGCAGCACGGACACCGCGGCAATGGCGCGTAGACCGTCGAAGCAGGCGAAGTGCCGGGGCTTGACCGCCTTCGCCTCGGATGGCCCCCCGGTTGCCCCACCGTCGGCTGCCGACCCGGGGCTCCCCGCATCGCCGTGCGGACGATCGAGATCAGCTTTGGTGGCCATCAACCGGTCATCGTAACGTGATATCAAACTGGCAGGCGGGCCACATGGGGACGGAAAAGGTACGCCAGAGGCAACGATTGGAATCTCACTCTTCGTGGTGCAGTTCCAATGACGCATGCTCGCACGCACCGCTCTTGAACCAATGGAAACGTTCACGGAGGTTAGGGTGACTGGTCGTGTCACCGCTTGGAGTGCCAGCCCCCGTCGATGTGGCGCCGACCCAGGCCGCAGTCTCGAAGAGCGATCGTACCCGGCGGTCCCACCCGTCCCACCCGTGGATCCCAGACCTACTCGGCGTCCTCTGGGTACTGGCGGCACCAGTTGCCATGCTTCTACCGGCCCTCCTGCACGGGCTCCAGATCGGCCCCTACGACCTGCTGGCTACACAACACGGGCTCTTCGCCCAAGTCGGAGCGATGAGTCATCGATTCGACAACGTCGACCAGCTCGACGCAATGATCCCGTGGACGATGCTGTCGTGGACCGAGGTCCACCACGGCGTGCTCCCCCTGTGGAATCCCTACAACGGGGTCGGCATGCCGCTGGCGTTCAATTGGCAGTCCGCCCCTTTTGGCGTGCCGAACCTGCTCGGCTATCTGGTGCCGCTCCGGTATGCGTACACGGTGGCGGCGGTGGCCATGCTCATGATCTCCGGAGCAGGGGCCTACCTGCTGGGTCGGGTACTCAGACTGGGCGTACTGGCCAGTGTCATGGCTGGCACCGTCTACGAGCTCAGTGGGCCGATCACCGGGTGGCTCGGCTTTCCGCTCACCACGGTGATGTCATGGGCCGGATGGCTCTTCGCCCTCGCCCTCCTGATCATTGCCGGTAGGCGTCGGGTCCGGGACATCGCCCTCTTCGCCCTGGTGTTCGCCTGTGCGGTCTACGGGGGACAACCCGAGGCCATGGTGGTGCTGGTGCTCACGCTCGCCATCTTTTTGGTCATCGTCATCCTCCTCCGGGCCCGCTCGACGACATCGGACCGTCCGATCATCCGTCCCATCGGCGACCTGGCGGTGGCCACCATCGCCGGCGGTGCGCTGGCTGCCCCACTGGCCCTGCCCGGGCTCCAGCTCGCCGGGCTGTCCGTCCGCCAGACGGCATCGGGCATCAACTCATTGGCCGCTCACGAGATCGCCTACGTGATCTTCCAGGGGTATGACGGTCTGCCAATCGCCGGGAGCTACCCGTTCGGCGGCACCTACTTCTACAACCAGACCGCCGCCTACGTGGGCGTCATCGCGGTGGTGCTGGCGGTGGTGGCCGTCGGGGTGCGGTGGCGGCGACCGGAAGTGGTGGCGCTCGCCGTCGCCACCCTGACCATGTTCGGTATCACCTTCCTCCCGGGGATCGCCACCACGTTGGACAAGCTGCCCGGGGTCGGGGGCGTGAACTGGCTTCGGGCGTTGATGACCATGGCCCTCGGATTCGCCGTGCTCGCCGGTGTGGGTCTCGACGCCCTGGTTCGGGGGGCGTCAGACCCGCGCATCCGACGGTGGGTTGGTGGCAGTTTCGTGGTTGCCGCCCTGGGACTGGCCAGCTGGTGGCTCTTCGACCGGGGCCACATCATCCCGGGCCTGGTAACGCTGCGGGACCGGAGCTTCATCTGGCCGACGATCGATGTCGCGGTCGGGCTCATCGTGGTGGTGGCCCTCTCGCTGGTCGAGCGGCGGAACAGAAGCCATCCCGGACGACACCGTGGCACAACGGAAATCCGAAGCCACTGGCTGCGTCCCGGCTGGTGGGCCGGTCTCACCCTGCTGGCATTCGAGACCATCTTTTTGGTGGTGGCGGGAGCACCGATGGTCTCCTCGAGCTCCCAGGGCATGCCCCCGTCCCCGGCGGTGGCCACCTTGCAGCGGGCAGTCGGAACGGCAACGGTCGGGTTCGGTGGATCGAACATCTGTGAGGGCCTGGGCATCCTGCCCAACGTGAACGACGCCTACCAAGTCCATGAACTGGGCATCTACGATCCCATCATCCCCAAGGCCTACTACCAGGCATGGGAGGCCGACGCCGGCCAGCCGGGAGGGATCCCCTCGTTCAACGAGTTCTGCCCGGTGGTGCGCACTTCGGCCATCGCCCGTCGATGGGGCGTCTCCTACGTCCTCGAGCTACGCGGTGCCCCGGGTCCGAGCGGCAGCGTCTTCGACACCAGGGTGGGGGACGAGGATCTGTACCGCATCCCGGGTGCCGCCCAGGCCACGCTCACCCCGGTCCTCCCCGGCGGAGGTGACCCGTCTCCGACGGCCAGTGCCACACCGGTGGCCGTCGACAGCAGCAATCCGGCCAAATGGAGGCTGGTCACCGACGCGGTCACCCCGCAGGTGCTTCGACTGCGACTGACCAACGTCCCCGGGTGGAAGGCCACCATCGACGGCCGCCCACTGGCCCTCGAGCCGTACTCGGGGATCATGCTGCAGGCCACCGTTCCGGCCGGTCGGCACACCGTGGAGCTCACGTATTGGCCGACCACCTTCACCCTCGGACTCGTGCTGGCCGCGTGTAGCGCCATCGGGCTCATCGTGGCCGTGATCGTGGACCGCAATCGGCGGCGACGTGGTATCGCCGCCGCCGACCACCAGCCCGGGTGACCTTGAACGTCGTCAGCGGGCGGCCGGCACCTATAGTTCGACCGGACACGGAGCGCACCGGGCTCAACGTAAGGCACGTGGAGTAGGGGTACAGGTGACGATCACGAGACGACAGCTGCTTGGCGCGGGGCTGGGCCTGGCTGGTGCCGGCCTACTCGGCGCGTGCAGTGACTCCCCCACCGGCTTCGCCCTCCTCCAGTCGACCGGGGGGCGGCGGGTCACCTCGGGGCGGACCGTCTCGGCTCGGTACCGGAGCAACGTCAGCGCCGGAAGTCTTCTGGTGGCGGTGGTTTCCCGGCTGTCGACGAGGGTCCTGGCCCCCACCATCGGACAGGTTGCCGATGACCAGGGGAACCACTGGCGCCAGGCGGTGGAGTACTTCGGCGGTGACCACTACGGGATGGACATCTGGTACTGCGAGTCGGCCGGCGGCGGGAACCGGCCCACGGTCACCGGCGTCGGCCTCGGCTATCCCCCCCTTCCCGGGATCACCGGCATGAGCGTGGTGCTGTTCGAGTACTCGGGAGCGTCGGGCTTCGAGCTCTGCGACCAGATCTGTCAGGCCGACGTCACCGGTCCCGCGCTGACCGCGGCCACCAATTTCGACCTGACCGCCAACCACGAGTTGACCATCTCGGTGATCAGCGGGGACATGACCGCGGCCACCGTCCCGAAGGGCTGGACCGCCCGGCCGAGCGGCACTGCCCAGCAGTGTTTCATCGCCGACAACCTGGACACCGGCGGATCGAGCGCGGGCGCTCCCCTGCGGGCGACGTGGACCGGCCTCACCGGGGCGAGTGCGGGTGCGGCCGTGGTGGCCACGTTCGTCCCCAAGGGGGTGTCGGCGGGGAGCCGACGCCTGGTGCAGTCGTCCTACACCGACTCGGCCATCCTGCCGGCGGGTGCCGGGCACCCCGACTGGACCTCGCAGCCGTACCCGGTCAGTCCGAAGGCCGGCAATACGCTGGTGGCCTTCATGAACGGATCGATCTACCACCCCACCATCGACTGTGGGTCGATCGTGGCGGTCACCGACTCGGCCGGCGGTGCCTGGCACAAAGCCGGTCAGTCCGGACCCGACGACCACACCGGGATCAACATTTCGTGCTGGGTATGTGATTCGGCGATCGGCGGACCCACCGCACTCACCGCCACCTTCTCCAACGCCAGTCAGCAGCTGGCCTGCCTGCTCCTCGAGTTCGCCAACCTGCCCAAGGGACTGGAGGTGCAGAGCGTGGGTCAGCGGACCTATGGGCGAGACCTTCCGCACCTGTCGGCCGACCGCCCGGTATCGGCCGGAGACATCGCCCTCGCCTTCCGGACCTCCATCTACATCAGACCCCAAGGGCCCGGGTCACCGGAGTGGCACCAGATGGCGTCCGACACCACCGGCGCCAACGCCTTGATGATGCTGGACAGCCAACCCGGCGTGCTCACCGCCTCGTGGTCGGGAGCCGACATCACCGGTGGGCTGGACATGCTCATCGTGGCGCTGGGCGCCGGCCACGGCAACCGCGCTCCATCCACGGGTGCCCCATGACGCCGGAGAGCCGGGTCTGCAGTTGTCGGGGGCACCGGGTGACGAGACACTCGGAACCGAGCCCCTCGGCCATACTTGATGCTGTGACGGCCCCATGTCCCAGCACCTCGTGCCGTTGATGCGCCGCATGCCCGCCAGCCACCCGACCTCCGTCTCGGACTGACCACGTCCATGTCCGAATCTCCCCCGACCGAGCACGCCGCGCCGGAAGATCCCGTGGCGCCGTCGGCGTCGAATTCGCCGAGGAGCTTCGGAAAGATCACCGGATTCGATGGAATTCGGGGTGTCGGGGTTCTGATCATCTTCGTAGCCCACATCGAGGTGATCCTTCCGATCGAGACCCTCCTGGTCGTGCCCGGGGCCGCGGTGCCCCTGGACATGTTCTTCGTGCTGAGTGGATTCCTGATCACCGCACTCCTGCTCCGGGAGCAGGGCAAGTGGGGAAAGATCGGCATCGGCCCCTTCTACCGCCGGCGGGTGCTCCGCCTCCTCCCCGCCCTCTACGTGGTGGTGTTGGCCAATGCGCTGTTCGCTTACTTCTCCCACCAGTGGGCGCACACCGAGACGGAGTCGATCCTGTCGGTGCTCTTCTACTTCTCGAATTTCTTCAGTTCCTCCGCCGCCGGTCCCCTGACCCCCAAGCTGGCCCCCGGCTTCCAGCACATGTGGTCGTTGGCGTTCGAGGAGCAGTTCTATTTCATCTGGCCGTGGATCACCATCTTCGTCCTCACCATTCGGATCCGACTGCGCACCGCGGTGATCATCATCCTTCTCCTCATCGTGGCGGTCGGGGTCCATCGGGCGATCCTCTGGGAAGAGGCCCCGCGCTGGTGGTCGTATCTCTACCGGACTGACACCCGCGCCGACTCGATCCTGTGGGGAGCCCTGATGGCCCACATCTGGATGCGCTACCGGGAGCCGAGGCGATGGTTCCCGCTGGCCGGCTGGATCGCCGCCGCCTTCCTCATCTACGTCCTGGCCTTCACCAACGAGTACGGATCGTTCCTGTACCTGGGCGGCTTCGATGGCATCGACATCGCCTGCGCCATCCTCCTGCTGGCCATACTCGATGGTCGCTGGGGCGGCCGCCGCCTGTTCGAACTGAGACCGTTGGTGGCGATGGGGACGGTCTCCTACGCCTTCTATCTCTGGCACCTTCCGGTGTTCTTCGCCATCCGCCACTTCGATACCCACTGGAACCTTGTCGTCCGGGTGGTGGTGGCGTTCTCGGTGACACTGACGCTCACCCTCATCTCATGGTTTGCGTTGGAGAAACCGCTCATGCGGTGGAGTAATCGAATGGAGGCAAGGCGGAAGGTGAAACTGGAGGCCGCAGCCGCGGCTGACGTCCTTGGTCTGCCGGGGTCCCCGCCAGGGCCGTCGGCTGAGCCCGACGATACCCGCCACTCGTCGAGGGTCGCGCCCTCGTCGACCGATGTCGACGCCCACGGAACGTCCGATAGCTGAACGCACAAGTACGCTAGCGGGCAGGGGTAATTCCATACCAGTGGAAGCCGTTCGGCCCATCACCAGTCAGACCTCGAGTAGCTCTACGGATCCACCAGGGAGGCGATTCCAATCGATCTCAGCGAACGCTACGGCGATCTGGCCATCCGCCATCCCTGGGAGACGTCCCGCTGTGAATTCTTCCTCCGCCTCCTGCACCAGATGGGCGTGGATCGGATCCCCGGCCACTGGCTCGACGTCGGAGCGGGTGACGCCTGGATCGCCCAGCACGCTCTCGACCGCCTTCCGTCGACGTCGGAGATCACCTGTTGGGACATCAACTACTCCGGCGACGAGCTCACCTCATCGCTGGCTCAACAGCCCGGCCTTCATCTCGTCGCCACCGAGCCGACCGGCCGGTTCGACGGCATCTTGATGCTCGATGTGATCGAACACCTGGAGGACGACCGCTCCTTCCTGAGGAACATCGTCGAGAGTCAGATGGCCGAGGGTGGGTGGATTCTGGTCAGCGTGCCGGCCTACCAGTCCCTGTTCACCTCGCACGATGTCTCGCTCAAGCACTACCGGCGCTACTCCCCGAGCCAGTGCGTCGCGGTCCTACAGGCTGCCGGCCTCACCGTCGAGTCCCAGGGCAGCCTCTTCCAGTCGCTGTTGGTCGTGAGGATCCTGCAGGCGGCCAAAGAGAAGGTGCGTCGACCCGAAGCCGGATCCACCGGCGTCGGCGCCTGGACCGGCGGACCGCTCATCACCCGGACCATCGAGCGGGCGCTGGAGGCGGAGTACCAACTCTCGCTGGCCGTCGCCACCAGATCGAGGGTTACGCTGCCGGGCCTCAGCTTCTGGGCCTTCTGCCGTCGGCGTGGTGAGGCAGACGGGAGATGAGCGACAACCACCCACTTCCGATGATCATTGTTCCCTGCTACAACGAAGAGCACCGACTCGAGGAGACTGCCTTTCTTGACCTGGCCAAGTCCGGCCGCCTGCGGCTGTTGTTCGTCGACGATGGTTCAACCGATCGCACTGGTACGGTGCTGCACCGTCTGGCCGCCCAATCGGAAGAAATCGACACCCTCACGCTCCCCCACAATGTCGGGAAGTCAGAAGCAGTACGGGCCGGGCTGATCGAGGCGACCGAGCGGGGGGCCGCATTGATCGGCTACTACGATGCCGATCTCGCCACTCCTCCGCACGAGTTGCTGCGGTTGTTGACCATCATCGAATCCCAGAACGGCCTGGGTGCCGTGTTCGGTGCCCGGGTTGCCATGCTGGGAAGCGCCATCGAACGCACCCACCTGCGGCACTACCTCGGACGGGTCTACGCCACGGCAGCCTCCTTGGCACTGGGCGTAGACGTCTACGACACCCAGTGTGGGGCCAAGGTCTTCCGGGTCAATCCCACGTTGCTGGCTGCGATCGGACAGCCCTTCAACTCGGAGTGGGCCTTTGACGTCGAACTGCTGGGGCGACTACTCAAAGGGAGCGCCACAACACCGGGCATGCCGGTCGATGCCTTCCTCGAAGTTCCCCTCCATTCGTGGCGGGACGTCAAAGGGACCCACGTTCGAGCGATCGATGGCGTCGCCGCGGTGATGCAGTTGGTCTCCATCGGCCGGCACCATCGGAGATCTACTGATTGACCGATCGGCTAGTCGGGAAGCGATGTCGTCCGAGGGGCCGGTCCCACCATGTCCTCCAAACCGGCCAGCGACATGCCCCGCGAGTGGGAGAAGACGGCGAACAGCACCAGGAAGTTCCCCAGGGCGACAAAGGAGATGGTCAGGACCCCGAGGAGGGTAGCCGTCGCCCAGCCGGGTATCGCCGCCGTGGTGAAGACGCGAATGCCCACCACCACCAGCGAGAGCAGCACCCCCACGCTGAACATGGCGGCAAAGGCCGAGAGGGCGCGTACCGCAATCCGGTCGGTGAACGGGACCAGCATGCGGATCCCGTGCATGAACAGCCGGAACACGTTCATCCGGGACTGACCGGCGTAACGGTGCCCCCGGGCACAGGGAACCGCGGTGACCAACATGTCGAGACTCACCAGGGTCGATGAATAGCAGATGTCGAACGAGGGATGGAGCAGCATCCGCCGAGCCAGCCAACCGCGGTAGGCGGCATAGTTACCGCTACGAACAGTGATACCGGTGAGCGTCCTGAACATGATCCGGAAGAAGAAGTACATCAGCTGAAATTTGAAGGACTCCTGGCGTTTGGTCCGCCGGGCGACACACAGCAGGTTGTGCTTGTCCGGCGCCTCGATGAGCGGGGCGAGCATCCGGGGGAGATCCTCCGGTTGATCTTCGCCGTCAGAATCCATGGTGACGATCAGATCGCGCTCCCCAATGTCCGGTGCTGTGACCCGTAAGCCGTAGACCAGAGCGCGTTGATGACCGAGATTGAACGGTGGTGTGACCACGGACACGTCGGGCAACCCGGCCAGACTGGTCATCTCCGGATCGTTGCCGGCGGTGTCATCGACGATCACGAAGTGGAGGGGGATGTGGTTCAGCGAGGAGGTGGCCAACACATCAATGATGTTCTGGCGCAAGATGGTGAACGAGGCAACGTCTGCGTAACTCGGGCACACGATCCAGAGTGTCTCTGTGGTCATGGCCGCAGGCGCCCGAACATCAGATGAGAGTAGCCGCAATCCAGCCTCCGGAGGATCGGGGCGCTGACTCCACGACGAGCCACCCAACCGGAGTAGACCGATCGATCCACGATGACTCGCCTCCCTTACGGTATCGGTACCATCTGACGCCGTTCCCCGACGACGTGAAGTCTAAATCGGCGCGGCCGAAGTTGGCCAGGCGCGTGCGGCCGCGAGGCATCGATGCAACCAAGGTTGGGACATAATGTGGCCAATGAGGGACGAACGTGAGGCCAGCGGCACCGTCGTCACTCCGAGGGGCTCCGAGGTCCCAGTGCAGCCGACCGAAGCGGACCGGGCTGCTCCGGCCACCGCGTCCAAACCATTCTCGTTGGGCAACCGGCCGGCACTGACCGGTGTCCGGGCACTCCTGATGGTACCGGTGGTCGCCTATCATGCCAGCGCCACCGCGCTTCAGGGGGCCTGGGTGCCGCTCGAGTTCTTCTTCGTGCTCAGCGGCTTCCTGATCACCACCATGTTGGCCAGTGAGCATCAACGGACCGGCCAGATCAGCCTGGGAAAATTCTACTCACGTCGAGCCGTTCGGCTGTTACCTCCGCTGGTGATGACCGTCGTCCTGTTGGCGATCTACGCCGCCTTCGTCTACGTGCAGAACGCCCCCCAGCGGGTATGGGGAGACAGCGTCTCAGCCCTGTTCTACTCGGACTATCGCCAGGCCTTCGAGCACGACCCCTTCTACTCGGGATTCATGACCCAGTGCTGGTCGCTGGCGGTGGAGGAGCAGTTCTATCTTGTGTGGGCCGCGCTCCTTCTGGTCGCCCTCAAGTACGGCAAGCGCCAAATCGCCTACGTCCTGACCTTTGCCGGCATCATCTTGAGTGCAGGCAACCGCACGCTCATCGTGCTCACCGCCCCGCACTGGACGTTGTCTGTCGGCGACCGGGTGTACTACGCCTTCGACACGCGTGCCGATGCGCTGTTCCTGGGGTGCCTCCTCGGTTTGATCGCCACCGGCGGAAACCTCGATGACTGGAAGCCACGGACGAGACAGGTGGTGACCGCGGCAGCCGTGGTGTCGACGGCGGCCATGGTCTGGATCCTGTTCAGCGTGAGCGTGGGGGCACGATCACTTCCGCTGGTCTGGATCCCGGTCAGCGAGATCGCTTCGGCCATCATCATCGTCTACTTTATCGTCCAGCCGAAGGGCCTGGGTACCAAGGTGATCGGCATATCGGCGCTGGTGCTGGTGGGCAACATGACCTACACGATTTATTTGGTCCACTTTCCCGTCTTCGTGGCGGTCAGCCCGTCCACGGTCGGCTGGCCTCTGTGGGTCATCGAATTGGTCCGATTCGCCATCGTGATTCCCATCGTCGTGGCCAGTTGGTACTTGGTCGAGAAGCCCCTCATGCAGTGGCGGCGGAAGGCACTGGCGCCGGTGTCGGCTGCAAATGGCCCACCTCCCGCTCCCTAGTATGAGAACCTTCTTCCGAAAGGCCGAATGCAGGGCATCCAGGTGTGTCCGCTCATGCATGGCCACGCTCGTGCCAAGGGGGCCGTCCATGGAGTTATCGACTCGCCCCCTCCGTTCCCCGCGGTCGAGGTTCCAGCAACGGCACCGATTCGGGAGCGAGCTCCGGCCTCACCCTGGGCCTGACACGTGACAGCTGATGATCAGGTCGGTGGCCACCTAGCACCGCAGGCGTCATCACGCTGGCGCGGTGTCCTGCCCCATGTGGTGGGCCTGGCGTGGGTCATCGGGTCGGCGGTAGTGGTTCTGCTACCCGCGCTCCATCACGGGCTCTCGTTGGGGCCCTACGACCTCCTGTCCAAATCGGGCTTGACCCAGAGGGCCGGGGTCAGCGTCCGCAACTCGGCCACCGGCGATCAGATCGCCGAGATGATCCCGTGGTCCAACTTGGCCTGGATGCAGGTCCACCAGGGCCATCTCCCACTATGGAATCCCTACAGCGGGCTCGGGCTGCCGCTGGCCTTCAACTGGCAGTCAGGTGCCTTCAGCTTGCCGGTGGTCGTCAGCTACGCCTTTCCTCTGCACCTGGCCTATACGGCGCAGATCGTCCTGACCATGGTGATCGCCGGAACCGGGGCCTACGTGCTGGCCCGCGTCCTCCATGTCGGTGTGCTCGGTTGTGCCACCGCCGGCACCGTCTTCGAACTCAGCGGATCGTTCATGGGCTGGTTGGGCTATCCCCATGCCTCGGTCATGTCGTGGGCCGGATGGCTGCTGGCGGTAGCCATTCTCATCGTCCGCGGCGACCACCGACTGCGCAACATCACCTTGTTCGCCGTCCTCATGGCCCTCGCCGTTTATGCCGGTCAGCCGGAGATCTTCACCATGCTGGTGGCCTCCGCAGTAATCGTCGTTGGGACCATGGTCATCGTCAATGCGCGCGCGACGCCACGGCGTGGAAGAGTGTTGCGGCCACTCATCGACCTGGTGTTGGCCATCGGCGCAGGACTGGCGCTCGGTGCGCCTCTCATCCTGCCCGGCCTTCAGGTACTGTCCGCCTCGACCCGGAACAGCGCTGCATTGATCGCTCAGACGCAAGTGGGCAAGTCGCTGCCTCCACACGACCTGTTCCATCTCCTCATCCAGGGATACAACGGCCTGCCGATCGCCGGCAGCCATGTGTTCGGCGACACCGTCTACTTCGACACTGCTGCCTACGTCGGGGTGATCGCCATCGCCTTGGCCGTGCTGGGACTGGTCCGGGGGTGGCGCCGTTCCGACATCGCAGCCCTTGGCGTCCTTGCCGTCGTCACCACCGCGGTCGTATTCGCTCCTCCGGTCGAGGCCCTGTTCCTCCATCTGCCACAGATCCAGACCATCGACTGGCATCGCGAGCTGATGACGCTCGGGCTGTGCATCGCGGTGTTGGCAGGTGTGGGCATGGACGTGGTGGTCCGGCGCCAGGCGTGGCGATCGACCACGTTGGTGGTGGGGGGTGTTCTGGGAGGCTGTCTCGTTCTGCTGTTGGTGCTGTTGGCTTTCGGCACCTCGGGACTGTCCGACATCGACGCCACGCTGCGCAGGCAGAGCCTGCTCTGGCCCCTGATCACCACTGGACTGGCGCTGGGTGTCGTCGGCGGTCTGGCTGCATGGACAGCTAGGAAGGGGACTCCCGCGTCCCCGAGGTTCCCTCGGCTGTCGGCCGGGCAGCTGGCCGGAGTCCTCCTCCTTCTGATGGAGACCGCATTTCTCATTGCCTCCGGTGCAACCTTGTGGTCTTCGTCCGCCAACGGCATCACTCCCAGTCCCCCGGTGTCAGCGCTGGTTCGAAGCGTCGGCGACGCCACGGTCGGTTTCGGGGCCTATACCTGTTTCGACGGGCCATCGACCACTGCGCTCGGCATCCTTCCCGAGACCAACATCCTCTACGGGGTCCATGAGTTCGACTTCTACGACCCCATTCTTCCCCGAAGCTACTTCCGGTCGTGGGCCCAAGTCAGCCGCAGCGGGGCCGGAGTCCCCATCTTCAACTCGTTCTGCCCCGCCATCACGACGGCCGCGCAAGCGCGGCGGTTCGGAGTGGAATACGTGCTGGTCTCCCACGGTGCCGCGGGCCCAACCGGGGCCATCTTCGATCGTCAGGTCGGAGACGAGGATCTCTATAGGATCCCCAACTCCTCGGCGGCCACCGTTACCCCGGTCACGGCAGAAGGGGGCTTGCCGCCGGTCGACGCCGAAGGAACCCCGGTGGCGGTCAGCCATCCCTCTCCGTCATCGTGGAAGATCACGACCTCCAGCCCCACCGACCAGGTCCTTCGCCTGCGCCTCACCAATCAGCCCGGATGGCACGCCACCATCGACGGGCATCCCCTCGACACCGAGCCCTACGCAGAGGTGATGATCCAGGCCCGCATCCCGGCGGGTCGACACGTCATCGAGCTCAGCTACTGGCCCCCGCTCTTCACACTGGGACTGATCGTGGCCGGATGCTGCGTCATCCTGCTCCTGACGGCGTCGGTGGTGGCCAGGCGGCGACGTCGGGCGCCGGTCCCGGCCCACGCCCGACGTCGGGATCTCCCGCAGGCGGAGGACGCTTCGGAGGACTGACCGGGTTCCGTTCCGATCCTTGGCAGCACCTCTGGAGTCAGCGGTGTGGCCACCGCTCGCGAAAGCAAGCACCCGGTGCATATTGTGGCGAAATGTGTCCCACCGAACCGGTGATCTGGGCACTCTCCCAATGGGCTCACCGACGTGTTTGACGGGGTTCCCAGCCACTCGTAACGTCTGAGACATCGCTGCAGTGGGTGGGGGAAGGCGGGGCAAACAATGACGGCTCCTCGGAAGCTCGCAGTTCTCAGCGTTTCGTTACTGACAGTGATCGTGTCGGGGCTTGCAGTGGCACCGACAACTCCAGCAGGTGCGCGTGTCTCAAGGATGAGGACGAAGTCGCGTTCCGCAAGGACGGCGACCTCAAACGTCAGTAACCAGACATCTTCAGGCAGTGCGTCCATTGGCACGATTAACGATGTGTATGGGACTACCGGTACTTCCAATCCGACACCCAATACCAGGCCTGATTTCTTTGGGCCATCCGGAGAGGTGAACCCAAGTGCTCCACGGGGTGGAATACGGAGCAGCATGGATTCAACATTCACACGGTCGGAGTCATTTTCATGATCGCAAGAGCGGTCGGTGCGCTGCTGTCCGTGGTCGGACTGGTCAACACAAGTGATCGCCGACCCCAGTGCCAATAGCGCCATCATCGAGGCTGATGGCAGCGATTGGGGCTCTGTCGCGCCCTGCCCGGAGCCTGCTGGTCTACTGCTGGGCGCTCCTGGCGATGGTAGCCACGATTGGCGCCTGGTCCATCGCCACTCCACTGATGGCGGTGACTGACGAGCCAGCCCACGCCATAGATGCCGCCGCGGTGGTTCGGGGCCAACTCGATGCCCCGGAACGCCCGACCCTTGTGGGTCCAATAGCAGTCGTCCGGGTACCTGCCTGGGTGGCGAGTACCAACTCTTTGGCGACCTGCCTGATTTGGGAGCCAGCCCGATCAGCCGCCTGTTCACCGCCCCTCAAAAGCGGTGCGGAAGCAGTGGAGGCGACCACTCAGTTCTCGCGTAACCCGCCTCTCTACTACGCACTCGTGGGTATCCCCTCCCTCTTGACTACGGGCGCACGAGCTCTTTACTCGATGAGATTGGTCGCAATGCTGATCAATTCGTCCCTGATCGCTCTCGGGCTCTACCTCCTTACTCGCTATCATCCTCGCCGCGGGCGCTTGATGGCCGGCGTGTTGGTCGCTCTTTCTCCCATGGTGTTCTTCCTGTCGTCTGTCTTGAATACCAGCGGGATGGAGATCGCTGCGGGATTCGCGGCGTGGTGCGCTGGGCTCTGCGTTATTGAGCGCGGAAGATTGCCGACCGCTCTTGCTGTCTGGACGGCTGTCTCCTTTGCGGTCTTGATACTCAGCCGGCCTATAAGCCCAATCTACGCGGCCGTTATCATCCTCACGCTCGGAATTTTGAGCGGATGGTCCCGGTCCAAAGAGTTACTGCGAGACCGAAGCACCTTACCGATTCGAGTCTCCATAATCGGTGCATTGATTGCCTTCGGTGTGCCGATGATCATCGGAGGATTTCCCCCGTATTGGGGGGCCTTTCCCAAACAGTTTCGCCTATCGCTTTGGGGCAGCATTTGGTTGACGCTCTCTAATACCGTGCACCGACTCCGAGGGGGTGTGGGAAGCTTCGGGTGGGACAACAAACCGATACCTGAGGCCGTGTGGGTGGTTTGGGCCATATCGTTTGTGGTTCTGCTGTCCGCAGGGCTCTATCTATCCAGCCGTTGCCAACGAGCGCTTCCCGTCCTGGCGCTCGCCATCATCGTTCTGCCGGTCATCTTCGAATCACCAACGATCGACATCCACGGCATCTGGTGGCAGGGTCGTTACTGGCTTCCCCTCCTGGTCGGTGCCCCGCTTGTAGCGCTGTCGAAGATCAGGACACGCGAGGAAGTGCATCGTCGGGCAGATGACCTAACCACTGTTGTCGCCGTTGTGGTGCTCGGAGTCATTCTGATCGTCGCGCAGGTTTGGACGTTCATCTTTGTCCTCCACTGGTACGAGTACGGGTTGGGTGCTGCACCCGGCACGGCCGGCCGCTGGACCCCCCCCGGAGGGACCCCCTTCGTCACGGGGCTGTTCGTCTTCGGGATGGTCTTGTTTCTCGGGTTCATCGTCTTCAACTGCGTCAGCTTCGCCGACTGGCGGTCTAAACACGCTTCAGTCGACGTGGAAAGGTCGCCGGATGAGGGGCGCGGGACCCGCAGCTTCGACTTATCCAGTCGAGTAGCCGGGGGGAATCGCACCCCCCGGCTCTCACAGAACCGGACGTGAGCCTCTCGGCTCATCCGGCTCTTGCAGGTCGGTTGGGAGTGGCTGCGAGAAGGTTCCAGTGGGTCAAAGAGCCGGGGATTGCGCTGTTGTTCCTCACGCAACCGGTCCCGTGCCAGCTGAGGCTTCCCTCGCAGTCGCTTGAACTTCTGCATGGCCCATCGGACCAGATGCTCGTCGATGCGCCGTGCGATGAACGACAACTCGGAGCGATAGAAGGCTCCGTAATAGTTGATCCAGCCTCGGACCTGGGGGTTGATGCCCTGGGCGATGCCGGACAGGTCCGTGCCACTGCGGCGGTTGAGGTGCCAGTCCCTGATCTGCTTACCCTTCGCCTTCTTCGCCTGGGCACTCATGGCCGGTGAGAAGTTCATGAAGAACCCCCGCCGACCCCTGGCCAGACGACCCCGAAAGGTGTAGCCGAGGAAGTCGAAGCTGGTGTGCTCGTAGTCCTTGCGGCGTTTCGTGTCCTGGCAGTACACGACCTTCGTCTTTCCAGGGTGCAGCTCCAGTCCCAAGGACCCAAGCCGTTCAGCGAGTTGGGCCCACAGATACAGAGCCTTGGCCTCGGTGTCACAGTGGATCACCACGTCATCCGCGTAGCGCTCGAATGGGCTGCCGGGGTGGTCCCGATCCATCCACTTGTCGAACGCATAGTGCATGAAGAGGTTGGCGAGCAGCGGCGAGATCGGCGACCCTTGCGGGGTGCCCTTCTCCCGTGTCACCAGGGTCCCGTCTGGCATCTGCATGGGGGCACAGAGCCACTGTTCGATGTAGAGCAGGACCCAGCGTTCGTCGGTGTGGTGAGCGACCGCTTTGAGCAACAGATCATGGGGAACGCTGTCGAAGAAGGCCCGGACGTCGATGTCCAACACCCAGTCCTGCCTCCAACAGCGCTGACGAGCAACGGCCAATGCGTCATGGGCACTACGCCCGGGACGATAGCCATAGCTGTCCCGGTGGAAGATCAGCTCAAGCTCCTCTTCCAGCAGCATCGCTGCTGTCGTCTGGGCGATGCGGTCCACCGTGTTCCGCACACCTAGCACCCTGACCCCGGTCCCATGGTCTTTCGGTATCTCGACCGCCCGCACCGGCCCGGGGAAGTAACTCCCCGAACTCATCCGATTCCACAGCTTGTAGAGGTTGTCCCTCTCGTTGTCTGCAAACCGGTCGATGCTGACGGAGTCCACGCCCGGCGCACCATTATTCGCCTGGACCTTCATCCACGCCTCGTAGACGAGGCGCTTGTTGATTTCAAACGACTTCATTCCCAACGGTGATCCGTCCATCAGCTCCTCCCCCGAAGGGTTGACTGATGGGTGATCTGGCCTGCCCAGCTCCTTCGCTCCAGCCCCATTACAGGGCCTTCATCGCTACTACGAGCTGGTCCGCCTCTGTGCCTCGCATCGGTACTCTCCCCCACGTGGCCGTGGCCCCACGGGGTTCTCCCTCTTGACGACCAGGGGGCCGACATCACCCATTTCGACTGGCCATTCGTATCGAGACGACAGATTCTCCTGTTCCATGCCAGGGCCTGCAACGAGCTCACGCCACCTTTACACCGGACACCGCCAGGGCCACATACAGGCAGCTCCCTGGCTCTAGACCACGCCGAGGGGCGCACCCTTGTCCCGAGGCGGGCGTGCAGCCCCGGTTTCGATGTCATCGTTCACATTCTCGATGCGTCAGCAGTGGTTTACACATGTTCGTCTTCTCGTCGCTCACCTGACCCGCTGATAGCGAGCCTTCTCCGCAGTCGCTTCCCACCCCGGCTCTTGACCGGCATGACACTGCGGCGGTTTGGGATCTCCGCCTGCACGGCGAACCCGGAGGGCCTGCCTCCATCCCTGACACAGCACGGTTCGTGCTGGCGATCTTCTACATCGTCATCACTCACCTTTCAGGACACACCACGCCCCGATGTGCCGTTACACGGGTGATCCACTGGCCCTGGATTGAGGTTCATCGAACCACATTCACGGGTCCCCGTCGATGTCCTTGATGAGGCGGTCGAAGAGAACGATTCGGTCCTCCTGACCGTGTTCTGTGGCGTGGTCCCGCTGGCGGCGGAGGATCGGGACGAACTGAGGTCTCGAAGAAGTTGCAGCGCTCACAGGCCGATTCGAACGAGCAGTCGAGGGCGACGGCTCGCGTAGAGCCACAAAACCCGGGGGCCAGGGCAACGCGTCTATGCGTCCGGCTGTGATGTTCCTCTGCTCGACAAACTATGGGTCTCATCACGGAGTCGTTGATAGACGACTGGCTGGCGATCCCGAGCGTGCACGCCGGCACCTATTGCTCTACCCACATAGCGGGGTCGGTGGGGCAGACTGGCAGGTGGTGGTCCCGGATCTGATGGATGATCAGAGACAAGAGAACGGCTGACGTGCAGGTTCAACATTCGGTTAATGAAGCAGGCACTGCACCCGAAGATCGAAGGTTCCGTCCGGACGTCCAGGGCCTCCGAGCTGTGGCAGTCGTCCTCGTCGTGCTCTTCCATGCTCATGTGCCCGGGTTCGGTGGTGGCTATGTCGGCGTGGACGTCTTCTTCGTAATCTCAGGCTTTGTGATCACCGGGGTCCTGCTCCGGGAGCGGTCTACGACCGGGTCGACTTCGATTCTCAGTTTCTATGGCCGCCGAGCACGCCGCATCCTCCCGGCGGCCACGGTGGTCATCATCGCCACCGTGGTGGCGTCCTTTCCACTTCTCGGTCCTCTGAGCGGCGAACAGACTGCCAAGGACAGCCTGTGGGCATCGGTGTTCTTGATCAACCTCCACTTTGCCGCTACCGGCACCAACTACCTGGCCTCGCAACTGCCACCGTCGCTACTCCAGAACTTCTGGTCCCTGGCGGTAGAGGAGCAGTTCTACCTGGTCTACCCAGCGATCATCATCGCCGTCGCCAGCCTCTCGTGGCGCCTCTCATTTCGTCGCCGACTCGGGATCGTGTTGGGCGCCGCCGCGTTGGGGTCGCTGGTGGTGTCGATCGTCCAAACGTCTACCAGCCCGACAGCGGCCTACTTCTCTCCCCTGCCACGCGTCTGGGAACTCTCCCTTGGAGGAATCGTCGCCCTCTCCACTGAGTACCTGCGCCGGTGGCCTGCACCGATCAGTGCCGTGCTGTCCTGGCTCGGCCTCGCCTCGATCCTGGGTGCCGGCGCGTTCTACTCCTCCTCCACCGCCTATCCGGGATGGGCGGTGGCCCTCCCGGTGCTCGGAGCCGCCCTCATCATCGCCGGAGGCGCTGCCGCGCCCGAGCGCGGGGCGGAGTGGCTGCTTCGGATGCGACCCTTCCAATGGATAGGGTTGATCTCCTACTCGTTGTACTTGTGGCACTGGCCGGTGCTTACCTTGGTGGCTGAACGACGGGGCACCGGGAGTCTGCCGGTATCGGAGAGTCTCCTGTGGCTGCTCGTCTCGTTGGGCCTGTCAATCGCGACCTACCGACTCGTCGAGAACCCAATCCGACGGAGTCCATCGCTTATCGGTAGGAGGTGGGCGAGTGTGGTGCTCGGGGGATGTCTGATCCTCGCCAGTCTCACCGTGGCAACCGCCGAGATCCATCTTCATCGGGTTCCTGGTCTCGCCACCGATTTGACTGGGCTCCAGACAAGCGCCGCCTGTCCGTCCCCGACAGCACAGGAGCTCATACCCCTGATGGGGACGAGCCGACCGGCCAGTCAGCCGCCCGTGTCGCGGCTGATGGTGGTCGGCGACTCGACGGCCTGCACAATGCTTCCCGGGCTGGAAGCGGTAGGGGCTCCCCTGGGCATCCAGGTCGAGAACGCCGCGGTCATCGGCTGTGGCGTGGTAAGCGGTCAGGTCGCGCCGATCATGGCCAAGGCGCCGTCCCGGCTGTGTGCGGCCAAGGCCGCCGCCGCCGAGGCCAGGGCCCTCCGCCTGGGCCAACCTGACGTGGTTCTGTGGGCGAGCTCCTGGGAAAGGGAGCCGATCGTGGTTGGGAGCGGCAGCCATCAGAGGGTCCTGGCCCAAGGCTCCGCTCCGTGGTACACCGTTCTCCTCCAGCGAATGACGCAGCGAATCCGGCAGTTCGAGGCCACCGGGGCCACCGTGGTCCTGCTGACCCAGCCCCCGTTTGCAGAATCCCGACCAGCTGCCGGCCCGACGTCCGCTGACAGGGACTTCGAACGCCTCAACCAGTTGGAGGCGCAGGTCGCCGCCCGAATGCCTCACGTTAAGTTGGTCGATCTGGCCACCCGGGTCTGTCCCTCCGGACCACCCTGTCCATTGGTGGTCGACAATGTGTTCGCCCGGGGGGACGGAGCGCATTACACCGCCGAAGGTTCGCTCTGGGTGGCGCGATGGCTGCTCCCACGGCTCGGGATCAAAGAACTGAGTGAACAATCCAATCCGCTTCCCGTGATGAAGTTGGTGGTTCCGCCAAACGGTAGTGCCGTGCGGGGCCCCCAGCTTGTTGACGCCACCAGTTCGTTCCCGTTCGACGTCTCCCGGGTCGACTTCCGGCTCAACGGCCCAAAGCTCCACAAGAAGCTCATCGGAACTGTCGCCGTTGAGCGGCAGTACGGCTGGTACTTCATCTGGGAGACCACCAGTGTCCCCGACGGCACCTACACACTGCAAAGCATCGCGTATGGCCCTTCGGGGAACCACAGTGCCAGTGCACCATTAAGAGTCAGGGTTGCGAATTAGCGGCGACGGAACGCTAGCCCCAGTGCACGGCGAGGACGTTCTGCTGTATCGCGACGACCGTCCCGACGAGACCCATCACGGGCAGGATCAACCGCACGGGGAGCCTCCAGCGCTCCAGCCCCAAGGCGACCAACGCGGCGATGGCCGAAAGGCCGACGTAGACATACCGGGCCTCGTAGGTGGAGGTCTGGAAGGCGACGATCCACACCGACAGTAGGCCTGCTCCAGCGACCGTCAGCAGCGTTGCCAGAGTCCACCGGTCGATGTGCCGGCTGATGATCCCCGCGACCGACGCCGCCAACACGGCCCAGAAGACAAGACTCACCGGCCATGGCCAGTGGAACTGTCCCACCGATCCCGATACGTACCAGAATCCATCGGCGATTCTCTGCGGCACACGGACGAACACGAGGTTCAACGGGTTGCTGACCACATACGGGATGAAGAAGGTACCGAGTCCCCCGACCTGGGCCAGGTAACGGGCCGATGCCGCCCGAGCCAGCGGGTCACCGTAGCGGACCGTGTTCTGGATGAGGTACCAGCCGCAGGCGGCAAATGCGGTCAGGGCACCGATCGCCAAGAACCCGCCGCGGCGTCGCCATCCCCGAACCATGAAGGCAAGCACGATGAGGACGAGACCAACGGGAAGTGCCGACAGCTTGGTGGCGACGAGCAGTCCGAAGGCGAACCCGAGCCACGCCATTCTCCAACCGGTCGGTCTTCGGGTGAACCTCAGGGCCAGCAACACAAGTACCGCGCCGAGCAGATCGACCAGATTGTCGTTGGTCACGAACGCAGAGAGAAATACGAACCGCGGCAGGAACGCCACGATCGACGCACCCACTACCGGAGTCCAAGGATCCGAACTGACCAGCCGGACGGCGAAGAAGGTGACGAGCACGGTCAGCGCACCGAGGAGCACATTTGGAAGACGGAGCCAGAGGAGAAAACGCCTGTCAGCATTGCTGTGGTGCAAAAACGTGCCCTGTTGAGCATCAAAGAGTCGGGACTGGCCATGGTAAGTGGCCCGGGCCGGCACACCCACCAGCCGTTGCCAGCCGGCGAACGCCAGATAGTAAAGAGGGGCCTGGTGCGCCTCGGTGCCCGAGCAGTACCGATTCAACATCTCGCACCGGGAGTCCATCCCATACCAGTGACCCCGGACCAGCGTCTCGATGTTCTGGACATGACCTGGCTCGTCGGCCGATTCGTAGGCCGGTGTGCGGATGGCGATGAACGAGGCAAGGGCCACGAAAGCAAGGATGATTGCTCCGAGGGCACAAATGGGATACCAACGTCTCTTTCGAGCAACAGCGTCCGCCGGCGGGAGCGATTCCGGTGAATCCTCCGCCTCCATGCACAAAAGCGTAGCTCTGCCGGGCCGCATCTGGTGCTTCACAGTTTCAAGGATCTGGATCGGCCCGGCTTTTCGTATCGGCACAATTCCAGGCGCGATTCGATCTCAAAGTAGAAGCATATTCGAGACCGTTTGCTACTGATCAAAGACGCTCAGCCGGTGCTCCTCGAGAACTGGCGCCTGTCGCCGGATTACTGATGGTGGGACAAAGAACTCAGCCTGCGCCAGCTCCGGGTTCGAGACGTGGTTGATATTGCGGAGGGTCTCGGCCGCCGTGACCTGGGAGGCATGGAACGAGCGGGCCGCGCTGAGGCCATAGTGGAATCCCAGCGGGATCTGAACCACCATGGCTCCAACCACCAGAACGACGGCAATCCGGTAGGCGATCCCGCTGATCTTTCCGCTTCCGTGCCCGGCGGACGAGCGACGGATTGTCGACCGCTGGAAAACCGAGTGATCCAACTCGTCGCTGACCCCACCGCGCCACAGTGGCCTGCGCCCGAGTAACGCCAGATAGATCCCAGCCACGATGAGGAGATCGAAAGTGGTGTAGCGGGAGGCGCTCGCACCCCCGTAGCCGTTGTACGACCGTCCCTGAGTGACGATGACCGCGAACAACAAGCCGAAACAGATCAGCGCGATGCCAATCGGGCTGCCGGTGCGTTCGTCGCGCCGGAACCCACAGATGAGCACCGTCCCGATCGCCAGGGCGACGATGAAGATTCCGAACAGGACCACTAGGGTGTTCTCAGTATGGCTGTTTCCCGGTGCAACCGGCTTGCCCACAACGTCGCCGATCAGAAAGAAGAAGAATTTCACGGCGATCATGGGGTGCTGGAGGGCGAACCGAGGGAAGGGCGTCGCCGAGAAATGGTAGTTGCGCAGGTAGACGGCGGTCGCGGCGATCCCGGCCACGATCCAGACTCCGATCTCGGTCCATACCCTTCTCCGGTAAAAGCAGAGCACGAGACCGGCGGGCCAGATGAGAAGCCCCTGTAGTGACGAGAGGCTTCCCACCGTCGCCGCGGCGATGGCGCCCCCCAGGGCTAGCCACGTCAGGGTCGCTCGATCCAGAAGGAGCAGAGCCGTAGCCAGGGCCAGCAACACCATGAACCAAGCCATCTGAAAGGCCCAAAGCGTGTTCCCCTCTTGGACGAACGAGAAGGTCAAGAAGGCGACCGGGCAGTAGTAGAGCCACTGCGTGGAGGGAGATCGCCGCCTGTGGGCCACCAATATGAACGTGGTGGCGGCCACAAGCATGACGGCGCCCAAGTACTCCACCACATGGATGTCGTAGTGCAGGGTGTGCGCGATGAGCACCACGATGAGATTGGGGAAGAAGATGCGGTTCTCGTTGCGCTGGGTCCACAACAGACGCCAATCGAAGTAATGGACGTAGGACTGCTTGATGACGGGCACCTCGTCCCAGTCGTCCCCGACCAGGACATTGACACTGAAGCGCCCGAGCAACCAGAAGTAACCGACGAGAGGGAGGCCGAATCCCACCACGGTCAGCGCCTTGACCAGCCTCGGATTCCAACGGCTCACCACGCTGGCAAGCTGGTCACGGCCGCGCCCGACACCGGAGCCGGCGATCTCGTTCAGGTTGACGTCCGCAGTGCTTGCCACCAACCCCCCCCACGGCTCGAACAACCTCAATGGCTCAGACCGGAGTCCGCCATCCTAGGTCGCCCGTCCGGACGGAGTGCGAGCCCAGCGGAGCCGAACTGACTGGCCCGAAACCCGCGGAAGCAACTCGGCGCGGCGTAGAAACTCCTGGTCGACAGCGTGGGCGGTCCCTGTTTCGCCACAACCTTCGTTATACTCCAGCCACCGCAATCGGTGCGGGGAGAGACCGGTTTGGATGTCGGGGGAACCAACGAAACGCGAGGGGTTCGCAGCACCTACACCTCCCTCCGACCATGACCGACGCCCGAATCCCTGGCTACACGTCTTCGGCGTGGTGTGGATGGTGCTGGTGGCGCTGGCGGTACTCATTCCCGCCCTGGCCCATGGCTCCTCCTTCGGCTCGTACGACATCCTGTCGCAGTTCGGAGTGCTGCGACAGCATGGCGTGGTCATCCACAACCTGCAGGCCGGGGACCAGTCCGACCAGATCATCCCCTGGACAACACTGGCATGGACCCAGGTGCACCACGGCCATCTCCCGCTGTGGAACCCCTATGAAGCGCTGGGCATGCCCCTGGCGTTCAACTGGCAGACCGTGGCCTTCAGCGTTCCCGCGCTGATCAGCTACCTGTTCCCGCTCGCTCTCTCCGTCACCGTCCAAGTCGTTGTCACCCTGGTCATTGCCGGAACCGGGATGTACACACTCGCCCGGGTCCTACGGCTGGGGCTGTTGGCGTCCATCTTCGCCGGGACCGTGTTCGAGCTCAGTGGCCCCATGCTCGGTTGGCTGGGATGGCCGCACGCTGCGGTGCTCTCATGGTCCGGGTGGTTGTTCGCCGCAGCCCTCCTGGTGGTACGCGGTCATCGCCGCGTACCCTCCATCGCCTTTGTCGCTGTCGTCATCGCGGCCATGATCTACGCCGGTCAAGCCGAGATCCTGACCCTCGCCGGGTTGGCCCTTCTGGTGTTCCTCGTCGTGTTGCTGGCCCAGCGGTCACTGTTCCTGTCCGGTTCGGGACCGATCCGCAGGCCGGTTCTCGACCTCTCGGTCGCTGTGGTTTCCGGCTGTGCACTCGGTGCCCCCCTCCTCCTACCAGGTCTGCAGGTCATCTCGATCTCGGAGCGAGGGGTTCCCGGCGGGGACCCCGGTGAGCTGATCAGCGGCGACCCGCCCCTTCCCGTCCACAATCTGGTGCACCTCTTATTCCAAGGGTTCGATGGCCTGCCCATTGCCGGAAACCACTGGTTCGGATATCCCAACGGCTACTCCGAAACCGCCGCCTACGTGGGGGTCATCGCCCTCGTGTTGGCGGTGGTGGCGGTGGGCGTGAGGAGCCGACGACCCGAAGTGGTGTCCTTCGCGGCCCTTGCCGTGGTCATGGTGTCGATCGCCTTCGTCCCCGTGGTGGTATCGGGTTTGGACAAACTGCCCGCGATCGGGACGGTCCTCTGGCAACGGGCCATCCTCCTTCTCGCCTTCG
>Ga0182018_10000930_pt1 | contig 35952 bp, 23 predicted proteins | sample 812P2MmetaG_FD_120490 | JGI IMG/M metagenome (GOLD analysis project Ga0182018, IMG submission 120490) | Permafrost microbial communities from Stordalen Mire, Sweden - 812P2M metaG | ecosystem: Environmental > Terrestrial > Soil > Wetlands > Permafrost | place: Sweden: Stordalen | collected...
AACAGCAGGTGATAGAAGACCTGCTCGGTGAGCGGCTGCTTGCCAGGCAGACGGAACGTGGCAGGCAGTTCTTTGGCGATGGAGATGCGCACGCTGTGACGCTGCACCTTCCCGCCGCGATCGTGCTTATTCGCCAGCGAAATGGGGGTCTGCATCACAGCCCCCGAGCGTCCCTCGACGTAGAATTGGCAGCGCGAAAACCAGCCCAGGTTGGCCGGATCGGCGGCGTCGAACAGCAGCAGGGGCGATTGCCGGTCGCGCGCCGTGAGATCCAGTTGGAGCACACGCGGGGTATCCTTCGCCCGGGTCTCGAAGCCCGCCTGCTTGGCGATACTCGTGACCATGTCGGGCTGAAGTTCCAGGTAAATCAGTTTGTGTGTGCCCGCCTGGAGTACTTGCATGCGACATCGCCATTGTAGCGCACGAAAGGCGCTGGCCCCATTCGGGGAGATACGGCGGGAGTTTAGGGCTTGGTCCAATCCTGGATTTTGAGCTTCGCGATTCGCCCGAATGCGCGGCCGTTCGTGACCAGGACCAAGCCAGCCGCCAGCGCATGGGCGCCGATCATGAGGTCCAGGTTGCCCATGGGCTGCCCCTGCTGTTCCAGCCAAGCCCGGAGATCGCCGCATTCCGCCGCAGCATCCGAGTCCCACGGGAGAATTGTCACCCGCAGCAGAAATTCATCGACCACCTCCCGCAGGCGGACCGCCTCCGCCTTGCGCGCGACTCCGTAGTTCAATTCGCCTTCGGTGACAGCCGATATCGCGATCTCCGCCATCGGATGACTAATGAGACGCCGCCGTACCGCCGGAGAATTGCCCTTAATGATATAGCTGGCGATGTTGGTGTCAAGCAGGTATCGCGCCAGCATCAAAAGAGGTCGCGTTCCTGCGGCGGCGCGTCCCCGCGATCCGAAAGGAAATCATCCGGCACGCCGGCTTGATCCGCCAATTCGAAAAAGCTCTTCCAGGATTCCGGCCGCGGTGAGAGAATGACATCGCCCGTGACGGGGTCCCGCCGGATATAGACTTCTGTCCCCTCAAACCGGAATTCCGCCGGCAGCCGGACGGCGAGGCTTCGACCGTTGCGAAATAGCTTGGCGGTGCGGGCCATATCTGCGCTTCTCCCGGGGTATATACCGTAGTATATCACTGCACGGCTAGAGTGCGCTCCTGTACACAGCCCTGTGGGTATTGCGTTCCCTTACGGGGCGGTGTGCGATTCAAACACCTCCCATTTGGCCATCTTCCCGGCGGAATCGAAGTTCACATAAATCGATATTGCGTCATAGGGGCCGCATCGCGCATCGGTGACGGTCGCCTGATCTCGATTCTGAAAACGATCGTATTCGTGCGCAATGCCGGCGCTGTTCAGCACCTTCTCCACTTTCTCGCGCGGATCTCCAACTTTGAGCTCGCGATCCAGCAGTTTTCTGATCTGTGCGGTTCTGGATTTCAAGCAACTCCCGCTACAGGCCGACAAAGCCGATAAGATCAATCCGATCATGGAAGCCTTTTGAACTCGGCTCATTTCTTCGGACTGTTCGGCACTAGGGACGTCGGGCCATAGGTCAAGTTCGGAGATGGCGACCCCATATCCCATCCAGGAGTACTGAGAATAGGAGTCGGACGTGTGCCGGTAAGACTCTCCACAAAAGTGCTGGCATACGCATTGCTGTTTGGTCCCAACGGCCAATAGGGAATGGTGTTGCTGTTCGTCACGGAGGCGAAGTTATTGGCGTCTGCGACGGCTTGCGAAAAGTCTACCGGAATTGTTCCGACGTTCTGGGTCGTGACAATACTGGACGGCGGATCCCGGAAGGTCGGTCCGTATGTACCGGTTTGCGCCACGATTTGGCCGAAGCCGAATCCGCCCGATCCGCCGTACCCGCCTGACGCGGATGCCGAGCCGCCGCTTGAAGATTCGGAGCTATTGGAAGCGCTGCCGGAGAAACTCTGACTCTCCGGACCGGCGCGCGTTGCGTATTGCTGCCCGGTCACCGTGTCGGTAAGGATTACAACTTCGTGGTACTCGCCCGGGACAGGTGTGTGCGTATAGCCGATCGTAATCTGGGTATCCAGACCCGTCGGGTCAATCAGATTGAGCGGATCGTTCGAGGCATAAGCATACAGGTTCGTCCCGCCCGCGATCTGAATGGGGTCGGTCTGCAGAAAGCGGCCCAACTCGGGCGAATAGTATCTGGCGCCAACATAGTAAAGGCCGGTCTCAGCATCATAACGGTAGGCGGCGAATTTGTAGGGGAGCGCATCCCCGGCCCCGGGGATTCCGAATTCGCTGTATGTGAAGGGAACAGCGCCCGAAGCCCCGGACTGAGTCGCAGCCACGGTGCTTCCTAACAGATCGTGATGGTAGTACACCGCCGTTTCCGGCTGGCTGCCGGCTGCTGGAGTAATGGCCGCCACGGGCAGACCGCCTATTCCCCGCACGGTCAGCATTACTTGCGTCCCGGCCCCCGTCCCGACAAAGTCCGCGATCTCATCGTCGCCCGCCAGTACATACTGCGTGGCTACTCCACTCACTTGTTTCTGCTTGCGGTGACCCAGGGGGTCGTAAAGATATTGGCCCTGTTCCGCGACCCCGTTTTCCGCCGTGACAATCCGGTTTTCCACGTCGTATGTCAACGTATTGGAGCCGTCGAACGTTAGATTGCGGTTGCCGTCGTAGGTGAAGTTAGTGCTACCCGAACTGGTATAGCCGTTATTCGCATTTGCGGCGGCATAGTCGATGGTCCCGGTGGATGGGACGTATTGAAATGCGCCGTTGTTGACGGCCGCGGATTGCCGCTGATGATTCTTCAGCCACGAATAGCTAAAAGTGACGTTGTTTTGCCCTCCACCAAGGCTCTCCGCCAGTGTCTGCAAATTGTCGCCGGCATCGTACTGTGAATACGCGTCGCTGGAACCGTCTCCGTACGAGATGAGTGTCAGCCGGGAAAGCGAGTCCCATTGGTATTTCGCCAGCGGACTGGCGGCCGAGCCGTTTTCGTCCATCTCGGTCGCGCGGTTGAGCGCGTCATATTGGTACGTCACGAAATAAGCGTTCGTCCCGTTGGTGTTGGCGGGCCATTGAAGGCGCGTCAGATTGCCCACGCCATCGTAGACCACCGCTGCATTGCGGCCCTGTTGGTCGGTATAGCTATTCGGCCTGCCTGCCGTATCGTACCCGATCTGGTACGGAGTAGTGCTCGACGTGTCGGAGGCTTGCAGGAGACGGCCGGTCAGATCGTAGCCATAACTAACCGTTCCGGCCGCTTCACCCTGAGGCGTCTTGGTGATTGTCCGGTTCAGCGCGTCATAGGTAAAGCCAATGCTCTGTCCGGACCGTGTGGTGACTTGTAGCACGTTTCCATTGGCGTCCGATTGGTTCGTCAGGGTGCTGTTGTCGGGAAATGTCGTCTGGCTGAGCCGGTCCAAGCCGTCATACAAGTAACTCATCGAATGACCGCTCGCGTCGGCAAAGCTGGCGACGTGTCCATTCGGGGTGTAGCTGTATGACTCCAGTATTTGCCCCGGGCTCCCCGAAGTAGTATCGGAGGTTTGCGCGAGCCGGTTGAGCGCATCGTAGCTGAGCGTGCGCTGACGGTTTTGGGCTGCACTTACCGGCCTGGTAATCATCAGGATCCGGTCGTCGGAATCATAAATCGTCGTGGAGGTGTTCCCGAGAGCATCGGTGATCACGCTGACCTTGTCGGAAGGCGTGTAAGTAAATTGAGTGACCTCCGGAACAGTGGCCTTCCTGGTGATCGTTTTGGTCTGGCCGTCGGGAAAGTAGCTGTACGTGGTCACGACCCCCGTCATTGGCGCATCCACTTCCACGATTCGCCGCAGGTTGTCGAATGTGCTGGTAGTTGTGTACCCGTTGGCGTCGGCCGTCGACTTCACGTCACCAAAGCCGTCATAGGCGTACTGGGTCGCCAGGTTCAGCCGGCCGTAATCGACAGTCGTCTTAATCAGCTGATCGGCATAAGTGGCGTCGTAATCGTAGCGCGTGATCCGCCCTTCCGCATCCTGGAAAGTTTGCGGTAAGCCGATAGCCGTATAGGTGAACGCCTGGGACGGTGCATCCGTGCCCAGCCCGGGCTTGGTGACCGCAGGCTCGCTGATCGTCGACAAAGCGCCCGTGGTCGAACTATAGGAATAGGTGGTGGTGTTGCCGTTAGGATCCCTGAAGGTGTGTGGCGCCTCGTAATTTGGTAATGGCGCCACCGGAGTCGCATAGGTGTAAGTCTTCACCTGCGGCGGGAATGGCGAACCCGGCCTGGCGGTATGGGTGATCGTCAACGGATTGAAGAGACTGTCATAACTCCACGTGATGACATCGCCCTCCGGCATTGTCATGGTCAGCCAGTTCCCTTGGACGTCGTATGTGTTTACGGTGGAGATATTCAGGTGCGGCGCAGGCCCGTAATCTTGTATTTCGGCGGTGGTATTCGCCAACGAGTCGTTGTACCAGACGTGACTGTTACCCACGGGATCATCCACCTCAGTGCGAGAGCCGGCAAAGAATGTCTGCGTGACATTGCCATTGGCGTTCGCCTGTTGCTTTACTCGCCCTAATGAGTCGTAGAAGTTTGTAACAAACGGGTTTGCGGGGTGGGAGGGGTAGAATACTTGCGTCAGGTGGCCTGCCGTGTCCTGTTGGCCGCTGGTGTCGTAAGCATAGGCGGTGTTTTGTTGGAGCGCGTCCGTAAAGGTGGTGAGGTTACCGTTGGTATAACCGTACGAGACGGATCGTGACCCGTCGGATACCGAAGAGACCAGGTTGCCGCTATACGTGAGCGTGAGCTGGCGGCCGGTAGCCGCATTTTTCACCGTGGACAAGAGCCCGCTGGAATAGGTATACCCTACCGACGCGCCTGCCGCATTGGTCCACGAGGAGATCTGCCCCGACGAATTGAAGCTCATGGTGATTCCGCTCTTCGTGCGATAGCGAAAGCTTCCCGTGGGCGCGTCGAGGATCGATGCCGACCCCAATTGCGGCGCGTAAGTCCCGTCCGCCACTTTCGCGAACTGCTCGGTGGTCCAGCCTTGGGCGACGTTTACAACATTCTGGGTCAACTGGTCGGTGAACCAATGGTTCACCACAGTCTCTAAGACAAATTGGTCGAGATTTGATTGACCCGTGAGGGCCTGTCCCTTTACTAAGTCGGAAGATACATAGAGCGCCACAATGGAATTGACGGCGCTCAACGGAGAGGACTCGCCCATGCCGCTGAAGCCGTCGCTTCCGGGCATCGCGGTAGTCGCGAAATTATGTGTCCATCCCGCGCCGAGGGGCCCGGTGGTGCCCTGCGCACTGGAATCGTAGGATCGCTCAAAACTCAAGCCGTAAGGAAACGCCTTGGGCCCCACCGACAGGTCCTGATACCTGTAGAGGTACGATCCCTTTTGATGATCGAGGGGATCGCCGACAGTATTCCCATTTCCGCCGGGGGAATTGTACATACTTTGATTCGCGAGGGAAGGCGATAGGGAGACGACCGTGACGCTTCCATCGGCGTTGATAATCAAGATAGCGGGCGGGTCGTTCACCCCGCCGAATCCGCCTTGCAGTCCGCCCGATATGATCTCTCCATACGAAAAGCCGGTGGCCGCCGAGCCCTCCATCGTTTTGAATCCCACGCCTGTCCAGGAGCCTATGGGAATTTGGCCGTGCAACGGAGCGATGACTCGAAAACCGCTGGCGACATAATTGTCGATCGTGGAGAGGTCGCCCGGATTGTAGTTAGGCACAAGCTGCGGCCGGATTGTATTGGTATAAGTGCTCTGGGTGTCGCCGGGGGCGCCGTTATTGATGTCGAAAATCGTGTCGTTATTCTGAATCGCGATATCCAGAAGCTTGACTGTCGACGACGCCGTGAAGCCGGGCACATTCGCCTGCGTTTGCTCCAGCGTCGTTGATTCGAATGAGCTGCTCGTGCCGGAGCTATCCAGGAATGCCGCCATCGAGTTCGGCGTCTCCGCGGCGCCACCATTCACCCTCGCCGGCGTGTTGATGAAGTTCAGCGGCAAATCCACGTAAGGGCTGGCGATACTTGGCCCGACAGCTTCGCCCGCAATGCCGCCGCCATAAAAGTACTGCGTTACCGTGCCGAGCAGTTGGTCCGCCAGACGCTGCTGGGCGGCGCATTGAGCCAGCCACTCATAGCCCACCATGGCCACGGTCTCTCCGAGAACCAGTTCGGAATTGGCCGCGGCGCCGCTATTGATCGCCTGGGTGAGGAGCTTACGGTGCTTCTCGATCATGCCCCGGCCAACCTGGTCCCACCCCGTTTGCACCACATAGCCGGAGCTTCCGCCATTCTGGTTCGTCTCGGCGCTGACATATTGGGTGAGGGACTGATCGGCCGAGGTGTACCATGGAACCGACACGCTTTCCTGAATTGGCACCGAATCCCCTTGGTTGGCCGCGCTGCCACTCACCACAGCCGCGCCATCCAGGTAAAGCGTGGGCACAAAGGACGCATTGAAAAAGATCGACAAGCGGTGCCCGTAAATCTCGAAGGAATTGAAAGTCTGAGCCGCCGCGCCCGGCAGCGTAACCGACAACGTAGCGTAATATTCACTGGGAATACTGGCCCAAGCGGTTGGAGCAGCCGACTGGTTGGGATTTGTAGTTTGACGAACCGTGTGGCCATTAGCGAAAGGCGTCGGCACAATCGTCCCGCCTCCTACCACGTCGCTGACCCCGGCGGCCGGTAGATTGGTACGGATATAGCTGGCAAGGTTGCCCGCATATGTGGCCAGGTCGCTACGCAACGCAGTCCGATTCACGTTCTGAACGGTGGTCGAGGTTACGGTGGCATTGCCATCGGCCACGAACTGCGCCTGCGAATAACCCATGATGCCGGGAAGATTGGATACTATTCCTGTCTTATAGGTATGGGCCTTGAACGCCGGGTCGAATACGTAAGCCGTCCCGTTGATGCTCACCGATACCCATACGTGACCCATCGTCACGCTGCCATCGCCAAACACCGATCCCGGAATTCCACCCGAGCCCAGTATTCCGCTGATGGAATTCGGATTACTGTCGACGCCAAGCCAACTCTGCAGTTGCGCACTCGTCAGATTCAGCTGACCGAATTCGAAATTTACGTTTGAAGTGCCGGTATTGGCGAGGCTCGCCTGGTTCAACAGTGCGACCATCAAGGCCGCCTGGTCGAACGAGTTGCCCCTCCCGTCCAGCAGTGTGCCTACCGGCCCTTTCAAGAGGCCCCACAAGGGGCTGAATTCGATATTGTCGTGGACGTATTGATAGATCAGATCCGGATCGTTCTTGAGCGCGCGCGCTAATTCCACAATCTCGGGCGGCGTCGCAGTGCCCACCGTGGTGGCGGGCCGCATGACTGGCGCTCTTTTGGCTTGTTGCGTGGCAATGCGAGCCTGTTCGAATGGGACCGGGGCCGCCATAAAGTGAGTGCGAGTTGTGGGAGGAATAGCCGGCTGGGCATCGGCCGTGGTGGCAGCCAGGACGGTCGCCAGTGCAACCCCCCAGAAGACTTCCCGGTTACGGCAAGAGAGAATCGCGCGCTTCATAATTGCCTCCTACGATCACCTGCAAGGAACTACCGGGGACTCATTGCGCCACTACGGAGGTGCGGTTACCGGCAGCATCGTAAGTGTAAGTCACGACGGTCGACGCGCCGGTGCCGGAAATATAAGTTGCGGTCGAAAGCCTGCCCTGGCTGTCGTATGTGAAAGAGACCGTACTCGGCACCGTGACGGTGAAGGCGTTCGCCAGCGTCAGACTGTCGACCGTGAGGGTCCTGGCGCCGGTCGCGGCAGCGGGGTCGATGGCGAGTGTGGCGGTGAGAACCGTGTCGCTGGTGGCGGCCACATTAGTCACCGTGATCCCGGCGCCCAGTCTGATCACACTGCTGTTGGTGAAACTGGTGAGCCTGCCGGAAATCGTTACGTTAATGCCGGATGCCCCCGGTTGACCGGTGTTCGGAACGATGGAGATAAGGCCCGGATCGGCAACGCACACGAAACCAAGAGCGGCGTTGATGTCGATCTCAATATCGACAACGTTGACTACGCCATCGTTGTTTAAATCGTTTTTGGCCTGTGCGGCTCCCAGAGCCTGATTGATCATGGTCTGGACATCGCCGACACCGGTACTGCCAGTCTGGTTGACATCGCAATTGCTGAATGACGAGCTGTGGCCGCAGACAGCAGTGATTGCGGCAAGCCAGACGAGACGCGAAACCCATCCGATGTTCATACACCCCTACCGTCCGCAGAGTGTGAGTTCGGCACGCGGAATCCATCTATGATACACCGAAATCGGATTTCGATCTAGAAGTTGTAGGTGGGCTAGGCTGTCTTTCCTGCCACGCCGTCCGAGCCGCCGCTGACCACCCAGCCGTCGGCGAGATTGATCAGGCGATGGCCGTACGCGGCGTTGGCTTCCGAGTGCGTCACTTGCACGATGGTGGTGCCCTCTCCATTGAGCTTCTTGAAAAGCTCCATGATTTCCTTGCCCTGGCTGGAATGCAGGTTGCCGGTGGGCTCGTCGGCCAGAATCAGTTTCGGATTGGCGATGACGGCGCGCGCCACGGCCACCAACTGCTGCTGTCCGCCGGAGAGCTGGCTAGGGTAGAGATCGCGCTTGCCCACGATGTGGAAGCGGTCGAGCGTGTCGCACACCATGGCGGCGCGCTCCGAGCTCTTCACGTTGCGGTAAGAGAGCGGAATATCGAGATTCTCGTACACCGTGAGGTTGTCGATCAGGTGATAGCTCTGAAAGACGAATCCGATATATTTCTTGTTCAGCTCGACGCGATCCTTGGGCTTCATGCGGTGGACCAGGTGGTTGACGAACTCGAACTCGCCGGTCCAGGCGCCGTCGAGCATTCCGAGAATGCTCAACAGGGTCGACTTCCCCGCTCCGGAAGGCCCCATGATGGTGACAAACTCGCCCTCCTTGATCTCCACGTTGATGCGGCGCAGTACATAGGTGCGGCCGTAGCCGCCCTCGTAAAATTTCTCGAGATTGCGAAGTGTAATCATGATTCCATCCTTATTCATGCCGCAGCGCGACGGCGGGGTCAAGCGCCATGGCGCGCCGCGCCGGAAGATATCCGGCCAGTAATACGACTGTACCTAATAGCACGGGGATAGCCACAAATGTGAACGGATCGGTGGGGCCGACTCCGAACAGCATGGTCGACATGAGACGCGTGAGCCCCCATGCCGCCGCGAGGCCGGCGGCGATGCCGAGCGCGGCCAACGAACCGGCTTGCGCCAGAACCATGCGCAGCACGGTGCCCGGTTGCGCGCCCAGCGCCAGGCGAATACCGATCTCGCCCGTCCGCCGCGTTACGTCGTAAGAGACCACGCCATAGACGCCAACCGCGGCCAGCAAGAAGGCGATCTGCGCGAAGACGGCCAGCAGCACGGTGTTGAAGCGCGCGCCGGCAACGGCCCGATCGACGATCTTGTCCATCGGCTGCGGATCGGAGACGGGCTGATCGGGTTCCAGTTGGTGAATGGCGCGGCCGGCGGCAGTGAGCGCGGTTTCGGCCGGCAGCGCGCTGCGCATGATCAAGTTCATGCTGCGGAAGGCGTTTTGCGAGTACGGGCAGTAGAGGGTGAGCCAGTCCTCGCCCTCGATGGTCTCCGGTTTGACATCGCCCACCACTCCGACAATCTCCGCCCGGCGGTTGTTCGGGTCGAACAAGAGATGACTGCCGACGGCGCCTCCGCCGGGCCAGAAACGGCGCGCCATGTTGCGGCTCGCCACCATGGCGAACGGCTTCTCTCTGGTATCCGAGGCGGTGAAGTCGCGGCCTTCGAGCAGAGGCAACCCCATGGCGCGGAAATATCCCGGGGTGACGCCGCGCACCAGGGCGATGGGCTTATTGGCGGGCGCCGGCCGGCCCTCAATGACGAAAGTCGCGGCAGCGCCGAAACCGCCGAGCGGCAAGGTATCCACCGCGGCCACGGCGCGGACTCCGGGAATCGCCGCCAGGCGATCCTCGACTTGTTGCAGAAATGCGATTCGCCGTTCGGGTTTGGCATTGCGGTCGCCGGCCAGGGGAAGGCGAAAGGTCAAAAGACCGGACGGACGGAACCCCAGGTCAACGTTGCGCAAGCGCGCGAAGCTGCGAATCAGCAACGTGGCGCCGATCAGCACAAGCACGGCGAGCGCGACTTCCCCCACGACCAGGAAGTTACGGAGCAGCCGCCCCGAACGTGCAGCGGTGCGGCCGCGACCCTCCTCGACTAACGCTGAATTCAGCCTGGCGCCGGAGCTTTGAATCGCGGGCGCCAGACCGAACAGAATGCCGGTAACCACCGATACACCCAGGGCAAATAGGAAGAGCCGCCAATCGAGCCGCGCTTCCGCGAGACGAGGCATGCTGGCGGGACCGAGATGGCGCACCAGCGCGATGCCGCCCCAGGCGAGCAGCAAACCGAGTGCGCCGCCGGCGAGCGAGAGCATCAGACTCTCCGACAGCAGTTGCCCGGCGATGCGTCCGCGGCTCGCCCCCATTGCCATGCGGATAGCGACCTCGCGCCGCCGCGTGGCGCCGCGCGCGAGCAGCAGATTGGCGACGTTGGCACAGGCCATCAGCAGGAGAAGGCCGACGGCGCTCATCAGCACTTCGAGGGGCTTCTCGACCGATCCCGACAGCTCCTCGCGCAGAGGAAAAACCGACGGCCGCCAGCCGCGATTGAGAATCGGATCGGCCTGCTCAAGGCGATCGCCGAGAGCATCCATCTCGGCGCGCACCTGCGAAACGGCGATGCCGGGCCGCATGGCGGCAATCACTATGAAGAAGCGGCTGTGATTGATGCGCGTGTCGGCGGGGTCTATGCCGAGCGGGATCCAGACATCGGCCGGGCTGTCCATCACGCGAAATCCCGGCGGCATCACTCCCACCACGGTGTAATTCTTATCGTCCAGGCGAACCATCTTGCCGGCCACCTCGCGGTCCGCGCCGAAGCGGCGCCAGAGGCGGTAGCTCAGAAGGGCGGCATCGGTACGGCCGGGCTGGTCTTCATCGGGCCGGAAGAAGCGTCCCACAATCGGCTGGACGCCGAGGAGCGGCAAGAGTCCCGCGGAAATCCGCAGGGCGGGAAGTTCCTGGGCGTCGCAGCGGCCGTGCGGGTCGGCGGTGAGATTGAGGTGGGTTTCCTGGTAAGCGCCGACCGATTCGAGTGTGCGGCTCTGTTGTTCCCAGGCGAGGAAGTTGCCGCCGGCAGCCAGCATTTTGAACTGATTCTGCGAGGGATTCTTTTCCCAGATCACCAGCAATCGATCGGCGCGCGGGTAGGGAGGCTTGAGGAGCACGGCATCCACCACGCTAAAGATGGCGGTAGTCGCGCCCAGGCCGAGCGCCAGCGCGGCCAAGGCCAGCAGCGTGAACCCGGGCGACTTGAGGAGCAGACGAGCGCCGTAGCAAACATCGCGGCGAACAGCGTGCATGGCTTGTCAGGTTAACAGATTTCACCATGGAGACAATCGGCCCCTTATGTCTCGGAAGGGCGGATAGCTTGGACCGCTCCCTCACGGTCGCGGCTCGGTCAGGAGGCGCGGCTCGGTAAGACGTCGCGAATCGGGACGAAGACTCATCTCGGCGCGACTGGTCGAGAAGAGTCTCGACCCTGCAGACTGAAGTCTGCGCCACGTCTATGTGCACGGGCGCTCGGCGGAACGGATGGAGATGCCGCCGTTCACGTTGCGGAGGCGGATGTGGGGACCGGTGCCTCTTACGATGAGGCGGTGGCCGGCGTCGGTGCGGCAGGCGTGGCCGATATCGGAGGCGATGCCGCCGCTGCGGTTTTGGGCTTCCAGGTTGGCGCCGCTACCGTGGGGTATCGTCAGGTCGATGGCGCCATTAATCGAGCTCAGGGAAATCGAATTGGCCGGGCTGGTGCGATTGAAATTGGCCTCCACGCGCCCGTTGACGGTGGAAAGATCGGCTTGGCCGCCCAGTTTCAGCGCATGGATGTCGCCATTGACGGCCGACGCTTTCACCGGACCGGCGAGCCCGTCGAGGGAGAGTTGACCGTTGATGAGGGCCACGCTCTCCAGGTGAATGCGCCGCGGCACGGTAATCCTGAATTCCACGCTGGTGGGGTGTTCGGCGTCGGAGCCGGCGTATTGCGTGCGGATCGAAATGGCGTCGGCCGAGGGCTCCACCACAATGCGCGCGTCGTCCAGACGGCGCGGGTCGGAGGCGTGTTTGACGGCCTCCACCAGCACCGCGTCGCGATCCCACGCGGTGATGGTGACGTTGCCGTACAGGTTCTGGATGGTTACGCGCGCGCCGCGATGCAAAGTGTAGAGATGCCGAAACGCGCCGGCCGGTGTGCCGATTACACTGGCGGACAGGGTGTTGGCGACCGTTACGGCAGCCAACACCGCCCAGATCCATTGCCGTCTACCCATGGGTAAAAACATGGCGCCCCTCCGTTGGAATACACTACCCCGGTGTTGTGCGTGGTGCAAATCGGGCCGGCGCGTGAACCGGCACTAACTCTTGGCTGCTTCGGTGCTTTCCTCCACCACGCGGCCGTCGAAGAGCCGGATGGTGCGGTCGGCGAACTCGGCGTAGCGCGGATCGTGCGTCACCATGCAGATGGTGGACCCGGCGGCATGGAGTTCGCGCAGCAGGCTCATGACGGCCTCGCCGTTGGCCGAATCGAGGTTTCCAGTAGGCTCGTCGGCGAGCAGGATGAGCGGATCGCCGCTCAAAGCGCGCGCCACGGCGACACGCTGCTGCTGACCGCCGGAGAGCTGTGAGGGATAGTGTTTCATGCGGTGCGACATGCCGACGCGTTCCAGCGCTTCCTGCACGCGCCGCTTGCGTTCGGCCGAAGGCATCCCGCGATAGGTGAGCGGCAGCTCCACGTTCTCGTAAACGGTGAGGTCGCCGATCAGGTTGAACGCCTGGAAGATGAACCCGATCTCGCGGTTGCGGATGCGCGCGCGCTCCGACAGCTTCAGGCCGGTGACGGGCTTGCCGTTCAGGTAGTATACGCCGTCGCTGGGCGTGTCGAGCAGGCCCAGAATGGCGAGCAGAGTCGACTTGCCGCAGCCGGAAGGCCCGGCAATCGACAGATACTCTCCTTTCTTGACGTCGAAATGGATGGAGGAGAGCGCATGCGTCTCCACCTCGTCCGTCACGAAGACTTTGCTGACGTTCTCAAGTCGAATTAAAGGTTGTGCGCCGGTGTCCATAGTAGTTAATACCTCTTTACGCGTGTCGGGTGTCTTAAGTTCGCAAAATATTTTTCAGTTCAATTTAATTCGGTCGTACGCGTCATATTGCGACATGTCCGAGAGAATGACCCGGTCCCCCACCTGCAGGCCGTCTTTGATCTCGATGGTGTTGACCGAGCTGCGCCCGAAAGTGACTTTAATTTTGTTGGCATATTTGCCGTCGGGCTCGAGCTTAAAAAGTGTAACGCTGCTGTTTTCCTGGCCGAATACCGGGCGGCCGACGAACACTACGTCATCCAGCTTCTCCAGCTGGATGACGCCGTCGACGCTGAGATCGGCGCGTGAACCGGGAGGCAGCGGACCGGTCAACGCAACGTCCACGGTCACGGTGCCGTTTACGATCGACTGTTCGATGCGCGATACCCTGCCGGTGACCAGACCCGTGTTGCCACCGCCCGCCAGGCGGGTATCGATGACGGCGAGCTGGTTGGGCGCAACGTCGCGGATCTGGGTTTCGGCGATCTTCAATTCGGCCTTCAGGTGGCCGGGCTGCGCGATCTTGCCAAGCACCGTGCCGGCGGGCACTTTCTGGCCTTCTTCCACGGGGACCAGCGGCGGGGGCACAGACTGCAGCATGCCGCTGACGCCGGCGCGGATGTTGAGCTTATCCACCTGGCTCTTCTTGAGCTCGTACTGAGCCTTGAGGTTATCCACCTTTACTTTCTGGGCTTCCAACTGGGCCGTTTGGGCGGCGGCATCGCTATCCAAGCGCTCGGTGTCGATCTTGAACTTGGCGGCAAGCTGATCGGCCTTCACCTGGGAGATCTTGGCGTCGGTGGCTGCCAACAGATTCTCTTTGTTCAGAGCGGTATCGCGGTCGGACTCGAGCTTGGCGGTGTTGTAATCGGCGCTGGTCTGCGCGACCGCCGACTGGAGGTCCAGGCGAGTCTTGTGGAGGGTGACTTCGAGGTTCTTATAGTCGGCCTCGGCCCCGCTCAGAGCGTACTGAGCGGTGACGAGATCGGTCTCCAGTTCGGGACTGGTCATAACCATAATGACGGTGTCGGCCCTCACCGGGACGCCGGGCTTCACGATAATTTTCTTCACGGTGGAATCGGTGGTGGCGGTGAGCAGCACGGTGTCTTCCGGCACCAGGGTTCCAAGGCCGCGGACCTCGCGGACCATGGGCCCGCGTTTGACTGTGTCGGGCCAGAGGGTGGAGAGCTCTACTCCGGGGGCGGCCGGTTTGAGGTTCCTGGCCCATCGCCAGAGGCCGACTAAGGCCACCAAGACCAGCACGCTGACGATGCTGTAGACGATAGTTTTGCGCTTCTTGACGCCCTTGCGTTGTACGTCCATAGTTTGATTTCCGGTGGGACAGGGGCACGGCTCCTGCCAATCGGAATCCTACGGTAACATTATGACGCTTCAGGGATAATGAAGGATAGGAAGGAAAAGCGGGTGTCCGCTTCTGGGACGGGGCGTTCCGGGGTCGAACGGTGGGAGAGAAAATGCGAAACGAACCCATTGGGGGCGGGCTATGTGTTTGAGGTGGTGGGGATTAGGTTGTCAAAGAGCGGCGGAAAACGAACCCACGGAGGGTCGCGGGTCGCTTTTCCGGCTCAAGTGTAGCATGTCGGGCAAGGGCTGGACGGTTATGTTGTTGAGGGGATTGAGCGAAATGGCTGTGAACGGCTTTCGCCGGATCGGCTAAACTGAAACGGAGATGTTCGTGAACGCCACAGAACTGAAGCCGGAGGCGACGCGGTGCGGTTGCCTGCGGGCATCCTGAAACCACCGGTGACGTTGGAGGCACTTCAGTCCGCCGAGCTTTCCCTTCCCCCCATCGACCGGGGCAAAGAATCCATCGGCCAACCTGTCGCCCGCTTCCGGAAAGAACGGGGCTATACGCAGGTCGAGCTGGCGGGCAAGATCGGTATTCTGCAAACCGTCGTCATGGACTACGAGACCGATCACCTGCGGCTCGCCACTATGATCGAAGTATCAACCGATGCGTTGCTACAGCCTGCGGGGCCGTGGAGTCCAAGAAGCCCAGCCGCTAGGTGCTGCGTCGCCAGAAGCAGATCGAGGCTCTGCCGCTGGCGCAGCAGACCGCGCTGCTGCGCACCATCGATACATTTCTGGAGGGAGCCGCCGCCGGCGCAGCGCGGCGCGCTTAGGAGCTCTGCGGCTAAAAGGAAACAACATGGACAAACAGCATGCCCATCAGTTGCTCGATCAGCTCGACCCGGGTCAGTTTGAAGCCGTGGTCCGGCTTTGGTTCTATTCAATAGCCGGAAGCGTTATTGCTGGCTATACAGACCGAATAGCCTCAATCCTCCGACGGTCAATCCCTCGCGACTGAAAGGTTCCTAGACTTGTGGGTGGCTCTTCCGACGCCACCCGCTCAGCGGTAAGCTTCCTTGCGATCGCGCACGGCGTGAATCCGGAGCGCACCTTCGCCTTCGCCGCTTTCTTCCGTGAAGCGCACGCGGAAATTGCCGACGCGAAGGCGCCTCTCGCCGTCGAGGCCCTTGAGCGCCTTGACGCGGCCCGCGCTGGCCTCTGCGAGGCGGTGAATCGTAGTGAGTATCTGCATGGCGGTCTACTGGGGAATAGCGCGAATATCAGCCTTCGCCTGATCGGAGAAGACGATCCGCTTCACACACGTTCCTTATCGCCGCGCACCTGCTCCATAGTGAAGCACAACTCAGTGACCACATCCTCGAATGGAATGCCTGCGGTGTGCTTGAACCACTCCTTGGAAGCGGCGACGGCGTGCCGGTCTCCCATAACGCGAACGACTACCGCGCCATTGACGGCCTGACCATTCTAACTGCCCCTAACTTGTGAACCCCACTTGAAAGCATGCCTCACTTCACCACAATCCCGCGTTCATCGAGGAGTTCGCCGGTCTGCGTGTAGAGATTCAGAATACTGGTGCGTACATTGACCTGCGCGGTAACTACTGCCGACTGCGCCACCACCCAATTCTGCAGCGCGATGACGACGTTCTGATTGGTATCCGTGCCGAGCGTGTACTTCTCCACTTCGGCATCGTAGTTCTTATGCTGCAAATCTTCCTGAATCTTGGCGAGACGCAAGGAATCGATGGCGCCGTTCACGGTGCTGACGGCGGTCAGGACATTGAGGCGGGTGTTTTGCTCCTGATTGCGGAGATTGTAGGCGTCGGTCTTCTTAGTGACCAGCGCGTTGGCGAGATTCATGGAAGCCGTGCGGGAACGGATGGGAAGAGTCAGATTGAGGCTCCCCATATAAGTAGGATTGTTCAGGCCGAACATCTGGCTGAGGGCGTCGTTCAAACCTCCGGGGACCATGACTGCCGGACCGCCGCCGAGCAGCGCGGCGCCGCTCGAGGTATAGATTCCGCCCTGGCCGGCGCCGGCGTAGGAGGCGGTGAAACTCAGGCTGGGTAGCAGACCGTTGTGGGCGCTCTGGATGCCGAGATCGTCAATGTCGAGGGCCTGCATGGCGGCTTTCACGTTGGGATTGTTAGCCACGGCTTTTTGAACCTCATGTTCGGGATCGAGATCCATGCCGATGGTCGAGATGTCTACAGGCTCGGTGAGCTCGATGGGGACGCGGCGGAGGTCGGGATCGAGATCCACGCCGATTTGGTGGCGGAGCGCGTCTTCCGCCTGTTCGAGGGCGAATTTGGCTTGCGAAAGGGCCAGATCGGCAGAGGCTAACTGGCCTTGCGGATTGTAGATATCGAGCGGCGAGACGGCTCCCAGGTCCAGCTGCTTCTGCACGAAATCCAGGTTGGATTTGGAGGTGTCGCGGGCTATCTGCTGCACGCGGACGTTTTCGCGCGCGGAAACCACTCGCCAATATGCGTTCTCGGCGATGTTCACCCAGTTCAGCAGCGACGCCCGCAAATTGAACTCGGCGCGCTTATAAGTGCTCTGCGCGGTCATCACAGGAATGCGATTGACATAGCGGCTGCGACTGCGGATCAGGTTTTGCGTGACCGCGAACGACATACTGGAAGTAATGCTGGGATTGTAAGACGAGTAACTGTTATTGAATGAATCCTTAGTGCCGCCGAACCCGACCTGATAGCTCGTGCCGGTATCGAGAAGCTGGCCATACGTCAGGGAGAATGGCTGGTAGAGGCTCTTCGAAGTGGATCCGAGGGAAGCGTTCTCGGATTGCGAAGGGTTGGTGGCGGGACTGGTGCTCCGGGTGGAAGAAAAGCTGGCTATGGCGTTCGGGTCCCAAACGCCATAGGCGGAAGTGATGTTGTTTCGGGGCACTTCCAGGCTGAGGAAGGTCACCTGGATGTCGGTGTTGTTGGCCATCACCAGTTCCAGGAAATTCTTGAGCGAAAGCTCCAGCTTGCCGCCGGCCACGAAATCCTTGAGCTTGACGGGGTCGCGCAGGTCGACCTGGGTGCGGGTCTGCTCGAAGACCTGGCGGAAGTAGTTGGGCTTGGGGAAGGAAGCGGTCTGGGCGAAGGCCGTGGCGGCGAGGAGGACTGACAGTCCGGCGCGGCGAGCAAGGCCCCGAAGAGCGGGTCCAGGGGGACCCGCGCAGACCTGGGGGTCTGCCCCACCCGATAAGATAGCGGTTATAAGAGCTCGAAACTGCATAATCTACTCGTAGCGAATGGCCTCTATAGGATCCAGCTTGGCGGCCTGCACCGCCGGGTAAATTCCGAACAACAGCCCGATGAATACCGAAACCCCGAAAGCAACTGCGATGGAGGAAGTGGTCACCACGGTGGACCATCCGGCCGCCGTGGCGATGATCTGCGACAGGGCGAAGCCGAAGCCGATGCCGATCAGTCCTCCGGCGATCGAGATCATGACGGCCTCCGTAAGGAACTGACGCACGATATCGGCCTGGCGTGCACCGATGGCGCGGCGAATTCCGATTTCGCGGGTCCGCTCGAGGACCGTGGCCAGCATAATGTTCATGATGCCGATGCCGCCCACCAGGAGCGAGATGCCGGCGATACAGATCATCACGATGTTGAAGATAAATTGCGTCTGCTTGCGCTGTTCCAGCAGTCCGGCGGGCACGGTGACGGTGTAATCGCCCGCGTCCTTGTGGGTGGCGGCGAGGAGCGCGCTGACCACGCCCGACGTCTCGATGGAATCGACGGCCGGCTCGACCTTCATATAAATGCCGTCGATTTCGTCCTTCAGATAGCTGGTCTGGTCTTCGAAGCGCCGCATCACGGTGTTGAACGGGGCGATGATCATGTTGTTGCGGTCGAGCGTCTGGACGCCCTCGGTATCGGTATCGCTGCCGTTTTGCGGGCGCAGGACGCCGATCACCTGGAGCCAGGTATCGTTGGGTTTGACGTACTTGCCGAGCGCGTCGCCATAGCCGAAGAGGCTGACCTTGGCGGTTTCGCCGAGGACGCAAACCGGGGCCGAATCGCGGTTCTCGTCTTCGGTGAAGAAGCGCCCGCCGGCGGCGATTTTCAAGCTGTTGATTTCCTGGAAATTGGGGTAGACACCGACCAGCGTGGGCGCCTCGCTGGTGGTTTTGGGCAGCAGCTTCTGCAGCTTGAACTTTTTGCGGGGAGTGATGGCCACCAGGCCTTGGACGTTCTCGGAGATGGCTCGATAGTCTCGTAAGGATAATCCCGGAGAAACGGAGCGGACGGTCTGGAGCTCGTTGCGGTCGACGGCTTCGTGGGCGTCCACGATGATGTTGTTGACGCCCAGCTGGTCTATGAAGCTCATCATCTGCTTCTGCGCGCCGGCGGTGATGGAGAGCATGGCGACCACGGCGCCGACGCCGAAGATCATGCCGAGCATGGTCAGCAGGCTGCGGAGTTTATGCGCGAAGAGGCTGGCGAGGCCCATTTTCAGCTCGGGAATAATCTGGCCGAACATGGGCTATTTACTCCCCCCGGGCATGGAGCTCATGGGATTCGACTGCGCGGGCTGCTTCTTTTCGTCTTTCTTGGCGTTCTTGCCGGCGGCGGGATCGCTCAACGCCACCAGTTCGCCGGGTTCGACGCCGGAGCTCAGCACCATCATGGATTCGCTGCGTTTGACCAACTGCACTTTTCGCGGCTGGAAGCGGCCGTTCCTCTGCTGCACGTAGACGATATTCTGGCTGTCCTTTTGGAAGACCGCCTGTGCCGGCACGTGGATGACGTTGGGCAACTTCTCGACGGTGATTTGCACGTCGGCCAGCAGACCCGGGCGCAGCAGCATCTGGACCTGCGAGTCTTCGCCGGGCGGCAGGGGCGTCCTGGCGTTTTTGCGGTCTTCGTCGGTGTATTGCGATCCGCCGGATGCCATCATGGCCATCAGGTCGGCCGGACTGGCTCCTACGGGAAGGGCGCCGCCGGGGGGTGCGCCAGCGGGGAGTGCTGTGGCTGCGCTGCGCCCCGGAGTTCCCGAGCCTGACGGCATCGCGCCACCAGCGCCGCGTCCAGGCGGGGCGGTCATCGCGCCCGCCGGCATGGCGCCGGGTATACCGGAAGCTCCCGCAGTTCCCGGAGCTCCGCCAGGAGTCAGTGAGAAATTGCCGAACGGCGCCCCGACTGCCACATTCTTATGCGAATTCGCTTCGGCGGTGGCCATGACGCGGTCGACCTCGGCTGGTTTCATTCCCAACCCGGTTAGCAGTCCGCGCATATCGACGGAAAATATGACGTCGAACTTCTTGGAAGGATCGCCGGAAAAGACATCCGCCGTGGCGGTGCCGCTGAGGGCTTTTACCTTACCGTGGAACTGCTGGTCCGGGACGGAGTCAAGCTGCAATACGGCGTCCTGGCCCTCCACCAGATTGGCGCGATCGAGCTCGCCCACTTTGGCCCAGACTTCGACCTCGGAAAGATCGAGCACATCGGCCACCTGCATACCGGGCTGGAGGGTGTCGCCTTCGCGGATATCGGGCATCACCTGGCCGAAATTGAAATTGCCGGCGCGATTCTGGCGGATGGACACCAGGCCGGCAATGTCGGCGAGAGCCTTGGTCTGTTGAATGCGGAGTTCGTCGCGCTTGATATCGAGCAGGTTGCGGCTGAGCTGTTCGGCCAGCACGGCGAGAATGGAATCGTTCTGCGCTTTGCGCATGGCGACGTCGGTTTCGAGCTGAGTGACGGCGCGCCGGGCCTGTTCGAGGGCGAGCAGGTTCTTCTTGGCGTCGATGATGTCGGTAACGGGGTTCTTCTGGACGGTCAGCTCGGCGGCGCGCACGGCGTAGCGCTGCTTCAGCAGGCTGAGGCCGTCCTGGCTGTCGGTGACGCCGAGATTGGCCTTCGCGCCCTTGATTTGCTCGTCGGTCTGTTCGAGGGACATTTGATCTTCGTCGAGGGAGGCCCCGAGTTCGGAGTCGTCATATTCCACGATGAGGTCTTTGGCCCGGGCGAGGGCGCCCATGGGGGCCAGGCGGGTGACCTGGACGGTGCCGTTGAGGTTGGGGGCAACGAGGGTGACGGAGCGGACGGCGTGCAATTCGCCGCGGGTGTAAGCGCGAATGATCACGTCGCCGCGCTGGACTCTGGCGGTGGCGAACTGCTCCTGGTGCGACGGGAGTTGCTGATACCAGCGGTATCCGTACCACCCGGCGGCGGCGAGGATGGCCAGGGTGAGGATGCGGTAGAGGGCCTTTTTCATGGGTGCGCGCCCTCGGGGTTCATGAGCAAGGGCGCAACCGCTCCCTGACGGTCGCGGCTCGGAAAAAAGGGGTCGCGGGTCGGCAGGAAAAGCACCGCTCCCTCGCGGTCGCGGCTCATTAAGAACCGATCGCGGGTGGGTGAGGAGGGGACGTCGAATAAGTGCGGCGCGTTCGGAAAGAAGCGGTCGGGGGTCGGTAAGACGGTGCTCACAGCTTTTTCTTGGCCCTTTTGGCGGCTTCGGCCGGGGTTTCCAGCGTGACGATGTCGCCCTCTTTCAAGCCTTTGGTCACCACGATTTCATCGTCGTTGCGGCGGCCCACCTCGATCGGCACGAGTTTAAAGCTGCTGCCGGTTTGCAGGTACGCAGCCGGCTTGCCGTCCTTGTCGAAACTGGCGCGGATGGGAATCAGCAGCTTTTTGGGGTCCCGTTCGATGATCACTTCCGCGCTGGCGCTCATGCCCGGGCTCAATCGCGCATCGAGATTCTTCAGTGTGGCGCGCGCCGGGAAAGTCTTGGCGGAGGTCGCCCCGCCGCGGAATACGAGGACCGCGATAGGGCTGATGAAGTCCAGGTTGGCGGTGAATTCCTTGTCGGGAATGGCGTCCACGCGGACACGCACCGGCTGGCCGAGCTGCAGCTTGCCGCGCTCCACTTCGTCGAGCTTCAGATCGATATACAGTTCGCTCAGGTCGGGGATTTCGGCGATTTCGGCGCCGTTCCACACGCTGTCGCCTTCGCGGAAAGGCGGCGGCGATTGGCCGAAACTTCCCGCCGAACGGAAATTGGCGAGCAGATTGACCACCCCATCGGTGGGCGCGCGGAGCTGCATCATGCCCAGATAGCTGTCGGCCGTGTTGAGATCTCGCATGGCCTTGTCCTTCTGCTGGCTCAGGCGGAAATTGTCGGCGTCGTTACCCACCAGGTGCGCGTTGATGTTGGCCTTCACCTGCTGCAGGCTGCCTTCCTGCACGCCCACGGCGATGCGGTACTTCTCGCCGTCGATGGCGTCGATCACCTCGGCCTTGCTGGCATCGAGCTTGGCGCTTTCCACGCCATATTCGGACGTCATCTTATTCATGGCGTCGGCATCGTCATTGATGCGCTGGGTGGCGTGCAACTGGTCGATGGAGCCTTGAATCGCCTGCACCTGGAGGGTCTGCCCGATGACGTTCTGCTCCTGCTGAACGCTATCGAACTGCACCACCACTTCGCCGCGCTTGACGAATGAGCCCTGCGAGGCCAGTTTGACGATGCGCAGATTGGGCGCCACGGGTGCCTTGAGAATGCTCGAGCGAGTGCTGCGGATGTCGCCGCGAGTGCGCACGCTGATGATGAAATCGCCGCGCCGTACGGGCGCGGTGGCCACTTCCACCTCGGTGGTGGTGGAGTAATGGTAGGCGGCGAACAGGCCGCCACCGCAAAGCGCCAGTCCCAGGCCCCACGCCACGAATTTCACGCGCCGCGGGTTGGACTTTCCCAGACGGGTTCTCGGCCGCTTATCCTTGGAAGCCATGTTACGATTTCCCCGCCGGCCGTTCCAGCGCAACCATATCGCCCTTCTGGATTCCGGAACGGATGGCCACCTGCGTGTAGTTCCGCAGGCCGGGCTCGACCTGCTTCTTCACCCATCCTTCGGGGCTCTGCACGTACACGAACGACCCGCCGTTCTCTTCGAATACCGCCGACCGCGGCAGCACCAGCGTGCCCGTCTCGGCCCCGAGAATCACGTCGGCGCTGCCGGTGAGATCGGGAATCACGCGCGAATCGTTCTTCTGGATCTTGAAGCGCACGGGGATGGAGCTGACGTAGCTGGCGCGGAAGGTGCTGGTCTTCGACATGGCGCCGATACCTTCGAGGACCGCGGGAAGCTCGACGTCGGGATAGGCGTCGAGGTGGATCGTGGCCTTCATGCCGATCCGCAGATCCTCGGCATCCACCTGATTGACGGTGGCGTCGAGCACCATGGAGCTGGGGTCGACCACGGTGAGGAACGGCTGGCCGGCGTTGACCTGGTCGCCCTCACGCACCTGGCCCCACTCGCCGCTGCGGATGATGCTGGCCATGACGGCGATGCCGTCCATGGGGCTGTGCATCTCCATGCGTTTGACGTTGCCTTCGGCGCGCTGGAGCTCGATGGCCATCTGGTCTTTGGTGAGTTCGGAGACGCGGATGGTGGCGGCTTGCGATTCCACCACGAGCGAATCTTCGAAGACCAGCTGCTTGTAAGTGGCTTCGTTCTGCTCGGCGGTGAGCTTGGCGTTCTCGGCGTCGATGGCGGCCTGTACGGGAGCTTTGCGAAGGTCGAGCGCGGCCTGGTCCCAGCCGGCTTTGGCGGCGCGCACGGTCTGATCGTGAGCTTCTTTATTAGCGGCGAGGTTGGCGATGAGTTTGCGGATGCTGTTGTTGGTCTGGATGACGGCGTCTTTGTAATCGTCGAGGCGCAGGAGCTGGTTGGTGGGGTCGAACTGGGCGACGACTTCATCTTTCTTGACGTGCGCGCCGGCCTTGATGAGGTGCAGCAGGACGAGGTTGAAATCGGACGCGCCGCCGGCCAGTGCGCCGCCCATGCCGCCGCGGTTGACGTTGGAGCGGCTGCCGAGCACGCGCGGGGCAAGCAGGGACGCGAAATTGCGGGCGGCCACGGTGCCGGTGACGCGCACGACCTTTTGAATATCGCCCGCGGTTACCGATACCACGGGGACGGCGATCACCGGACCGCCGGTTTTCGCCGACGGCCGGAATTTCCACCAGGCCAAGCCACCGAGGATCAGAATGAGAACGAGGGGAATCAGCCACCGGGCCGGACCGCGTTTTTTTCGCTCCCGGGGAGGCACGATCGACGGTTTGGGCGCCTCCGGTTGGTGGGCGGGCGAAGGCACGCTGGATAACGATGACATGTCCATCCTATCGGGCCTTTGGGGACCCAACGATACAGGGCACAAGGATCTTAAACGGAAAAGACGAGATTCCGGGCGGAACGGTAACGCCAGACAGCGAAAGTTCCAATTAATTCCTGTTAATTGTCCACGTTAACACGAATGGGCGGTGTGGGGGTGGGGTGGGGGAAAATTCGACGGATGGGCTTGGGAGAAGCATTCTCCCGCAAAGGCTCTAGGGCGCAAAGAAACTCATGCCGAAAGACTTCGCGGGCCGCCGCTCCGCGACCCTCCAAATCCGGACCTTGCGCTCTGATGGACGCGGCAGCGCGGTTGTCGGCGCCGCCGTGGTTTGCTTCATCTTCAAAGGGCACTCTCATGCCCCAATATATGAAGGCATTGTAGCCGGCAGAATCTCTGGCTGTCTCGCTCGTGACGCCCGCGAAGGTGTTGGTAGCATCCAGATCCAAAGTGTTCTAGGGCGAACTTGGCCTGCAAAGGGGCAGATCGGAGGCCCCGACTGGCCCAACCGTAGATATCGAGCGGCGAAACAGTTCGGGCGGGGCCGCCATCAGCACGAGAAGCCGTCGGGCGACCTCCTGCGACCCTAGTTTTTCCGTCCCCCAACCTGCACTTCAGCGAACCGGTCCGCGCCCGGATCGAGGCGCCAACTCCCGCCAGCACAGGAGAATATTAGGGATCGGCCGTCCCACTTCATGTCTGGGTTGCCTGCAGCCTGCTGAGGGAACGGGATGTCGACAGTGGCGCCTCCCAGGTGCCTAACGATCACACTCCGGACGTGGGTTTCATAGTTCTCCGCGGCTATCGCCACTGCCCTGCTATCCGGTGACCACTCGGGCGACGTGATGAAATCCACATGTACGTCTTCCTTGGGATAACCGCGCGAGGGGCCTAGGCCGCACTCATCGTCCAGGCAGATTCGTGGGCGACGGTCCGCCTCAGGCGTGAAGTGGCCTATGAACCCAAGGTAAGCTGCATGTTCGCCGTCCGGGGACGCTACCCAGGTCGAGCCGTCCGTCCCGTAGGCCTTAATTAAGGCGCCGGTCTCAGCGTCAAGCACGTCATACTCGCCGGTGGAGGGATTTATGCTGCCGGACACGACAAGCCGCCGCTGCGAGATCCACTCCATCTGCTCGACTCCGCGCATGCCGGAGACGGCCTCCCCGACCGGCCGAAAGTGGATCTCGTTCAGCAACGACCCATCCGTGCGCATGACGACGATATCAGCCATCTCCGCGGCCGAGTCGCGGAGGAATGCCAAGCGGTCTCCGCCCTTCGACAGGACCAGGAGGCGCTTCCCTATCCCATCATTCGTGATCTGATACGCGTCGGCGGACCCTGGCCCTCGAACCCAGACTTCCGAATTCCGGAGGAACGCGGTGGAAACCGCCTGACTGCCCCAGGAGGCCGTAATGGCCAACACTGTGGCGGTGCCCACTGCCAAAGACGATACGGTTTTCATGTTGACTCCTCAAATCCTAATGCTGACCGTTTGCGGCCGAGGGGGACGGACAATTATAGTTGCCTGGGTGGCATCCGCCTATGGAGACGACGTTGGAAGCGTTGGCGCCCGAGCACGCAGCCACCCCAGAGCCCATATACCGATCGATCCGGTAGCCCTGAATCTTGCCCCCGGTATCATTTGCGAGTAAGCCAGTGCCTATCCCGTTCAGATCCAAGAGGACGCCGCCCGCCGGAATGATATTCAGGTCACGCGCCACGGTCTGACCAGCCACGACGGGAGTGCCATCGGAACCGATAAGTTGGCTGACTTGGTGGTTGTTAGCGGACCAGAGCCACAGGGTGCCGTTGGCCAGCTGAGCGTTGCCCTGAAGCTCGAACGTGGCCAGGAACGCTTCACAGTAACTGCCCGCCGGCAGCCACGATGGAACTGGAATAGGCTCCTGGGAGGTGGCGACCGTGCCTGCAACGCCCTGGAAGGTCCCCCCTAACAAGGGGATGGTTGTCGAGAGACAGGAGCTTGGCGGCGTGCCCCAGTCTGTCTGCAGAGTTGTGTAATAGCATGACGTCCCGAAGGTCGCGACGTACGGACCTGCAGTCACGGAAGGCGGCAGCACGAAATCGTTGGCAGGCGGAAGCGCATAGCTCAGCTCTATTTGCGACTCCGCTCCTGGGCAGGGGGTGCCGCTGCAAGCGTTAAGCGGATTCGAAAGCAGAACTGAAGTTGGGTTGGTCTGAGCACTGACACCCTGGGCCAACGCCATCTGCGGGAGTTCGCTCGAATTGCCCGACATGTAGCCCACATAATTCGAGAAGGTGCCGCCGGGCGGAGATCCCGTACCGGAGACCTGCGTCATGCTCTGGCGCGCCGGGGTTAGCCCCAGGACGGTGGTTGACACGGCGGCCATTTGTACGCCCTGAATGGCTGCGGTTATTTGGACGTCGTCTACCGACTGGCTTGGGGCGAGCGGCGTTAGATTGACCGTTATGGTCTGGTTTGACGCCATGTTTAGGGTTGTTTGGTCCAACGATGCTTCACTTGGCGGGCTCACGGATAGCGTCACAACGGCACTCGGCCCACTCAGGGTGACAGTTATCGGTATTACCTGCACCGGAACCAGCGTAATTGGGTCACCACCCACTTGTAGGCTAACAGTCGACGCCGGCGGCGGCGGCGTTACGTCAACCGTCACATCAATAAAGCACTCAAAGTAGTTGCAGGAACACGCCATGTCATATACCCCATAGTCCGTATTTCCAGGGGTCGAGAAGCTCGCATCGAACGATATAGTTCCTCCCACGTTGCTCACGTTGGAGATTGCGGCCTGTATTTGGTCGATAACGCTGTAGCACGAAAAGGAGCCTAACGTCGTGCCGTCGGAGCCGTAGCCACCGTTGTAGTTCGTGCCATCGCTGGCCGTGGAGCCGCCGCTATAATGCGCCGTGACCGGCTTGCCTCCAGCAACAATCTGTGGTGTCTGTGAGGTGGTTATAGTGAGAACGTTATTGGAGAAATTCGCGGTGACCGTTACAGGTCCGTTCATGACAATGCCTTGCTGTCGGTAACCGTTGTTGAGGGCGATGAACCCGAAACCAGGGTTGGCTTGGCCAGTCACCCAGAACGAAGTTCCGGCCGGGCATAACCAGCCGCTTGAATTGGTGAGGCATCCGCTCGGCGGCGAGGAAGAAGGAATCGCGACGCCCTGGGCATTGAGAGTCGCCGCAACAACCGTCCCTCCTCCGCTAGAATTGCCGTTGATTACCGCATTTCCGGTGAATTGGTAATAGGTCGTGAAGTTCACCGTCACATTCGTCCCTGGTGATATTGTATGCGGATTCGCACCCCCGTCGGACCAACCCGCGAAGACTGCCTCCGTGCCGGCGCCGCCGGAAGGGCCCGCCTCCGGCGTTGGCATCTGGATGGAGTGCGACCGGCCGTCGGTGATTTGGCAGGGCGTCGTGCAGGCCGATCCACCGTTGGGCCAGCCGTCCAAGGCGATCGTTAACCCCACGACCGTGGCGCCGCTGGAGTTGCTGTAACTCGTGATAGTAGTAACCGGGACCGGATTTACTGTAAAAGTCGCGGCCCCGCTGGTACCGCCGCTAGTCGCGACCGTGACGTTGGCCGCCCCGAGCGCGGCGCTAGCGCCGATGCTGAATGTGGCCGTGATCTTGGTGGCGCTCACCACAGCCACCCCGCTCACGGCGATCCCGCTGTTGTTCGTCGAGACCGTGGCTCCCGATACGAAGTTCGTCCCCGTCAGCGTCACCGCCACGCTGCTATTCTGGACACCGCTCGACGGGCTCACCGATGTGAGCGTGGGTGGGGACGGCGTGACGGTTACCGACTTGGAAGACGAGCTCCCGCTGGTTACGCCATAGGAGGCATCTTCCGCCGACGCGGTCACTTGATACGTTCCAGGAGATGCCCACGCGTGCGACGCGCTGGTGGTCCCAGCGGCGAGCCAGCCAGAGTTGGTGCCGTCACCCCAATTGAACATGTATTGCGGCGTGTCGCCCGAGGTCGCGGTGGAACCGCCCGTCGAATAGGTGTAGCTGGCTCCGGTGGCCCCGCTGGATGGACCCGATGGCGTGTTGGGCGAAGAGACCGAAGGTTGCCACCAGGTTACCGTTCCGCTCAAGCTGCTTTGGCCGGAGACAGAAAGGATGCACCCCGCCGTGGCGCCGCCCGACCAGTAAGTCAAAGCCGTCACCCAAGCTTGACTGGAGTTGCTGCCAGTGCTGTAGACATTGCAAGAGCTTGTGTAAATGCTACCCGGCCGTCCCCACCGGGAGTCCCATGCCGTACTACCGCCCAAACCACTTGCGTTGATCGTTGAGGAGGTGATGATTGCCCCTTGGGGTGCGACCGCGGCCAGGTTGGCCGTAGCGGTCCAAGCGAAATATTGGGTCGATCCAGTTCCGACATATTCCACCGGCGATGACGGAATGGAAAAGAAAGAACTGTTGAAGGACCAAGTGGTCGTGCTGGGGTCGATTACATAAGGGAATGCCGCGCTGGGCAGGGCAGTGTCGTCGCACGTGAAGGACGCTGCGCTGCCGCTCGTGGACCACGGACTGCAAATTCCGTACAGCTTACCATCGGCGCCTCTCACGACTGCTCTACTCACCATTGCGGCGTTGCCGACATTGAGGCTCCCGTTCTGGTCAATTGCCACAGCGGCGCTCCCGGGGTTAAACGCGAAGGAGTGCGTCTTCTTTCCTCGACGGGTGGCAACTGTGGCTTCGATGTCCACACTGTTCCGGGACACGCGAAGAAGCCACGCCGTTCCATTCTCCTGGAACGTGAAGGTATCGTCCCCGTTATAGCTGAACGATGGAAGATGAAGACTGAACGCCACGGCGCCGGAGGAAACCACCATATCCTTGTCCTGCGTAGCGCCCGTGAACGCGACATTCATGGCGGTTCCTTGCAGTTGCCAGCCCCTGCCATCGGAGAACTGGGCGAGTTGAAGCTGCGCCGGCAGCCACTGTCCGTTTTGTTGATGGACTATGCCCGGAGCGGTAAAGAAGGTGTAATGCCCATCGCCATTCCCGAACGTCAGCCCATTGCTGTCCGCCTTGACGAAAGTGGCGCCGGGATGGGCCGCGGTGTAGAAGTCGGATGCAGATGGCTGCGAGTAAACTACGGTCGTGGCCGGCGCGGCCGTCTGTGCCATCAGCCAGCCCCCCGTGAGAAGCAACGACGTAAACGCAAAAGCATTGTTGCTCATATCGATTCGCTAATCCTCCGCTCCATATCGGGAAACCAGCCCGGGGCATGAAACCGCGTGCGCACTCTGCGAGCTTCTAGGCCGCCGAAATCCGGACGACGGATTCCTCTGTCGGCCTGGGAATTGAGTTCTTAACTTCAGGCAAACGGTCCGGCGACCTAAGCGCAGGCAGTCGGGACCTGTTACATCTCAGTTATCGGTTCTTCTCTCAAGGACACTTAATTCAATGTTATCCGCCAGCACTGGGCGGCGGCGCCGGCAGGAGCTCCGGCGGCAAAAGACAAAGCAATGGCACGATTACCGTGTTCAAGCGGACATAGCTTCCGGCGCTAAGAGGCTAACAAGACCTGGCACATCGCGGGGGATGCCCAGTACGCTTGGGACTTCGAAAGTGACTATACCCCCCCCCCCGAGGTGGAAGTCAAGAAAAAAGTTAGCCAGAAATTTGAATTGGAAAGTTGACGAACTGGACTGATGAGGTCGGATAGTGGGTACTAACAGGTTACAAAGAACCGGCCGGCGGCCGGCCTCACTTCGCTGCGCCCTCGGAGCCCGCTAAAACAGCACATCGAAATCGACCGTAAATCGCCGGGCGCGATGTCCGAAGAAGTAGCCGTAGGCCGGGTCGTCCACCGCGTCCACCTGGTTGACGGTGGCGTCGAGAACCATCGAGCTGGGATCGACGACGGTGAGGAACGGCTGGCCGGCGTTCACCTGGTCCCTTTCGCGCACCTGGCCCCACTCGCCGTTGCGGATGATGCTGGCCATGACGGCGATGCCCTCCATGGGACTGTGCATCTCCATGCGCTTGACGTTGCCTTCGGCGCGCTGGAGCTCGATGGCCATCTGATCTTTGGTGAGCTCGGAGACGCGGATGGTGGCGGCTTGCGATTCGACCACGAGCGAATCTTCGAACACCAGCTGCTTGTAGGTGGCCTGGTTCTGCTCGGCGGTGAGCTTGGCGTTCTCGGCGTCGATGGCGGACTGCACGGGAGCTTTGCGGAGGTCGAGCGCGGCTTGGTCCCAGGAGGCTTTGGCGGCGCGCACGGTCTGATCGTGAGCTTCCTTATTGGCGGCGAGGTTGGCGATGAGTTTGCGAATGCTGTTGTTGGTCTGGATGACGGCGTCTTTGTAATCGTCGAGGCGCAGGAGTTGGTTGGTGGGGTCGAACTGGGCGACCACTTCGTCCTTCTTGACGTGCGCGCCGGCCTTGATGAGGTGCAGCAGGACGAGATTGAAGTCGCTCATGCCGCCGGCCAGGGCGCCGCCCATGCCGCCGCGGTTAACGTTGGAACGGCTGCCGAGCACGCGCGGGGCGAGAAGCGACGCGAAATTTCGTGCGGCGACGGTGCCGGTGACGCGCACGGCCTTTTGAATATCGCCCACCGTTGCCGATACCACGGGGACGGCGATCACCGGACCGCCGGTTTTGGCCGCCGGCTGGAATTTCCACCACGCGAGTCCACCCAGGATCAGAATGAGAACGAGCGGAATCAGCCACCGGGCCGGGCCGCGTCTTTGCCGCTCCGGCGGAGGCACTAACGACGGTTTAGGGGCCTCCGGCTGGTGGGCGGGCGAAGGCACGCTGGATAACGTTGACATGTTCATCCTATCGGGCCATTGCGGGCCCGACGATACAGGGCACAAAGATCTTAAAGCGGAAAAGACGAAATTCCGGGCGGAACGGTAACGCCAGGCAGCGAAAGTTCCAATTAATTCCTGTTAATTGTCCACGTTAACACGAATGGACGGGAGTCGGGGTGGGGTGTGGGGAAATTCGACGGGATGGGGCGGGAAAGCATGTCTCACGGAGAGGCACAAGAGACGCAAACAACTGATGGAAAAGGACTTCTCAGACGACCAGTGTTTTCCTTCGCAGCTTTGCGCCTTGCGGGAGAGACCTAGCTGACCACCAATTTCACTTTTTCTTAGGAGGCGGAACGACCTCCTGCCCATTCACAATAGCTCCGTGGGTTGGCACCGGTCTGACGTGGATCTCCGTCTTCGTGGGCTTGAAGTCGCTGGTGGAAAGCTGGAGAATGCGGCTTGGGCAGTGGACATTGTCGGACGTCAGGTCGAGTACAACCGACCTAGTGCCGTCGTGGTCCGCGCCGACCTCGGCCCGCTCCATCCGCCACATGGGAAGGACGGGAAGCGAAATCGTACCTCCGCAGAGGTCCGTTATGCTGATCTCGTGTTCCACGGCGGTGGGCGCTCCCTTGTCGTCCAGGGTCACCAGGATGATTTTAGCGGGCTCGTCCCAAATGGCGTCTGCGAACAGGATCGCTCGGCTATCGGCTGCCCAAGAAAATTGAGAATGGAAAAGATGCAGTTGTTCATGTGGAACGCCGATGTTGTCCCCCCCCACGTTTTTTTGGCCTGGAGGAAATATGACAGCCCCGACGTCAGCTTCGTTGCTTACATCGCCGTCAGGGCGGTTTTGGGCTGCACTCTTACTGAGATCGTAGATGAGATATTCCGCGCTGCCCTCCACGCCGTGGAGCGGGTACATTTTTTGATAAACGATCCATCGCTGATCTGGGGAAAGGACCGGCCAGTATGAGAGGAAGCTGTCGACGGCATCCTTTGCCAGATCGGCGATTACGACATGCGCCGCACCGCTGTCGTCTAGAATGACGAGGCGGCCATCGGGCAGTGGGCAGACCTCGTCAATCCTGAACACGGTGCTCGCCCGCCCTGGGCCGGTCAACGGTATGCCATGTCGGGAGGCCGACCCGCCGACGTACAGCTCGGCTCCGCCGTCTCGGTCGAAGGTCGCCGAGACGTTCGGCAGCGGGGGATTGGCACCTCCGGGGCGACCGCAGAACTCGGGGTGGGACTGCGAGATTTGTCCCGATATAGGGCAAACGTACAAACTGGAAGCAAGAGCAACGATAGCGAGTCTCATAATCACCTCAACCGAATCGCGAAATATTGGCCGGCCCCGTAGTGCGTCCAGTCCGGCGCGCGCCTTGGGTTCAGATGGCTCTCACTTCTTCCGGGGAGGGTCTATCGTGATTACAGGCTTGTTTCTAATGATCGGTGGATGGGCCTCCAGTGGAGCTGGTTTGAAATCACTTTCATGCAGGACCGCTTGTTTCGTCCGGCATCCGCCCTCGTCGGGCGCAAGCGGGCTAAAACGGGCTGTGATTGTACGGTCGCCGCCCTGTTCCGGGCCGACATCGGCGTCGGATAGCATCAAAGAGGTGGACCCAGGGCCGCCCGCAATCTTCCCGTCCGGCCCCTGCTCGCAGACTTCGGATGGCGTGATGGCGTGGACGTAGGTCCTGGGCGGATCTGAATCCGTTCGCACCAGCACGACCGAGACAACCGCCTCCACCGAATCGGCGAACAGCACTGCGGAGCTGTCGCTTGCCCAGTAGTACCAAGTGGAGCGGGAGTTGTGCTGTTCGTTCGGAGGGAGATTGAAGCTTTCAAATGGGGTGCCGCGGTCCACCGCTGGGTACACCACCCGGCCCCGCATTTCTTCCGTATACTGCGTGACGCCGGGCTTCGTGTTGCCGGCGCGGTCCCTGGTAAGGTCGTAGAGCAGGTACTCGTCGGAAAATGGCGCGTCGGAATGCTCAGGGTAGAAGGCCTTCATGATCAGCCAGCGTTGATCCGGAGAGATTACGGGGGCTCCCCAGGACCTAAACCCATCCACGAGCTTCGCGTCTTTCAAATCAATGATTGCGGCATAGTAGGCCGCCGGCGCCATTTGACCGAAGGCGAGGAGCCTGTTGCCCGACAACGGGCAGACCTGTTCGACGTGGCGTCCATCGAAGGGGATCTCCGAGGTGCCGGTATCTCCCTTGATCGCGAGGACCGAACCCCACATGGAGTCGAGGTTGGGGGCGGCCGTTACGCCAGCAGGCACGGCTACGGTGCCCCCCATTCCGCAGAGCTCGGGCTTCTCCTGGGCTATTTGTGCACCCGCCGTGGAGGCGAACGCGGCTAATACAATGGCCGCGCAGATGCCGTGCTGTGTCTGAAAAGCTATTGTCATCGGTTGCTCCTGATAGCTGTGAACTTACCACCCGATGGGGGCGTGAGATCGATGTTTTGATGGGGGTCGCATGAGGTATTTGCACTATATGCGTCGATGTGGGCACCATCTACGCATGCGGGACACCTGTCTTGCACGACTCTGACGGAATTGGCCTTACCGGTGTTCGGGTCAACCAGCAATACGTTGTCCCCGCAGTTCCAGGGCGAGCCCGAGTCGAGCGGACCCAGGTAGGTCGCCAGAGATGTCCCGGCCACCATGTTCATGGTGTAGCACTGTCCGGTATTCTGCGTCACCGCGACCAGGGTGTTGTTCGCCGAGAGGCCCGGCAGCGGTGGGACCGGGCAGGGGTCAGGCACCTTTGGTGTGTTGCTTTTCAGCCACGTAGCCGCCCACGGCTTCACCAAGCCATAATCGGCCGACAAGCCGCTGCCATTTAACACTGTATACGCAAGAAAATCACTCTTAACGGTGCCGAAGAACCCGTAGCAGCCCCCTTGCGTATTGTTGATGAACACGTAGACGGGAACCGCCGGTTGGGTGCAGGAAACCTCCGCGGTAGTGTTGTACTGCGAGAACCGCGTGGTGCCGAGCACGTTGAAAGCGACGTTGACCGGGAGGCTGAAGCTGCCCCAGGTCGCCGTAACGGTGCCGTACTGACCGGCTGGCAGAGTGGCGCGCTGGAGGGAGATGTTGCCGTAGGTGCCGGGCCCGAGCTCGCTCTGGTGGGTGAGTTGTGTCTGCGCGGGCCCTTTGATGGCCACCGTCAGGTCTGCCGCTTTATTATTAGTGCCGCTTAGGACCACGCTGACGGACCCATCATCGGTGCTGTTGGGCGTGGTGTCGTAAAGAGTCACTGTAAGCTGAACTCCGGGCGGCACCGACGACCGTGTCCACTGTTTCAGGGCGGGCGGGACTTGCGCGATTCGGCTCTGGACGGCGCCCGAGGTCCCGGTCGAGGGCCACGTGACGCTGTAGTTGGCCGGCGTGGCTACGGAGCAGCTAGTGCCGCTAACACTCACGCTATAGGTGGTTGGTTCCTCGAACTCGTTCCCATTGCACGCGAAGGTCGCTGGCGAGGGATTGCTCGCGGTGAGACTAAACGTGCCCGCGCTTTCGCTGACGGTAAGCTGAGCCCAGGTGATCATCACCGGAGCGCAGGTTCCGTCCCCCGTGTCGTAACCGGACAGACTACCGGAAAACGCCCCGTTCATGGAGGAGATTGTCCAGGTGGCCCCGCCCGTGCCGGGCGCGCCCAGGTTTGGGTCATTCCAGCTGCCTGTCAGGTCGGAGCAGTCCTGTCCACTATTCGAGGTCGAGGAGGAGGTCGGCGCTGTCGGCGTCGATGCAGGCGGCTCCGGTCCGGGCGAACCTAGCTCGGTGAACGTGGCCACGGAGAAATTTGCCGTCGCGGGGCACGCCAGGCTGCCAAAGGTACCCTGCGGCGGAGAGAAAGTATAAGCGCCACCTTGCTGCGGAGTTACGGTATAGGACCCACCCACAGTAGCGCTGAGGGAGTAGTCCCCATTGGCGTCCGTCACGGTAGATGAGCTGCTGCTCCCGGAGAGCCCGACAGTGACCCCCGGCAGCCCTACAAGCCCCGCCGTCACCTGTCCGCTGATCGTGCAGCCCAGCGCGAGTGTGGCCGTGAACAAGCGCACTGCATGGGACACCGTGACCGTATGGGAGACCGCGCCGCCGTCGGACCAGCTAACAAAAGCATACTCGTTCCCGTCCGTTCCGGCCTGCGGGGACGCGACCGAGACCGTGTGGGTCGAGCCCACCTTCCAGAGCACCTGAATGGGCGCCACCTGGGTGATGCCGTTAGGGGGGCCTCCGTCGGTGGTAGCGCTGAGACCAACGCCGGTTGGTGCGATGGCAATCCTGACAGAAACATACAGCCTCAGAATAATGGGGACTCGCCCGATATTCGCGCCCGAAGTGCCGGTAATCGTGCAGTTGGTCAGATCGAACGAGTCGGAAGAGGAGCTTGTCAGAGTTGCCGTGGAGGAACCCGTTGCCGGAATCGTGGCCGGGCTGAAGACGGGGACCACGTCCGAGTCGCACGAGCCCGATAGCGCAATTTGTCCGCTAAAGCCGGAGGTTGCGGTGGGTGTGATGATGTAAGCCGCACCGCCGCCAGCCGCGACTGTCTGGTCGGAAGGGGTGGCTGTGATCGTAAATCCGCCATTCACAGCGAAGTTCGCCGTCTCAGATGCTGGCGCGTTCATGGTGACGGTAAGCGGCAATCCGCCGTTCGCCGTGCCCGTGAAATTCGTAAATTGATACCCACTGCTGGCGCTCGCACCTAACGTTACCTGCGCTCCCGCGTTGTACCAACCGCTGGGCGGGCTCACTGTGCCGTCGCCAGAAGGGCTGGCCGCTGTTGTCAGGTAGTATTGCGCGTTGAAGTTCGCCGTATAGGTCGTACCGGCGGCTGCCGTAATGGTGTCCGAGGATCCAGTGGAGCCATCGGACCAGCTGGCAAACACCAACTGTGAACCGCTGCCGAGAGACTGCGGGGAGGTCGTAGCGATAGTGTGCTGCGTGCCATTCGTCCAATAGAAAGTGCAGGGCGCGGTGCAGGAGTGCCCGTCAACCGTAAGCGCCGCTCCCGGTGGGTTGCTCGCGATCGTCTGTCCCGTGAATGCCACGAAGTTCGCAGTCAACGTGACGGGACCATTCATAACTACATCGTAGGACGGAACGGCGCCGCCGGGGTTGAAGCTGGAGAGTTGGTACCCGGTGCTTGGCGTGGCCGTGGCCCAGAACGATGCGCCCGCATTGTACCAGCCGCTTCCCGGCGCGATGGTCCCAGTCCCCGGGGGACTAACGGAAGAGGTGAAGTAATATTGGGGATTGAAGCTGGCCGTATAGCTTGCGCCCGACGTGCTCGCGGTGATCCCGTGCGATGCCGCGCCGCCATCCGACCAACTGGCCCAGAGCCACTGCGTGCCGGTGGTCCCGGGCTGCGTGGACGCGGCGATGGTATGCGATGTCCCCGGCGCCCAGTAATAGTTGCAGTAGGGATTGCACGTGACGGAAAC